>Ga0181518_10000003_pt1 | contig 317687 bp, 282 predicted proteins | sample PEATcosm2014_Bin_28_FD_119751 | JGI IMG/M metagenome (GOLD analysis project Ga0181518, IMG submission 119751) | Peatland microbial communities from MTU Mesocosm Facility, Houghton, MI, USA - PEATcosm2014_Bin01_60_metaG | ecosystem: Environmental > Terrestrial > Soil > Wetlands > Peat | place...
CCACCCTTCCCAACTCCCTCTTGCTCATCTCTGTCCGCCCCAATCTGACCTCCTGCTAGAGGTCCAATTAAGAGGACATTTCTATCGAGCACAAAAGGGGACATTATCATCGAGGTACAACACCCCTTTCAATTCCACGTTCGTCTACCTAGATCGACTATCGTAAGGTCGGAGGGTACAATCCGAAATCATACCGTTTAGGTGTGGAGTGCAAGGAAAAACATTCGACGTTGATAACACCAAGTGTTAGGTATGAAGTTCCTAGGCCATGCTGAGGAATGCATCTTCTTGAGGTTGCTCCCATGAAATTACGCTGCAAGCCAAACTCCGTTCGACTCCGGCTGAATCAGAACGAAGTAGCCCAGTTTGTGCAGTCCGGAGAGTTAACGGAACGCATAGAATTTCCGGGGCCTGAACCGACGGCTTTACTCTACCGGCTTCAATCCGGAGGTAAGCCCGGGTCCGGCGCCGTGCGGTTTAAGAATGGCGAACTTACGATTACCGTGCCTGACGAACAAGTGCGCGCTTGGGCCAACCGCCAGGACGAGGTTGGGCTGTATTACAACCACGAAGTTGCGGGCGGCCGGTCTCTCCGCGTCATGATTGAAAAGGATTACCAGTGCCTCGACGGCCCAGCAGACGAGATCGATCCCGCTGGCTATCCCAACCCGTTGGCAAAAACGGGATGCAAGCACGACACCAAGTAGTGCATCGGGAAGCTTCCCGTGTTTGTTAGGAAGTTCTTTGGAGACCGTCCAACTATGTCCAGTCACAACGAAGCCGCTGCATTCATTCTCGCCGGCGGTGCGAGTTCGCGGATGGGGTGCAATAAGGGCTTGCTGAAATTCGTGGGGGAGCCGTTGATCGTGCAGACGGCGCGCCTGCTGAAGCCGCTCGTATCGCGGGTCACCGTGATTGGTCCGGCGAGACCGTATCGAAGGCTCGGGCTTCAAACTGTGCCGGATAGGATTCCCGGCGTGCGCAAAGTGGCCGCGTATCAGGGGCCGCTCGCAGGGATCGTGACCGCGCTTGGCGTAACCTCGACTCCTTGGAATCTGATTCTCGCGTGCGACCTTCCGTACCTTACCGGGGAATGGATTGATTTGCTTCTCTCGCGGGCCTTGCAGTCGGACGCACAGGCGTTCGTGCCGCGCACGCCTGGGGGACTTGAACCTCTTGCGGCAGTTTACCGGCGTGATGCTTACGCACCACTTGCGGAAGCGTTTCGGAAAGGCGTGAGAAAAGTGACGGACGCGCTCGCAATGATTCCCGTGGAAACATTTGCGTTAGAGGATTTTGAAGCGTATGAACACAACGATCTAGTCCTGAAGAATATGAATACGCTAAAGGATTTCGAATTGGCCAAAGAGTGGTGGCTTTCAAGGGAACCGCAGAAGATCGAGGGTCTCAAGTCTCTGAGGCCGCCGCGTTCGAGACGATCCGCTCCTCGCCGGAATAAATAACAAAACGTTTTCCTCGCAAGAAACCCACCAGCGACATTCCCATTTCGCGGGCGACCTGAACCGCGAGACTCGATGGCGCCGACACCGAAGCCAAGAGCGGCAGCCCGGCCATCAGCGCCTTCTGAACGATCTCAAAACCACCCCGTCCGCTAACCAAGCAGAGATGTCCATTTAGGGGAATCTGTTTCCGAAGAAACGCCCAGCCGATGACCTTGTCGACGGCGTTGTGCCGCCCAATATCTTCGCGCAGCACAATCAGCTCACCCTTGGCATTGAATAACGCGGCGCCGTGCAAACCTCCCGTGTGGCGAAAAAGGTCCTGCTCCGTCTTTAATCGGTCCGGCAAAGTGCAAAGTATCTCCGCATCAAATTGCGTGGTCGTCTCCGGGCGGGCCGGCAGACGCTGACGCACCGCTTCAATCGAAGCTTTGCCGCAAACACCACAAGCCGAGCCCGCGGAGTACATTCTCTCGGTTCGCTGCTTTGGGATTTCCACTCCAGGGAGTTTCACGATAATCGTGTTTTGTTTTGCGCGCGATCCCGGAGCCTTCTGGCTTGGACGAGCCCAGATCAATTGATCGGGGCTGCTGATAATTCCGTCGGTAAACAATAGTCCGGCCACGAGCTCGTCATCATGCCCGGGAGTGCGCATCGTCACGCCCAGAGATCGCTGGCCGCAGCGAACTTCTAACGGTTCTTCGCTGGCGAGCCAATCCTCAACCCGTTCCGGGGATCCACTCGCCCAGACCGTGACCTGCGTGATCTTCATGCTGCGAGGATCGCGCCCTGCCCGGTCCATTTTTCCGGCGGTAGCCATGGCTCCCTATCATAGCAGCCTGCTCTTGGTCAGATCGTCTTGAGACTCTTGGTGCACGTCCACTGCAGCAAATGCGATGTTCGCCTTTTCCAACCCGGATGCTTTGACGCGCGGCGGCAAAAAGCGGCAAATAAGGCCAATGATTCGGCTCTGTGCTTCTTTCCAGCGGCACTGATGACAGCCGGATTCACCGGCTTAGAAATTCCACAGGCATTTCCTAGAACCTAGTTTCCGGATAGTTTCTGCCCAGCGGAGGCTCTGTTAGAAGCTGTATCTCACCTGGGCAAAGAAGTTGCGCCCCGGTTCGGGAATTCTTGTCCCGGAAGCGAAGGGGTCGCGATAGTAGGACAGGTTCTCGTAGTAGAAGCGGTTTATAAGATTGTCCACGACAAGGCTGGCGGTCCATTTCCGCAACAGCAAGCCGAGCTTTGCGTTCAGCAAGCCGTAGCCGGGAGTGGGCGTTTCGTGCAGGTCCGTGTCCACCAGTCCCTGCCGCCCAACGCCGGTGCCGCCGACTTCAACAAATCCCCAATGGTGCGTGTAGCGCAGCGCCGCCCACGTCCGGAACGGCGGCATTTCGGGAAGATTCGTGCTGAACACGCCCGCCTCAGGCTTGGGGTCATTCGTCCCGCGAGAATAGGAGCTGCCTCCGCGGAGCGAAAACCCGGCCGGAAGACTCACCCCGTAGCTGACCTCGCCGCCATAAATGTGGGCATCCACATTCGTGAAGGAGCGCACACTGCTGCTCATGTCCGTCATGCCCATCATAGGATTCAGGAGCGGCTGATCGTTCACAAGGATGTAGTTGTCGAGATCCGAGAAAAACACAGTGGGTTTGAAATAGGAGGAGCCATGGCGGTAGATAGCGCCGGCGGTGGCTTCCGTGTTGCGCACCACGGGTAGATTCGGATTGCCGATGTACGACTCTGTCATTGAAAACTCCTGGATGACGCGCTCCTCCGCATCCGGGACGCGGCCGGTCACGCCGGCTCCTGCGAACAATTCGATCTGCCGGGGAAGCGTGTAGGAAAGGCGCAGGTTGCCTGAACCATAGTTGTTCCTGTTGCTTGTGCTGCGCGTGTTCTGGTAGGCGAAGTAGAGATCGGTGTCGAGACCCGGAACACCGGTTGACATCGCGGCGTGGTCAAACCGCAGGCCGCCGCTGAGCCGGAAGTGGTCCGAAAACGAGTGGTGGTAATCGGCGAAGGCGCCCGCGAGGTTAGTGTCCACGTTGGGCAAGGCGGGATTCATGGACATCATGCCGCTCATATTCATGAAGTCCAGCATGTTCCAATTGCGGTGATAACTCTCAATGCCAAAGGTCAGTTCCTTGCCCACGTCCAATTCCGCGCGTCCTCCGGCAGTGCGCGAACGCGGCTCGGCGGCCATCATCCACGGAGAACCGATAGCCATTTCGGCGGAGGTCCGGTAGCGGTCACTCATGAAGTGAATCACCTGGGTGAGATAGCCCTCCAAGCGGATGGCGCTCACAACGGAAGCGAGATTGTGAATCTCGTACTTCATCGTGGCGCGGTCGGCGTGGTCGTAGTCCGAATCCATGGTTTGATAGGGAGAGAGGACCAAACCACTCTGCTGGCGGGTGTAAGAGAGCGAGAGCGTCTGATCGCCGGAAGGAGTCCATGCGGCATTGAACCAGCCGGTATTGATGTCAAAGGCATGCCTATTTAGCGCCGCGGAGGAGTAGTTTGCGTAATCGAGAAAAGACTTGCTGGAGCCATCCTTGTAGGGATCGGAAACGCGGTAGGAGTATCCGGCAAGGACGCGAAGTTTCGAGTTGCCGAAAGAAACGGTAGCGCTGGGATTGAAAAAGTTGAAAGAGCCGAAACTTAGGCTGGGAGTAAAATGCAGCCCAAACGGAGGCGTTTTCGTGACCACTTGGAGTTCGGCGCCGAGGCTGCCCGCGCTGTCGATATCGAAGGCCCCCATTACGATTTCCACGTGGTCAACCTCGGCGAAGTCCACCTGCTGTGCTGCAGGGTCCATATGGCCGGGGCATGCGCCGTAGATGCGCGCGCCGTCAATCAAGACATTAATGTTGTTCTGCTGAAACCCGCGGACGACCACGTCGTTGGCAATGCCCCCTTGGCGGATTTTAAAGATGCCATCCACGGCGGTGAGCGCTTCGCCAAGGTCTTTTGCAGAGCTTTCGCGCACTTCGCTCATGTCGAGCTGGTCCTGAAAGGGCAAGCTCTTGGCTTCGACGTGGATCTGTTCGGAAGCAGTGGCAATTTCCAGGTGGACGGACCAGTTCACAAGCGCGGACCCGGAAAAATCGAGCGAGGAGTTGGCAGCGGCAAAACCAGGAGCGGTAATGCTGAGCTGTAGGGCGCCGGCGACCACCTCCTGATGCTCGATGTGCAAGGTGTAAGCTCCTTTTTCATCCGATTTGGCCGAGGCGATCATCCGGCCGGCGGATTGCACCCGGACGATTGCGCCAGAAATCACCGCGCCGGAGGGATCGGTGACAACGCCACGAACTTCTTCACAGCACGCTGGGCCGCTCCAGCCGAGCAGGCACACCACGAGCGCAAGCAGATAAGAGCCCTGGCGTCGCATAGTTTCTCCTCAACTGTGAGCGATGGTGGGACAAGTGGGACAACGAGAAAAAGGAGGAGACACACTCCCGTTGGCAGAGATCGTCTTTCAGGTGAGGAGAGAAGGAGGGCCGCGCTTCAGGTGACTGCGGAACTCGGAAACGCGCGCGACGCGCATCGTTTCAACACACAGCGCCGCAGACGAAACACCGGGAACGGAGAAGGCCGGCGCGGATTGCACGAAGAGCATGCGAGAAACAATCGGCATCAACAGGCGCGAACGATACGGACAAGTAGGTGCTACGGCGCGGACGACAAGCTCGGAGGAGGCGCTCGGAACCGGCTGCGGGAAACGGGCGGACATGGCGCATTGATGCTTCCCATCGCGGCGACAGCAAGCGGGCAGGGCCGATTCGAAACCGAGATTGAAAAGCGGGATGAAAAGAGGCAGGAGAAAAAACGCAAGCAGAACGCCACAGGTCGCCCGCGCACGCACGCTGTGCGCTTGCGAAGAATCACAACGACGATCTTCCTGACTAGGCATAAACAAATCGCATTTTACGGGGCTTTTCTCTCTTTCACCATTGGAAACGAAAAAACCTGTCATTCATGGAGCGAGGCACAAAACTTGGAAATAGACTATCACACCCAAGTGCGGTGGGATTCAGTGCCGGAGAGTTGCTGGTAAAGAATCGCTATCTCGGCAACAACCCGATCCTGAGTGCGCCCAAGTCTCCCCTTGGGGGAAATGTGGCGCTACGAAGCACTGCTCGCGCCTCGATCTCCTCGTGGCTCCTAGCTCACAGCGCTGTGATCTTTGTCACAGAAGTCCGATGGCTTGTAGTTGACAATAATTTGCAAGTATAATTGCAAGTTATTTGCAAATAACACGTGCCCGTGACCACACAAACCCGAACTCCACGCCCACGATTCATCGCGGTGTTCGTTTTGCTGGTATTCCTTGCCGGTGTCACCCCTGCGGCTGACTCCCCTACTTTATCTGGAACGGTTATCGATCCGAGTGGGTCTGCGATTGCGGGAGCCACGGTTGTTCTTCGAGCGCTCAATTCCGGCAATCAGCAAACGGCCAATACGAATGACGAGGGCTACTACTCTTTTGTTGCGCTCTCGGGCCGCTACGATCTGGAAATCTCCGCATCGTCTTTCCACACCTTTCATCGAGCGGAGTTGGTCCTGGATGCCGCGAATCCCTCGCGCGTGGACGCGCAGCTCTCTTTGGAACCGCGAGCGGAGAGTGTCACCGTTGTGGAAGAGGGCCTTAACCTCGATCCTTCCTCCACAGAAATGGGGCAGCAACTGGAGGAAAAGAAAATTTCCGCCGTGCCGCTGAACGGGCGCAATTTTGCGGATCTGATGAGTTTGCAACCCGGAATCGTGCCCACGAGCAGCGCCCAGCCCAACGCTGTGGTAATGTCCGGCGTCACCAGCACGCCACCTTCGGGCGACCTGGACGCGGGAAATGTTTCCGTCAGCGGCCAACGCGAAACCTCGAACGGGTTTGCCGTGAATGACAGCGACGTCGAGGAAGACGTGAACATGGGCACGGCGATTGTGCCGAACCTGGATTCGATCCAGGAGCTTCGCGTGCTCACCGGAAATTTCGACGCGCAGTACGGCAACTACAGTGGTGGACAGGTTTTGCTGACCACAAAGTCGGGTACCGATCTGTTCCACGGCAGCATGTTTGAGTTTCTTCGCAACACCAATCTGGACGCGAAGAGTTACTTCTCGCCGGACCGGGCCGCATTCGATCGCAATCAATTTGGCGGGACCTTGGGCGGTCCGGTGCGCAAGCAAGCCATCCATTTCTTTGTCGATTATCAGGGAACGCAGATGACCGAGGGGATCGAAACGGGGCTGATCTCCGTTCCGTCGGAACTCGAGCGCACAGGCGACCTCTCCGATCGGGCGAGTTCCCTGACCGGTAGCGTGAGCGGCCCGTATCTTGCCGGGCAGCTTGCACAGAAACTCGGCTACGCCGTAAATTCCGGCGAGCGCTACTATTTTCCCGGTTGCACCATGGCCTCGCAATGTGTTTTTCCGAACGCGCAGATACCGCAGAGCGCGTGGTCCGCGCCGGCACTGGCGCTGCTGCAGTACATCCCGCAGGCCAATCAAGGTTCAGCGATTTTCTCCTCGTCGTCGGAAAACGAGGCGCTACGCGACGACAAAGGCGCGATGCGCATGGACGCTGCGACGCACTGGGGCTCGTTTTCGGCATATTACTTCGTGGATGACTACCGGCTGGACAATCCGTACCCCACCGGGCAGGGCGGCGCAAACGTCCCGGGCTTCAACGCCATTTCCGAAGGAAGGGCGCAACTGCTTAGCCTGGGATTCACAAAGGTCTTCAACGCGAACGCGATCAATGAATTCCATTTTAGTTATATGCGTAATGCCAACGATATCGGCGCGCCGGTGGGCGGTGTCGGACCGTCGCTGGCCTCGCAAGGTTTCCTCACCGGGGAGGGCACGGTGGGGATCGTGCCACTCAACCCATCGATCGAAGGCATCGAGAACATTTCTCTGAACAATCTTACGTTCGGCGTGGACGTGACCGGCCTGACGCAAGCCAGCAACACCTATCAATGGTCCGACAATTTCACAAGAATCGCCGGCCGGCACACATTGAAATTCGGCGTTTCCTTCCACCTCGACCAAATCAATACCAACCCGGACACCGCATCAAATGGTTCGTTCGCGTTCCGCGGAACGGAGACGGGCCTCGACTTCGCGGACTTCCTGTTGGGAGTCGCGAGCAGTTACTCGCAAGGCGACTCCAGGAGTTTTTATCCGCGGAACAAATATGTGGGGCTCTTCGCGCAAGACACCTGGCGAATTTCGAAGAATCTCACCTGGAACTACGGGTTGCGTTGGGACGTCCTGCCGGCGTGGCGGGAAAAATACAATCAGTTTCCGGAGCTCGTTCTGGGCGAGCAGTCGGTGACGTTTTCCGGCGCACCTGAGGGCCTGGTGTATCCTGGCGATCCAGGGATTCCGGCGACGCTGGCTCCGACGAAATATGCTAATTTTGCGCCGCGTTTCGGGCTAGCCTACTCGCCGCAATTTCAGGATGGATTGTTGCGGAAGCTCTTCGGTACGGGCAACGAGATGCGTCTCGTGGCGGGCTACGGCATTTTCTACACCGCGTTCGAGGGCTTGTCCGCGGGCATCCAAAGTGCCAATCCACCCTACGGCTATGATTACACGAGTCTCGCGCCGGTACTGTTCTCGACACCATTCGTCTCTGCCGCTGGCGGGCAGGAATTCGTTCAGCCCTTCCCGTCACCGATACCTGCTTATGGCGCTTCGCCCAGCCGGCCAAACACGACCGTGGATTGGTCACAATACTTGCCGATCACGGGGGTTCCGGCGTTCTACCCCGGAAACGTCCCGCCGTATGCGGAAACCTACACGCTCTCGCTGGAACGCCAGCTTGGCAAGGACACTTTGCTGACTATGAGCTACGTCGGTTCGCAGGCGCATCACCTTCTCGTCATCGTCCCCGCGAACCCCGGGAACGCTGCGCTGTGCCTGAGCGTCAACGAACTTTCTCAGGTCGCGCCAGGCAGCCCCACGTGTGGGCCGTTCAGCGAAGGCGGGCTATTCACGAAAGCCGACGGCGAAGTAGTGCAGGTTCGTGGGCCGTTCAGCTCGCAATTTGACGCGGTCACCTATCAGGAGACCATCGGCAGTTCCAATTACAATTCGCTCGAAATTAATCTTCGCCACCATAGCAAGTCGCTGGAAATTCTTGCGGGATATACCTATAGCAAATCGCTGGATGACTCTTCGAGCCTTTCCGAAGAGATCAATCCCATCGATCCGGGGTTAAGCAAAGCGCTTTCTGCGTTCGACCTGCGCCACAACTTCGTCGTGTCCTACAACTACAGCCTGCCCAGCCGCGTGTTGGGCCGGGAGAATCGCTGGACTGAAGGTTGGTCGGTTTCGGGTGTGACGCGCGTGGCCACGGGACTCCCGGTAACGTTCTACAATAACAATGACACTTCACTCCTCGGGAGCATTCCGAACGGCATCAATAACAACGGCTTGGATACGCCGGACCGTGCGCTGGGCAACCTGCGCATCAACAATAATCCGCGCAATGGCTTGGCGGCCTTTAACACCGCACTCTTTTCGCTGCCCGCGCTTGGTCAGTTTGGCACAGCGTCGCGGCGCTTTTTCTCCGGTCCCGGGATGATGAACTTTGACGTGGCACTGCAGAAGAACCTGCGGCTCACGGAATCGAAATCGCTGCAATTCCGAATGGAAACGTTCAATACGTTCAATCACGCACAGTTCTTTGGCGCCGCCTCGGTGGATGGCAACATCAGCGACGCCACGTTCGGTCAAGTGGTCGGCAGCATGCCTCCGCGCCTTGTACAACTCGCGGCCAAGTTTGTCTTTTGACGGCATAGGCCTCACGCGAATGCAAAGGTACGCGTGGCATACCCGCGGGACGCGATACGCTCCCAATGATCGGCCCGCTCAAGGTCGGATTCCAAGGGTCCCTCTTACGGCTGGATGCAGTGGCAAACGCGGCAGGATATCGCCCTCTGGCACGTCAGTCCAATTAATACTTCTTGCAGCGACGATGAGAGGGACGGATGGTCCTGGTGTTGCGCGTCATGTTAGCTACGCAATAATGAGGATACATGCAGGAAGCGATTCACCAGTGAGAACCGCTGCCGCGATCAGTAATCGGCCGGTAGCCCCTGTAACTGCTCCATGGTAAGCACGGGGCCTTCCTTGCACACGTAGATGGGACCAACGTTGCATCGCCCGCACTTGCCGATGCCGCACTTCATGCGATTCTCGATGCTGGTGTAAACCGACGCAGGTTTGACGCCCATCTTGTCGAGGATCGGCAGCGTGTTCTTGATCATGATGGGCGGGCCGATGACGAGGACTACCGGATCATTTGCAGCCACCTGGGCGCGCTCGAAGACATGCGGCACGAAGCCAATCTCGCCTTTCCAATCCGGCGTCTCGCCGCCAGGATCAACGCAACGGATGATTCGCACGCGCTCGGACTTCGACCATTCATCCAATTCGTCGAGGAACACGAGGTCGGCCACCGTGCGCGCCCCATACACCACCGTAATTTCGCCATAATCGGCGCGATTCTCGAGCGCGTACCACACGGCGCAGCGGATGGGAGGCATGGCAATCCCGCCGCCCAGAAAAATCAGGTCGCGCCCCTTCCAGGCTTCCATCGGGTAACCGTTGCCATACGGTCCGCGGAAGCCGACTACATCCTTCTCTTCTATTTTCCAGAGTGCTTCTGTCACCCGGCCAACCTTGCGGAAGCAGAATTCGATGTGATCCTTCCAGTTTGAGCTCGAGCAGATATTGAAGGTGGACTCGCCGTAGCCGAACGCGGAGAAGATGCCGAACTGCCCCACTCGAAACGAAAAGTTGCGCGCCCGTTCGGAATCGAGAAAACGCACCGACACGGATTTCACATCCGGCGTTTCCTGGCGGACGCGCGTCACTTCCATCAAGTCGGGCTTGTACACGTTATCCATGGTTGATCTCGCTGGCCACGCTCAGCACGCCCAGTCCCACCGGGCAATTGCGCGTGCAGTTGCCGCAGCCGGTGCAGAGAATCTCTCCGAATTTTTCCGGGTAGATGGCGAACTTGTGCAGGATGCGCTGGCGCTGGCGCGCCGGCTGCACGGGGCGCGGGTTATGGCCCGACGCGTGCGCCGTGAACGTGGAAAACTGGCACGAATCCCAGGTTTTCACGCGCGCGTTGCCCGCCGCGGGCCCGGCATCCACGATATCGAAGCAGTGGCAAGCCGGACACGAAAACGCGCAGGTCCCGCAGCCGATGCACGTGAGCGCGTGTTCTTTCCAGAAGGGATCCTCGAAATGCGTGGTGACAAACGCGCGCACCGCCTGCGCATCGAATTTCTTCTCCGGACCTGGAATCGCCTTGCCCGTCCGCTCCGATTTCTCCGTCTTGCCATCAAACAGCGCGCGGCCTTTCTCCGTGGCGCATCGCAGCTCGTATTGGCCCTCTCCCAATTCAAACAGGATGGCGTCCGAACCACGCTCCGAGCCGGGATCGAGCTCCACGGACGTGCAAAAGCAGTTTTCGTCGTGAGCGCTGCATGCCAGCGTGACCACCGTGGTGGCGGCGCGCCTGCGATCGTAAAACTCGTCATGGAAATCCCAGTTGAACACGTGATCCAGAATCGGCAACGCGGCGGCGTCGCACGGCCGCGCGGCGATGATCACCTGTGCGGGCTCTGGCGAATCGTTCTCGATTAGTTCAATGCTGTTCCCGTGAATCTTATACCCATACAGCTTCTCCGCCTTCGGGAAGAGGAATTCCTTGATGGAGTTCGAGGGCCGCTGAAAGCCTTCGAGCAGCAGGTCGTCACCCGAGCGCAGCGCGCGATAGAGGACGAGATCCGGCTTTACCCGCGCGGGTCCCGCGACGCTCTTGCCTCCGGCGATCCATTCGGCGGCCAGCGCACGCAGCGCGGATTGGGAAATGATCTCGCTCACAGGATAAACTCCTCCCTATCCTGGAGAGTGTACGCTCCAATCACGGGCTCCGCCTTGGGGTCCGCGCCGGCTTCGTAGCCGAAATTCCTTTGCGCCGCGATGTGCAGCGAGATGTTCAGCAAAGCCAGGTCAATGCCCGCCGGGCAGGCGCGTGAACACTCGCCGCATCCCACGCAGCGTCCGGCCAGATGAAACGCCCGCGCGATCTGCCAGGCAAAGTTTCCTTTCGTGCTCGGTGCAGGATCAATCGCAATAGGCCGGTTCTTGTCCACGATGCACCGCTCGCAGTAGCACATCGGGCAAACCTGTCGGCATGCGTAGCACTTCACGCAGCGGTTGAATTCCTCGGTCCAAAACGCCATGCGCTCCGCAGGCGGCATGGCCATCAGTGCGGCGAAGCGGTCTGGCGAAGCGCTGGATTGCGGCTCCGGGCCTGCCGCCACACCAAGGGTCACGTCCGCGAATCGCGGCATGCGCGCGATGCAGTGCGCGCACTTGGGCTGGCCCACGCCCTCGCAGGCCATGCCGACAACATGCGCGTCTTTGCGCTCGAACTGCGCTTCCTTTTCCAGTTCCACGAGCGATTTCTCGTCGCACGGCTTTACGATGACGGCGGCTTTCCCCAACGCTTTGATTTCTTTCCGCTTCAAATACGCGGTGAGATTGCTGAAGCAGCGGTTGTTCCAAACTAGGCGCTCCGCATCCTCGGGGCGCGTCACCACAACAGGTCCGCGCGCGCCATAGCCGATCACGACCTTCACCGTGCCCTCGGCCAGCAGCTTGTGGCAAACCTCGCGCAGTTCGCTCTCGGCTGCAAAACTCTTCGCCTCGGGCGAGGCAGTCTCAGGCGCCGGAACGTCCGGGAACAGACCCGTGGCGTACAATTCCTTGTACGGCCCAAGTTCTCTCGTCTGATCGGTGAACTCGGTCACCACTTGCTGCCATTTCCTGCCCTCGGCCGCCGAAATCCAGCTGAACTCAATCCGGCGCAGGTCAACGCCGAGCGTGTCAAGCAGTTCGCGGAACAATATCCAGCGGCGCCGCGCGTGATAGTTGCCCGCGGTGTAGTGGCAATCACCCGGATGGCAGCCGGAAACCAGCACGCCATCGGCGCCCACTTCCAGCGCCTTGATAATCAGGTTGAAATCGATTCGCCCGGTGCAGGGCAGGCGAATGATGCGCACGTTCGGGGGGTACTCGAGCCGCGCGGTTCCCGCCAGGTCGGCGCCCAGGTAGGTGCACCAGTTGCACACGTAGGCGACGATCTTCGGCTCGAATTCCTGTGCCTTGCTCATGCCAGGCTCTCCACCTCCGCGTACACCTGCTGGTCCGTGAATCCCAGCAGGTCCGCGCTCTTCGACGGACAGACGGAAACGCAGGTGCCGCAACCCATGCACAACCCCGGATTCACCCTGGCCGTGTTCTTAATGAACGCGCCCCTTGGTGTGCGCACTTCCGCGCGCTCAATCGCGTGATACGGGCAGGTGCGAACGCACGTGAAGCACGCCGCGCAAGTTTGTTCGTTAATCGCGGCGATTTCGGGCTCGCGCGTAAGCTCGTCGGCGGCCAACATCACTTGCACCTTGCTGGCCGCGGCGGATGCCTGCGCTACGGCTTCCGGGATATCCTTGGGGCTGTGGCACGCGCCGGCGATGAAGATTCCCCCGGTGTTTGTTTCCACGGGGCGCAGCTTCGGATGGGATTCCAGCAGGAAGCCAAACTCGTCGTAGCCGATATTCAGCTTCTGCGCCAGCTCTTCGATGCCATCTGCAGGCCGCATGGCGGCAGCGAGCACGACCATGTCCGCCTCGATCGTAACCGGCATTCCCGCCAGCGTGTCCGCGCCGCGCACGACGAGCTTGCCACCCTCTTGTGTGATCTTGGAAACCCGCCCGCGATAATACCGGGCGCCATCCTGTTCGATCGCGCGGCGCACGAATTCCTCGTAGCCCTTGCCGCCCGCGCGAATGTCCATGTAGAAGACGTGCGCCTGGCCGTCGTGTACCTTGTGCTTGTAAAGCATGGTGTGCTTGGCGGTGTACATGCAGCAAATCTTGCTGCAATACGGCAGGCCTTTGGCGTTGTCCCGCGATCCCACACAACTGATGAAGACGACACTTTTCGGAATTGCGCCATCGGACGGGCGTTTGAGCACGCCGCCTGTCGGCCCCGATGCGGACACCAGCCGCTCAAACTGCAGCGAGTCGATTACGTCTTTGTACTTTCCATAGCCGTATTCACCATAGCCGGCAAGCGTGGCTTTGGGCTGCGATTTCGCAATGCTGTAAAGCTTGTAGCCGGTGGCCACCACCACGGCGCCCACGGCTTCCTCCACGAGCCTGTCCTCATCCTTGAAATTGATTGCCTCGGCTTTGCATTTTTTCTCGCAAAGCCCGCAGCCATTGCGAATCAGCTTGGCGCACTGGCTCTTGTCAATCACGGGCCGCGCGGGAACGGCTTGCGGGAATGGGATGTAGATTGCCGGACGCATTCCCATTCCGTAGTCGAATTCGCTGAGATTTCTTTTCAGCGGGCAGATGTTCCAGCATTCGCCGCACCCGGTGCATTTGCTGATGTCAACGTAGCGCGCTTTTTGCCGGATGGTGATCTTGAAGTTGCCGATGAATCCTTCCACCTTCTCGACTTCCGAATAGCTGTAGAGCTTGATGCGCGGGTGCTGGCCCACCTCAACCATGCGCGGCGTCAGGATGCATTGCGAGCAATCCAGTGTGGGAAAAGTCTCGGAAAGCCCGGCCATCTTCCCGCCGATGGAAGGTTCGCGTTCCACCATGACCACTTCGTGGCCCGCGTCGGCTATATCGAGCGCCGCCTGTATTCCGGCCACGCCCCCGCCGATCACCAGAGCGCGCCGCGTCACCGGGACGCGAATCGGTTGCAGCGCGGCATCGTTCCGCGCCTTCTCGACGGACAAGCGAATGATCTCAATGGCCTTGGCCGTAGCCTGCGCGCGATCGTGATGCACCCACGAGCACTGCTCGCGAATGTTCGCCATTTCCACGAGATAAGGATTGAGTCCCGCCGCCTGCGCCGCTTTGCGGAAGGTCTTCAGGTGCATGTGCGGCGAACACGAAGCCACCACCACGCCATCCAGCTTCTCGGACGCAATTTTCTCGCGGACAATCGCCTGCCCGGGATCGGAGCACATGTACTTGTAGTTTAGCGAACAGCGCACGCCGGGAAGTTCCGCGACGCGTTTCGCCACTTCGTCAACGTCCACGGTCCGCGCGATATTCTCGCCGCACCAGCATGTAAAGACGCCAATCCTCGACATAGTCTAAGCCTGCGTAACGAAATGCCGGTTGATGCCCAACTGTTCCGCTGAAAGCCCCAGCGCCAGCCCCACCAGGTCGGAAAGGTAATAGACAACCATTCCCAGCTTCTTCCCGAAGCGCCGCTCGACGGCTGCCTGCTTCATATCCAGATTCACGTGGCACATCGGGCAGGCCACCACCAGGCAATTGGCCCCGTGCTCCGCCGCATTGCTCAGGATTTTGTTCGCCAACTCCAGCACAACGTCTTCATTGGACATGGTCATGCCTGCGCCGCAGCACTCCGTCTTGTAGTTCCACTCGACCGTCTTCGCTCCCAGCGCCGCCACGATCGCTTCCATCGACGATGGCTGCTCGAAATCATCGAAATGCACAACATCGGGCGGGCGTGTCAAAAGGCAGCCGTAGTAGCAGGCTCCGGTGATGGATCCGAGCGGAGCCTTCACCGCCGACTTCAGCCGCTCCGCTCCGACCTTTTCAAAGAGTTGGATCAAGTTCAGGACTTCGCTTTCGCCGCGAACCTCGGCTTCCACGATTTCGGAAAGCTCCTTGCGCACGCGTTCGTCGCCAACCGCCTTTTTCACCTTGAGCAACTGCATGGAGCACAGCGGACACGGCGCGAACAGTTCCTTGAAGCCGTCTCGTTCGGCCACGGCCAGATTCCTGGCGGGAAGCGCCAGCGAGAGCTTGTGGTTCAGGGAATGCGCCGCGGTGGCGCCGCAGCAAATCCAATCCTTGATTTCGCCGAGTTGTACATCCAGCACGCCGAGGCACGCGCGCAGCGATTGCTCGTAATCGTTCGACGAGCCGTGCAGCGCGCAACCCGGATAGTAGCCGATGTTCATGGTTTCCGCTCGCTCGCACAGCGCTCGAAGATGCGGTCCACCACTCCGCCTCCGCGGTCGCGCGCCTTGCCGGGAATCAGGTGTAGCTTCTTGCGCTTTCCGAGTTGCGGCGCCAAGCTGGCATCCTTGAAGAGAAAGGGGATTCTGCCGGTGTGCAGCAAAACGTCTATCTTGAAGTGCCCGATTAATTCCAACTCATTGAGCCGGCCATTGCGGCGGATGTTCTCAAGGAAAATTCTCTGGAACGCGACCACGAGGTACCCTCCAGGCGCAGCCATGCCGCGCGCCAGCGAAGCCTCGCGCAGCGCGTCCATCACGCCCGCGCAATCGACCTCTTTGGGACAGCGCGTCGAGCAGGTTTGGCACCCCACGCACTCCCAGATCGCCCGCGACTGCAAAGCCTTCTCCCATTCCCCAAGCTGCGCCAGCCGCACCACCTGATTTGGCGCCACATCCATGTGCAGAGCCACGGGACATCCCGCGGTGCATTTGCCGCACTGATAGCAATCGGCTACTTGAATAGGGTCTGGGAAATGGACCGGCAGGTGTTCAGACGGAACTTGGGGAAGGGCCTGATTCTCCACTGGGAGACCTCAATTCAATGCTAGGTTCCCATGTGCGGGCTGTATGTGAGGAATGTCTCAAGGCCCTGTGACCCATGACCTGTTCCGCTCGGGCATCGTCCTTGCTTTATGTGCCAGGGCACATTTGTCATCCGTCGAACGCGGCGTAACTGCTTGAAGACGCGCTACTTACGCCATGGCTTACTGCGACCAAGTGGGACTATTATCAAAGCTCGCCAAGAGAGCCTGCAGCTTCGCCTACTTGCTGGCGGCAGGAACATCTTGCGGATTAATTCTGGCTTTCTGCCAATGCAGCATCAGAGGTGTCCGGTCGTATCCGGCGAGCGTGCCCGTGAAGCGCACCAGGCTGCCCACCGCAAGGGTCGAAGCCTCCGGCTGGCCGGCAACACTGACATCCATGTTCGGCCTCCGCGCCGCGTGGAACTCCAGTTCGGTGGTGACCAGGGCTACTTTCAACAAAACCGGATCGCCCTGCACCACGCTGATTACTTTGCTGGGTACGTTCGGGAATTCCATTCCACAAGCCGCCAGCCAAGTCGCCTTGCCTTTATCGGCGGGGCCTTTTATGTCCGCCACGACGCTGGTAATCGTCATCACGTTTCTCGCAGCCTCCAGATCGGCTTTGCTCGGCAGGGTGTAACTTTCCGGGCGCTCCGAAGAGCTTCCCGCAAGTTGCATCAATTCGCTGAGCTGGGCGTCAACCAGGCTGGGGCACTCCGTTTGCTCATAGCTCGCCATGAGTTTTCTCAGGTACGCTTTTATTTCTTGAGGTTGCGGCCCGCCCCTGTTTTTCGCGTTTGCCGCGCGCGCCAAAGCCCAGAAGGCGTCCAGTTGCCGTGGCGGGCTGACTCCCAAATACGCGAGCCCAAGCTGGTACGTGGCGTTCCCATCTTCGGGATCCAGCGCCAACGCCGCCCGGTAGGCCTCGATTGCGCCCGCATAGTCCTTCAAAGTCATGGAGGCCGTTCCCGAGGTCTCATCCAGGTACACCATGATGGGCTTTCTCTCCGCGGCAAAGGCCGCATCCGAGACGTTTTCGGGTTTTTTAATCTGGTTGAGAGTGCTCAGTCCCAGTGCGGCTGCTTCCTTCGCTTGTTTCGCCTGCGCCGGATCATCTGGCCGCAGGGCGTCGTAGGCAATTGCGCGCGCATAAAGCGCCTGGAATCGCGCGTTGGCATCGGCTTTGTCTCCCAGGGCCACGAGTTTGTCGGCGTACTCGATTACCTTCGGGAAATTCTTCAGTTCGCGATAGTCCCGGTAGTACAGCGCATAGGCGTCCACCAGCAGCTCGGAATTCGGGAACCGCGACACAAAATCGTCCAGGCGCTGGATCTGGTGCGCCTCGTCCTTTTCGGCTTGCACCGCTTTGAATTCGTTGTGCTCGGCCGCCGTGCCAACCGCATACGAGACTTTGCGCCCCGCCGCGTCGGTGTAGTATTTGGTTTTCGCCGGGTCCGGCGGCGGCATCGGTTTCGTGGAAGGTGATGTTGGAGGAATGGCTGCGTTCTCCCCGGAAAGATTCTCCGCAGCGGCCGCCGGTGCAACGGGCTTTTCCGTTGGTGTCCCGGGCACAGTGTCCGCCTGTTGCGCCGGCCTGGGCGTCTCCGTCTTTGGCTGCGGCACGCTCGAGGAATTCGCGGAATTTCCGTGCCGTTCCACCAACCGGAGCAAAGCGCCGCGGTACCGCCAACCGCCGGCGACGCCAAGTGCCGCCACGACAACCAGCGCGGCCCAGGGGATCCAACTCCGCGCCGAACGCGATGAAACTTGCTGGTCCGCAGCCGCAACCGCAATTGTTTCCGCGCGCTTCACGGATGAGGAAACTGCGGCGGCCTTCGCCGTCGAACGCGCTACACCTGCACGGCGCGGCATGGCATCCCCGGACCCCACCAAAAGCGTCTCTCCCTCTTCGTTTCCACGCCTTTCCAATTCCCACCGATCCAGCTCATCAATGATTGCCTGCCCGTTTGCGGGCCGCTCCTCGCGATTCTTTGCCAGGCACTTCATCACCAAATCGGCCAGGGGCTGGGGAATTCTCACTCCGGCTTGCGCGCATTGAATGGGAATGGGCGGAGTCTGGATGTGCGCCATAACGATTTGCAGGGAAGTGTCGCCTTGAATGGGGAGTTCTTTGGTCAGCATTTGATACATCACGATGCCGAGCGAATAAATGTCCGAGCGGCCGTCGAGTTCCTTGCCGGGAGACGCCATGGCCTGTTCCGGGGACATGTACAGGGGCGTGCCAACCACCATTCCTGTGCCGGTCATGGAAGTCGCGGAGGATCCGCTGAGGCCTTCCTTGAGCTTGGCGATGCCGAAGTCCAGTACCTTCGCCACAACTTCCTTCTGCGATTGGATGAGAACGATGTTCTCCGGCTTGATGTCGCGGTGAACGATTCCCAGGCGATGCGCCGCGTCCAGCGCGGAGGCCACTTGCCGGGTGATCGAGGCCACCCGCGCCGGCGTCATCGGGCCTTCCTCGGCGATGACGTCCCTCAGGTTTTTGCCCTCGATGTACTCCATGACGATGAACGGCTGCCCGTCTTCCGTTTCGTCGATGTCGTCCACGCGCACCGCATTAGGGTGCTGGAGTTTCCGCGCCAGGATGGCCTCTTGCTCGAAACGCTTGACGAATTTCTTGTCGCTCGCCAGGGCCGCCGCAATCACTTTTAATGCGCGCAGTTCTTGGAAGTGCATGTGCAACGCTTTGTACACCGCGCCCATGGCCCCTTGGCCGATTTTCTGAATGATTTGGTATTTTCCGCGGACCAGCGTCCCCTCGGCCCATTCTTCCGATTGAATGAGGGGCGTCCCGTCCTGGGGACAATTGGCGAAATGGGTGGAGTAGCTCCGCTGACAGACACGGCAGGTTTTCATGGCGATTCCAGCAGCGATTTCGTGGCCCGTAGTCTACCACGAAGCTCGCCGCGGTAAACACGCATTCAACGGGGCCACCCCCTGCCAACCTTATTTTCTATCAACACGTTAAGCGGCCGTTCATGTTCCATTCCAAGAAATGGTTTCCCTGGACTGCTGCGCCCGGCACTGCCTTGAGCCACGCTGCGATCGCGCGATGGCGTAAGCCAGCCTTAGACCTTTTTCATCGAAACCTTGCGCCACAATACACTGAAACTCCCCGCCCCTCCCGCACGTCGAAAAGATAGTGGAGACGATGATAGGATGTACTGGAAGTGTCGGGAGAGAACTGTGCCTGCAGCCGATTCTTCCCGCGGAATGTGCATCTCATCCACACGATAGAGGGTGCACAGCTTCGATTTCCAACCGGGGACTGTCCCTCATCGATTTCAGGAGTGCAAGTGACGGAACAACAAGCAAACGCAATGGATTCCAGGAACCCTGAGCCTTACGCAACTGAAAACGCATCCACACACAAGAGCCGCTGGTGGATCTGGCTCATCGTCGTCGTGGTCATCGTTGGCGGCGTGGCGTGGTGGCAACTTCGCGGGGCCACTCCCGCGGCGAAAACCGGCGGTGACGCCGCCTCCCGGCCAGTTTTAATTTCGGCCGCGACCGCGCACCAGGGCGACATCGGAATTTACCTCAATGCATTGGGCACGGTGACTCCTGTTTACACCGTAACCGTGACCAGCCGGGTGCAAGGCGAGATTACCCAGGTCTACTATCAGGAAGGGCAAATGGTCCAGAAAGGCGACCCGCTGATCGAAATCGATCCCCGCCCTTATCAGGCGGCGCTAACGCAAGCCGAAGGACAACTGGCCCATGATCAGGCCGTCTTGAACGAAGCCAAGATCGATTTGGAACGCTACCAGCAAGCCTTCACTCGCAACGCCATCGCCAAGCAGCAATTGGATGATCAACAGCAGGTTGTGCTGCAAGATGAAGGCACGGTGAAAAACGACGAGGGCATGCTTGCCAATGCCAAAGTCAATCTGGTGTACACCCATATCACCGCGCCCATTGCCGGGCGCGTTGGACTGCGGCTCGTCGATCCCGGAAATATCGTCCAGGCCAACAGCACCACGTCCCTCGTCGTGATCACGCAGCTGCAGCCCATCACGGTGATTTTCAGCATCGCCGAAGATCAGCTCTCCCAGATCCAACAGCAACTGCGCAAAGGGAAAAAACTGCCAGTCGACGCGTTTGACCGTGCGGGGAGTACGAAACTCGCCTCCGGCACCCTGCTGACTCTCGATAATATGATTGACAGCACCACCGGCACATTGAAACTCAAAGCCATCTTTGACAATAAGGACGGCGCTCTCTTCCCGAGCCAGTTTGTGAACGTCAAACTGCTCGTTGACACGCAACACAATATGACTTTGATTCCTTCTCCGGCAATTCAGCGTAGCGCCCAAGGGGCTTTTGTCTACGTGATCAAAAGTGACCAGACCGCCTCCATGCGGACGATAACACCCGGCACTACGGATGGCTCCGTGACCGCCGTGCAAGGTGTAGAACCCCAGGATGTGGTGGCCGTCAACGGATTCGACAAGCTCCAGGATGGCGCGAAAGTTACCGTCCGCAAGCCCACGAGCGGGGGCGGTGCCTCTGGCCAGCAGCCTCAATCCGGCCAGGGCACCCAATCCGCTCCGCCGGCAACAAGTCCGGGAGACGCCCCGGCAAGCAAAAAGGGAGGCTCGGCGCAGTGAGTCCGTCTCGTCCGTTCATCTTACGGCCGGTAGCGACGTCGCTATTGATGGCGGCCATCTTGCTCGCTGGCTTCGTCGCCTATCTCCAGTTGCCCGTTTCGGCGTTGCCGGAGGTCGACTACCCCACCATTCAGGTGGTTACGTTCTATCCCGGCGCCAGCCCCGACGTGATGGCCTCGGCTGTGACCGCGCCGCTCGAACGCCAGTTCGGCCAGGTTCCCGGCCTCAATCAGATGACTTCCACGAGCTCCGACGGGAGTTCCATCATTGTTTTGCAGTTTTCACTGGAATTGAACATCGACGTTGCCGAGCAGGAAGTACAAGCCGCCATCAACGCCGCGCAAACCTATCTGCCTTCCGATCTGCCCATCCCGCCGATCTATAGCAAAACGAATCCGGCGGACACGCCAATTCTGACGCTGGCGCTTTCCTCCAAAACCATTCCGCTGTCGCAAGTCGAAGACCTCGCGGATACGCGCTTCGCGCAAAAAATTTCTCAGCTTCCGGGCGTGGGGCTCGTCAGCATCAGTGGCGGGCAGAAGCCGGCCGTTCGCGTGCGCGTGAATCCCACCGCGCTATCCTCTTATGGCATAAATCTCGAGGATGTGCGCACGGCCCTGCAGCAAACCAGCCTCGACCAGGCGATAGGGAACTTCGACGGCCCGCAACAGGATTACCAGATTCAAGCGAACGATCAACTGCTCAGCGCCTCCGATTTCGAGCAAGTCATCATTGCCTACCACAACGGATCGCCCGTAAAACTCTCCGACGTGGCCAGGGTCGAAAACGGCGTGGAAAACAACCGCCAGGCCGCCTGGATGAACGAAACTCCCGCGGTCATCGTCAACATTCAACGCCAGCCCGGGGCCAACATCATTCAAGTCGTTGACCGCATTAAGAAATTGCTTCCCCTCCTGAAGAGCAATCTTCCCGCCGCCGTGCAAGTGGATGTGCTGACGGACCGCACCACCACGATCCGGGCGTCCGTCCAAGACGTCGAATTTGAACTCATGCTTACCGTGGCCCTGGTCGTCATGGTCATTTTCCTGTTCTTACGCAATCTTTCCGCGACGACCATCCCCAGCGTCGCCGTCCCTCTCTCCATCGTGGGCACGTTCGGCGTGATGTATCTCGCCGGCTTCAGCTTGAACAACCTCACGCTGATGGCCCTCACGATTTCCACTGGCTTCGTCGTCGATGACGCCATCGTGATGATCGAGAACATCATTCGATTCATCGAAGAAGGAGATCCCCCGCTGCAAGCCGCTCTGAAGGGCTCCGAGCAGATCGGTTTCACCATCGTATCGCTCACTATTTCCTTGATTGCGGTATTGATTCCCCTCCTCTTCATGGGCGACATCGTCGGCCGGCTGTTCCGCGAGTTTGCCATCACCCTCAGCGTGACCATCCTCGTCTCCGCTGTGGTTTCTCTCACGCTCACGCCCATGATGTGTTCGCGTCTATTGAAAAGCACGCACGGGCGAAAGCAGAGCCGTTTCTATGTGGCCTCGGAGAAAGCCTTTAACAGCGTCATCGCTTTCTATGGAAGAACTCTCAAATGGGTACTAAAGCGCCAAACCGCAACTCTGGTGGTGGCCGCCGGCACTCTGGTGCTCACTATCATTCTTTACATCGTCATCCCGAAGGGTTTCTTCCCGGTGCAAGATACGGGCATCATCCAAGGAATCTCGGAAGCCGCGCAGTCCGTATCGTTTTCGGCCATGGCGGAAAAACAACAGCAACTCTCCCACTTGATCTTGCAGGATCCCGCCGTGGAGAGCCTTTCATCCTTCATCGGTATCGACGGCACCAACACGACATTGAACAGCGGTCGTATCCAAATCAATTTGAAGCCCCTGGAAGTGCGCAAAATCAACGCTTCGGATGTTATCCGGCGGCTCCAGCCAAATCTGGAGAAAATCGATGGCATCACGCTGTACATGCAGCCAGTGCAGGACCTCACGGTGGAAGACCGCGTGAGCCGCACGCAATACCAGTACACCCTTGAAGATCCCGATCAGCGTGAACTGAATTACTGGACAGCCAGGTTGATGGCCAAACTGCAGGCGATTCCGGAGCTTCGCGATCTCGCAACGGATCAGCAGACTTCCGGCCTGGCCGCCTCCCTCACCATCGACCGTGTCACCGCATCCCGCATGGGCATCACGCCGCAAGCCATCGACCAGATGCTTTACGATGCTTTTGGCCAGCGGCAGGTTTCGACGATGTACACCCAGGTGAACCAGTACCACATCGTTCTTGAAACGGAACCTGAGTTTCAGAAGAACCCCTCGAAATTACAAGACATCTACGTACGTTCTGCTCTGGCTCCAACCGCGCTCACTACCGGCGCTTCCACCACGCAGACTGTCACGTCGACGACATCTTCCGGCAATTCTGCCTCCTCTGCTCCGCCGAGCCCTTCCGCTTCCCCCAACACGGCTGCCAGCTCCGGTTCTGCCAATCCGAGCGCCATAGCGGCCGTGAATGGTGGCGCGGTTCCCCTCAACACTTTCACCCGGTTCGAAATGAAGAGCAGCCCCTTATCCGTCAATCACCAAGGACAGTTTCCCGTGGTCACCATCTCGTTCAATCTGGCGCCCAATGCCTCGCTTGGCGAAGCCACCAAGGCGATCGACAAAGCCCAGCAGGAAATTGGCATGCCCCTCAGCGTGCAGGGCGCCTTTCAGGGCACCGCCGCATCGTTTCAAGCTTCCTTGTCGAACGAACCGCTATTGATTCTCGCGGCGCTCGTCACGGTTTATATCGTCCTCGGCGTTCTCTATGAAAGTTACATTCACCCCCTCACAATTCTTTCGACGCTGCCCTCCGCCGGGGTTGGCGCCATTCTGGCTTTGCTACTTTTCGGCCAGGAACTCAGCGTCGTCGCCCTCATCGGTATCATCCTTCTGATCGGTATCGTCAAGAAAAACGGAATTATGATGATCGACTTCGCTCTCGAGGCGGAGCGCAAGGAGGGCAAGAGGCCGGAAGAGGCCATTTATGAAGCCTGCCTTTTGCGCTTCCGCCCCATCATGATGACCACCATGGCTGCGTTGCTGGCCGGCTTACCACTCGCCCTCGGCACCGGAATAGGCTCCGAACTGCGTCGCCCCTTGGGCATCTCCATGGTTGGCGGTTTGCTCTTGAGTCAGGTTCTGACGCTCTACACGACTCCGGTCATTTACATCTTCTTCGATAGGCTTGCGCATCGCTTCTCTTCGCGCCGCGCGCCCGAAACCGGACCTGAAGCGGTCCCGGCGGATTGATGCCATGAGCCTTTCTTCTCCATTTATTCGACGGCCGGTGGCCACCACTCTTCTGACGGCGGCCATTGCGCTGGCGGGCGCCGTGGCTTTCCGGGAGTTGCCGGTCTCGCCCCTTCCGCAGGTTGATTTCCCGACGATTTCGGTGGGTGCCAGTTTGCCGGGAGCCAGCCCGGAGATCATGGCCTCCTCCGTCGCCACGCCCTTGGAGCGCCAGTTCGGGAGGATCGCCGGCATCACGGAGATGACGTCCTCCAGTTATCTCGGCACCACCAGCGTCACGATGCAATTTGATTTGAACCGCAATATTGATGGAGCTGCGCGCGACGTCCAGGCGGCGATCAATGCCGCGCGGAGTTATTTGCCCTCGAATCTCCCGGGCAATCCCACCTATCGCAAGGTCAACCCGGCGGATGCTCCCATCATGATTTTGGCGCTGACCTCGAGTGTGCGCGACAAAGGCACGCTCTACGATGCCGCCTCCACCATCATGCAGCAGCGTCTCTCTCAGGTTCAGGGGGTTGGGCAAGTCAGCGTAGGTGGCAGTTCGCTGCCGGGTGTGCGGGTGGACGTGAATCCTACCCAACTTAACAATTATGGTCTGGGCCTACAGGACGTTGCCGCGATGCTCAGCCGGCAGAATGCTAATAGCCCCAAGGGCCAAATCACGGATAGCGCGACGTCCGCCGACATCACAACGAACGACCAGCTTCTGAAGGCGGTGGACTACATGCCTCTTGTGGTGGGCTACCACAATGGCGCCGCCGTCAAGTTGAGCGATGTCGCGGACGTCCAGGACTCCACGGAAAACGTGCGCGCTGCCGGCTTCGTCAACGGCAAGCCCTCCGTTCTCATTTTTATTTTTCGCCAGCCGGGCGCCAACATCATTGATACTGTGGATCGCATCCGTGCCGCGATACCCGCACTCCAGGCTTCCATCCCTTCCGCCATTGACACGGAAATTGTGATGGACCGTACGCTAACCATTCGCGCTTCCGTTCGCGACGTCGAGCGTAATCTAATGCTCTCGATTTCCCTGGTCATTTTCGTTGTGTTCGTCTTCCTGCGAAGCGTCCGTGCCACCTTGATTCCCAGCGTGGCTGTTCCCGTCTCCCTGATCGGCACATTTGGCGTGATGTACCTATGCCACTACAGCATCGACAACCTCTCGCTCATGGCCCTTACCATTTCCACGGGCTTTGTGGTTGACGACGCCATTGTGGTCATTGAGAACATCACGCGCTATCTCGAACAGGGCATGTCGCCCATGCAAGCGGCCTTCAAGGGCGCCAGCGAAATTGGCTTTACGGTACTGTCCATCAGCATCTCTCTCGTCGCTGTTTTCACTCCCATTTTGTTGATGGGAGGCATCGTCGGCCGTCTCTTCCGTGAATTCGCCGTGGTCCTCTCGGTCGCCATCCTGGTTTCCCTGGTCATTTCACTGACGGCTACGCCGATGATGTGCTCCCGGCTGCTCCGGAATGTTCGCGATGAAAAGCACGGCCTGGCGTACCGCATCAGCGAGCGCGCCTTCGCTGGGGTCCTACGGGGCTACGAGCGGAGCCTCGGTTGGGTCCTGGAACATTCCCTCCTGACGCTCGCCGTTTTGATCCTCACGATTGCTCTGAACTTTTACCTTTTTTGGATCGTCCCCAAAGGCTTTTTCCCGCAGCAGGATAATGGCATTGTATTCGGCGGCATACAGGGCTCACAGGACATTTCCTTCCAGGCCATGCAAGCGGCTACGGCGCGCATCGTGAGTATCGTCAAAACGGATCCCGCCGTGCAGAATGTCATGGCGTTCACGGGCGGCGGCGGGGCCACCAATAGCGGCTTCATTTACCTGGGTCTGAAACCCCGCAACCAACGCGACGCCAGCTCCAGCCAGGTGGTTGACCGTCTGCGCCCAAAACTCCTTGCTGTCTCGGGTGCCAGCACTTTTATGCAAGCCGGACAGGACGTGAGTATTGGCGGACGGAGGAGCAGCGCACAATTTCAGTACACCATCCAGAGCGACACCCTGCAGGACCTCATTCAGTGGGGCCCAGTCCTGCTCCAGCAGATGCGCAAGTTGCCCATGCTCACCGACGTCAATACCGACCAGCAGAACAGCGGTCTGCAGGCCATGTTGACTTATGACCGCCAGACCATGTCACGTCTGGGTATTACCCCGCAGATGGTGGACAATTCCCTCTACGAAGCCTTCGGCCAGGCCCAGGTCTCGACCATGTATACCGCCATCAACCAGTACCATGTGGTGCTGGAAGTCGCTCCGAAGTTCTGGCAGTCTCCCGTGAACTTGAACGACGTGTACATCCGGGCCGCACAAGGGAAAGTCATCCCTATCAGCGCCATCGCGCATTACGAGCCAAACACCGCTCCCCTGGCCGTGAATCACCAGGGTCAATATCCCTCGGTCACCATTTCCTTCAATCTTGCTCCGGGAGTTGCTCTCAGCGACGCCACCACGGCCATCCTCGCCATGCAGCAGAAGATCGGCATGCCCAATACCATTCACGGCATGTTTTCCGGCGCGCTTCAGGCCTATCAATCTTCCCTGGCAGGGGAACTCTATCTGGTCGCCTTGGCAATCATTGCCGTCTATATCGTGCTGGGCATCCTCTACGAAAGTTACATGCACCCGCTCACGATCATTTCCACCTTGCCTTCCGCGGGAGTCGGCGCCGTGCTTGCCCTCATGATCTTTCACAAGGACCTCAGCATCATCGCGTTGATTGGCGTTATTCTGTTAATCGGCATCGTCAAGAAGAACGCCATCCTGATGATCGACTTTGCGCTGGCCGCCGAACGCATCGAAGGCAAAAGCCCTCGTGAAGCCATCTTCCAGGCCTGCATCCTGCGTTTCCGGCCCATCATGATGACCACCATGGCGGCTATGTTTGGCGCCACGCCGTTGGCCTTTGGCAGAGGAACCGGTTCGGAGCTCCGTAATCCTCTCGGCATCGCCATTATCGGCGGTCTGGTTCTTAGCCAGATGCTCACGCTTTACACTACCCCGGTTGTTTACCTTTCCCTGGACCGCTTGAGAGTCAAGTGGCTTCGCGCCCACGGAAAGCTCGAACAGCAGAGGCAAATCGAGTCCTTCGGATGACAAGTTCTTATGCGCCACGCGAACTCGCTTGTGCCGTTCCAACTATTTGGGCCAAATGACGGTCAAAGCATCGGACGCGAGCACGGAAAGAGTATTCTCGAAGGGATTTGCTGGAACAAATTGGAACGGCACTATCGGAAAGGGCCATCCAAGTAAGGAGTCCGAGGCACCGATGAAGGCAACCAACAAATTGCGTGTTGCAACCGCGCTTCTCTGCGGCACACTGCTTTTCCAGGGCTGCGATGTCGGCCCGAAATACAATCGCCCCGCGGCGAAGGTGCCGGCGACGTTCAAAGAGGTCACTCCCGACGACCTCCAGAAAATGGACGGCTGGAAAGTCGCGCAGCCCCAGGACACGGCTCTCCACGGCAACTGGTGGGGAATTTTTGGCGATTCCCAATTGAATGCGCTCGAGGAACAAGTCAACATTTCCAACCAAAACGTCGCCGCAGCCTTTGCCAGCTTCATGGCGGCGCGTGCCCTGGTGCGCCAGGCTCGCTCGCAATACTTCCCAACCGCTTCCGTCGGTGCAAGCATCGTTCCCCAGCACCAGCCCGCTTCTGTGAGCGGAACGACTTTCACTGAATACTCGCTGCCCTTCGACGCTTCCTGGACGCCCGACTTGTGGGGCCGCGTGCGCAACACCGTTCGCGCCAGCGTCGCCAACGCGCAAGCCGGCGCGGCCGACCTCGAGAATACCCGCCTGACGGCGCAAGCGGAACTTGCGGTGGACTATTTCCAACTGCGCGGCCAGGACGCTCTCAAGCAACTGCTTGATTCCACCGTGGTGGCCTATGAGGAGTCCCTGAAACTGACCAAGGCGCTGTATGAAACGGGCATCGACTCCGACGAAGCCGTCGCGCAAGCCGAAACGCAACTGGAAGCCACCCGCGCGCTGGACACCAGTGTTGGCATTCTACGATCGCAATACGAGCATGCGATTGCGCTCTTGGTCGGCCAGCCTGCTTCCTCCTTCTCGATCGCCGTCGAGCCTTTGAAAACTCCGCCGCCCGCTATTCCGTTTGGCGTTCCCTCGCAACTTTTGGAGCGCCGTCCGGACGTCGCCGCAACCGAGCGATTAATGGCCCAGGCCAACGCGCAAATCGGCGTTGCCAGAGCCGCGTTTTATCCCACGCTGACTCTTAGCGCTTCCGCCGGGTTTCAAACCACGACCGGGTCCAATTGGTTTACCTGGCCGAGCCGCTTCTGGTCCGTCGGCCCGGCGATTTCCGAGTTGATTTACGATGGCGGTCTGCGTCGCGCCACCATGGAACAATATCGCGCGCAATATGATCAGACGGTCGCCAACTATCGCGAGACGGTCCTGACCGCGTTTCAGCAGGTCGAGGATAATCTTTCCACCCTGCGCGTCCTTTCCAAGGAAATTCAGGAACAAGACACCGCCATCCAGTCGGCGCAGCGCAGCCTCAATCTGGCCACGGACCGCTACCGCCTCGGCATTGATCCTTACCTCAACGTCATTACCGCCCAGACAACACTTTTCAGCAATCAGCAGACCGCCGTGGACCTGCGCATCCAGCAAATCGTGGCCAGCGTGCAATTGATCGAGGCGGTCGGCGGGGGTTGGGATTCCTCCACGCTTCCCACCTCGCAGCAGATCATTTCGCGCGAGGCCCAAGTCCCGGCGACTCCTCCGGCGCAACCACCTAAGAGCCAGCCGCCCGCCGCACCTACTCCCTGATCGATCGGGCAGGGCGTTAAGCGCTGCCAAAGGATCACGGAACGCGCGGAGGATGCTCTGATGTTTGGTGGGTGGGGAGGCGGGTAAGGAATGTGTCGCGTCCTCCAGAAAACGGCGGGTGGAGATGTGTCGCGCCTACGGCGCTCGCGATTGCGTTTGTTGCGTACCCAGGGCTTACGCGCTGGGCTAACGTGTTTCGCACCTACGGTGCTAGTGAAAGGCATGTTGTGCACCTAGGGTGTTGGGGAGAAGGATGTTGTGCGCCCTCCAGAAAACGGCAGACACAAACAACGCGTCTACGGTGCTGAGGAAAGATGCATTGCGCGCTTGAGTAGCGCTGGAAGCGCGGCAGAAGTTAGCCCAGCCCGTTAGGGCTGGGAAAGGTGGCAGGGGAAATGTGGAGCGCCGTAGGTGCGGCACCTAGCCGAAGACAAATTTCGGATCAAATTCCATGCCGTGCTTTTTCAATAGGGCGAGAAACTCCGGTTCGAAACCCATTTTCTTGTGATGCGCTCGTTGCGCTCGGATGTATTGAATCACGGCGGGCGCGTTGGAACTACTGACGCTGAACGCCCCATATCCTTGTTGCCAGGCGAAATTATGACCCTCCTCGCTGGCCCAGCGGGAAGAGTTGGATTTGATGGCAAGGACCGCCTTGGCCACGGGCAAGGTCGGGGGAATTTGGATCAGGAGGTGGATGTGGTCCTCCATGCCGCCAATGGCGAGGACCAGGATATCGAGGTTGTGGCAAATGCCCGCGGCGTAGGACCAGAGGCGGGGCTGAAATTCTGGGGAGATCGCCTTGCGGCGATCTTTGGTGCTGAAGACAATATGAAGCAGGTTTTGTGCGTATGTATGGGACATGTGCCGCGCCTCCGGCGCTGACATCATTATATACCATATATGTTATATACCATGTAAGTATACCACACGGGCTGGTGGGAAATAGAACGGGGCAGGGAATCCTTGGGACTTCTGGTTTTTGTGCGACGGCCGAGTCCGTCTTTAAGGTGCAAGTTTTCGCGAGTGGTTGGGGCGTGTGTCGCGCCTACGGCGCTTGTTATTGTCGTGCTTTCATTCCCAGGGCTCACGCCCTGGGCTAACCTGTGGCGCGCCTCCGGCGCTTCGGAGGAAGAGGGAGCCCTCAAGTGAAGGATCACGTGGTTGAGCGAAGGTTCTGGGGATGGCGAGTTTTGGCGGGGCTGTGCTTAATTGAGGTACACTCGGGCTGCTGGCGCGAGCGAACGCCGGAGTCGCTCCGCACTCTGAAATGACGAATGCGACCTGCGCGCCCGCCGCAGGCGGGTTCGTTGTTTTCCTTGGGAGATACGATCGTGAATAAACGCTTACGAAACACCGTGATTCTCTGCCTTATCGTTTGCCTCGGTCTCACCGCACTTTGCCTCGTGCAAGTTGGTTTGGCGCAAACTTCTTCCTCCAAAACTCTGCCCGCGCTTCTGCTGGGCACCGCGTGGTACCCCGAACAGTGGCCGGAGTCGCGTTGGGAAGCCGACCTTACGCTGATGCAGAAGGCCGGCGTGCACTTTGTGCGCGTGGGCGAATTTGCCTGGAGCCGCATGGAACCCGAGGAAGGGCACTACGATCTGGACTGGCTTGACCGCGCGGTCGCCCTCGCGGCCAAGCATGACATTTACACCGTGCTGGGCACTCCCACGGCCGCTCCTCCCGCGTGGCTGACGAAAAAATATCCGGAAACGCTGCGCACCCGCGAAGACGGCCGGCGCGACGAGCATGGCAATCGTGCGCAAGGCAACTGGACCAATCCGAAATACCGCGAAATGGCGCGCAAGATCGTGGAGCAAATGTCCAAGCGCTTTGGCCACAATCCCAACGTCCTGGGCTGGCAGATTGACAACGAATACTCCGAAGTCTCCTACGATCCCGAGACGCGCGCGCAGTTTCAGCAATGGTTGAAGGCACGGTACGGCACGCTGGACAACCTGAATGCACGCTGGACCACGTCGTACTGGAGCGAAACCTACACCGCGTGGGACCAGATCCCCATACAGACCGGCTACGGCAATCCCGGACTGCTGCTGAGCTGGATGCGCTTTGTTAGCGACACTTGGCGCAGCTACCAGAAGAACCAGACGGACGTGATTCGGGCCAATTGCGATGCGCGGCAATTCGTAACCACCAATACCATGGGCCCGTACGATGGCTTCGATCACTACACCGTTCTTCAGGACCTGGACTTGGCCGCCTGGGACGACTATGTGGGAGAAGGCCACCTGAATCCCGTGCTGAATGGCGCGGGGCATGACCTGACCCGCGGGTTCAAGCAGAAGAATTTTTGGGTGATGGAAACGCAGCCCGGAAGCGTGAATTGGGCGGGGGTCAGCAACTCGCTGGACAAGGGCGAAGTTCGCGCCATGGCGTGGCACGATGTTGGCCACGGGGCCGACGCCGTCAGCTACTGGCAGTGGCGCAGCGCCCTGAACGGCCAGGAGCAATATCACGGCAACATCGTTGGGCCGGATGGAAACCCCGTGCCGCTATATAGCGAAGTCTCGCAAGTCGGCCAGGAGTTCGCCAAAGCGGGACCCGTGCTGGCCGGCACATCGCCGAAATCGCAAATCGCCATTCTGCATTCCTACGACAGCCGCTGGGCCATTCAGTGGCAGAAGCACAACCGGCAATATGAGCCCCTCGAAGAACTCATGAGCTATTACGCGCCGTTGCGCGCGATCGCGCAATCCGTTGATATCATCTCGCCCGCCGCGCCGCTGAGTCAGTACAAACTCGTTGTTGCGCCGGGACTGAATGTTATTTCGGATGGCGTGGCCAAAAACCTGATCGCTTACGTGCTGAACGGCGGGCACCTGGTGCTCGGCCAGCGATCCGGCATGAAAGATGACGACAACTCGTTGCAGCCCGAACGCCAGCCCGGCCCGCTGGCCGCTTTGCTGGGTGGCCGCGTGGAGCAGTATTACGCGCTCACCGAGCCGGCGCCCTTCGAGGGCCAATGGGGCAGCGGCGAGTCTCGGCTTTGGGCCGAATTGCTCAGCACCAAAGAGCCGGATACGGCCGTGCTCATGAGGTATGGCAAGAGCAATGGCTGGCTGGACGGACAACCCGCCGCCATCACGCGCAAGGTCGGCAAGGGCCGCATCACTTATATTGGGGCGTGGCTGGACCCGCAGACGATGGCGCAAGCCGCCAAGTGGATGGCGGAAGACAGCGGGATCCAGACGCCGCTAGCCGGTGTGCCAGCGGGCGTGGAAGTCAATCCGCGCTACGGTGCGCATGGCGTTGTGTACATCCTGATTAATTTTGCGAAGCAAGCGCAGATCGTCAACCTGCCTGCGCCGATGAACGACGTGCTGCAGGGCGGGAGTAAGCAATCGGTTGAGCTGCCGGCGTACGGCGTCGCCATCCTGGCCGCTGGGCAATAAAATCGGCGGGTTGCCCCGCTTGTGCCCGTGCTCTTCGCTTTTTCGTCGCCTTCACCCGGCCTGATGAGCGTGTTGCTCAATCCCGTGTCTCGTAGTAGTGTCCCCGGATGGCTAAGAAGCCGCAGCACCGCAAGAAAGGGGTCCGAACCGTCATGCCAGCCGATCAAGAAGAGAAAAACGCCGCCAACGGCGAGTTGCGCGAAGGCGCCAATGTAGACAAAATCCGCGACATTCTCTTTGGTTCCAATATGCGCGAGTACGAGAAGCGCTTCGCCCGCCTCGAAGACCGCCTCACCAAGTCCTCCGACGCGCTCCGTGAAGACCTTAAGAAGCGCTTTGATACGCTTGAATCGTTTGTGCGCGAAGAAATGGAATCTTTGGGCCAGCGATTAAAGGCGGAAAAGTCCGAGCGCTCGGAAAGCCTGAAGGAACTCACCCGAGAATCCCGCGACTCCTCCAAGGCTCTGGAGAAGAAGCTTTCTCAGGTGGAAGAGCAACTCGCCGGCACACAGGGCGATCTGCGTTCGCGGATTCTGGAGCAGTCCAAGACGCTCAGCAACCAGATCCAGAAATCCAAGGAAGAGCTGGAGTCCGCCCTCGAACGCGAAGCGGAAACCCTGCGCACTGACAAGACGGATCGCGCCATGCTCGCCGATCTTTTCACGGAACTTTCGCTTCGCCTGAAAGACGAATTGGAGTTGCCCGAGAAATAAGTGCAGGCAATATTTCTGGCCCCGTGGGATGAGGCCCGCTCGTTTTTTCCGCACGCCAACTGAAAATGGCAGATACGCCAGCAACCCGACGCGCTCTTGAGCCCGCGGAACAAGCTTCCGCCAACGGAGCGGATCCGCTCGACGAATTGCGCCACCTGATTTTGGCTCCGGAGCAGGAAGCGCTCGATCGCCTGCACCAGCGTGTCGCCGATCCCGAAGCGCGCACCGAGGATGTGAGTAGCGTCGTTGCGGAAGCCATCCAACTCCGCCGCGAACAAGGCGGGGACGAAGCGCTCAGCCATGCGCTTGCCCCGACGATTGAGACCGCGCTTCGCGAGTCGGTGCGCAAGGACCCGGGCACGCTGGCCGACGCGCTGTTCCCGGTGATGGGCCCGGCGATTCGCAAGTCGATCCTGGAGACGCTGCGGTCCTTTCTGGATTCGTTCAACGAGATCATCGATAAGAGCGTTTCGTGGCAAGGGCTGAAGTGGCGTTTTGAAGCTCTGCGCACGGGCCGATCTTTCACGGAAGTGGTGCTGCTGCACAGCCTGGTGTTTCGCGTCGAACAGGTCTTCCTGATCCACAAGAAGACCGGCCTCCCGCTCGGGCACGCCGTCGCACCTGCCGTGGCCACGCAAGACCCGAGCCTCGTTTCCGGAATGCTCTCCGCCGTTCAGGATTTTGTGCGCGACTCGTTCCATACGACGGAAGGCCAGGGACTGGGCCGCATGAATGTGGGCGACCTTGATGTTTGGGTAGAACAAGGTCCAGACGCCATCATTGCGGCTGTGATTCGCGGCATTGCCCCGCGCGCGCTTCGCGACACGCTCGCGGAAACGCTCGAAAATATTCACCGGCAGTATGGTTTGCAACTTGAGCGCTTTGATGGCGACACCGCGCCCTTCGCCGCCACTGACGGCGAACTGGCGCGCTGCCTGGAGTTTCGTTACAAGGAAGAGCCCCGGCGCAAGGGGCGAGGTTACGTGTGGGCCGCCGCCGCGATTGTGCTATTGCTCCTGGGAGGATGGGTTGGCTGGAGATGGTGGCAGGATCATCGCTGGAGCCAGCTTGTCGCAACGCTGCGCGATCAGCCGGGCCTGGTGATCACCTCGTTTGGGCGCGAACACGGGCGTTTCGTCATTCGTGGCTTGCGCGATCCGCTTGCCGCGGATCCCAGTCAATTTGTTAAGAGCGCGGGACTTTCCATCGCGAGTGGCGAGTTTCACTGGGGCGCTTACTACGCGCTGGATGACGCCATAGTGCAGCAGCGCGCCACGGCGCAATTGCTGCCGCCACCGGGCGTCACACTCATCGTTGAAGACGGCATTCTGCGCCCGCAGGGTAAAGCCTCCTCGGCGTGGGCTTCGGAACTCGTTCGCCGCGCTCTGCTGATTCCTGGGATCCGCGCCGTAAATCTCTCGGGCCTGCGCCGGATCGAACAACCCGCGTTTGATAAAGCAAGAAGCGACATTCAAAGTCTGGTTGTGACCTTTCCCATCGCGAGCGCCGCGCTTTCGTCCTCGCAGATGGCAACCCTGCGGGCAATCGTTCCCGGGCTGAAAGCGCTATTCGCTTCTGCCGACGATCTCCAGCAGCCCGCAACGCTCGAAATCATTGGCCACTGCGACAGCACGGGCGCGGAAGCGACGAATTTATCCCTCAGCCAGCGTCGCGCCGATCGCGTCGCCTGGCAACTCGGTCAATTTGGTCTGCCAGGTACGCGCCTCCACTCCAAGGGAGTCGCCACCAGCGAACCCGTGCGCAAGGAAGACTCCGAGGAGAATCGCCAGTACAACCGCAGCGTTACGTTCCGCGTCTACTCTCCTGGGGCAAACTGACCTCCGCCATGTTGCAAAAGAAGATCTGCATGCTTGGGGCCTTTGCCGTTGGCAAGACGAGCCTCGTCCGCCGGTATGTGGAAAGCATCTATTCCGACGCCTATCACACGACCGTCGGAGTGAAAATCAGCAAGAAAGTGGTGCAGGTCAACAACCGCGAAGTGAACCTCGTGCTTTGGGACCTGTACGGGGAAGACGATTTTCAGAAAATGAACTGGAAGCATCTTCAGGGGGCTTTCGGTTATTTGCTCGTGGCCGACGGGACGCGTCCCGCCACGCTCGAAAAAGCCCTGGCCCTGGAACAGAAAGCCCGCGCGGAGGTGGGCGCTCTTCCTTTTGTGTTGGTCGTCAATAAATGCGACCTGGTCAACGATTGGCAGTTCGACGCGACGCTGGAAGCGCAATTTGTTGCCAGGAACTGGGCCATCCTCCGAAGCAGCGCCAAAACGGGTGAAGGTGTGGATGAGGCTTTCTCAAAACTTACGGGAAAGATGCTCGGGTGAACATGGCGACGCCGCTTCAGATGTTTTCTCGAGAGTTTGGGTATGTTCTCCTCGAGCACAAAGGGGAAGGGAAGTTCGTTCTCCGGAGCGATCCGCCCAGTTGGTTCAATGAGCTGTGGGGTGCGACCCAGCCCGGTGAAGCGCTAATTCCGCTCGCTGGAAAGTCGCCCTTTCTTGAAAACTTTCTCGTGGAAGCGCAAACCTGCTGGAGTTCGTCACGGACCGGCGAATGCCGGTCCGAAGTTTGGATTGAAAGCACTGCGGCGGGACGTGAAGTTCCTCTACAAGCCACCGCTCTCCATCGGGATGGCAAACAGCTCCTGGTGTTGCACAGCCCCGAGGCGCACTACCGCGAACGGGTTCGAGTCTTGCAGGCGGCGCGTAACGCCGTGTTGGAGCACGAAAAACTGCTGCGCGAAATCCAGAAGAAGGAAATCCTGCTGCACTGCATCATTCACGATCTCTCCCAGCCTCTCAGCGCGATGCGCGGATCGTTCGATTGCCTCTCTGGCGAGTCCCTAAGCGAGGAGGGGCAGAAATTCATGGCTCTCGGCAAAATGGCGACCGAGCAGCAGGAGTCCATGATCCGCCAGATTATTCAGGTGTTTGCCGCGGACCTGCAGGCAACCATGGACGCGGAAAAGGAGGCCAATCATGCGCCCGACCTGCTGGCCTGCGCCCGAAACGCGATCACCTCGCTCTCTCCGGCGTTTGCGGCCAAGCGCGTCAACCTGATTCTCGATCCGCACATCGATCAGCAGACATCCTGGCACGTCCAGGGCGAAGAGAGCCGCTTGGGCCGCGTGTTTACGAATTTGCTGGAGAACGCGCTGCGCTGTTCTTCCGAGGGCGGCAACGTTACCGTCGGCCTGGAATCGGACGGCGAATTCCGCAGAACTTTCGTCGATGACGAAGGCCCCGGCCTTCCGCCGGATTTGCGCCCCGCGCAGATGTTCGCGCTTTTCTCCCAGGGCAAGGAGGGCGGCGGTAAAGCCGGGCTCGGTTTATACTTTTGCAGGACAACCGTGGAGCGTTGGGGCGGCTCGATCAGTTGTACGTCGCTGCCGGAGATCGGCTCGCGTTTTTGGTTTCGATTGCCGAAGGCCGCAGCCCCCGCGGAAGGGCAAGCGCCACCTGACGAACCTCTTTCCGCCGTAGGCGATTCGAGGCCTGCCGTAAAGGAGAGGCGCGCCATGCGCATTTTGTTTGCCGACGATCAGGAAGACATTCGCACGCTGACAAGCTATCAACTGGAACGTAGCGGCCACCACGTTCACACTGTCTGCAATGGCAGGGAAGCCCTCAGCGCTCTCCTCGACGAGCATTTTGACGCCATCCTGCTCGATGAAGAGATGCCCGCGATGAGCGGGGTCCAAGTGGCCCACGCCATCCGCGAAAACGAAGCGCGCGCCGGCAGCCACGCGTTTCTCATCGCCCTCACCGGCAATAACAGCGAGGACGACAAGGCCCGCCTGCGGCGAGAGGGGTTTGACGCCGTGCTGGGCAAGCCATTCCGTCTGGAAGGCCTCACCGAAATTCTTGACGTGGCCGGCAGCACTCTCCCACCCACGTCACTGCCGAAAAAGCCTCCCGCAGCAACTTCCGCAGGAATTGACGACCTATTGGGGCGCATTGGCGGCGACAAAAAGCTCCTGAGCAAAATGATCCGGACATTTCTCCGAGACACCCCTAAACGCATCGCCGCTTTGCAAAAAGCGCTGCAGCGCAAGGACGCCGACGAAATCGCTTCACTGGCCCATGCCCTGAAGGGTTCCGCCGGCATTTTCCTGGCGCAACACGCCCGCGATCGCGCGCAAGAGCTCGAAGACGCGGGCCGCAAGTCCGAACTGGGCGGCGCAACGGCCGCCTACGCCGCGCTGAAGGAAGAGATTGCGAAGCTGGAAGAAAACCTGAGAGGATACCTGAAGGAAATCCAGGTTCAGCCGCGGTCCACTGTTTCCAAGCCGACGAAGAGGCTGACGGGGAAACGCAAGAAACGATGAATCGTACCCGCCGGCGTAATGCCGATTTCCGCGATACGGAGTCTCTTGATGCCCCACATTCTCGTAACGGATGACGACGCCACAACCAGCCAGATGGTCCGCGGCATCCTGAAAAAACATGGCTACACCGTGAGCACCGCGTCCGACGGCGTCGCGGCGCTGAAATCCATTCGCAAGAAGAAATTCGATCTGGTCCTCCTGGACATCTGGATGCCCAAGATGACCGGCCTCGGCCTCCTCGGCAGCCTTACCGGCGAAGCGCGTATGCCGAAGATCATCGTCATGACCTCTGACAAAACGCCGGAGACCCTGCTCAACGCCCTGCGCGGACGCGTCTACCAGTTCCTCACCAAGCCTTTCGACGCCGAAACCCTCCACGCGGTCGTCGAAAATGCGCTCTCCACGCATCCGGCGACGCCCCCCATCGAAGTGCTTTCCGCCAAGCCTCACTGGGTCGAACTCCTGGTGCCGTGCGAGCGCTCAGTGGTCAACCGCGTGCAGAGCTTTCTGAATCTCCTTGAGACCGATCTTCCTCCGGACGTCATGGAAAAAGTCGGCTACGCCTTCCGCGAACTGCTGAACAACGCCATCGAGTGGGGCGGCCATCTTGATCCGAACCTCAAGGTGCGCATCTCCTACATTCGCACGAGCAAAATGCTGATGTATCGCATGGACGATCCCGGCCCCGGCTTCAAACTCGAAGAGATCAAGCACGCCGCGATCAACAACCCCGAGGATGATCCGCTGGCCCATGAGCAAGCACGCGAAGAGAAGGGTCTGCGCCCCGGAGGTCTGGGCTTGCTGCTCACGAAACAGATGGTGGATGAGTTGGTCTACAACGAGGCCCGCAACGAGGTTGTGCTGATCAAGTATCTGTAACCGGATTCTGAAAATCTTTTGGAACACCCCTCATTTCGCCAATTTTTCCCAAGGAACGTAAGTACGTGCCTCGACCTCAAATCCCCGGTTCAGCAATTTAGCAGCGACGCTGAAAGCATGGTACAAACCGCAAATCAACAATCCCTTCGTCTTAGTTCTCTTAACGAGTTGGTCAACCCAAACTTGCTCACGTTTTTCATTTGCTGCAATGGCCCAACGATGCACGGGTAACCCAGCGACCGGAGGGGCATAGTATGTCTCGCCGATACCATGCCTTTTTTTGTCTTCTTCGAGTATGGGGTCAACGTTGAGATAGTGTCCTGCTCCGAGCAACCCCTGGGCAATCCTTTCAGCAGCGGTCGTATTGACTGCACATTCTTCGCCTACAAAATCGACCTTGTCACGGGAAATTATATCGCTCACGATGGCTTCGTAGTCAGGGTCGTTAAATGCATTGATAAAGGACATGTCCCCTTGTACTCGATGACTGACGCCCAGGACGATAAAGGACTATTGCGGCACCATTTTCCCAGGTTGTGCAGCGGAAGCCAGAGCTAAGGCGGCATCCACTAAGGCCAAGCCTTCTTCCACGATGTCCAGACCCTGGCGGAGCTCCTCCTCGTTGATGATGAGGGGCGGGCAAACCCACAACATATTGAAGCGGTTGAACGCATAGAGATGCTTGCTTTTCAAGTGCTCGGCGAGCTTGCTCATCTCCGGGCTACTGCCGTTGAATGGCGCCAGAGGCTCGCGCGTGGATTTGTCCTTTACAAGTTCCAGCACGCTAAAGAGGCCTATGTGGCGCACGTCGCCGACGCAGCGATATTTCTGCTTCATGGCTTGGAGGCGCGAAGCGAGATAACGCCCTTGCCGCTCGACGTTCGCGAAGATTTGCTCTTCCTCGTAGAGATTGAGATTAGCAACGGCAGCGGCGCAACAAACGGGATGGCCGCTGTAAGTGAGTCCGGCCCAGAGCATGTGCGTCTCAAAGTGCCTGGCGATGGCGTCAGAAACAAGCACGGCGCCGAGGGGAAGGTAGCCGCTCGTCAAGCCTTTGGCGCAGCTCACAATATCCGGACGGATGCCGTAATGTTGCGTGGCCAGCCATTTGCCGGTGCGGCCGAATCCACTCATGACCTCGTCGTCGATCATCAGAATGCCGTATTTTTCGCAGAGGGCGCGGAGTTTCAGATAGTAATCGTCGGGTGGAACGAGCAAGCCGTTGGAGCCGGTGATGCCTTCCACGAGAATCGCGGCAATCGTCTGGGGGTCTTCCATCTGGATGACTTCTTCGATATGCGAAACGCATTCGCGATGGCAGGTTTCCACTTTTTGTCCGAACGGACAGCGATAGCAGTAGGGATCGAAGACGCGAACGATGCCGGGAATGCCCGGCTCGACGGGCCAGCGCCGCGGATCGCCGGAAGCGCTCATCGCGCCCATGGTGGCGCCATGATAGGAACGATAGCGCGTGATGATTTTGTCGCGGCCGGTGAAGAGCTTAGCGATTTTCATGGCGTTTTCGTTGGCTTCGGCGCCGCCCAACGTGAAGAAGGCTTTCGCGAGGCCGGTGACTTCGGCGAGCTTCTTGCCAAGCAGGCCGCGCGGCTCCGTGGCGAAGCCCGGTCCGGCGAAGCAGAGCTCGTCAACCTGCTTTTTGATGGCTTCCAGCATTTTGGGGTGCTGGTGGCCGATGTTTAAGTTGATGAGCTGCGAACTGAAGTCCAGCCAGCGATTGTCATCACCGTCCCAGAACCAAACGCCCTGTCCGCGTTTCATATGAATTGGATTAGAGGCACCCTGCACCGACCAGGAGAACATGGTGAAGTCGCGGTTTTCTTGCACAACCTTGCGGGAATGAGAATCCATCGGCTGTCTATCCTTCCCTTGAAATTTCGCGGGCTTTAGCGCTGCTTCAGAATCCAGTCCATCGTTTTGGACGCCAGGCGATCGAGCGCCACGACGGACATTTCGAGATGCTCTTCCCTGGTGTCTTCAATTTTATTGTGGCTAATGCCTTTGAGCGATTGCACGAACATCATGACGGTGGGGATTCCCGCGCGCGAAACTTCGGCCGCGTCGTGCAGCGGACCCGAGGGCATGCGATGCGAAGTGCCTGAGGTTTCCCGAATAGCTTGTTCGCACAGATCCAAGAGGTGCGGATGAAACGGCACGGGTTCGATGCTCCAGAGGCGCGACCAGTTCACCGTGCAATTCTCCTCGGCAGCAAAGCGGCGGCTGGCTTCCTGGGCTTCGCGGTACATCTGGGCAAGGATGTTGGCGTCGAGATCGCGCTGGTCCAGCGTGACTTCGCAGCGGCCCACCACTGCCGTAACGATTCCCGGAAATGTTTTGACGCTGCCCATGGTGCAAACGGCGTCTTCGTGTTTCCCGGCGATGGTGCGGATATCGAGCGCCAGCTTTGCGGCTGCAGCAAGCGCGTCGCGCCGCGCGTTCATGGGCGTCGAACCAGAGTGCGCTTCCTGTCCGTGAAAGGTGATGATGTGCCGCTCCACGCCCTTTGTGCCGAGAACTACGCCGAGCGGCAAACCCATGCGCTCCAGCACGGGACCTTGCTCGATGTGCAATTCGAGATAGGCCGCGGCGTTCTTTTGTTCCTTCCGGGCGTCCGGGAAATGGTCGATCTCCACGCCGCAGCGGCGCAACGCATCTTCCAATTTCACGCCATCGCGATCGGTGCGGCTGCGATCCGCTTCGATGGAATGGGTTCCGGCGAACGCCGAGGATCCGAGGAGGCTGCGGCCGAAGCGCGCGCCTTCTTCATCGGCCCAATCGACAAGGCGGACGGTAACCGGAGGACGGCCGTGGAATTCCGTGGCAATTCGGCGCAACACTTCGAGGCCCGCGAGCACGTTGAGCGCGCCGTCGAGCCAACCGCCATTGGGCACGGAATCGAGATGCCCGCCGATGAGCAACGATTTTTCGGATGCGCCCGGCAATGTGACCCAGTTGTTGCCCGCCGCGTCGTAGTGCTGCTCAACGGGAAGTCCTTTCACCTTTGCGGCAAACCAATCGCGCGCTTTCAGCCAGGTGTCGGTCCAGGCGACGCGTTGCGCGCCGTTCTCGTCACCGGTAAGGGCACGAAGTTCTTGCAATTCGGCAACCGTGCGTTTGGGGTTGAGGCTCATAGGTGTTCAGTTAGAAATAAATCGGCTCGCGCTTAAGCATCTTGCCACGGCCACGCTCGCCGATAAACTTGCCGTCGCGGACTTGGACTTTGCCGCGCACGGTTACGACCGACGGGCGACCTTCGATCTCCATGCCCTCGAAACCATTGTAGTCGTTATTGACGTGCTGCGTTTTCACGGAGACCACGCCGCGGTAATTCGTGTCGTAAACCACCAAGTCGGCATCGCTGCCCACGGCGATCGTGCCCTTGCGCGGGAAAAGCCCAAAAAGTTTCGCGGCGCGCGTGCTGGCCGCGTCGACGAAGCGGTCCAGCTCCAAGCGTCCGCGCTTCACCCCCTGCGTATACAGCAGATTGACGCGATCCTCGATTCCAGGAATGCCATTGGGAATGTTAACGAAAGAATCCTTGCCGAGAAGTTTCTGCTCCGTGTCGAACGGGCAGTGATCCGTTCCGACGGTATCGATGGAACCGAGTGCCAGCGCGTTCCAAAGCGCGGTTTGATTGTGCTTCGCGCGCAAGGGCGGCGACATCACGTGCTTCATGCCTTCGACCCCGGGCCTTTCGGCGTACGACTTGTCGAGCAAAAAGTGCGGCAACACGGACTCCACATGAATATTCACGCCGCGCGATTTGGCAGCGAGGGCGGCTTGCAACGCTTTCTCACAGGACAGATGGACCACGTAGCCGGTGGCTGCCGTGTTTTCCAGGAACGTTGCGAAACGTCCGGTGCCCTCGGCTTCGACCGATTCGGGGCGGCTGGGCTCGTGCCATTTGGGTCCCGTCTTCCGTTCCGCGAGCAGCTTCTGCTGCAAACGCGCCACGAGTTCCGCGTTTTCGCAATGCGCGGTGACAATCACGCCGAGGCGTTTGGCAAGCTCGAGGGTCTGGTACAGTTCGCCGTCGTCAACCCCGAAAAAGTTTTTGTAGGCGAGAAAGATTTTGAACGAGGCGGTGCCGTCGGCGACAACCTGGCGCAACTGGGACTCCGTTTCCTTCACAAACTTGGTTACCGACATGTGGAAGGCGTAGTCGCAAGCGCTCTTGCCATTGGCCTTCGATTTCCAGAGTTGATAGCCTTCGAGCGCATCATCGTTGCGGTTGGGGCAGCACATTTCGATGTACGTGGTTGTTCCGCCGATGAGCGCCGCGATGCTGGCCGTTTCATGGGTGTCCTTGGCGAACGTCGCCATGAAAGGCAGATAAACGTGCACATGGGGATCGATGAAGCCCGGGAAGACGAGCTTGCCGGTGGCGTCGATGATTTCGACGTTCGGCGGGGCCTCGAGACCTTTGCCAATGCGCGTGATGGTTTCGTTCTCGACAAGAATATCCGCCCGGACATGCGAGCCCACCGTCACAATCTCGCCATTTCGGATCAGCAGAGCCATGATCTACTCCCGCAGCGCGCCACATCATCCTCAGTGAATATGAATGCCCATCTCCTCGCGATATTTTTTCATTTTCTCCCAGTCCTCGGTGACTTCCCGGTGCGACTCGGAGATTTGCGCCCAGGTAACCGGCTGCCTCCCGGACGGTTCTTCCATCATACGGATGCAGTCTTCCACGGGGCAAACGTTATAGCAGAGGCGGCAGCCCACACAATCCTCTTCGCGCACCAGAACGCTGGGACGCGTGTTCACTGCTTCTTCCTTGCCATTCGAGCGAATATCATACGACTGCGGCTGAACGACACGCCCATCCTTGTCCATCAGGTCAATGCACTGGTGGGCCGTATCGTTGCAAGCGACGTAGCAAAGATTGCAGCGGATGCACTTCTGTTGGTCAATGCGCGCGACGGCGCGAAACGACAAGTCAAAATCATTGAAGTCGGAGACGCGGTGCAAGCTGCGGCCCGTCACCTCGGAAATCCTCGCAAAACCCTTTTCGTCCATCCAGTTGGACAAGCCGTCGCACAGGTCTTCCACGATGCGGAAACCATAGTGCATCACCGCGGTGCAAACCTGCAGACTGCTGGCGCCGAGCAGCAGGAATTCCGCGGCGTCGCGCCACGTGGAAATGCCGCCCATGCCGGAGATGGGCAGCTTGGAACCACCCACCACGGGGTCTTTTCCCAGCGCCGCCAGCATATTCAGGGCGATGGGTTTCACGGCCGGGCCGGCGTAGCCGCCGTGGCCTCCTTTGCCACCGATGTTGGGCGTGATTTCGAGCGTGTCGAGATCGACGCCGATGATGGAATTCAGCGTATTGATGAGCGACAGCGCGTTCGCGCCGGCCGCCACCGCGGCGCGCGCCGGCATCACGATATCCGAGATGTTTGGCGTGAGCTTGACGATCACGGGAATCCTGGCTACTTCCATGACCCAACGCGTAATCTGTTCGCAGTACTCCGGCACCTGCCCCACGGCGCTGCCCATGCCGCGCTCGCTCATGCCGTGCGGACAGCCGTAGTTCAATTCGATCCCGTCGGCGCCGGTATCCTGAATGCGCCGAATGATGTCGTGCCAGGTTTCCGGCTTGGACTCCACCATCGCGGAGACGAGGACGGCGCGATCGGGCCAGGCGCGTTTCACTTCCGCAATCTCATGAAGATTCGCTTCCAGCGGGCGGTCGGAGATCAGCTCGACGTTGTTGATGGCCAGCATTTTCTGGCCGCCGTAATGCCATGCGCCGTAGCGGTTGGAAACATTCAGCACCGGTGCGCCGATGGTCTTCCACACGGCGCCGCCCCAGCCCGCTTCAAACGCGCGATGCACCTGCAGGCCGGAATTGCTGGGAGGCGCGGAGGCCAGCCAAAAAGGATTCGGCGAGCGAATCCCCGCGAAGTTGATACTCATGTCAGCCACGTGCCACCAGCCTTTCATGGATCGATTGCGCGGCCAGCTTGCCATCCTCCACGGCCATCACGGTGGAGGCCGCGCCGCGCGCGCGGATGCAATCTCCCCCGGCATAAACGCCAGTCAAACTCGTTTCGAAATTCGCGTCCACCTGGATGAATCCTTTTTCGGTTTTGAGTTTCAGGTGGGAAGCAATGGATGGTTTTTCCTGCCCAATGGCCTTCACAATCTGGTCCGCGGGAAGAAGGAATTCCGATCCGGCGACAGGTTGCGGCGAGGGATGCCCAGAGGCATCCGCCGGCCCTAAGCTCATGCGCAAGCATTCCAGCGCATTCACCGACCCACTTTCCACATGCACGCGCACAGGCTGCGTCAAGAAAGAGAAGCGCACGCCTTCCCGTTTGATGAAGTCGTACTCGTGGGCGTACGCGGTCATTTCCTTCTCCGAGCGGCGGTAGACCACCGTGACTTGGCTCGCGCCGAGCCGCTTGGCGATCGTGGCGCAATCAATCGCGGTATTGCCCGCTCCAATGACCAGGACGTTTCGGCCGATCACGAGGTTGGGAGCGTCCAATTTGCTCTGCTCGATGTAGTCCAATCCATCGATAATGTGCTCTTCGCCGGGAATGCCCAAGGACCTTGTGACGCCCAGGCCCACACTCAGAAACACGGCGCCAAAGTTTGCATTCAGGTCGGCCAGGGTGAAATTTGTGCCGAACTCCTTGCCGGTCTCCACCTTGACGCCAAGTTTTGCGATCATCGTGACTTCCGCCAGCGCCACTTCGACCGGCTCGCGAAGGCCGATGATACCGTAGGTCGAAAGACCGCCCGCCAGGTCGCGCCTTTCAAATAGCGTCACGCTATGCCCGCGCTTCGCCAACTCGCCCGCGCAGGAAAGGCCCGCGGGGCCGGCCCCGATGACCGCCACGCTTTTGCCCGTGGTTTTCGCGGGTTGGAAAAGGTCCATGCCCTTTCCATAAGCAAAGTCCATGGCATAGCGCTGCAGCCGGCCGATGGCGATGGGCTTGTGTTCCGTGCCGAGGACGCACGCGCCTTCGCACAATTCCTGCACCGGGCACACGCGCGCACAAGTGGCGCCGAGCAGGTTGGACTCCAGGATGGCGCGCGCGGAGCCGCGCAAATTTTGCGTGGCGATTTTCTTGATGAACTTGGGAATGTCGATGTGCGTGGGGCACGCGTGCGTGCAGGGAGCGTCGTAGCACATCAAACATCGTGCCGCTTCGACGGCGGCTTCGTTGCGCGTCAGCGGCGGCAAAAGTTCGTCGAGGGTATTCGCCTGCGCCGTTCTTAGCTGAATATCCGTCAACCCATCCTCCCGGTCCTCAATCCCGAAGTCCGTTGTGTGGCGCGGGATGGAGAAAGATTAAGATAAATATCCCGCGGGGTGAACCTATTTCAACACAGGGATTTGCTTCCGCATTAACAGAAAATAGAACCCGCCGGAAACCGCGAAACCCACAAACCACGCATAGTCGTAAAGCCAGCGCACGGCCGGCACGGCTAGGCCGATCAATGCGATGGCAATGCCAGCGGCTAGGGCCACGATGGCCATTGGATTGAACCCGCGCCAAAATTCATACGCGCCGCCTCGGCGGTATAAATCGCCCACGGCAAGTTGACGCCGCCGCACCAGGTAGTAGTCGCAAATCATGATCCCAGCAATGGGTCCCAGGAACGCCGAGCATCCCACCAGCCAGCCAAAAATATAGGAGCTGAAATCGCTCAGCAGTTTCCACGGCATCATCAGAATACCCACCACGCCGGTGATAAGGCCGCCTGTCCGGAAGGAAATAAGACTGGGCCGCAAATTGGAAAAATCATTGGACGGGGACACCACGTTGGCGGCGACGTTGGTGTTCAACGTGGCTAAAAGCAAAGCAAACAGCGCGATTAAGGCCACGAGTGGCTGGTTGAACCGCCCAAGCAATACCACCGGATCCCAGATGGGTTGGCCAAAAATCACCGCCGATGCGGACGTAACCGCAACGCCGATGAAGGAATACAGCGTCATCGCCGTGGGGAGTCCGAGCGCTTGCCCGACCATTTGGGCACGCTGCGATTTGGCGTAGCGCGTGAAGTCCGGGATATTGAGCGCCACGGTGCTCCAAAAGCCGACCATCCCGGTCAGCGCTGGAAAGAAAAAGCGGACAAACTCCTGCGTCGTATGGAATTTGCTCCGCGTATGCAACACGGGGCCGAATCCGCCCGCTTTGCGCGTAATCCAAAAAAGAAGAAGCAATCCCACCACGAGCATGAAGGGCGCGCCAATGCCCTCGAGGAATTTGATGGTTTCGATGCCGCGCCAAATCACAAGCATATTGAGCGCCCAAAAGAGAAAGAAGCAGATCCAGTTGCTGCCGGGGAAACTTGCCGCGCCGGGCGATATGATGCGCAACATCGAGTAGATGGCATGCCCGCCAATCCACGCCTGGATGCCGAACCAACCGCAAGCCACGAGGGCCCGCAAAATTGCGGGAACATTCGCGCCGCGCACGCCAAACGAGGCGCGAACAAAAACCGGGAACGGGATGCCGTAGCGCGTCCCGGCATGCGCGTTCAACAGCATGGGAATCAAGACAATCAGGTTCCCCAGAAGAATAGTGAGCACCGCCTGAATCCAACTCATGCCGCCCGCGATCAAGCCGGACGCCAGCATGTAGGTGGGAATGCAAACGCTCATGGCCACCCAGAGCGATGCGTAATTGTAAGTGCTCCAGGAGCGCCTTTCCGGAGGGATCGGAGCCAAATCAGGATTGTAGAGAGACGCGTCGGCCTGTGTGATTTCCATCCTCTTTAACCCTGGAAAATCGGAATGAGGCGTCAGACTATAGCATGTGTTCGGGAAATTCCACCGAACAGACGGCTGCGCTTTTTCGCTGGCCTATTCTTCCCCGATGTCTTCATTCCACACGGCAGGATTCGCGCGGATATAATCGGCAAGCAGCGCAACGCATTCCTGCGAGTCGCGATCGACTACCTGTACGCCCAGGGAACGCAACCACTCGATGCCACCTTGAAAGTTCCTGCTTTCGCCAACCACCAGGGTGCCGAATCCAAACTGGCGCACCAAACCGCTGCAATACCAGCACGGCGCGAGGGTCGTCACCATGATCAGCTTGCGGTAGCTTTTTTGGCGGCCCGCTTTTCGGAACGCGTCCGTCTCTCCGTGCACGGAGGGATCGCCTTGCTGCACGCGGCGATTGTGCCCCGCGCCGATCAGCTTGCCGGCCGCGTCGAAAATGGCCGCACCGATGGGAATGCCGCCCTCCTTCAGGCCAAGGCGCGCTTCCGCGAGGGCGACGGCAAGCATGGAACGGTAATCTGGTGTCGAGGTCATGTTTTCTCCTGACTCAGGCGCGCTGAGAAACCCACCGCTGTGTCCTTATAGCCCCTCGTAGCGGCCTCCTTTTCTTGAAGACAAATGAGATAACCGGGCAGCAAGAGGAGCGCAAGCAGTATTTCCGCATCTTCGCATCGAAAGTTTAATGCGAGAATTCCTCATCGGCGAGTTAGAAGCCCCTTGTACAAGGTGAGCGGAGCCTATATCGTAACCGCACTTACTCCCCGATTGGGCAAAGAAAACGGAGAACGGAGCCACATCCGGACTATGACGCAAGCGCAGACGGAAGCAACGGGGTATGGATTGCGGCGCGGAGTGCTGTCGCCGCTGGAGACGCTGGCACAGTCGGTCTCCACAATCGCGCCGACCACGACTCCGGTAGCAACCATTCCCCTGGTCTGCGCGCTCGCCGGCAACGGCACGTGGTTCGCTTACGTTCTGGCAACGGCCGCCATTCTGCTGGTAGCGCTGTGTGTAAGTAAATTTGCGCGCTACTCCTCTTCGCCGGGCTCGCTTTACACGTACGCTTCGATGATCCTCCCGCCGTCGCTTGGAGCCACCGCAGCCTGGAGCCTGCTGCTTGCGTATATTGCGACGGGATCGAGCGTGATCGGGGGGTTCTACCACTACGGAAACCTCTTGCTGCGCGACGCCACGGGCCACGGCACTTCGGCCGCATTCCTTGCCCTTTTGGTGACGGCCATCTCCATCTGGATTGCCTGGCGGGATGTGAAGATTTCGGCACGGCTGATGTTGTGGATCGAAGCAGTTTCCGTCTCGTTCATTTTGATCGTGGTGGTGCTCGTCCTGGTGCGGCATGGCTGGCACTTGGACTGGCAGCAATTGCAACTGCGCGGCATGAGCGGCAGCGGCCTGCGGCTGGGCCTGGTATTGGCGCTGTTCAGTTTCGCGGGCTTCGAGAGCGCCACCACGCTCGGTGCAGAAGCGCGCAATCCTCTGCGAACAATTCCCCGCGCGGTCATCCAGAGTGCCCTTCTCGCCGGAGCTATCTTCACGGCTTGTGCCTACGCCGAAGTGCTGGGATTGCGCAGCGTGGGGCAGGATCTGGGTACAAGCCAGGCGCCGATGCGCGTGCTGGCGCAGGTTGGCGGGCTTCCCATACTCGGTCTGCTGATCGATATTGGGGCCTTGGTGAGCATGTTTGCGGGAACGCTGGCTTGTGTCACAGCAGCCGCTAGAGTACTCCTCCTGATGTCCCACAACGGGCTTGCGCACGGCTCGCTTCAGAAAACGCATGTGCGCAACGAAACACCCAGCCTCGCGATCGTGGTTACCGGCGCCGCCGCGGTCCTCCCAGTGGCAATTCTGGCGGTGCGCGGCGCCAGCGGCCTGGACGTCTATGGTTGGATGGGCTCGCTCGCAACCTACGGCTTCATCGTGACTTACGCGCTGGTGAGCGCTGCCCTGCCGGGTTATTTGAAACAACACGGCGCCTACCGTCCCGGAGCACAGATTATTCCTTGGCTGGCGTGTTTGGCCATGCTGCTGGCCCTTGTGGGGAACCTGTATCCCGTTCCGGAGGGACCGTACGGCAAGCTTCCCTATATCTATCTTGTGTACCTTGCGGCAGGGATGTCGTGGTTCTTCCTGAGGGTGAGAAATCGGAAACCAGCTCTGGCCGGAGACTGAAGTTGCTCTTCCGCGTCAGGCCACGCCAGCAGAGGCCGGTCATTCCGGTCCAGGTAAACATCCGAAGGGCCGGATCCGGCCAGCTTAAGTTTTCGGCTGCCACCGCGAGCACCATGCTTTGCCCGTATCGGGAAAACCTGCTCGTAAGCCAGACCCGCAATTGAGCCTTTGTTCGCGGGGCTGTGGAAATCCTCACATCGCTGCCGCCCCCTGTGGAAATCCTGTTTAGAAGCGTGAAATTGAAAAAATGAATTGTGGAAAACGAAAATTTGCGCTTCGGTTCCGCAGTTATTTGGAATAATTTCCTCGCAAGAATCAGTTCGGCAGATGGGACCAGGCGAGAAGACCGAGTTCATTCGCAAAACATTCCTTGGTCTACGTCTGAATGCCGGTTGGAGCCATAAGTGTTTAGAGAGACGTTTGGAGGCATCACCGAATGACCAAGACTACAGGCAAATTTCTTTCCTTCCTGTTTGCATCCTGCCTTATTTGTTGTTTGACGCTTCTTCTTCCACCGGGTTTATTTCCACAGCAGACTCTTGGCGGCATCTCGGGGACAGTGACAGACACCTCGGGCGGGGCAATCATCGATTCGCAAGTGACCCTTGTCGCGGACGCCACCAAACTGACGCGCACGCAAAAAACGAACAGCGTCGGCAGCTATGAATTTGTGAACCTCCCCATTGGCACGTACTCTCTCACGTTTACGCACGAGGGATTTGAGACTCTTAAGGTTCCTTCCGTGCCCGTGCAAGCCGACCGCACGGCCACGGTGAATGCAACGTTGAAGGTGGGACTGGTAGGCACGACGGTGACGGTCGAGGCGGCGCCGCTGATGAACGCCGAAGACACCACCAACGGCTACATTCTCGAAGCGGGCCAGATTGAGTCCGTGCCGCTGTCCACGGGCAGTTTTACAAGCCTGGCGATCTTATCTCCCGGCGTCAACGCCGAACTGCCCAGCGGCACCGGCGCGAATAGCGGATTGGGCAACCAACCCATCTGGGCCAATGGCCAGCGCGACACCAGCAACAGTTTCCTGCTGAACGGAGTGGACGCCAGCAACCTGTTCAACGGCAAGAGCACCAGCCAGGTGGCATCCGCCCGCGTGGTGAACAACACCGGCGTAAGCGGCGCCGCCAGCACAAGCGCCGCTATTGTCCAGAGCACGGCGTCTCCCTATCTGGCCATCGGTCAGGCTCTGCCGACGCCCGCTCCGGATTCTATCCAGGAACTGCGCGTCAATACTTCGATGTACGACGCGCAGCAAGGTTCGACCAGCGGTGCGCACATCGACATGAGCACGGCCTCGGGTACCAATTCTCTCCACGGCACCGCCTCCGTTAAGCGCGGCACCAACGCACTCAACGCCGCGCCGTTCTTCTTCAACGCCGACCCCAACATTCCCGCGGATGAGAAAGACCCCGAATTACACCGCGTCGAGCTTGGGGGAACGCTGGGCGGCGCGCTCATCAAGGACAAGCTTTTTGGTTTCATCAGTTACCAGCATATTCACAGTTCCGACCAGGAAATTGGCCTTTCTCGCATCACCGTGCCCGCGGGCCTGACGGATACTGACCGTACCCCGGCTGGGCTGGCCAATCTCGTCAATACCACGGACGTGACCTCTTGGTGTCCCAATCCGCCATGCCAGAACTTTCCTGCCACGGTCACAGCAAGCGATATCAGTCCCGTGGCTCTCGCGCTTTTGCAGTACAAACTCCCGAACGGCCAATACCTGATCCCCTCGGCTGACGGGCAGACGCCGACCGTAAACTTCCCGGAAAATGCGATTGTGCCGGGCACAGCCCTGTTCACCGCGGACCAAGGGGTGGCGGACCTGGATTGGAACGCCACCGCCAAAGATACCGTAGCGCTGAAGTATTACTACCAGCACGATCCGACCATCGCTCCTTATGCGTATTCCAGCGTGGCTGGCTTCGCTCAGCACCTGGATGCGGGCAGCCAGGTGTTCTCCGTCGGCAATACGCAGACCCTTAGATCGAATCTGAGTGTTAGCGAGACGTTTGGATTCATTCGGGAGAAGGTTTACAGCACCATTGCGCAGCCGTTCGGGCCTTCGGCCATACCGTTCGGAACATCGTCCGTGGGTATCGACACCTTCGGGTCCAGCATCTTCCCGGGCATCACCATCGTGGACCCCTATGGAAACTATGCCGCCTACAATACGGGTTGCGCCAATTCAGACACGACATGCGTCCCTTACGCTAACCCCGTCACCAACGCCGCTCTCTCCATTGGTCAGGGCTCGGCCTCCCAAGGCGCCTTCACCGGTGTATTCCAAAACCGATTCATGCCCTCGGCCACCGCAATCTGGACAAAGGGCAAGCACACCATCACTTTCGGTGGCAGCTATGCCTACACGCAGTTGGACACGCGCGACCGGCGGACAGACACCGGCAATATTGGCGTTGTGGATTTTTCGCAATTTCTGCTGGGCGACATCACTCCCTATACCTCCAATGGCTTTGTGACCTCCGCTTACCTCCAGGGGGATGCGAACCGCTACTACCGCGCCGGGCAGACCGGGCTGTACCTTCAGGACAAATACCAGTTGCGCTCCAACCTCAATGTGACCCTCGGTTTGCGCTACGACTGGAATGGGGGACTCACGGAAAAGTACGGCCGCATCTACAATTTCGATCCCTCGCAGTATGCGTTCGACGGGAATGAAGTCACTTCCACCGGATTCATCATCGCCGGAAACAACACGCAGTATCCCACTAAGGGAGTCAGCAACTCGACTCTCACCGGGCGCCAGTGGGGATTTGCGCCACGCCTTGGCATTGCCTGGAGTCCGGAAATGTTTCACAACAAAGTGGTGGTCCGCGCGGGAACCGGCATCTACTACGATCGCGGCGAGCTCTTTTCGTATTTTTCCCCCGGCTTTGCGGCCGGAGTCATCACCGGTGGCCCTTTTGGGGTGAACCAGTCGCCGCCGTTCGTGAACTCGCAACTGTGCCAAGCGCAGACGGCCGTTGGTTATGAGGGATACATTCCTACCTGCGATCCGACACAAGTTGGGCCGGGCACATCGGGAACCGGGGGTTCGCTCTCCTATCCGTGGGGCAGCAACGGCCCTCAGGCTCCTCCAACCGGCAATCCCGCCGATATCATCAATTATCTGCCCAGCGTATCGGAGATAGAAAGCGGGGACCAACTTTTCGCTATTGCCGTATATGACCGCAAGAACAAGCTGCCGTACACCATCAACAACACCATGGACATTCAGTGGCAGCCGCGCAATGACCTCTTGATTCAGATCGGCTACGTCGGCAACTTGGGGCGTCACCTGGTCATTCCTGTACCATTCAACCAGGCGCAAATTGCTTCGCCTTCTCATCCCATCAACGGGCAATACTACAGTTACGGCTACACCCTCCAAACGAACAGCGCCACTCCCACTCCCATAGCCCTGCCGAGCATTCCCGGCCAGCCTTCGATCTCGCCGGGCAATTACCTCAGCACCTATGAAGGCGGCAACGTCGATATGCGCGTGCCCTACGTTGGTTATTCTTCGGAGTCGTTGAGCTATGACGCCGCGGGCATTTCTATGTACAACGCGCTGCAGACGCACATCGAAAAACGCCTCAGCCACGGTTTGCAGGTTGGCTTCTCCTATACGTGGTCGCACGCGACGGACGAACAGAGCGGGCTTGGACTGTTCTACAACGGGAATAATCCGCTGGACCTGCGCAGCGCGTATGGAACATCGGACTTCGATCGCACCCACGTTTTCAACTTTAACTTCAGCTATCAATTGCCTAAATTCGCGGCCGATTCCAGCTCCATGAAGGGGCGTGTCATCGACGGTTGGGCGCTTGAAGGGGTGGGCATTTACCAGAGCGGCCAGCCGTTCAGCGTGATTGATTACACTGGTGCAGTTGGCAGCCTCTTTTACGGCGTCAACGACGGGATTAACAATCCGATCGTCCCCCTTGCGCCCGGCTGCACCCCGAAGAGTGCCTTGACTGGAGACAACGGCGCGACACCCGGCCTTCCGGCGCTCAAGGCTTCCTGCTTCACGATTCCGATCTTGCAGCCGGGTGCTTTGGGTGGCGCAATTCCCATGAACGACCCGTATGAAACCGATTTCACCACGGGGCAGCGCAATATTTTCCGGCAAACGTGGCAGCGCCGCCTGGACGTTTCCTTCGTCAAGGACACCAACATTACCGAGCGCACGAACCTGAAGTTCAGCTTTGACGTGTTCAACGTGACTAACACCCCCAGCTTCGATATACCCATTGACGACGTCTCGCAGAACCAGTACTACAATGGATTCCCGACAGCAGGGACGCCTGTTCTGCCGACCGGATGCGGCACGGCAAATCAAGTCAACAATTTCTACAACTGCCCGTTTGGTCTGGGCAACGTCAACAAAACCATCGGCAGCGCTCGTCAGATTCAAATGGCTCTGCGCCTCAACTTCTGACACAACCCGCGAGTGGCCGGGGCGGGGTTCTCAGATTTCCTGAGAACCCCATTATGGCTGTGCGATATGTGTGGTCGGGCTGCGAACAGGCACTAAGCCTGGTTCGGCGTCTCGGTGACCGGTAGCATTTCCATCGGCGTGTTCCGGAATCGTTCCTGGAGCTCCGGGGACGAGGCGCACGGCCCGCAGTTCGCCGTGAGACGCGGGGCCGTTCCCGCGCAGGACGGCATTGATCGCTGTCGCAGTCACTTTTCGAAGCATTATGGGGCGTAAGCTGCTATTCTCGCCAGAATCTCAATTCGGAAGCGAGTCCGCTGCACGACCGGCCTGCCTTGGGTCGACAGCGTTTTATCCTGCGGCGGTGGTCGCGGCGAACGAGTAAACGGGAGGCCTCCATGAAGCTGGATCACGGGGTATTGAAGAGTCTCCCCAAGGTGCTGTTGCACGAGCACCTGGACGGTGTGTTGCGGCCGAAGACGGTCATTGAGTTGGCAAAAGGCCTGGAATATAACCAGCTCCCCACGGAAGATCCGTTAGAACTGGCGCGCTGGTTCCACCAGGGGGCGAACCAGGGCAGTCTCCCAAAGTACCTGGAAGGGTTCGTGCACACGATCGCGGTGATGCAGACCGAAGAGGCACTCGAGCGAGTGGCTTATGAACAGGCGGAAGACTTAAGCCAGGACGGCGTGGTCTATTTTGAGACGCGCTTTGCTCCTGTTTTTCATACCCAGAGAGGATTAACCCACCAGCAGGTCGTCTCCGCCGTGCTAAAGGGCCTGGAGCGTGGCCGAAAGGACTTTGGAGTTTCTTGCGGGCTAATCATCTGCGCGATGCGCAATATGGACGTGTCGCTGGAAATGGCCGAACTTGCCGTAGACTTTCGCGAGCGGGGAGTTGTGGGATTCGATCTGGCGGGTGAGGAGGGCGGGTATCCTCCCAAAAAGCACGTGGATGCGTTTCACTACATTCAACGGCAGAATTTCAACATTACCATTCATGCCGGCGAGGGATTTGGGAAAGAATCGATTTGGCAGGCCATTCAATACTGCGGAGCGCACCGCATCGGACACGGGACACGGTTAATCGATGACATTGCCGTCGTGGACGGCAAGGCCGTGAAATTGGGCGACATCGCGCAGTACGTTCTCGACAAACGGATTCCCCTGGAGATCTGCCTGCTCAGCAACGTCCATACAGGAGCCGCACGCAGCGTGGCTGAACATCCCTTTAAGATTTTTTATCAGGCAAAATTTCGCGTCACCCTGAACACCGACAACCGCTTGATGAGCGACACCTCCATGACCAAGGAATTCGAGGCCGCGGCGGAAACCTTGGGCCTCACTCTGGAGGACTTTGAAAAGATCAGCATCAACGCGATGAAGAGCGCCTTCCTGCCCTACGACCAGCGCTGCGATCTCATCTACTCCGTCATCAAGCCGGGTTACGCCAAAATCCGCGGCTCTTTGGCTGCAGAGTGACCCCAATAATGTGGATCGGGTGTGCTAATGAGGATCAGGCGGCGAGAGTAGCCAGAGTTTCCACGAGAATGAGGACTCCGCGTGCAATGTCTTCCGGAGATGCGTATTCGTCGGGACGGTGGCTGTAGCCATTGCGGCAAGGGATGAACAGCATCGCGACCGGCGCGACGCGCGACACAAAAAGCGAGTCATGATAGGCCCGGCTAACCATGGGGACAAATGCCAGTTGGTGCTTTAAACAGGATTGCGAAAGAGCATCAATAATCGCAGGAGCGCATTGGGCTGGCGCATCCGCGTTCAACAGTTCCCCGCGGATCGAGACTTGCCGCTTCATGGCAATGGTTTGACGCGCCGCCTCAATTGCACGCATCACGGCATCACGCCGTTCAAGAACCGTGTCCCTTATATCCACGCTTAAATGAACGCGGCTGGGGATGCTGTTGACGGCGGCAGGAAACACTTCACAAATGCCCACGGTAGCCACCGTATCCACCGCTCTGCTCGTGAGGGCCGCGGATTCGATCGCCAGGATTAGCTCCGCCGCCGCGCACAAGGCGTCTCTGCGATCGGGCATCAGGACTCCGCCCGCGTGTCCCCCGGCGCCTTCGATCGTAATTCGCAAGCTGGCGGGAGCGGCGATTTGGGTGACAATCCCGAGAGGAATTTTCTGCCGCTCCAGCAAAGGCCCTTGCTCGATGTGCAATTCCACAAACGCTTTGTAATAGCCGTGGGGGAGTTTCACTTCTTCCAGTGGCCCTTTAAGCCCGGCATTCCGGCGCACTTCCTCCAGCGAAGCCCCTTCTTTGTCCACTAACTTTCTCGCCATATCGGCGGACATGGTCCCCGACAGCAAGCGGCTGCCGAGACATCCAATTCCAAACCGCGTCGGTTCTTCCGAAGTAAATACCAGCAACTCGATCGAGTGTTTCGGGCGAAAGCCGCTGGACTGCAGCGAGCGAATCGCCTCCAGGCCTCCGAGCACACCAACGACCCCATCATATTTTCCGGCGTTGCGTATGGCGTCGATGTGAGAACCCGTGCCTACGGCCGGGGCGCTTGGCTGGGAACCCGTCCACTGCGCGAAGATATTTCCTATGGCATCCTGCCGCACGGCCAGCCCGGCTCTTTCGCAGCGGGTGATCAGCCACGCACGCGCCTTGAGATCCGTTGGCGTAAAAACAATTCGTGTGACCGCGGGAGCCTCAGCATCGGAAATTAAGGCAAGTTCCTCGATTTCCTTAACGACGCGATCGCGATCCACGGCGAAATTCATCGGGGTGGGCCTGCCAGCGGATGCCGGTTCCAGTCCTTGTAGATTAGATATTTCGCCGGCACCTTGCCGATCGCTCCGAACCACTGCGGACACCACGGTCCCATCCAGATGAAATCGCCGGCCGTGACCGGATACCAGGAATCGCCCAGCCGATATATGCCGCCGCCCTCGAGCATCAGGAGACCATGCTCCATCACGTGCATTTCCACCATGCTCAGGGAAGCACCCGGCTGGTACACCATCGTGTTCACCGCGAAATCGAAATTCATCGTATCCGGAAGCAGGCATTTCACCTGCAGGCCCGGATCATCGCCCAGCGGATGCGAGGAAACCGCGTCTTCGCTGGAAACGAGAACGCGCGGCGAGTCCATCGAGGCGAGCGGCTGGTATGGTTTCTCGATGACGGCGGCCCGGCTCGCTCTTGTTGCCACCACGCGGTGTGGCAAGCCTTCGGGCACATACGCGTAACCACACATTCCTATCTCGCTGTGGCGGCCATCCACTTCCAGTTTGAGCTGCCCCTCTAGCACAAAGAGGAAGCGCTGCGCTGGGGTTCCTCCAAGCTCGCCTCCCGATTCGAATTCGGCGGTGTATTGCGCAAATCTCGCGCCGATTGCCGGGCTCGCATGCACAATGGCCGCGCACGCTTTCATGCCCGGCAACGTGGTACGGACGAAGGTGTCTGCCGTCAGGAGCAGATGGTTGCGTTGTTGAGAACTTCGCGTTTGACCCAGATTATGCACGACACATCCTCTTTTGAAGTTCGGAGGAACTCGCAAGTTGATCGAGCAACTGCAAACCGCATTCGAGCGCCTTGGCCACGTCTGCAACCTCGACCGATTCCGCGGGGTCGTGGCTAATCCCCCCGGGACTTCGCAGGAAGATCATGGCCGCGGGTACTATTTCAGCCAGGATCATGGCGTCATGGCCGGCGCCACTTACCATGCGATGCGGCTCGCAGCCAATCTTCCGGATTGCTTCTCCGATTTGATCGACAAGATACGGATCCATCGCGACTCTTCTCTGGCTCAGTAATACTCTCCGCCGCAGCGTCAACCCGCGCCGCTCGGCAATTTCCTCCGCGAGCCGAATCAACATGTCAGCCGCACGGCCGCAGATGTCATCCGATTCGTGACGAAGATCCAAAGTTACGCGAGCCTCCCGCGCAATCACATTGGCCGCTCCTGGCTCTGCTTCGATCTGGCCCACGGTCGCTAGCAGTCCTGGATGGCTCTGCGCCGTGCGCTCCACTGCAATGATCCACTCTGCCGCCGCGGCGACGGCATCGTGCCGAAGATGCATGGGTGTCGTGCCCGCGTGATTGGCGCGGCCCAAAAACGCGAACTCCAAGCGAGTCTGGGCCGCGATGGCCTCTACCACGCCGAGCGGCAGTCCGAGCGACTCCAGGATTGGTCCTTGCTCGATGTGAAACTCCAGGTAAGCGAGCGTATCGTCCGCCAGCGCCGCGCGTGGAATTTCCGCCGGATTCAGTCCAAAGCGTTCGATGACTGTGCGAACCGCGACTCCATTCGCGTCCTGGCGATTCAGGAGTTCCTCATCGAGACTGCCTACCAGAGCGCGGCTGCCAATAAAGGGCGTGCCGAAGCGAACTCCTTCCTCTTCGGAAAATCCGACCACCTCGATTCCGAAAGGAAGCCGCCGCCCCTCCAAGGCTTCCAGTAAAGCGACCGCAATAGCGACTCCGAGCACACCATCATAGACACCGGCGTTCGGGATCGTATCGAGGTGCGACCCTATAAGCAGCCTCGGTGCAACGGATTGTGCGGCAGCATAAAAGCCGCGCAAATTCCCGGCCGCATCCACTGTCACCTCGGCTCCCGCCGCTGTCAGCCACTTGGCGATCTCCCGGTGACAATCACGCATTGGAGGAGAGAGAAACGTCCGGCGCGTGCTGCCAGGGTCTTCCGAGAAAGACGCGAGCCTCCTGCAGCGAGCGACAGCCTCTTCGGCGCGAATTGTTGCGTTCCCGAGAGTTGACACGGGGACTTACCCTTGCCGGCGAATGCGTGCCTCGATATAGCCGTGTGGCTCATCGATTGGCACAAAAATCTCGTTGGGGTTGTCCTGCCCAAAGCGCGACAGGTCCACCAGCAGACAATGCTTGTTCGGCATGGTCAGCTCGATGTCCGCAATTTCCGGCACATTTGCGAGCACTGCTTCGCCCATGGCGTACAAGGTGTGTTGCACGGATTTGCTGTTATGCCCGGCGAATACGCTCAGCAAAATCTCGCGAATCTTGGACCGCAGAGCAACAAAGGGGGCGCTGGGCGACGCGTAATTCCAGCGTGCGCGGACCGCTGTGCCGAATAGGCGGTCGGTCGCTTCCGGCAGAGTCGTCAAAGAGTCCTTAATGAAACCCACGAATTCCGAACCAGCCGTCTTCAGGATCACCAGGCTTTCCAGCCCCGACCGGACGGATGGCGCGCCATTCCGCGCCGCCGCGACCTCAGCCGTCTGGCATTCGGCGCTCGATTGCACAAAAGTGGTGGGATGCGGCTTTCCGCCTATGTGGAGATGCTCCCACATCTTTTCCGACAGCGTAACGCGCGCCCTAGAAACTTGCGGGTTGCGCTCCAGCACGAAAGCGATCAGTTCCTTGCCAAACTCTTCCATGCACTGGGCCGAAGAGATCCGTGCCAACGAGTACACCGTGTTTTTCATCGTGTCCGTGGGGAGAATCCTGCTGTTGTCTCCGTCGACGAAGCAGGACCCGAAATCTCCTTCCAGAAGAATCTCCGCGGTCCATTCGCGAAAATCGTGGCCGTCCGGATGCCGCTTCACTCTTACAAGGCGGACTCGCGATTTGCCATATCTGTTTTCGGCCAGCGTCATCATCGGATCAGCTCCCCCGGTACGTAGTGTACCCGTGCGGGCTCAGGAGCAGCGGAATGTGAACATGCGATTCGCCCTCTCGCACCTGAAACGTTATCTCCACAACCGGATACAACCCTTCGACATCCTGAGCGAGATGATAGCTTGCCGCATCGAAGGCCAACCGGTAAAGCCCCGCGCAAAGAGCCTCGTCCTCCGGAAGCAATTGCCCGCACCGGCCTTCTCCATCCGTGCGCGATTCACGCAACACGGCCCATTCCCCGCCGGACGTTCGTCTTTCCAGGCGCACCGGCACGTCTTGCGCGGGCTTGCCCCGAGCGATATCCAGAACATGCGTTGAGATGCGATTCATGATGAGAGCCATTTCTTCAGCCGAAGGTGCGCAATTTGCCGCTGCTGTTCGGCTGCCTCGTGAAGTTCCGTGGTTTCGTCGTTCCGCAAGCGTCGCCGGAGAATCTCCAGGATTTCCAGCGCCGATTTGCCCGTGGCACAGATAATAAAGGTACGGTTGAATCGTCGTTCGTAAGCGCGATTGCCTTCCGCCAGCGCAACTTTCACATCTTTGCTCGCGGCGTCAACCCTTCGTTGCTCTTCTCCTGACCAGGCCACGGACCGCGCAGGACTGGAGGCCGGCGCGTGCGACTCGCCAATCCGAGGGTGACTGCCAAACGCCTCCAGCCAATCGGATTCTGGCAGACTCTTCCATACCTGGTCGCAGGCAGTCAACAGCGCGGTTTCGTCGAGTATCGGTCTGCGAGCCGCCATCTCACGCGCCCAGGCCTTTGAACCACAACACGGCAAGATCTCCTCCTCCGCTTCATCCGGCCGCAAACTGTTCCAACGCGCCAGCACAGCACTCATGTTCTCGATCCGCCCGCGCTCAACTGCTCCAGAAATTCCGCCACCAGATTCCCCGCTACAGCCGTGCGATAGCGTGCCGTGGACCGAATGTCGTCAATCGGCCGGACTTCCGCGGCTGCCGTCGTTCTTGCCAACTGGATAAGCGCCGAATCGATCCGCTTTGCCTTCACAATGCGTTCTGTCTCCGTCAAACGAAGCGGAACGGGCGCCACGCTTCCCATCGCCAGGCGAATATCCTTGACCATGCCATCGGCGAGACTTCCCAACGCCGCCAGGCACACCTTCGAGATCGCCTGTGCGTTGCGGGCACCCACCTTGCGCGCCTGCGCATAATACTCTGAAAAGCGTCTCTTCAGGCAAATGACCCGAATCAATTCATCGGGTGCGAGCTGCGTCTTCTTGTAGTTGATGTGGAAGCTAGTGTACGGCACCCGGCGCTCACCACGCGCCGAAACGAGAAGCAGTTCCGCCTCATAGACCAGGAGCGCGGGGAGGGAATCCGCGGCTGGCGACGCATTCACGATGTTGCCGCCGATGGTCCCGCGATTCTGGTTGGCGATTCCGCCGGTCCAGCGCGCCGCACGGGATAACAGCGCGAACTCCTGGTTGACAACTGCATGTTCGCGCAGATCCGTATACGTGCAGCCCGCGCCAATCTGCAACTCGTCAGGGAAAACTTCGATTCGGCGCAACTCCGGAAGATTCCAGATACTGACCAGCTTTCGCGCCCGCAGATTTCCCGCGGAATACTGCACCATTATGTCCGTGCCGCCGGCAATGGGAAGCCACTCGCCGGGCGCCTGAGCCAAAAGCGACAACACAGCAGGCAACGTGCGGGGGGCGACGAACTCATATTCGGCGGGATGCGCCCTCATGTTGAGGCTCCCCGGCGACCCGCTTCCGCCACGGCTTCAAAAATTTGCATGTATCCCGTGCAGCGACAAAGATTGCCGGATAGTCCTTCGCGAATCTCCCCAATGGTGGGCTGTGGCTTCTTGCTTAAGAGGTGAAAGGCCGCCAGGATCATTCCCGGGGTGCAGATGCCGCATTGGGCGCCGCCGCAATCAAGAAAAGCCTGCTGTAACACTCGTAATTGGCCGTCGAACGCCAAGCCCTCGATCGTGACGATGCTAGCGCCATTCGCCTGAAGCACCGGAATGAGGCAGCTATTCACCAACATTCCGTCCATCAAGACGGAGCACGAGCCACACTCGCCCTCTCCACAACCTTCCTTCGTCCCGGTCAATCCAAGCTCGCGCCGTAGCACGTCCAGCAGGCGCTCGATTGGGTGGACGCGCACAGTTGCCAGTTTCCCATTGACCGTGAGAGAAATCTCGCAATTTGCGCGATCCGGGGAAGACTCGATCATGGGTTCCCTCGCGCAGTGGGAATCGCACTCTCTGGCGCAGCCCTTTCGGCCAGCGCATCGAAGATATCCTCGGGAAGCAATGGAATCGAATCGAACGGGACATCCAGCGCGTCTTCGATGGCATTGAGGATCGCCGGCGCCGGGCCGTCCATCGGGAGTTCACCGATGCCTTTTGCCCCATAGGCGCCGTGAACGTTGCCCAATTCCTCAAAATAAACCCGAATGTGAGGCAGGTCGGCGGAAGTCGGCATGATGTAGTTGGTCATCTGGCCGTTTTGCATGCGCCCCTTCTGCCAAATCACTTTCTCATACAACGCAAAACCGATGGCTTGCGCGACACCCCCGATGATTTGGCCCTCCGCCAGAACCGGGTGAAGCACCTTTCCCACTTCCTGAAGCGCCACGAAGTCGTCCACCGACACGCTGTATGTGCTTAGATCCGCCGTTACTTCCGCGACATAAACGGCCCAGGCAAACGCCGCGTACGCCGAGCCGCGATATTTTTGCTCGTCCCAAACAATGTCGTCAGGCTGTTCGTAGCGCGCCAAGCTGCGGAATTTGCCGTGCTCTGCAACGTAGGCTCGACATGCGGCGCGGAACTCCTCGGGCGAATAGGATTCGCCCAGCATGCCGCGCGCCGTCAATGTTTGTCTGATTCCCATGGCAGCCGATTGCACCAGCTTGCCCACCACCATAACCGTGCGCGACGCCACCGTTGGGCCGCTATTCGGTACCTCTTGCGTATCCGGCTGGGCGATTCCGACGTCTTCATACCGCAACCCGAGCGCTTCGGCTACGATCTGGCAGAGTACGGTCTTCGTTCCCTGGCCGAATTCCGTGCTGGACACAACCACGCGCACGCTGCCGTCAGCGCATGCTTCCACCCCAACCACCGATCCAAGAAAGCGTTCGCCGGAACCGGTGAATCCCGCGCCGTGCAGAAAAGCGGCAACGCCCATTCCTTTCTTCCGGCCGCGCTGCCGATTTTCCTCCGCGAATCTCTCCTTCTTTGCGTAATAGTCCGAGAGCTCCAGCGCGCGGTCCAAAAGCTTGCTCAGATCGATTTCTTCACGGACAACCTGCCCCGTCGTCGTGGTTTGGCCAGGCGTGAGAAAATTTCGCCGCCGGATTTCGATGGGCGATAGTCCCACGGCCTGAGCGATGCGATCCACGTGGCGCTCCAGCGCGAACAGGGACTGTGGCGCGCCAAATCCGCGAAACGCGCCGTGCGGTGGTGTATTGGTGGCCACGGCCTTCGCGCGAATGCGAACGCTGGGCCAGTAGTAGGGACCACCGGCATGAAGGGCGCCACGCGATAGCACTACGGGCGATAGGGTTTCATAAGCGCCTCCGTCAAGCGTGAATTCAATCTCTCCTCCCAGAATTTTGCCGTCTTTGCTTACGGCGGTCCGGTGGCGCGTCCGCGAAGGATGCCGCTTCGTGGTGGCCGTCATGTCTTCCATGCGGTCATAGATAACTTTCACCGGTTTGCCCGACTTCATTGCCAGGAGCGCCGCGTGGGCAGCGATCATCGACGGATATTCTTCCTTGCCCCCAAAAGCACCGCCTGTTTCCATCTGCACCACGCGCACGCGATCCGCGGACAGGTCGCAGAGTTTCATCAGGGCTTTGTGCACGTAGTAGGGGCACTGGAGCGAGCCCCACACGGTGAGGCCTTGCTGCGAATCGAAGGCGGCAATCATTCCATTATTTTCGATATAGAGCTGTTCCTGCGCTCCTGTGGTGTACTCACCTTCGACGATATAGTCCGCGTTTTCCCACACCGCATCGACGTCGCCTTTTTCGATCAGATGGCTTTTGAAGGTGTTGTCCGCACCCCAGATGATTTGGGAGAGCCTCTCGCTCTCTTCCATCGTGAAGATTGCGGGAAGGGCGTCGTATTCGACCGATACCGCCTCAACGGCTTTTGGGAGTAGATGGCGGTCCGGATGAGCCAGCAGGAGAAGTGGCTCCTCAGGATGATTGACCATCCCATCGGCCAGACACGGCTGATCGTCTTCGATGAGGGCGATGCAGTTTTTCCCGGGAATATCCTTGGGTGAGACGATCACGAACTCATTCCAATCGACTCCCGGCCCGAAAGTGAACCTTTTGACCTTGCCCCGGGGAATCCGGCTACGAACCGTGGCGCCATAGAGCATGCCCGGTAAAACCATGTCGTCGACATAGCGCGCCTGTCCCGTGACTTTGCCGCGGCCTTCCTTGCGCGGGACCGAAGTGCCGACAATGGGACCATTCTTCATGCGAATCGTGGAAGCCTCTCCCCGCTAGCCGCAGTACTCCCCGCCAATAGGCTCTGCTGGAAACTCGCCGTCCTTGAACACCAGCCTGCCGCGAAGATAGGTCGCTTTTACCTCACCACGCAGCTTTTCTCCAAGGTAGGGCGAAACCGGGTGACGGTAATGCAATCGGTTTTCGCTGACTACGAACTCGCTCTCCGGATCGAAAACCACGAAATCGGCATCGTATCCCGCCGCAATTCGGCCTTTCCGCTTCTGGCATCCGGCTAGGTTTGCTGGGGCCGCGGCCATCCATTGCGCGACATCGGTCAGCGCAAATCCGCGTTCGCAAGCCTCCGTGTACATCACCGGCAGCGCCACGGATAGACTCGCAATGCCGCCCCATGCCTTTCTGAAGCTTCCTTCGGCAAGCCCCTTCATTCCCGGGGGACAGGGAGAATGATCTGTCACCACTAGGTCGATCGTTCCATCGCGGAGCCCTTGCCACAATGCCTCGCGGTTTTCGCGGCTGCGAATCGGCGGAGCGCACTTAAACAGCGTTGCGCCCTTGGGAATTGTGTCGGCAGTCAGATGCAGATAATGCGGGCAGGTCTCCACAGTCACAGGGAGACCCTCAGAACGCGCGGCACGCAACGCGGGAAGCGCTTTGCTGGCCGAGAGATGCACAATGTGCAGGCGGAACCTGTATTCGCGGCACAGCGACAACAACAGTCGAATCGCCGACAGCTCCGCCTCTTCCGGCCGCGATTGCAGATAGGTTTGGTAGAGGGACCAATCCGCATCCGCCAAACTCTCCGCGGCCGAATCTATTGGTGCAGGGAGTTCGGCGTGCACGAGCAGTGGCAAGCCTGTCCGGGCAATACGAGGTAAAGCTGCGCGTAACTGTTGCTCCGTAACCATGGTGAAGCCATCAATGCCGGGATGAACGAGGAAACACTTGAACCCTGGCACTCCCGCGTCGGCCAGCGGCTCAATGTCGCGCAGGTTATCGGCTACGATTCCTCCCCAGGCCATCCAATCGACCCGGCATCGGTCCCGTGCCGCCGCCCGCTTGGCCTCCAGTGCGGGAACATTGGTGGTGGCCGGAAGGCAATTCAACGGCATGTCCACCAATAGTGTGTAGCCTCCCGCCGCCGCGGCGCGCGTCGCCGTCTCAAATCCTTCCCATTCCGCGCGGCCGGGATCATTGATGTGAACATGGGAATCGACCAGCCCGGGAAGAATCGCCAGATCGCCAAAATCCTGGGCTTCCTCCGCCTTCGCCGGCACGCGATCCGGAGCAACCACGTCACGAATGCGGTCCCCTTCGACAAGCAGGGCCGCGGGACGCACCCCTTCCGGTGTCACTACCCGGCGGGAGAAGAAGGCGCGCAGACTCATAGTGATTAGCAGGTACCTGCAAGGTCTCCTGAGAATGAGGCAAGAGGGTAGCTTTATATCAATCGTTTTTCAACTCGCGAAAATCGATAATTCAATACGAAAAAAGTGCTGGATGGCCGTCCTGTGGGCTTATACTTGCTGCCCGGCACGGGTGTGTGGCCGGCTTTCTTTTGGAAATACAGGACATACCGCGGACTTGCAACGCGGATAACTTACGAAGGAGCGGTAGCAACAACCGATGAGCAATCCTTTCATGGCTCGGGCGATTCAGCTCTCGATCGAGGGGGTCTACTCCGGGCGCGGCGGCCCGTTCGGCGCGGTGATTGTGAGAGACGGCAAGATTATCGCCGAGGGCGTAAATCAGGTGACCTCGAGTCATGATCCAACGGCCCATGCGGAAATCCTGGCCATTCGCCAGGCTTGCGAAAAACTCGGCGTGTTCGAACTGAAAGATTGCGAGCTGTACACTTCCTGCGAACCGTGCCCCATGTGCCTCGGGGCCATCTATTGGGCCCGCCTGGAACGCATTTATTTCGCCAACACCCACGAGGACGCAGCCAAAATCGGTTTTGACGACTCATTCCTCTACAGCGAACTGAAGCAGCCCCATTCGTTGCGCCGCATCCCCACAATTCAGATGATGCGCGAGGAAGCACTCGCGGGTTTTCGCGCGTGGGCAGATAAGCCTGACAAGATTCCGTATTGAGAACTCGGCGCGGTGATGCGCATGATTGTCGCTCAACCCCGGCAATTAGTAGCCCCGGCTAAGTGACCAGCATGTGCGTGGCTTATGAAGAGGCTCTACCGGCTGTTTCATCGCCCGGGTTTATGTGAGATTGAAAAGACTTTTGCGTGTCAGCTTAGGTTGTAGGGGGGGACGCGCCTTGCGGGCGTCCGAGCCCGCAGCCGAAATCCCGGCCCGGCCGGGACCACGGACAGCATGGCGGAGAGGGTGGGATTCGAACCCACGGTACGGTTCCCCGTACGCTCGCTTTCGAGGCGAGTACTTTCAACCACTCAGTCACCTCTCCGCAGTGGTCGTTGAGGACATTTTAGCAGACACCGCTTGAAGCTGGCTACGGAGATAGGGAGGAGATTGGCCACAAGAGCATGCGGCGCATAGAGAAGAAAGAGGTCATTAGAACTTGTCTCATAAATAGGTTCGGCGGGGAGGGAAGAGTTTCCTCAGGGGCTAAAGCCCACTCTTTGGGGGTTCTCGAAGTCGGAGCTAAAGCTCCGACCCCCTAAGAAGCATTTATGAGATGGCCTGTAGGCAAGGGAGGGAATTAGCGGCGGGAGACAAAGAAGGATTGCAGGAGGGCGGTAGAGTCTTCGGCCAAGAGGCCGGAGGTGACTTCGACCTGGTGATTCAGCTTGGGGCTGGTAAGAAGCTCGAAGCAGGAACGGAAGGCGCCGCCCCTGGGGTCGTCGGCGGCGTAGACGAGGCGGGGAACCCGCGCCTGAACGATCGCGCCGGCACACATGGCGCAGGGCTCGAGGGTGACGTAGAGGACAGTGCCGGCGAGGCGGTAGTTGCCGAGGAGGCGCGCGGCTTCCCGAATGACGGTGATTTCGGCGTGGGCGGTGGGGTCATTATCGCGGATAGTGCGATTGCCGGAGCGCGCGAGGACGGCATCGTTGTGGACAAGTACGGCCCCAATGGGAATTTCGCCGGCGGCGGCAGAGGCCCGGGCTTCCTCGAGAGCAAGCTGCAAATAGTAGAGGTCGTCAGGCATGGCAGGAATAAAGAAAAAAGCTTAACACAGAGCGGGCACAGCGCCTTGACAGGCTCAGGCCGGATGGGAGAATTAGGCGAGAGACCGGGACCTCGATGCGACCGGTGCTGGAAGAGGGGTCTGATTATTCAGGTTTAGGGAGAAACGATGGACGATTTCCGGGAATTCATGAAGTGCATTGCAAATAAGATTGCGACGAGTAGCCAGGCGACTCCCGGAGTCGAGGGTTACGTTTTTGACGGCGTGGATGGCAGCCAAATGGCCTTCTGGACTTGCCACCAAACCGCGGTTTCCGCGCCGCATGTGCATGAGTACGATGAATATATGACGGTGGTGCAGGGTTGCTACATATTGACCATTGGTGGCAAACGCATCCCCATCAGAGCGGGGGAGGAGTATTTCATCCCCAAGGGACTTGCGCATGGCGGCGAAGTGCTCGCCGGCACCAGGACCATTCACGCCTTCGGTGGCCGTCGAGCCGAGAGAGCTCATCCATAGACAGAAGATGCGCCGGAGGTCTGGGCTTATAGGTAAGTGCTGTGGCGTGTATCCTTGACAAGAGGGCCGCGAGGGAAAGAGACTGAAAGCATGAAAGACCTGGTGACACGGATTTTTCAGGCGGACTTCCTCAAGGGCATGCGCGTCACTTTCCGCACGCAATATCCGGGGAACATTTACACGGAGCAGTACCCGCTGGAACGCCCGATGGTGGCGGAGCGCTTTCGCGGGGCGCCGCGGCTGAATAAGCACCCGGAAACGGGCGAGACGCTGTGCATCGCGTGCAACTTGTGCGCGCTGGCCTGCCCGGAAAATCTGATTGTGGTGGGCTGGGAACGCGATGACGCGACGCGCCGGAAAGTGTTGACGAGCTTTACCTATGACACTTCGCGTTGCATGTTCTGCGGATTGTGCGAGGACGCCTGCCCGACCGACGCGCTGGAACTGACCCAGGATTTTGAGATGGCCTACTATAGCCGGGAAGGCGCGATTTGGGACCGGCACCTTCTGGAGGAAGGGCCGACGCCGACGCGGTACACGCGATAAAAACTCCATGGAAATTCGACGAGATCCCATAACACAAAGCTGGGTTGTATGCGGGCAACGCGAGCAATTGGGCGAGGCGGGAGAACAGTGTCCCCTGGATCCTGGCGTGGTGGAAAGCACGAAGGCGATATTGACGTGGCCGGCGGAAGGCGTGTGGCAGGGGCGCGTGATTCCGCATCCGGAGGCGCTGTACCGCGTGGAAAACGAACCGGGACGTGCGGCCGAAGGGATCTACGACAAGATGGGGCCGCTCGGCGCGCACGAAGTGGTGATCGAGACGCGGGAGCACGACAAGAAACTCTCCCAACTGAGCGATGATGAAATCGAGCGGGTCTTGTGGGTGTGGGGCCTGCGAATCGCGGACTTGAAGAAGGATGCGCGATTCAAGTACGTGAGTGTGTTCAAGAACCAGGGGGCGGTGGCGGGAGAAGAGTGGGCGCACGCGCATTCGGAAGTGACCGCGACGATTTTCGTGCCTCGGCGTATCAAGTACGAACTGGAATCGGCGCACGAGTGGTACAAGGACCGGGAACGCTGCGTTTTCTGCGATATCGTGCGGCAAGAAGAAAAGCAGGGCAAGCGGATCGTGGATGTGCAGGGCGATTACTACGCGCTGTGTCCGTATGCTTCGCGCGTGCCGTTTGAAATGTGGGTGATGCACCGGCGGCACAACCATCTGTTTGAGCAACCGCGGCCGGGTGCGAACCGCAAGCAACTGGCGGCACTGCTGGGGCGGGTGCTGCGACGCTTGGAGAAGGTGGCCCCGGCGTTTCACCTGGTGGTGCACACTTCACCGAACACGCGGAACAAGAAGGGCGAGCTTTCCGGATACTGGAAGACGCTGGCGGAGGATTACCACTGGCACATCGAGATCATGCCGATCGTGGAACAGCGCAGCAAGTCCTACAGCATCAAGGAAGTGTACTTCAACGCCTTGCTGCCGGAACAAGCCGCGGAACAATTGCGCGCGAGCGATCCAAACCCATGAGAAGAGGAGAGCAGCGCCAAGGTGAGCAAGGAGGAATCCTTGTGAATCTTGTGGTGCTGCTGTTTGTCGCGGCCCTTGGCGCGCTGCTTTATTTTGCGCGGCATCCGATCATGCGGTATGGAGCCGAATCGTGGGTCGTGGATGAGCCCGCGCCGCACGCCGATGCGATTGTGGTGCTGAGCGATGACAACTTTTATGCGGATCGCGCCACCCACGCGGCGGAATTGTACCGGCAGGGTGTTGCGGGAATCGTGGTGGCCAGCGGAAGAAGATTGCGGCCCAATGCGGGGTTGAGCGAGTTGATGGAGCACGACCTGGTGGAGCGAGGCGTGCCGAAAGAGAAGATCGTAAGACTTGCTCATGACGGCGACAGCACGAGCGAAGAGGCGGTGGCGCTGGCGCATTTTGCGGAAGAGCGCAAATGGAAAAGCGTGATCGTGGTGACATCGAATTATCACACGCGGCGCGCGCGCTATATTTTCCAGAAAGTGTTTCCCGCAGGGATTGCGGTGAGCGTGGCGAGTGCGCGAGACGGAGATTTCGATCCACAACGCTGGTGGGAGAAGCGGAAATCCGCAAAACTTTTTGCGCGGGAAATGATGGGTATGTTGTTGGCATTGTGGGAATTACGCGGGGATGGGAGGGGAAGTGCCCCGCAAGGGGCATGGTTGGGTTTAGCAGTACTGGGCCCAGGCCGGCTGTAACTACTTGCGTCATGCGGGTTGTGGAAAAAAACTGGCCTTGCTCTTTACAGCGAATAAGTGCTGTAATATGTTTATCTTTCTGAGTCGCACCCCATAGCGCCAGTCCTCGAAAGCGACTTTGAAATACTGCGAAACGGTTGAGGTGTCTCCATGTGGCACAAAGAGGAGGGGAGACCGCAAGGGCCTTCCGAGATTTCCACAGGTGCTGTGAATTCCACAATGGGAACGGGCAGCGGAAAAAGTGCTCCTGTTCGCCCGGCTCTGTCACCCAAAGCAGCGGCTTGTGTGAGCCAGGGAATCAAGATCAAGGGAGAAATCAGCGGGAGTGAAGAACTGTTTGTGGATGGCCAGATCGATGGAAAAATCACGTGCGCAAATTCGACGGTGACACTGGGACCCAATGCCACCGTGAAAGCGGATGTAAGCGCGCGAGAAGTGATCGTGCGCGGCCGCGTGGAAGGAAAATTGACGGGCACGGATCGAATTCAGGTGTGGCGTTCGGCGCGAGTGCAAGGTGACTTGAAGGCGGATCGCATTTCCATTGAAGAAGGCGCCGAATTGCACGGCATGTTGGAAGCGGGGAAGCCGCCCGTGGGTGCATCGGAGCGGGCCAGCCGCGAGGGTTCCAAAAAGACGGAAGCAAATAAGCCGAAAGACGCGAGCAAGGCGGAAGACGAGCCGGCCTCGGGTGCGGCGGTTGCAGGGGCGGACTGAGCCATGGGCTTTCTAAACAAGCTGGGAATCGCGATTGGATCGAGCACGGGACTTGTGGGCACACGGCCACTGCCGTACGGTAGAGATGCGAACAGCGGCAACGGGAATGGCGGTCTGAGGGCGGTCGCAGCAAATCGAGGGCCCGAGTTGCAGGAAACGACGCGCATTTCGAATGGATTGAAAGAATTCCTGTGGAACCTGGAAGGGCTGGGGCACGGCACGTTGTTGGACCTGGGCCCGGCATGGCAGACGACCATCAGCTTTTTCATCGAGCGGGGATTCCGCGTAACTTCGGATGACATATTGCGGGGATGGTCCGACTTCCTGAAGGAACAAGAGTCGCGGAGCAAGCTGCCGCTGAAGGAAGAGGATTATCTGGAGCGCACGCCGGAGGCGAGAACCAAGAAATTTCTGGAAGAGAATCTTCAGTATCCAGAGGCGTCATTCGATGCGTTGTTGCTGTGGGATGTGCTGGATTACCTCGAGCCGGCCATGGCGAAGCAGATAGTGACGCACCTGGACGAGATGCTGCGGCCGGGTGGCGTGGTGTTTGCGATGTTCCACAGCAAGAAGCCTGAAGGATTCCAGAGATATCGCGTGGCGGATACGAGCAGGCTGCAAGTGCTCTCGGCAAAGCCGATTTTCACGGCGCAAAAGGTGTATCAGAACCGTGAGATCCAGGGATTGTTCGGAAATTGCCGGACCATCAAGACCTTTATTGGGCGCGACCAATTGCGAGAAACGCTGTTCCTCAAGTAAGGCCTCAAAATCACAGGACAAATGACAGATAAGCAAGGAGATAGGTGTGTTTTGATGATTTTTGGAGATTCCCCTTGCGGCCTGCAATGCCGGGGAGTAGAAGGAAGATGTGAGCTCCCAGAGCTCCGGAGGGGACGGATGACTCCACCGGGCCTAGAAGCAAAACAACGCTGAGCACACCGCTGCTGCGGTGCGAGTCGGCAGGTGGCAGCACGCAGTAATTACTGCTCACCACACGACACAGCTAAATTACAAGAAAGGCCCCGGCTCCGGTTGGGGCCTTTCTTGCGTTTCAGGGATGCTTCAGAAAAAAGATCAGTGCGCGGAGTGGGAAGGTTTGTGGTGCGCGCCTGAATGCTTTTTGCCGCCGTGATGTTTGTGGTGATGCGAATGGTGCTGGGTGGCTTTGTTTGTCCCAGTTGTTGAAGGTGTCGGCTGTTGCGCGGCCGAAGCCAGCGCCAAGGATAACGAAAGCAAGAATGCAACGATAATGCGGTTCACGTGCAATCTCCCGAAAGTGAATTCCCCTGTAAGAAGGATTAAACCACAAAGATGGGAGCGTGAGCAGGGAAAAAGTGACGGGAGATAAATGTTACCGAAGGCACAACGAACAGGTCAGCTACCGAAACGCGTCTCGAGCATGTGAATGACGGCGTTCTGCCTGGCGATGACCTGGGCCTGCCACATCAGGGCGATGGACATGATGCTCATGGTGAAAATGCAGAGCGCGAGAACCAGGCCCATCTGGGTTTCGGTAGCGGGGACATGAAACACGCGACGCATCCAAGACATGGGTGGAAGCTCCTGGGCCTTCGGATCACGCGCGAGGTGAGCCGGAAGACAATGGGATTGCGAGCGACGAGCAAGGGTGAAGGAGCAATCAGGGTGCCAGGTTGGAGCGGGGTAATCAGTACTATCAGAACGCCGCTTTTTATTGGTCTTTTTGATGCTTTCTCAATAAAGGGAAAAACCCCAGCACAACGCGTGTGCAAAGGTTCACACACAAAGGACACAGTATTTCCAGTCTAGTGCCGGTCCAACTTGCTCCAGCAAATCCCTTCGAGAATACTCTCTCCGTGTTCGCGTCAGATGCTTGGACCGTCATTTGGCAGAAGTAGTTGGAACGGCACTAGCAGGAGACCTTTGCGCCCTAGCACGTACTGAACGAACTGGGACTTGCCTCCGAGTGGAGCAGCTAAAAGCGGCGGTTAAGGATGGTGTCGAGCAGGAGTTCCCAGGTGTTTGGTGAAAAGAGCGGAAAGGATTTGGGAGCAGGGCGAGACGCGGGCTGAATGGAGCGCGGCGCTCTGTCGGAAGCAGAATCAGGGGCCGAGGAGCGATCCGCCAGAAGAATAGCGTGTTCGCAGGCGGGGAAGAGTTCGGGAGCTTCCTCGGAAGTAGCGATGGCGACGTTGAATGCGTGCGCGCGTAGGGAACGATCATAGAGCTTGCAAAGTTCGCGGGTGCAGGTGGAAAGACTGGCCCCGACGGCCAGCGCCCAGAACACGCCGCGCAGGCGTAGCGTAAGCTTTTTCCGCGTGGCCTCGGCTTGAAATTCGGAAATATCCGCATCGGAAGCCCCGGCGAAAAAGAAGAGTTCGTCGAAATCGCGAAGGCGGAGGAGTTCCGCCTCTCGCTGCGGTAGCCCGGTGTTCTGGGAGAGTTCACGAGGAGAAAGCGCGCGCAAGGACACGACGGAGATGCCGGTTTCCTCCGCGAGGAGGTCGAGGGCTTCCGCGGCGGCAGGCTGAGGGGAAGCGACGGGAATGCAGGTGAAGCGGCCCAGGCGCATGGTGGTGGCGGGCCGCAGATGGAAATAGTCTTCGGGGAGATAGACGCCAGAGCCACCCTCGGCGATGAAGGGTTCGGATTGGCCGAGTTTGCGGAGGGTGGCATCAAGCTGGGGGCGTGTGCGCGAAGTGACCCAAACGCAAGGTACGGAGGCTTCCGCAAGGGAGTCAAGGAACTGCGGGAAACCGGTAAGCGGCTTGCCGGTCGGCGAGATCAGATCGTCGATGGCACAGAAAACGACGCTGGTGGAAGAGCGCAAGAGAAGGCTCCGGGTCTAGGCAAATTGTAACGGAAGTAAGTGGATAGGAGAAATTCGGCAGAGGGAATCAGGAAGCAGACAGAAAAGGACCGACGTGGAACGAGGGCAGGGAAGAACGGTATGGCCGCCAGAAATGGAAAAGGGGCGACCGAAGCCGCCCCTTTGAACGAATTGAGTTGAGTTACCTGCCGGAACTGGAAGCAGCGGCAGTCACTGGGTGAGCGTTTGCCTTGGGGATGCTGAGATAGCCGCTGATCTGGTTCTTGCCAATCTTGTTGATGACGATTTCCTGAGGCTGATGAGTGCCGCTCAGGTAGAAGAAGAGAGGCTGATTGATCGGGCGATTCTTGTCCTCGGTGGTCTTGTCTTCGACGGTTAGGACGAGGTTGGCGCGGTTCTTCTTCTCGTTGGTGCTCTTGAGTTCGAGCGTGATGTTGCCAACCTTCTGGGGCTGATTCTTGCCGGCGATGGAGAATTCGATGTAGTCGCGCTCGCCCTGGCGGCGAAGCACGTCGATTTCGTCATGATTGCGCGCGATCAGAGTGCCCAGTTCGCTGCGAGCCATGTTGAGGTCATTGATGGTCTTGTTCAGATCGGCACCGACCTGAGTAACCTTGGTATCGACGGTCTTGACGTCGTCCGAGGTCGCCTTGGTGGCGAGTTCCTGATGGACGGAAGTGTCAAGGGCGGTGATCTTGGAAGTAGCATCGGAATTGAGCTGCGCTGCTTCGCTGCGCGCCTTCTGCAACTGGCCCTGCGTGATCTTCAGCTTATCCGTGACGACCTTCAGATCACCCTTGAGATCCGTATTGACCTTTTCGTCCTGGGCAATGCGGTCCTTGAGAGTGGTCATATCCGACTGAACGGAGGTCTGCACCGCCTTCACCTGATCGGCGACGGCTTGCTTGGTAGCATCGAGCTTGGAAGAATTGCTCCAAGCCAGGGCGAGACCGCCCAAGGCCACAAGCGCCAGGACGATGATCACGGGCAACTGCCAAGATGAACCAGACTTCGTTTCCACGTAATTGTTCTGTGAATCTTGCTCAGACATGTGAATTCCTTCTCCTCTACCCCTAAAATGGGTACGACATTTTGCGAATTGGCAGCCCAAATTTGCTGCCGGAGCATTAAAGCTGACAGAAAGAAGTGCAAGCGGGATGCCGCGAATGCCAGATTGGGAACGGTTTGTATGTGATTGAAGTGCAGTGGTTTGGAGCAAACTGCGGGAAAGTGGGGTGGTACTAGTTCTGGGAATCTTTACGCGCCAGTGAACGCGGGCGATGAATTCCTACGTAGTGCAAAAATGTTCCACATTTATGCCCAGGCCAGCGAAAGCCTGGAGAAGCTGCTGCGGAGATTGGTAATGGATCCCATAGAGGCCAAGCTGCCGGGCAGCTTCGACGTTTGCGGCGATGTCATCAATGTAGACAGCCTCCCCGGCGCGGACCTTGGATACACGCACGGCTTCACGGTAAATGAGGGGATCGGGCTTGCTGGCCCCGACCGAGCAGGAATAGATTCGCTGCCTTTTGGGGAAATATTGGTAGAAGTCATAAGTCGACTCAAGGTAGGCGACATGGATGGGATCGGTGTTCGAGAGCAGAACCAGGCGATAGCGTTTGGAGAGCTCCTCGAAGAGGCGTAATGGGTGAATGGGCTGGGGATCGAGAGCGGAATTCCAAACTGCGGTGAATTGCTCGAAGTTCAGAGAAATGCCGAGGCGCTGACAGAGATGGAGATGCCAATCGTGAGGGGAAATGCGGCCTTCCTGCCAATCGGGCCAGCGCGGATCTTTTTCGATGGCGGACCAGAGCTCTTCGGGAGTGAGGGAAAGGCCCTGAGCAAGGCCGGCTTGGGCACGCTGGATATCCACGCGGACCAGCACGCGTCCAATATCGAAGATGATCGCGCGGATAGGAGCAGAACTCATACGCTAACGGCCTCCCGGGGAGGTATCTGAAGAAGAAGAGGAAGCCGCGCGGCGCGCGCGGAGAACGCTGACGATGATGGGCAAAAGTGAGATGAAGATGACGACCGCGATGACGTAGTGGATACGCTGGCTGATGTGGGGAACGGAACGGCCCAGGAAATAGCCGCCAAGGATCATGCTGCCCACCCAAAAAGTGCCGCCGAAGATGTCGTAGATGACATAACGGTGATAAGGCATCTGAGCAGCGCCGGCGACGGGCGGGCAGAAAGTGCGGATGATAGGAATGAAGCGGGCAAGAATTACGGTCTTGCCTCCATAAGTTTCGTAAAAGTCGTGGGCGCGGTGGAGATGGCGCTTGCGGAAAAAAAAGGACTCCTCGCGGCGATAGAGGGCAGAGCCGGCCGCGCGGCCGATCCAGTAGCCGATCTGGTCGCCAACGATGGCACAGAGCATGGCGGGAATCAAAATCCAGCGAAGAGGAATGACGCCCGCGGCGGAAAAGACTCCGGCAGCAACGAGGAGAGAATCGCCAGGGAGGAAGAAGCCCACGAAAAAGCCGGTCTCCACGAAGACGATCAGACAGACGAGAAGCGGGCCACCAGTACGAATTATTCCTTCGACGTCGTATATCGAGTGGAGCAGGTGGCGGATGGATTCCAGCAAGCGGCTTCAGTCCTCACAGAGACAGGGATTAGAAACAGTGCGCGGTTACGCAGGTCCGAAATCACTTTCCAACCTATACGGTAACAGAAAATGGCCACATTCTCTCCGCATTCCTCCCACAGGACGACGGCGGCGCACACCAGAAGGAGCCACCAGGCGGGACGAATCATTGAAGCGCCTCCACGAGGAGAAGTTCGCCCTGGCGGCCCAATTCGGAATGAGCATCCTCCTGATGGAAAAGAAGTCTGCGGAGCTGGGGCAGGGCACTGCGAGCAGCAGCGGCGCCCGCTTCGATGGCGTCGTCAATACGCTCGAAATCGTCCCAAGCGATGGATTGCACGTCGGGACGCAGGACGAGGTTGGCGTGACGCTCCCAGGCTTCGAGCTGGTGCTTCTGCGCGGCACTGACGGCGCGGCTGACCACTTGAAAGATGTTGGTGGGAGCGCCGCGATGGCCGTCGTGCAAACCAACGGAGATGCCTACGACGGATTCGGCGCCGAGTTCGCGTGCAGCGCGAGTGGGCACCGGAGCGACGAGACCCCCGTCGGCGAGGCAGCGAGTGCCGATCATGACCGGCTCGAAAAGCCCCGGGAAAGCGCAACTGGCGCGAATGGCATCCGCGAGGCTGCCCTGCTTGAAGATGACGGGATCACCGGTGCCAAGGTCGGTGGCGACGATGGCGGTGGGGATGGCGAGGTCCTCAAACTGATTGGAATCGAAGAAGCGGTGGACGAGGGCACCGAGGCGTTTGTTGCTGGCCAAGCCAAAGCGGGAAACACGCCAGCGTGCAAAATCACGGAAGCGAATCTCACGGCACTTGGCAATGATGCTCGGGAGCGGGGCGCCACTGGCATAGGCGGCGGCGAGGATGCTGCCCATGCTGCTGCCGGAAATGCAGGAGATGGGAATGTGGTGCTCTTCCAAAACGCGAAGCACCCCCAGATGCGCATAACCGCGCGCAAAACCACCGCCGAGCGCCAGCCCGATGCCGGGACGCAGCCCGGGTGTGTTGGTGAACAGGGAGGCAGGATGAAGGCGTCGCGCCACGAAGGAGAGAGTCCCATGTGCAGTCGGGGAGGGGCGATGGGACGCGCGTCCCGAAGATTCAGTACAAAAGTACCTACTGGAATTATTGATAGAACACTGAGATACGGGCGAAAACAGTACGGAAATACTAGGTCGCTACCCTCGCTGTACCATTGCTGCGCACTCGCGTGTGCGCGAATCTAGCCAGCGCGACAGGGAGTCCAAGCGGATCTCTGAGGGGAAATTCATGAATACCGGGTACACGAATTGGCTGGGGCGTGCGGTGGTTCTTCATGTGGAAGTGGGGGATATCAAGGTACCCCTGCGAGGGAAGCTGTTGAAAGAGAATCGCGAGACGGTGCGCATGAGGATTGGGGAAGGCTGGGACGTCGATATTTACAAGACGATGATCCTGGATGTGCAAGAAGACCTGATGGCAATGATTTCAGCGTGAGGGGAAGAACCATGAAGAATCAGATTCCGAAGTATGTGACACAAGCGCGGGCGGCGTATTTGTTGGGCTTGCCGCCGGCGGAAATCTCCCGGATTTCGGAAGAGAAGGGAATCGGGCATTACGAACGCGCCGGGAACGAAGAAGAGCGCTTCTTTACCTACGAAGAGCTACGGAAGATTTGCGTGCTGGCGACGTGCGAAGGAGCGGCAGCACATTAAAAGACATTGAGTTTCCTCCGGCCCCCCTCGGCAGGCCCCCCGCCCCGGCTCGTTGCCCCCAGCGAGCCGGGGTTTCTTTTTGCCGGCGCGAGCGGTTCATACCTATTGAATCGATTTAGAATTCCTTTGACAGCAAACCCCTCGGTGGGGAAACTTAGCAGCGATTCCAGGCACGCGGCTGCCAATCGCCAACACACGGATCGGCAGCATAGCGGCGTGAGCACGGATAAGAGTAAAACGCGCCCAAGTGCCGGGAAGGGGAGAGAGAGCAACTTTGCATCTCACAGCGCTCGACTGGGCCGCCATCGCTGCGTACCTGCTGATTACGCTGGTGCTGGTGTCGTTGACGTGCGGTGTGGCATTGTATCGGCTTATTATGCCGCAATCAACCGAATGGCGCGTCTAAGGCGATGGCTGCAACGCAACGCAGAGCGGGATCGCATCACGCCGTCCTCGCGGGGTTTCTGGGCTGGACGCTGGACGCGTTCGATTTTTTTGTAATCATCTTCCTGTACGACGCGCTGGCGAAACAGTTTGGCGTCTCCAAGCAAGCCATCATTTTTACGACGGCGGCCACGCTGGCCTTCCGGCCTGTCGGCGCATTCGTGTTCGGATTGCTCGCCGACCGGTTTGGCCGGCGCATTCCGCTCATGGCCAGCGTAGTCTATTTTTCATTGATCGAGGTGGGCTGTGGCTTTGCTCCGAATTACGCCGTATTTCTGATCCTTCGCGCGCTGTTTGGAATCGGCATGGGCGGGGAATGGGGAGTCGGGGCTTCTCTGGTGATGGAAGCGGCGCCTCCGCGGTGGCGCGGCATTCTGAGCGGTATGTTGCAGAGCGGCTACCCGATTGGCAACCTGCTGGCTGCCGTGGCGGCGCGATTTATTCTGCCGGCGTGGGGCTGGCGGCCGATGTTCTGGATTGGTGCATTGCCCGCGCTGCTCGCGCTCTATATAGTCACCAAGGTGCCGGAGTCCGAGGCCTGGCAACAGCACCGCGCCGGCTCCATGGGAGAAGTGCTGCGCACGGTGGCTTCGCAATGGAAGCGGTTTGCCTATCTTGTGGTGCTGATGACCTTCATGATGTTTTTGTCCCATGGGACGCAGGACCTCTATCCGGATTTCCTGAAAGAGGTGCACCGTCTGCGTCCCGCGCTGGTTGCCAATATCGCCATGATTTACACCGCGGGCGCAGTTGGCGGCGCGATCATTTTTGGCCATCTCTCGCAAGTGCTTGGCCGCCGCAAAGGAATGATGTGCGCGCTGGCATTGTCGCTGGCGATTATCCCCTTCTGGGCGTTTGGCTGGAGCGTGCCCTTGTTAATTGGCGCGGCCGTGCTGATGCAGATGGGCGTGCAGGGAGCGTGGGGCGTGATTCCCGTGCACCTGAACGAACTTGCGGCGGACTCGGCGCGCGGGCTAATCCCGGGACTCGCCTACCAGTTGGGCATCTTGTTCGCCGCGCCCACGAACACTGTGGAGTTCGCGCTGCGGGGAAAGTTCGGCTATCAATGGGCGCTGGCGGGTTTTGAGGTCGTAACGATCGTGGCCCTGGCCCTCTTGCTCTGGCGCGGCGCCGAAGCCCATGGCAAATCCTTCGTGAATCCTGTGTAGCTCAGGCCTTCAGGCCTGAGGCTTTTCCTCGCCTCCCTTGCCCCTGTAGTGGCCGGTCCCGCCGTGCGGGACCGGTTCTTGGGTTTTCTTGCCTCGGACTCTCTCAGATCGTCCCCCCAAAACGTGTCATTCCGACCGGAGGGACGGCGCCTTTTGCCGGCCCGGAGTGGAGGAATCGCTCTCCGGCTTTGGCGACGCAGCTCCGCGTAGGAATGCGCCCCTGAAGACTCTGAGCTTTTGCACGATATTTTCGGGACACAACAGTCGTTTTCTATTGTGGGAAATGGCGAGCCTGAGAGGACTTGAACCTCCAACCTTCTGGTTCGTAGCCAGACGCTCTATCCAGTTGAGCTACAGGCTCGTGCAAATAGATTAGCACAGCGATGGAAAATTCCAAACGAGGCAGCCATCACAGGCGAATTACCTCTTCGCGGGGGCGAAGCCTAGCCCTATATTCTTGATTTGTCGCCTTGCCGGTTCGACGAACAACCAGGCGAGTCCTCGCAGGGTTGTTTGCACCAACCAACGTGACGCCGCGCACGGTATTGGAATCGGACGGCCACAGACTCCTCACCGGTTTCGCGCCAAGCGACAGTTTTCGAGCTACATTCCCCGAGAACGCTTGTATACTCCTTCCAGCCGACAGGTCAAAAAGGAAATTCCGACTAAATAATTGTGGCAATGGATAGTGTTATGAATACATGGAGCTCGACTGAGCCCAAAGTGAGCCCGCGGCGTTCCTATCTGGATTTGTTCTTGATCAGTTTTCTTATTCTGTTTCTCGAGTTGGCGTGCATTCGTTGGTTTGGCAGTACGGTCGTATTTCTCACTTTTTTTACTAATATCGTCCTTCTGGCGACATTCCTAGGTATGTCGGCCGGATGCCTGGCAGCATCGAGCCGCCGCAACTGGATCCAATGGGTGATGCCACTGCTCTTCGTGACCGTCCTGTTGTCCTGGGGAGTCTTGTGGGCTTATATCCATTTCTCGCAAGTCCTGTTCGATGTCGGCGGACAGGGCTCGCCTCAGCAGGTATATTTCGGCACCGAGTACCGCGCAAGGCTCGTATCAGCTTTCGTGGTGCCAATCGAGCTTGTGGCCGCCTTTTTTTTCTCAGCGATCGCACTTTTCTTCGTGGGACTCGGACAGGAGATGGGCCGCGCGTTCAACGCCGCCCAGGACCGGCTGCTGGCTTATATCAGCAACATTGGAGGAAGCCTGGCTGGCATCGCGGCTTTCGCGCTAGCATCCTACTTCAGAACTACGCCGATCACCTGGTTCGCCTTAGCATTCATGATCTGGGCGTACTTCCTGAGGCGTTGGACGCTCCTACAGAGCACGGCCCTCATCGCCACATTGGCGCTCATCGGTTTCGCTGGTTATAACAACTCCATTTGGGCCCCAGCTCAGAAGTCGCGGCTACTTAACGTACAGATGTGGTCGCCGTATTACAAGATTATTTTCACGCCGCAAACCGGGGAGATCGAAACTAACAATATCAGCCACCAAGCGATGAAGCGGATCGAGGATGCGGCGCCGGCTTACAGCCTCCCTCACCTGCTGAACCGCGACTCCCGCGGAAAGCCATTCGAGGATGTGTTGATCATCGGCGCAGGGTCAGGTAACGACGTCGCGGCTGCGCTTGCCTACGGCGCAAAACACGTGGATGCGGTCGAAATCGATCCGGCTATATACGACCTTGGCCGGGCGGCTCATCCCGACCACCCGTATTCGGATCCACGGGTGACCGTGCACATCGATGATGGACGTAGTTTTGTGCGGAAGACCAGCCGGCAATACGACTTGGTGGTTTACGCGCTCGTCGATTCCCTTGTCCTTTATTCAGGATATTCCAGCCTTCGGCTCGAGAGTTTTCTCTTCACCCAGCAGGCCTTTGACGACATCGCGGCACGGCTTAAACCCGGCGGCGTCTTTGTCGTGTATAACCTTTTCCGGCAGGGATGGATCGTAGGGCGGATCGATAAAATGGCCGGGCAGGCCTTCGGTTCCGAGCCTCTGGTGATTTCGTTACCCTTTCAGGCGGCGATCAATCCCGGTGATTCGCAATACTCCCGATTCACCCTGTTATTTGCCAGCCGGAACGCGGCTGCTCTGGCAGCGATACGCCGGCAGTTCGACGAGCGCCAGTCCTTCTGGATCAATAGAAAGCCAGGGCTGAACCGGCTCCTCAATGGTTTCGGCCCTCAGCCACCCGCGCTCGAGGGTTCGACTGATGCCGACTGGAACCGCATAGCGCCCGCCACCGTGGATACTCGGGGCATCGATCGAGTGCCGACCGATGATTGGCCCTTTCTATACCTTCGCACAGGCGTTATCCCCGCGTTAAACATTCGGGCTACGGCCCTAATTGCGTTGTTGTCGCTGGCGATCCTTTCCTTTCTTTCGCCAGTGCAGAGGGTGCGTCCTAACGGACGGATGTTCTTTCTAGGTGCTGCGTTCATGCTGCTCGAGACAAAGGCTGTGGTCCACCTCGCCTTATTGTTCGGCTCGACGTGGATTGTCAATTCCATAGTGTTCTTCGCCATCTTGATGATGATTCTGGCCAGCAACCTGTTCGTGCTGGCGGTAAAGCCAACAAGGCTCTGGGCGTACTATGCCCTGCTCGCAGCCTCACTGATCGTTGACATCGTGGTGCCAATGAGTAGATTTCTCGCTTTACCCGGCAGGGAAAAAGTCGTTGCTTCCGGCGCCTTAATTTTCGTTCCAATCTTCTTTGCGGGAATCATTTTCGGCACTTTGTTCCGTGATAGCTCGCAGCCGGACCTCGATTTCGGATCCAACATCGCCGGGGCGATGGTGGGCGGTCTATGTGAGTCGCTTTCCTTGATGGTTGGCTTCAACTTTGTGCTGGTAATTGCCTTGATTTTTTATCTACTCTCGGCGCTGTTACGGCGCCCAGCATTGGTCCCGGCGGCCGGGGCTTAACTCTGACGTCAGCGAGTCGCTTTGATCTCCTCAAGATTCGCCGCCTTTTTGAAAAACCGAAATGCTTCGACACTACCGGCGGAAACCAGAAGGTTGGAGGTTCAAGTCCTCTCAGGCTCGCCAGTTAGCCTGGTATTCAATTCCCTTGCGTCTACATCACGCCTCAGATAGATTCTCCTCATCGTGCTGAAGCTTGATTTATCGAGGGCCCTTCCCCCAAGAACTTACCTGTACTTCTCGGCCTTCATGCCTGGCCTCTTTTTTGAGCTCTCCATCCTGCTGGCAAACCCAGACCTTGCCCGTCAATTGGCTCTCAGATCTCAAGAGGGTTTTGGCTTCGGTCGCTATTTGACGTTGTTCATGGGTTTGTTCCTTGCCTTCGTAATTGGCAATGCTTTCATGTTGTTCACCTCCCTCATCCAATTCGGGGTAGGAATCTTCTACCGAACCGGGCGCTTCATAAGGGCGCTCTTTGACAGATATGCTCTTCTCCCAGTCCTTAAGAAACTGATCTACGGCAAGCAGAACGCCCTTCCTCCAGGAGTGAGTCCAAACTCAACTTCAAGGCCTAATCCAACTCAGGGGCAACGCTGGACCCTCCCCCGTTGGGTCTTTGCGCTTTACACTTCGACCAACACCAGAGTTCAGGGAGCGCCTGGAGAAGAAGAGAAAAATGAATTCCTTTGGTGGCAAACTCTGGCAAAACAGTTGCTTCTGAAAAAATACGGCCTGAGTGAAGATAAACTACCCGCGGCCAACTTTAGTGCACTGTATGATGTTCTGACATTGCCGACAGCGGAAGAAGTACGCGGAAGTGTCCTTGTAAACGCCTCGCAAGCGACCGGGTGGGCCGCGTTAGCTGCCTCCATGTTTGCTCCAGCTCTTCGTACATATTGGTTCATCACCTTCGGGCTTTTCCTGATACTCTACGGGCTGATCCACGACCTATTCTTGGCAAGGAGTCTCCATAACCCTGAGTGGGGACACGTGCCACGCCTGCGAGCCATCTTTCGGGAATTTCCCAAGATACCGCCGACCCGAGACGTCAAACCAGATTCCACAGTGCCTGTCGATAACGAAGATGAGCCCTAGAGATTAGTTTCTCCCGACCATCGCTTGTCGATCCGCTCTAGGATGAACGCCGCCTCACCGATTGCACCCAGGGGAGTACACTGAGCGGGAGTGTTAGAGGAAGCCAATGCGCGGAGGTCAGAGTTTGTGTTAGGCTACGTTCGGTTCCTAACCGCTGCGACTTTGATACTCTTGAGCTGATATGCCGCCTTCAGATATCTTCCAGGTCTTCAAGAAGAGTAGATGCCGTCGACTTCGGGTCTCAACCGATCTTAACGTACCTCGCGCGACGTTTGCCAAATTGAAGGAGAAACAAAAGAGCCGGCCAAAAGTCCTCTGGTTCGTCACGATGTACCCAGGGGAAGGAAAGCTGAAAGTCGCTCTCTCCATCCTTCTTGCGCGAACGGACAAAAAGGGAAACTACGACCTCACCATGTACTGGTTTCCTACAGATGGCGAACCTCCTCCTGGCTATTTTGAGTATGCCGCCTTTGAGCGAACTCTTGGAGGAGTCTTCGGTGAGCGTGAGGTTAGTGTGCAAGCAGAGTTTGTGTTCGACAAGAGCCAAATAGTCTCTATCTTTAAGCCCATCGACCTTGGGGAGCATTCTCAGATATTGGATGAGATAGTCGGTTTCAAAGGCATCAAGCGTGATCGAGAGGGCAAGACGCTCTACACAATGGACATTGATATATCAGACAAGTCCATTGAACAAAAACTATCGTTCAGGCAAACTGTTAAGTTGGAGGGAGCCATGCCGATCGGTCTGCTCGAAACGGCGAGCAAGCTCTCTGCGCTCGCAATAAAGCCCAAAGAGGCCGCATGAAAGGTTTTTTGACTCAATCCGAGTGGCCCGCGGGGTCCTATAAGCTACCGAACATACCGGTAAGAGTCGCCGCCTTTGAGGATTACACGAGTGCCGTGTTCATGAACGCCCCGAGTGCAAAGTCTGGTCATCTGACGTGGGCGCCCTTGAATGAATCCGGATTCATAGACAGCGTAAATCAGATCGATGTGAATCCCGCTGGACAGGGCTGGCAGCTAGAAGAGCAGTTTAGGGCAGCGTTTGGGTACACTCAAAGGGTTTCCGAACTTTGCCAGCGCCTGGAAAGGATTGAGGTGACGCTGCTGGAGGTGGTGGAGAAACTCGACCGTAGGATTCAACCGCAACGCCCATTGTGGGTGCCAATTGAATCTTTTGCGCCTGAGCCCTTTGAGGTCCTTAGGCCGATAGCAGCAGTGATTACTCCCGTCGAAGACGGATATGAGGCAGGGCTATTCGATGCGAACCTGTTCTCTACTGGGGATTCGGAAGTGGAAGCGATTGATAACCTGAAGTCCGTGATTCTTGAAACGTATGTTGATCTTGAGGAACTGGGCGATTCTAGGTTGGGACCTGGGCCTCTTCGACAGTGGAAGATCCTGGCCAGCCTGATTCGCAAGGTTAGGTCGTAGATATTACCTTTGTTCACGCAGAGACATGCTATCGCCATCGCGAAGAAGCTCGGCTGTTCCTTCCGAGAAGGTGGAGCTCACACTTATGCCGACCTCTACGAACAGGGGAAGCTGATAGCTAGGTTTGGCATTCGGAGGGCATCGAAAGAAATAGGTCACGCGTATATTCCGAGAGAGTTGCACATCACACAGAAACAAACTCGGGAATTGCATGACTGCACTTTTTCCAAGGAAGAATATCTTGAAGCGCTTAGGGAGAAGCATCTGCTTGGAGAACCCGAGTCAGCGGCAGGCGAAGCACCTCAAACAGAGGACCCAGACAAAGGGAAGTGACCGCACCGACTAACTATCGTTTACATTAGCGGTTGGGTGGCCCATCCTCTGCGGTTTCTACGAAGGGTGGGTCCGCTCTCAGTTCCAGAGCTAGCTCCGCACTTTTCCCCTTGACAAATATAAATAATATAGTATAATAATTAAGTGTGTATAGAGGACGGCGCATTGACCTTTCGGACTTGTCAGCAATGGACTCACCGCGCGTTCCATTTCGGCAAGTGCTTTGGAATCCGCACTTATCGAAAACCCTTCGCTAACCCTCCGCAGAATCAACACTCTCAAAAGTGTATGAAAACAAACAACTTTATCCCCATTAGAATCAACACTTACAAAAAAACAGGGGGGGAGGGTCAACAAACTTAATTGCGTGGCACTGCTGCCCTTCATCTGCCGTTCGACTTCTTGCGAATCCCGAGCGTTCCCCGTCCGGACAACGTGCATCTTCTGATCTGTTCTTGCGGTGGCGCGGTGCAAGAGGGGTATCTGTCTCAAACTGAAATTCGTTAGAACCCACTTAGTTCTGCAGGTCCTGTGGATTTTCCTGATATCTGAAAACTCGTTCCATTTCTTGGGCTTAGACGCCTCCGGGTTTCACCTACCCTTGGCGGCATCTCCCTTGTCTGCCACAAATTCGCCGCTTCCCGCCTTTGGCATGGCATTTGCTCCCCACATACCGGAAAGGCGTTTCCGGGTGAGTTTTCTTCGCCCCTTTCGGGATGACCGCGGGCCCAATTGGCAGTACAAAACCAAACAAAATCAAGAAAAAACGAACAGCAGCCGTCCTCCTCGTATTAGGACTACTGAGCGTCCTTATTCTTCTGTCCTGGGTCCACTTCCACTCCTCGTCTTCGGACAATTCCCAATCCAATGTTCCAGCCGATTCCTCCGCTTTGCCTCTGTACTGGAATTGGAACGATGCCGGCTTCTCTCCACCCACAGCACCTTACCCCGACCGTCCCGTTTATCCCTACTCGGTTATTCCCGGTGGCATCGCCAGCGCGAAAGAAATCCAGGTCGCCTTGCAGCAGGACCCCGTCGTTGCCAAGCATTACTCGGATTTCCAGACAAAGTCCGCCCGCATCGTTCGCCTGGCACGCGCGCGGCACGCGTATGTTTCCTATCGCCTAGGCAATCGCATTTACTGGACACGCAAGAAAGTGGCCCTTCAGGCCGGCGAAACGCTTTTCACCGACGGCAGGCATCTTGTGCGTGCGCGTTGCGGGAATCGCATCTCCGAAACTCCCCGCATACCCACTGCGCCTTCCGAACCGGGGGAAGAAGTTTTGGACCATCCGGTGCCACCACTCTTCCCGGAAACAGCTGACTCTCCGCTGCCGGGACCAATCTGGTCTGATGAGTCCATGCCTTTGCTATTTGGGCCCGGCGCTCCTGGTGGGGCGGACCCCGGCCTGATCCCCTTTTTCCCTTTTCCTTGTTGCGGTTCTTCGCCAGGACGATCTCCTTCGCCATCGCCCGGTCCTTTACCGCAACCTTATCCTCCGCCAGTGGTAGCCACGCCCGAACCAGCCTCATTCGTGCTGTTGCTCGTTGGCTCTGCCGTTCTTCTTCTCTTGTGGAAATTCCGGCGCGTGGCCCGGCCATGAAGCTCCAGGACAATTCTGAGCGCCATCCGCTACGGCTTCTTCCGTGGCGGGTAGTCTTTCAATAATCTCGCAATGGCCTTGTCCATGTGCTTCTGTTTCTTATCTGGCTCGGCGTCAGCGTCGATGGCATCGGGCAACACGCTCCACCATACCAACTGATTTCTTGCCGCATCAAACATGTACAAAACCAACGGCCCGGAATGAACGGTAGTTGAAGTTTCCCCGGCCGTTCCCGTAGTTGCTCCCGCTGGCGGCTCGTACGGCGCACCAATTTCGTCGTGGTCCAACTGCTTCGGGTTGCCGCGAGCGATCTGATATCCAATATAGAGATCCGCCTTGTCCGATGGTGACTTTCTCAGGCCCTTTTTGGCAAGTTCCACGTCCAGCGTGCCGATGAGCTGGTCCGCGGTCAGCTCATCCAAGTGTTGCGCGCTCTCGATACTCACCCACTTATACGATTTGTATTTAGAGAAATCCGCATTGCTGTCAAAATTATAGTTTGGGCTTTGGGCGGCCACACGGCCCACTCCCAGAGCCAATAGCACACAGGCAAGAAGAAGGAAGTACTTGTACATTGGAGATTCGTCCTCAGTTGCAGAAACTCAATTCGCGTGCCGACCCTCAGAATATACCCGTGAGTGCGGCGCACTTCCATACCTACATCAAACGCTCCAAAGCTTCTCATTGGATGCTTGGATTTTCGGGTGCCCCGGTGCGGGTTTCGCGAATGGGGAATTTCACGCCCATGCGATTTCTCTCAGGGCGCTTGGCACAAACCTAAAGTCATAAGATGAATTGGGGTGTCGCACCGCCGCGCACCGCATTCGTCAAAGTTGAACGCAAACTGGCGGGGAACAATTTCCCGGCCGCCTCAGCCTGAAAGGGGTAGTATCGAGGCAGGACCCATAGCCTGGTCCCAAAGAGAGACAAGACTCCGCCCCCCAGATTCGGTGGGCCAGGCATCGAGCAGTTTTTCAGGGCACGTATGCGCCAGCCAAACCAACGCGTGCTGCTGCGAATCGGGGCATTCCTTCTGCCGGCCCTGCTTGGTAATTTCTTCTGCCCACTTGTGGCCCGATGCCAGACCAATGCAGGTGCCGGGCGCCGCGGTTACCATCTAGAAATCGACGTGACCATACGCGATAGTTCCAGGGAGATCCTCTCCGTTCCCGCGGACGTGAAACTTTATTTGAACGGAACCCAGTGCGACGAGGGATCGACTTCCAATGGGCGGATCTACTTCACCGTAAGCGATCTAGGGGACTTTAGCGTCTTTGTGGAAGCGGCTGGATACAAGCCGGGACAAAACGAAGTGAAGATTTCCGAGCCGGATAGAGCCCAGGTAGAGGTAAACCTGCAACGGGAGGCATCTTCGAATTCTACGACCGGGGCAGCGGGGAATCCGATACTTGCGCCTAAGGCGAAAGAAGCCCTGGACAAGGGCATGCAGGCGCTGAGAGAGGACCAGTTGGATGCCGCGGAAAAAGCCCTGGACCAGGCCATGCAACTCGCTCCCAATAATCCAAACGTGCTTTATGTGCAGGGTGTGTTGGATTTGAAAAAGCGGGACTGGATGAAGGCGCAAATTGTTCTGGAAAAAGTCACGCAGATGGAACCAAACAGCGCGCGCGCGTTAGCGGCATTGGGAATGGCGCTGTGCAACCAGAAGAAATACGCGGAGGCCATTCCACCACTCGAGAAGTCGGTGCAACTGGACGCGTCCAGCGGATGGGAGACGCATTGGTCATTGGCGCAGTCGTATTATCACAGCAAGCGGTATGAAGAAGCCCTGAAAGTCTCGCAACAGGCGCAGACGGAGTCCAACGGGCAGGCGCCGCAGGTGGATTTGCTGGTTGCAGAGGCGCTCACGGCCGTGGGGCGGTACGAGGACTCAGCCAATGTTCTGAGAGAGCTACTGAAGAACCACAGTGATGGTCAAGAAGCTGTCACCGCGCGGCGCTATTTGGAGCGCTTGACGGCCGACGGGAAAATTCACCAGCAGTAGAACCTGCTCCCGATGGCGATGCATCACTCCCTTATAGATAATCTTTAACTATGAGGTATGGCTCGTCGGCTCGCCCGGACCGAGCTTATCGCTGCACTCTTCCCGATCCGCCGCCTTTAAGGAGAGCTTCGACCTCATCCACGCTGCAACGGTGAAAGTCCCCGACGATGGAATGCTTCAGGCAACTCGCCGCAACGGCAAATTCAAGCGCATCCTGGTGGGTGGGCAGCTTCTGTAACCCGTAAATGAGCCCGGCGGCGAAGCTATCTCCCGAGCCAACACGGTCCACAATATGAGTGATCTCGTACGCACGGCTCACCATGAATTTTTCTCGATCATTCAGGCACGCTGACCACCCATTGTAGGAAGCGCTTTTGGACTCGCGCAAAGTGATGGCAATGACCTTGAGATTCGGGAATTCGGAAAGCACTCTGCCCGTCAGCGCTTCGTACTGGGATTGATCGAGCTTGCCGGACGTGACGTCCACATCTATCGTGATGCCCAGCGCCATCTGCACATCTTCTTCGTTGGCTATGGCGATGTGCGCATGCTTGAGCATTTCACGCATCACCGCCGCGGCAGGCTTCCCCCACTTCCAGAGATTCTTGCGAAAGTTGAGGTCGCAAGACACCGTAATCCCGCTCTCCCGCGCCTTCCGCACCGACTCGAGCGCCAGGGCCGCCGCCGGCTCACTGATCGCAGGAGTGATGCCCGTGATGTGAAACCAACTGGCTCCTTGAAACACGATGTCCCAACGAACCTCTCCCGGCTTGGCTATCGCGATGGCACTGAATTCGCGATCGTAGATGACTTTTGAGGGACGCTGATTTGCGCCCGTTTCCACGAAATAAATTCCCAGGCGCCCCTTGCCGCGCACAATCCTGGAAGTATCCACGCTGAAACGCCGCAACTCTTCCATCACTGCGTCCGCCAGTGCATTCTTTTCGGGGAGCACGGTGGCGAAGGCAGAGGGCAACCCCCAGCCAGCGAGGGCCACCGCGACATTCGCCTCGGCCCCGCCGAAGGTGGCCACAAAGCGCGGAGTTTGCAGAAAACGCTCGAAGCCGGGGGGTGTCAGGCGCAGCATCACTTCGCCAAAGGTTACGGTAGTCATCGCTTTTTCCATGAGTTTCCTCGAGACGCTTCCACGTGGCGGCTATCTCCCTCTGGTGTTCACGTACCTCGCTTCGCGCCCAAAGGGAATATCCGCGCCCGGTTCACAACCGCACGCTCGCCATAATAGGCGATGTCGAAGGCTTTCTCCAGATGTCTCAACCAGTCTCCGCTATCTACAGCGGCAAACCTTTAAACAGTTGTGAAGGAAAAACCAAACCGCTAATCTAGGCGGGATTAAAGGATTGCAGGCCAAGAGTATCCTTATACAGTACGAATCATGTGCGGGGGAATCGACCCGGCGCGGAATCGTGATCCAGCTCGGTAGCGGCAGAAGGAAATAGAGAGGCTAAACAATTGAAAATCACCCGCCTGAAGACGGCGGTCGTAGAAGGGAATTTCAATTGGACGTTTGTCCGCATTGAAACTGATGAGAGCGTCACCGGCCTCGGTGAGTGCTTTTTCGCTCCCGGCCTTACCGCGATTCTGCGCTCGCTCGAACCGCTGCTTCTTGGCGAGGATCCGCGTGACATCCGTCGATTGTTTCGAAAGCTGCAGTTGGCAACTTCAGGCGCCGGGTCGGTTGCCGGCATCATTTACAACGCGATCAGCGGCATCGAGGCAGCGCTCTGGGATGTGCTGGGCCTATGGCTCGATGTGCCTATCTATCGCCTGCTGGGAGGCAAGTTTCGCGATAAAGTCCGCGTCTATGCCGATTGCCACGGTGGCGAAGCCCTGGAATCCTTGGACGAGGTGTTGCGTTCCCGCCCAGCGTCTTGGGATACAAAAGGCCCCGCACATGCCGCAAGAGATTACTACGGCGAAGCCGGCGAAGAATCTGTTTCTTCGCCCGACGAATATCGTCGGCGCGCACTCGAAAAAAGGGCGGAGGGCTTCACTGCCCTGAAGTTCGATCTGGATGTGCCGGGCACCTACGGGGACGATCCGCACAATCGCGTGCTCAGCAATCGCGCCATCGATCACATGGTGGGTTTGATCGGCGCGGTTCACGACGCGGTGGGCAAGGACACCGACATCGCGGTAGATTGCCACTGGCGCTACAACGCCAGCGACGCCGTGAAAGTGGCGCGCGCGCTGGAGCCATTCCGGCTATTGTGGCTGGAAGATCCGGTTCCGCCCAATAACACTGCCGCGCTAAAGGATGTGAGCTCAAATGCGCGAGTGCCGATCGCCACCGGGGAGAATCTTTACCTCTTTGAAGGCTTCGAGGAAATCATCGCGCAACACGCCCTAAGCGTTGTTACACCCGATCTTCAGAAAGTTGGAGGTTTGTCCGTGGCGCAAAGTATTGCCCACTTTGCCGATGTGCATACCATACCCGTGGCCCCGCACAACATCAGCAGCCCGGTTGGCACATTGGCCGCGGCCCATTTCTGCGCCGCGATTCCAAACTTTCTTGCGCTCGAGTTCCACGCGTCCGATGTTCCTTTTTGGAGCGACCTGGTCGAGGGAGTGCCAAAGCCAATTATTCAGAAGGGATTTATTCCCATCCCGGAGAAGCCTGGCCTTGGCGTCAGGTTGAATGAGGAGGTCGCCCGGCGCTACGCTCGCAAGGGCGAACCATTTTTTGAATGAGAACGCATGCAACCCATGGCGGTGGTTAGGCTGAGCCTCGAAGGAATTCGTAAGTTGCGGGGCCAAGCGGAGGAATGGAGTTTTATGGCGATTAAAAAATTAGAGGTTTTGGGGAAAATTGTCGCTTCCGGTCTGGTCTGCGTGATCCGGGCAGACAGTCCTGACCAGGCAGCTTGCATCGCCGAAGCTTGCGCTCTTGGGGGCGTGGCGGCCATGGAAATCACCTTCACCGTGCCGGGAGCGACGGGGGTGATCGAGCATCTGGCGAAAAAATTCTCAGGCCAGATTTTGGTGGGTGCGGGCACGGTGCTTGATCCGGAAACGGCGCGCATCGCCATTCTCGCGGGAGCGCAATATGTGATCAGCCCTTCGCTCAACCCGGATACCGCGCGCCTCTGCAATCGCTATCAAATACCCTACATGCCCGGGGCCGGGACGGTCCGCGAAGTGGTCGAGGCCATGGAGTGCGGCGCGGACATCGTGAAGATCTTTCCCGGCGAACTCCTCGGGCCGGCATTCGTCAAGGCGGTGAGAGCGCCGCTTCCCCAGGCATCGTTGATGCCGACCGGCGGGGTAAGCCTGGAAAATGTGGCCGAGTGGATCCGCGCCGGCGCGGTGGCCGTTGCGGTTGGGGGCAACCTCACGGCGGGAGCAAAGACCGGCGATTTCGCGTCAATTACGAAGCTTGCCCGGGCCATCACGGAAAAAATCAGAGAGGCGCGGGCCCAATGAGTGCGGCGAAGTTATGGAACTCTGACGGCGGACTCTTCGCCAACGTGCAGCGCGAGCTGTTCACCTGCGTCGTGGGCGATGTGATGGACAAGTTGGATCTGCAGCACCAGTTCTTGCCGCCGCAGATTCAGCCCCTTCGGCAGGATATGGTGGTGATCGGGCGCGCCATGCCGGTTCTCTCGGTGGATGTTTTCGCCGAAAAAGTCTCCGACAGCGCCAACAAGTTGATGGACAAATCGTTTGGGCTGATGCTGGAAGCGCTCGACGACCTTCGCAAGAACGAGGTCTATGTCAACACGGGCTCCTCGCCCCGAAACGCGCTGTGGGGAGAATTAATGAGCACGCGAGCCCGGAAACTCGGCAGCCGCGGCGCGGTTTTGAATGGGTATGTGAGAGATACCAAGGCCATTCTGATTATGGGCTTTCCTACGTTCGGTTTCGGCTCGTATGGACAAGACGCGGCCCCGCGCTACAAAGTAGTCGACTTCCGCATTCCCGTTGAGATTGGAGCGGTGCGCGTGCGTCCCGGAGATATTGTTTTCGGCGACGTGGATGGCGTCCTGGTAGTTCCCGCTGAGGCCGAGACCGAGGTTTTCACTCGGGCGCTGGAAAAGGCGCGCGGCGAAAAGCTGGTGAGGAAAGCCATCGAGGAAGGAAGCAGCGCCGTCGAAGCGTTCAAGAAGTACGGAATCATGTAAGAAATGGACTGTCCTCAGTCCGGAACATAGCGCGGAGATCGGAAACCGCTTATGAAGATTGGGCTTGGCCTCTACCGTCACATGCTGACGCGCGACTATTACAACTTCGCGCGCCAGGCCGGCTGCACTCACGTCGTCGTCCATCTGGTCGATTACTTCAACCAAAGCCCTGGCAACCCGCGCAACAATCAGCCCACCGGCTCAAAATACGAACCTTGGGGATTTGCCGGAAATCCGAATGAACTTTGGACGGTCAAGGAACTCCGGACCCTTCGCGGGGAAATTGAGGAGGCGGGGCTGGTCCTCGCCGCGATTGAGAATATCGACCCGGCGCACTGGCACGATATTTTGCTCGATGGTCCGCAACGTCCGCAACAGATCGAGAAAGTGAAGACCATCATTCGCCGGCTTGGGGAAGCTGGCATTCCGGTACTCGGTTACAACTTCAGTTTGGCGGGCGTATGCGGCCGTGTCAGCGTCCCTCTGGGGCGTGGCAATGCCGTCACCGTGGGCATGGACGGTCCCGCCGAAGACGTGCCGATACCGAATGGGATGGTCTGGAATATGGTGTACGACCGCAACGCACCCGCCGGCAACTTGCCCGCGATTTCCCATGAAGAACTCTGGCGCCGCTTGCAAAGATTCTTGGAAGAAGTTATTCCCGTGGCCGAGCAGTCGGGCGTGCAACTCGCCGCCCATCCCGACGACCCACCCATGCCGACAATGCGCCGGCAGCCGCGCCTGGTCTATCAGCCGCACATGTATCAAAGGCTGCTTGACCTGGTTCCAAGCCGCAGCAACACCCTGGAACTATGCGTGGGAACTTTAGCCGAAATGACGGAAGGCAAGATATACGACGCGGTGGAACAATACAGCAAACAAGGCAAGATTGCGTATATTCATCTTCGCAATGTCGTGGGAAAAGTGCCGCACTATCGCGAAACTTTCATCGACGAAGGCGATGTGGACATGATTCGCATTCTCGCAATTCTTCACCGTAATCATTTCGACGGCGTGGTGATTCCCGACCACACCCCGCAAATGACCTGTGCGGCGCCCTGGCATGCGGGAATGGCGCATACGGTCGGTTTTATGCTGGCGGCGAGGGCGGTTATCGAATCTCCTCAGCGGCGCGGTACGGATGTGGAGCCCACTACTCGTGGAGACGAATAACCCGAACGCCGAAGCTGTCCAGACACATTCAAGTGTGCCCCTCATTGTTGCGGCGAGTGTTTCCACTCTTGGGGGCCTGCTCTTTGGGTACGACAACATCGTAATCAGCGGGGCGATTGGTTTCTTAAGCCAACGGTTTCACCTGGACGCCGCGGGCGTGGGCTGGGCCGCGGGGTGCGCGTTGCTGGGATGCATTGCCGGCTGCGCGGCGGCAGGAAGCGTCGCCGATTATCTCGGCAAGAAAAAGGGTCTCGCGCTTTGTGCCCTGTGTTTCGTGCTTTCTTCCGTGGGCATACTTTTTGCCGCGAACCTTCATCAATTTGTTCTTTGGCGGTTGATTGGCGGCGTGGGCATCGGCGCGGCGTCCGTGCTTTCTCCGAACTACATTGCAGAGATTGCTCCGACGCGGGTTCGCGGCCGTTGTGTGACTCTGTATCAGTTGGGGATTGTGGTGGGAATTCTCGCGGCCGTTTTTGTCAACATGCTCATTCAGCGCACCGGCGACCAAGCTTGGAACATTGCCACGGGCTGGCGCTGGATGTTTCTGGCCGGCGCGGTACCGGCGATTCTGTTCGGAATCATGATTCTGCCGGCGGTCGAAAGTCCGCGCTGGCTGATGAAAATGGGCCGGCGGGATCAGGCCCTCGGCGTCCTGGCCAAGATTAGCGGCGCTGACGCTGCCCGGCTGCAAGCCGTTGAAATCGAGAGTGCGCTGGCCAGTGAAGAGGGGCACATCTCGGAGCTTTTCACGACCTTCCGGCGCCCGCTGCTGCTGGGCATCATGCTGGCCGCGCTGCAACAGATTAGCGGCATCACGCCGCTCTTTTCCTTTTTGCCGGAAATTTTTCGCGCGGCTGGAACGGCGACCAGCGACGCATTTTTCCAGTCCGTGCTGGTCAGCCTCATCAATCTCCTGTTCACCCTCTTCGCCCTTTGGCTGGTGGACCGCGCCGGGCGCAAGACCCTGATCCTGGCCGGCACGGGGCTGCAATTCGTCTCTTTTGCGTTGGTCGGCTGGTTTTATCACGTCCACGGCAGCGGCTTGGCGGTCTTGATTTTTGTGATGAGCTTCGTCGCGGGCCACGCGTTTGGCAATGGCGTGGCCTGCTGGGTTATCATCTCGGAGATTTATCCCACAAAGGTCCGCGGCCGCGGCATGTCCATCGCTACGACCGCGCTCTGGTTGGTGGGGTACCTGGGGAACCAACTGTTTCCCATCATGCAGAAGCATTTGGGATCGGACGGCACGTTCTGGTTTTTCAGCATGGGCGCATTGTTGACGGTCATTCTGGTCGGCTGGCTGATTCCCGAAACCAAAGGGCGGTCGCTGGAAGAGATCACGAAATTATGGATTCAAAAGAAACCAGTCGCAGAACGCTTGCCCGCCTAGGCGGACATGCGGGCTGTTTGGTTGAATTTTCCCTGGTCGTCATGAAGTTTCATGAAACAGCCACAGCCGGATTCGTTCGCTTCGCCACGCCACGCGCTGTAGCGGTTTTACAGGCCCTGATCATCTTCACTGTAATTATGTTTTCGGGCTTTGCCCGTGTTGAAGCGCAATCGACCAGCGCATCGCTTACGGGGCGCGTTACCGACTCGAGCAAAGCCGTGATCCCGGCGGCGAAAGTGATGGTCATCAATTCGGGCACGCGTATCCATTACGAAACCATCACGAATCAAACGGGCAGTTACTATGTGACGAACCTGCCTCCCGGGACGTATCGCATCGAAGTGGAGAAACTGGGATTCAAGGTGGTCATCAAGTCGGATCTCGTTCTCCACGTGCAAGACGCTTTGGAAATCAACTTTGAAATGGTGCTGGGTTCCGCGTCAGAGAGCGTCACGGTGCGGGGCGGAGCCCCGTTGTTGGATACCGAATCTTCGGCGGTGGGCACGGTGGTGGAACGGCGGAAGGTGAATGAACTGCCGTTGAACGGCCGCAACGTATTTAACTTGATCGAATTGGCGGCCTCCGTGGTTCCGCAGGGGAGTTCCACGGGGACCCCGGTGGGCGTGAATCCGTTTGGATGGGGAAATTATCAGGTCAACGGCTCTTTTGGAAACGAGAGCGCCGAGTACCTGGATGGCCAGCCGCTGAACATCGGTTACATTAACCTGTCCATTTTGATTCCCACGCAGGACTCCATTCAGGAATTCAAGGTTCAGACCAGCAACCTGGGGCCGGAGTGGGGCAAGTTTTCCGGCGGAGTAACCAATCTCAGCACCAAGGCTGGCACGAGCTCCATTCACGGCGAAGCGTATGAATACCTTCGCAACAGAATCTTCAATGCCAACGATTTCTTTCTGAATGCCGACAACAAGCCGAGGCCCCCCTGGGTGCAAAATCAATTCGGGGCAAATGCCGGCGGGCCCTTGAACCTTCCGCACCTTGTTGGGCGAAACAAAACGTTCTGGTTCCTCAGTGTGGAAGGCTTCCGGTTGCGCACGAGCCAGCCCTTCACGGCCACGGTCCCCGACGCGCAGGAGAGAGCGGGTAATTTTTCAGAAATATGCAAATCGGGTTTCACGGCGGGTATTTGCAATGATCGAGGCGTGGACGCAAGCGGCAAGCCGGTTGTGATTGACCAGATTTACGATCCTTGTGGAGGAATCGTGAACGCGCAAGGAGCTTGCCCTGGGAGCACCGCCGCTCCCACGCCATTCCCAAACAATGTCATTCCGGCGGACCGGATCAATGGCACTTCCGCGAAACTGTTGTACCTCTGGCCCGCGCCCAACAACCCCAGCGCGATGACCAACAATTTCACCACGGCCGCCCCAACCGGCGGTGACCACAATCAAGTGGTCACGCGCTTCGACCATAGCTTCACGAATAAACAGAGGCTGTTTTTGCGTTTCAATTACTGGCACGTCCGGGACCTGCCCATTGATCCATTGGGGAATGGCCTGTGCGCGGACCGCTGCGCCGAAGACTATCACAGCGAGGCCCTCGCGGCCGGGTACACGTACAGCGTTAATCCGACGACCGTGTTTGGATTCAATGCAAACGCCAGCCGGTTCAGGTACAACCGCAGTCCGGAGAACTCTGGTTTTGACTTGACGACAATCGGTTGGCCGGCCAGTTATAACGACGTCGTGCCCGCCGAGATGCGCACGCCACCCACGCCTTGTGTCGCGAACTTTGCGGACAGCATCATGTGTACCCAGGGTCAAAGCTTCATTCAGGACCGCAACACGCAATACTACTTGTCGCCGTCCATGTCCATGTTGCGGGGGCGGCATCAATATCATTTGGGTTTCCAGTTCGAAGTCGGACGGGACAACTACGCTCAGTCCAACATCGCGAGCGGGTCCTTTGACTTCTGCGTTTCCGGCCAGGCGTGTTTCACTTCCTTACCCGGGGTCTCCGGGACGGGTTTTTCTTTTGCGGATTTCCTGCTCGGATATGCCGACAATTTCAATAATCTTGAAAACCATTTTTTCGCCCAAGCTGTCGTTCCGGCGTTCACGGCGGGCCAGCAGATTTACCGGGCTTTTTATTTTGACGATTCGTGGCACGCGGCAAACAGACTCACTCTGAACGTGGGGCTGCGTTACGACCTGCAAGGGCCGTGGTCCGAACGCTTCAACCGGCTATCCTACTTCGACCCGACGGCGACGAACTACTTGACGCAGTTTCTTCCAGCAGGCTCGGCTCCGGTAAAAGGAGACGTGTTTCTGATAAGCCCCGGCCACCGCAACAACATCCCACTTGAAAAGATCGATTTCTCTCCCCGGGTTGGCCTGGCGTACAGCATTGATTCTAAAATGGTCGTGCGGAGCGGCTACGGGATCTTCTGGATTCCGAACTACGTGTCGTTCGCCCTGAATCCGCTGAACGATATGGTCAACGCCGGGACGACAACGTATACGGGAACCGTGGACGGGACCCATCCGGTGAACACCATCGCGCTGCCGTTCCCCGAGGGAATTGTGGCCCCGCCAGGGCGGAGTTTAGGCACCACGGGGACACAGCAATACCTGACCCAGGTCGTGCAGTCCATCACGGAAGCGAATCCCAGCGACCACCCCGAAGGCTACGTCCAGCAGTGGAACCTGGACGTGCAGCGGGAGCTGCCGGCGGGCTTCTTCGTCTCGGCCGCGTATGTCGGTTCCAAGGGAACTCACCTGGCACAATATTCCCAGCAGATTGACCAGATTTCCGACGCCTTGCTTGCGCAGGCAGCCTCGCAAGTCAACCCCTCGCTTCCGGATCCCAGACAGGATGTGACTTTGGTGCAGCCGACGCCGAATCCGTTTTACGTCAATGGCCAGGCGTTGGCGCTCTCAGGGCCCACGACGACAATCGGGCAGCTTCTTCGTCCCTACCCGCAGTATACGAGCTTGCAGCTTGCCGGCCAGGGGTCGTACGACAGCATCTATCACTCGTTCCAGCTCACGGTGCAGAGGCGTTTCGCGGAGGCTGGCTCGTTGCTGGTTGCTTATACCAATTCGAAGCTCATCAGCGACACGGACACCCTGACAGCCTGGCTTGAGCCGAGCGTGGGAGGGATTCAAGATAATAACAATTTGCGCGGAGAGCGTTCTTTATCTTCGCAAGACGTTCCCCAGCGCCTGGTTATCAGCTACGTTCTAGATATTCCCGTCGGAAAGGGCAAGAAGTATCTCACGGGCGCCGCGGGCACATTGGATAAAATCGTGGCGGGTTGGGGAATCGACGGCGTGACCATTTTCCAGCGAGGCTTCCCGCTGGCATTTGCGAACGGACAAGTCAACGGAACCACGCTATTTGGCGGGGGGTCTCGCCCTAACGACGTGCCCGGCTGCGATGCCATGGTGTCTGGGAGTGCTACCTCCCGGCTGGGGGGATGGTTTGACACTGCGTGCTTTGCGGCGCCTGCAGATTTCACATTCGGCGACGAGGCGCGAGTGGATCCCCGGTTGCGTTCCGACGGAATCGACAATTTTGACTTTGCGATCTTCAAGAGAACAAGATTCGCGAGCGACGAGAGGCTGGGCCTGGAGTTCCGCACGGAGTTTTTCAACATCTTCAACAGAACGCAATTCGCTCCGCCAAACACGGTTTGCTGTACCGCCAACAATCAGAATTTCGGGGTGGTCACGGCCACGGCCCAGGGAACAAATCCGCGGTTGGTGCAGTTTGCACTGAAGTTCCTGTTCTAGGGCAAGATGCGAATAAGGCCGTTCCTATTCTAAGTGATACGCGTTTGTCAGCGATTCTGTACCAAGGTACCGGGAACTTGCTCAGGGAAAAAGCGCTCGTTCGTATCGAAAAATCTTCTCGCTTTTCCGCATCTGGTGTATGGTCTTAGGTACGATAGGAGTTTCGACGGGGGAGTTTCGTCGATGCCAAGGGTGCGTTGCTGATGCTATCAGCAATATGGCGTTCAACGCTCAGTGGGGACCAACGCATGAGTTCTGTTCCGCAACGACGCCCGCTTGCAATTCCCATTGCCTTGAGCAGGAGCCAGGAGCGACCGGTTACACTGCCGGATGTTTCCGAACGGCGCATTCCCAGCGATGAAGAGGTAATGGCCCGCCTGCAATCGCACGATGTAGGCGCCTTGGAGATTCTCTTCGAGCGTTACGCCCGCCTGGTGTTCAGGATTGCGCACGGCGTGGTCCGCGATCACGGCGAGGCCGAGGATGTGGTGCAGGAGGCATTTTTTTACCTGTACAAGAAGCCCATGCTCTTTGACGGGGCCAAGGGCACGGTAAAGAACTGGATCTTGCAGGTCGCCCTTCATCGCGCGCTGGACAGGAAAGCGCACCTGGCCCGAAGGGGGTTTTACCTAGGTACAGATATTCGCTCGCTCGACGATACATTGTTGGGAGGGACGGATCTGGACCGTGAAGTGGGCGCGAAGCTGAACCGGGCATTTCTTGAGAAGGCTTTCGAGGAGTTGCCGGACGTTGAGCGCGTAACGCTTGAGTTGTTTTACTTTGAGGGTCTGGGCTTACGGGAAATCAGCGAAAAGTTCAACCAGTCATTGGGAAATACGCGGCACCATTTCTACCGTGGTTTGGAACGCCTGCGTAAGAGTGCATTTGTGCAGAAGCTCCGGATAACCAAACGATGCTAAAGATACAGGGCAGTTGCGACGAGCATGACGAATTCAAAGAGCTTTGCGCATTGGCGGCTTCGGGCAGCCTGGAGCCTTTCGAGTTGCCCGAATTGCAAGCTCACCTGAAGCATTGCGAAAAATGCCGGGAGGTCTTTCGGCAGTACCAAATACTAGCCACGCAAGGAGTAGCCATCCTTGCGGACGCCTACATGGAAAGACAGGCGCAAGTAGGGTGGGACGGTGCGCTCGCGTGCGAGCGATTGTTGGCGCGCGTCCGGGCTGATCAGCTAACGGCCCAGGAACGGAAGAGTCCAGCGCCTGCCTGGGTCGCGCCTGACGTTTTACGCCGAATGACCGTGAGTTCCTTTGCAAAGATGGCCCTTGCGGCGTGCCTCCTTTTCACCGTGGCCTACGGAGCCTACCACCTGGGTGCTCGAACACAGACGCGGACCGGCGCCAACCTGACTGCCTTGCCTGCCGATAATGGGCTCCAACGGCTTTCAGACGAAAAGAAAGCTGCGGACGAATTGTTGGCTGCCCAGGCAAAGAGGCTGGCTCAACTGCAACTGGAAAGCTCGGCAAGAGGGCAGGAACTGGTGCAACTCCGATCGGCATTACGCGCGCTGGAGGTACATGCGAGCGAACTAACGGCCGCAGGCGGCCAGTCTGAGGCGCAACTGCGAGCCCTCTCGGAGCAGCGGGACTCTTTAAACGCTCAACTGCAGGCCCAGAGCCAGGCCTACGCGAATGACCAGGCCGAACTGGCGAGCCTGCGCACAGAACGCGACACCGCCGTTTTGCGAACGTCCTCGCTGGAAACCAAGATTGACGAGCTCACCGCCAGGAATCGCGATCAACAGCGCCGCCTTGAGGACACCGGGCAGTATCTCAGCTACGACCGGGATATCCGCGAACTGATGGGGGCCAGAAAGCTCTATATCACCGACGTGTTTGATGTCGACGGCAACAGCCGCACGCAGAAGCCCTTTGGCCGGGTTTTCTACACGCAGGGAAAGTCCCTCATTTTTTATGCTTTCGATCTCGATCGCGAGCCGGGGGTGGTCAATGCCAGCGCCTTCCAGGTATGGGGGCAACGGGAAACGCCACAGGGGGAGCAGGCCTCGCCCAAGAATCTGGGCATACTCTATATGGACAACGAGTCGAACCGCCGGTGGGTGATGCGCTTTGACGACCCCAAGCAGTTGGCCGAGATCGATGCCGTGTTTGTCACGGTCGAGCCGCGCGGCGGCAGCCACAAACCGACGAGCAAGCCGTTCCTGTACGCACTTCTTCGGAACGAAGCGAATCATCCGTAGATTCCGCGGGATACAAATTTCCATACCTTAGAGCACTCGCCATCCTGGCCTGCCGTTCGTGTGTGCATGCGTGCACGCTTTTGCTCTCTTTTATCCCCTGGAGTCTGGTTGGTACAGATTGCATAGTGCTTTCGTATTACTAGGTAAAGGAAATTGTCGAGGGAAAGGTGTAGAAAGAAAGGGTTCCGCCAAGTGGAACCCGCAAGGGGTTGTTTGTCTCTCCAAAGCAGTATCAGTACTCAGCAAATCATGGAAGCTAGGAGCGTGTAAGGATGAGAAACTTGCGTTCTAGTTTTGTTTTCTTGTTGGGGTTTGCTCTCTGTCTTCTTTTCATGGGCGCATTGAGCAGTCAGACCTACGCACAGTCAACGTATGGGACCGTCTCAGGAACCATAACCGACTCCAGTGGGGGCGCCATTGCCGATGTGCAGGTTACACTAACCAATATGGGTACAGGCGAGAAGCGGACTCAGACCACCGGCACGGATGGTCTGTACCAATTTGCGAACCTGTTTCCCGGCCGCTATCGCGTAGACGCCGAGAAGGCGGGCTTCAAGAAGACGTCCCACCCGGAGGTCGTCGTGGAAGTGCAACAGACCTCCCGCATCGACCTGACCCTGCCACTGGGCCAAGTCACGCAGACGGTTGAAGTCACCGGCGAGACGCCGCTGATGCAGCCGGATACTTCTTCCCTCGGCCAAGTCATTGACCAGCGCGAGGCGAACGAACTGCCCCTCAATGGCCGAAACGTTTTCAACCTGGCCCAGTTGTCTCCTTCCGTGGTTCCGCAAGGAAGCTCGCTCGGCAACATCGTGGGCAAGAACCCCTTTGACTTGGGCAATTTCCAGGTCGGTGGATCCTTCGCGAACCAGGGCGCGGAGTATCTGGATGGCCAGCCGCTCAATATCGGCTACATCAATTTGCCGCTGCTGGTGCCAACGCAGGATTCCATTGGGGAATTCAAGGTGCAGTACAACAACCTGGGTCCCGAATGGGGTAAATTCTCCGGCGGGGTCATCAACTTCAGCACAAAATCGGGAACCAACACGTGGCATGGTGAAGGCTACGAATTTTTGCGCGCCAGGATCCTGAACGCGAACGATCCTTTTTATAAGGCCTCTGAAGTCGAGGCTGACGAGCCGAATAAGACTCCACCGTACACGCAGAACCAGTTTGGCGCGACCATCGGTGGCGCCGTCATAAAAGACAAGACCTTCGTATTTGGCAGTTATGAAGGGTACCGGCAGCGCGCGGGACAAATTTTCACTACCACTGTTCCGACCGCAGCCGAGCGCACCGGCGATTTTGCCGACCTATGCAAAGGGACTTTCACCACTCCAGACCCTAACGGATCGGGCATCGACATTTGTTCCGACGTGAACGCGAAGGGACAATCCATCGACCAGCTCTACAATCCGCTGGCTGTGAACGCGAACGGCACGCGGATCCCAATCGCCGGCAACAACATGAGCACTACTGGCGCAGGTGGCGGAATCAATCCAGTCACGGGCACGGCCTATATCAATCCGACCTCGGCCTACCTTTTGGGCAAGCTGATTGCCAACCCCACGGGCGCTGGCACTGTTAGCCCATACGGGGGCGAGGCCTTCAACAATTTCACCGCCTCAGCGAGCACCGGCGGAGACATTGACCAATACGTCGCGCGTGTGGACCAGAACCTTACCGCCAGCCAGCACCTCTTTGGCCGGTTCACCTACTTCAAGGAACTGAGCTTGCCCGAGGACCCGTACAAAACTGGGCTTTGTAAAGACCGCTGCGCGGAAAACACGACGAGCAGAAGCGTTGCCGTGGGTTGGACCGACGCTTTCAGTTCGACATTCACGGGCAGCATCAACGCCAGTTTCAGCCGGTACCACTACCTGCGCCAACCTATCAATGACGACTTCGACATGACCGCGGAAGGCTGGCCGGCAGACTACAATCCGGTTGTTCCCTCTGGCGAGCGCACACCCATGACCCCTTGCATGGCTATAAGCGACCCCCTTATCGGCTGCAGCCAGGGGCAGAGCGCCATCCAGGATTGGGACACGCAGTGGAATATCTCCCCACAATTCACCAAGATTCATGGCCGGCACACCTTTTCGTTTGGTATCCAGTTCGAACAGACCTTTGACAACTATTATCAAACGAACATTGGCGGCGGCTTGATCTCCTTTAACGGGTCCTGGACTGCTCCGATCGCGGGCGGTGCCAGCCCTGTCCAGGGAAATGACTACGCGGACTTCCTCCTCGGCTACGGCTTGGGAATCGGCGCCGCATTTGGCAACCAGACCACAGGCCAGGTGGGGATTTCCCAACCGACTGCCGGAAAAGAGACCTACCGGGGCTTTTACGCCGGTGACACGTGGAAAGTCACTCACAAACTGACCTTGAACCTGGGCTTGCGCTATGAACTCGCTGGTCCCTGGTCGGAGCGGTATGACCGTATGGACTACTTCAATCCCACCGCCACAAGCGCAGCGGTGACGGGTTGCAACGGAACAGTTGGCAGCAGTTGTCCCGGCGACGTCTTCATGATTGGAAACGGAATAGACACGAGCAGAAATGCTTTAAAACTGCCCAAGAACGAGTGGTCCCCGAGGTTGGGGGTCGCCTACGCGCTGAATCCCAAGACGGTCATTCGGGCCGGCTACGGGATTTTCTATATTCCGAACGATGTTTCGTTCCAGGTCAACGCCAACAATGACGCAGTCAACGACTCCACGACGAACTTCTATGCCAGCAATAACGGCGGATTAAGTCCGTCGGCCACTCTCAACGCCAACGGCTGCACCTTAACGGGTCCTGTAGTGGATGGAGTTCCGGGTCCCCTTGCAGGGTTGAGTAACATATTTACTTGCACAGGCGCGGGACCATTTGGCGAAGGTGTCACGGCTCTTAATGCCCCTCCCGGGCGGAATCCTCAACCGAACGTCTCTGCTTTCTTCGTGAATGCTTCTGGTCCTACGACCGCGGACTACACGGGTTATAAACCCGGGTATGTGCAGCAGTGGAACCTGGACATCCAAAGAGAACTGCCGGGCGGCTTCTTCATGGATGTCGCCTACGCTGGAGCCCACGGCGTTCACCTGCAGCAATACAGCACTAACGTCAACCAGATACCTGACAGCTTGCTCGCGACGGCTGCGGCAGAGTGCCCCACGCTTCCCTGCGCCGCAGGCGCCGTGGGAATTGCTCAACTCGTCCCCACCTACCCCTTCCAGCTTGATGGAGTGGCGGGATCTTCTTTGCCCGGTTCTTTGGGGATAGGTAGCTTGAAAGTAGCGCAGTTGGATCGTCCTTATCCGCAGTTTGGAGGGCTTAACCTGTATGACGATCCTTGCTGCAGCAGCAGGTACGATTCGCTGCAATTGACGGTGACCAAGCGGTTCAAGGAAGGCGGTACGCTCCTTGTCGCCTATACCAACTCGAAACTGCTCTCCAATACGGACACCCTGACGTCGTGGCTGGAAGGCGCCAGCAACGGCGGGGTGGGCGGAGTCCAGGATTGGAATAACCTTAAGGGCGAGTATTCGCTCTCATCGCAAGACGTTCCGCAACGCCTGATAATCAACTACGTTCTTGACTTTCCGTTCGGCCACGGCAAGAAGTGGATGTCCGACGCCACGGGAGTCAAGGACAAGGTTATTGCCGGGTGGGGAGTTGACGGCGTTACCACCCTTCAGCGCGGTTTCCCGCTGAAAATTACCGATGGCGACTCGCTTCTCATCTCCAGTTTGGGAGCGGGCGTGGGAGGCATCAGGCCCGAAGTCGTAGCCGGATGCGATAAGAGCGGTCCCCGGACCACCGCCGAATGGTTCAACACCGCATGCTTCACTGACCCCGCGCCTTACACCTTTGGTGATGAGCCCCGCGCGGACCAGACGTTACGGCAAGACGGCATTATCAACTTCGACTTTGCCGTATTCAAGAGGACCTACTTCGGACCGGATAACAAGTTGAACCTCGAATTCCGGTCGGAGTTCTTCAACCTCTTCAACCGCAACCAATATGCGGCACCCAATACGACTTACGTCAGCACTGGCGGCAGCTTCGGTGTAGTGAGCGCACTAGCGAACCTACCGCGAATCGTCCAGTTCGGATTGAAGTTCTCTTTCTAGTCACCCCCACCCCGGCTGCGGGGGATGCCTTCGGGCATCCCCCGCAAGCCAATTTAATCTTCAGGCCATGGCTCGACAGTCTAAAGGGACTCACCTCCTCCTCGATTGCCCCGCACCGTTTAGTGGTACGTGCTAACAGGGTGCAGCCTGGGGCAATTTGTGCCAAAATTCCGAATGCTTCGTTCTAGGATGCGTCGCCGTTTCAACCGCCGCGATTTTCTGCGTCTTGGCACGCTCGCTGCTGCTGTGCCAGTCTTTGGTGATTTTTTGCGAGCTGGAACGCCCGCTGCCGCGGCGCCCATGTTTGACGTAAAAGCACTGCGGGGCGTTGATTTCATCCTCCAGAATTCGCCGACCCGGAAGAAGTTTCTCATCGAGACGATGCCCGGCGGCATTGCGCTGTTCGACTACAACAACGACGGCCTCCTGGATATTTTTTTCGTGAACGGCGGACGTGTCACTGAGGACCTGCACGTTCCGGAGAATTTCGATCGCAGTGATCCGCGCTACTGGAACCGGCTGTACCGGCAGAATCGCGACGGAAGCTTTACCGACGTCACGCAAGCCGCGGGGTTGGCCAATGCGGGCAATGGCAACTATGGGATAGCAGTGGCCGTAGGCGACTACGACAACGACGGCTATTCCGACCTCTTTGTCTCGAATTATGGCAAGAATGTCCTGTACCACAATAACGGCGACGGGACGTTCACGGATGTTACGGCAAAGGCGGGCGTCGCTGGAGGAGGCTGGTCGGGTTCCGCGGGTTTCTTCGATTACGATAACGACGGCCATCTCGACCTCTTCGTGACCCGCTATATGGAATGGGACGCCGATCACAACAAGATTTGCGGCGGCGCCTGGAAAACGTACTGCCCCCCGGGTGAATTTCCCAGGACTACCAATCTGCTCTATCACAATCGTGGAGACGGCACGTTCGAGGATGTCAGCGAGCGTTCGGGGATTGCCGCCAAGAAGGGACGAGCTCTGGGCGTGGCGTTCGCGGACTACGATGAGGACGGCTTCACAGACATTTTTGTGTCCAACGATGGCATGCAGCAGTACCTCTACCACAACAACGGCAACGGCACTTTTGACGAGGTCGCGCTGGATTCCGGGACCGCGCTCACGATGGACGGCAAGGCTATTTCGGGGATGGGGGCGGTCTTTCAAGATTACGATAACGATGGCCGCCCCGACATCATCGTCACGGTGCTGCCGCGGCAGCTTTTCACCTTGTTTCATAACGAGGGTGGGGGGATTTTCACGTATGAAAGCCTCGAATCAGGCCTGGGCGGCCTGACCTCGGGCAGTTCTGGCTGGGGCGTGGGCCTGGAAGATTTCGACAACGACGGCTGGAAGGATTTGTTCGTTGCGCAGAGTCACGTGCTCGACAACGTCCAGGACATCGACTCTTCCTTGCAGTATAAGATGCTGCCGTTCCTGGCGTTGAATCACAACGGCCACTTCGAGATCGCCGATTCCGGGGTGACCACGCCGATCGCTGCCCGCGGCGCAGCCTTTGGCGACATCAATAACGACGGCTGGATGGATGTCGTCCTCACGACTCTCGGTGGCCCTCCCATCCTCCTCCTCAACCGCGGCGGCGCCAATCACTGGCTGTCCATTACTCTTGAGGGTACCCGCAGCAATCGTGACGGCTTCGGCGCCCGCGTGCGCTTGAACGGCCAGACGCGTATTGCGACCTCGACCGGCGGCTACAACTGTTCCAACGACAAGCGGCTTCATTTCGGCTTGGGCGACGCCACGACCGCACAGATCGAGGTATTATGGCCTTCGGGGACGCGCCAGACGCTTAAAGACGTTCCCGCCGACGAGTTCTTGAAAATTCGTGAGCCGGAGCATCCGTGATCACCGCAGCGCTACTTTTGTGGCTGGCCCTTCAGAACGTTTCTCCTGAGGGCGCTCAGCACATGCAAGCAGGCGTGGAGGCGCACAAGCAAGGCCAGTTTGACGTGGCCATCCAGGAATTCCGGAAGGCCACGGAGAGCGATCCAAGTTTAGTGGAGGCATATGTCGATCTTGGCGAGGTTTGCCTGGAGACCCGCGACTATCCGGCCGCTACCGCCGCGCTCAAACGTGCGTTGGAGCTGAGCCCGGAGCTCGACGCCGCGCACCTGCAGTTGGGCTATGCCTTGCTGGCACAGGGTTACGCGGAGGAGGCCATTCCTCACCTGGACCGCGTACACGCGCTGGAGGCGCTGGGCATTGCGCAAATTGAAACCGGACGGTACGAAGCGGCGGTGGCAAACCTCAGCGCGGCCTTGGTCAAGCATCCCGGCAATCAAGACTTACTGTACTACCTCGGCCGCGCCAGCGGGCTGCTTTCCAAGCGGAGCATCGACACCCTCATGAGCGCCTATCCCGATTCCGCCCGGTCGCACCAGGCCATGGGAGAGAACTATTTTGTGCTCCGGCAGTACCCACAAGCCGAAAAGGAATATGCAGCAGCGTTGCAGCAACGTCCCGATTTGCCGGGGCTGCATCTGGAACTCGGCTTGGTTTACGCGGGCGCCGCGCAGTGGGACAAAGCGGAAGAGGCCTTTCGTTTTGAGGCCAAACTGCAACCCGGCAGCGCCGAGGCAGCTTACCGATTGGGATCCGCGCTGTTGCAGCAAGGAAAAGGCCGCGAGGCGCGCGTGGAACTGGAACGTGCGGACCATTTGCAGCCGGACATGCCGGAAACTCTTTATTCACTGGGCAAGGCCGCTTCGCTGGAAGGCAACATAGCGCTAGCCGAGAAATCCTGGAATCGCTTGCTGGCGATCGAAAAAGACACTTCGCTGGCGGCACAGGCGCATTTCGGCCTCGCCGCCATATACCGCAAGCAGGGCAAGGCAGAGAAGGCGCAACTTGAAATGAAGGAATTCCATAAACTCGAGAACAAGATCCCGCCACTCCGCACTGAATAAGTTACGTCACAAGAACAATTAGATCCGGTTGCGCGCTCGCCACCGAATTTTCAGCAACACCTATGACGCTATGGGAGAAGCGGCGCCAATCCTGATGGTCAGCGGCACCCCCGGAATGATTGCTACTTCCGTAAGGTCTGCAACCGTCAGATCTGCGGAAAGCTGGTGCGCAGGAAATGTCGTGCTGACTCCGAGCACGCGCATACCCGCGGCGCGGCCCGCCTCGACGCCGACGGGCGCATCTTCAACCACCAGACAATTCCGCGGCGCCCAGCCTAGGATTCGCGCCGCCTCCAGAAAACCATCAGGATGCGGTTTTCCCCGCGGCACGGTTTCCTGCGAAATCACCACCGAGGGTACGGGCAGCCCGGCACTCCGCAACCGCACCTCAGCCAGTGTTCGCGTGCAGGCAGTCACGACGGCCCACCTGTTCTGCGGAATGCTATCTAGCAACGCTTTCGCGCCCGCTACGGCCACGAGCCCCTCGCACTGCTGCTCTTCCTCGCGGAGGCGGGCCTCGGCCTCTTCCTTCAAGGTTTCGAGATGCGGTGCCATGAGCCGCATGGTCTCTTCGGCTCGGCGTCCGTGTGAGATGGCCAGGATGTCATGCACGTTCAGGGAATGACGGGCCGCCCATTCCGCCCACAATCGTTCGACTACCTTGGCGGAGTCAACCAACGTTCCATCGAGATCAAAAAGGACCGCATCGCATACCAATTCGCATAGGCCCGCGTTGTTGGGAACTAATCTGGCGCCCTGGCCCTCTCGGTTGTGGAGCATCATCAGCCTAACCTTAGGATGCTGGAAAGCTTTGCTGCAGCGGTGCTACACCTCCCCAGGTTCTTGCGTCACGATGTGCACGTCCACTGACGGCGATTCACGTAGGAACCGGTGAACCACGGAAAGGTACAGATATTTGCGCCAATCCCGGAGGTGGGCGCGGCCGAAGACGACTTGCGTGATGTGCTTTCCCCGGACGAAGTCGGCGATGGTGTCCGCGACGCTTTTTCCCTTCATGCGGATTACCTGAGCTCCGAGGTTCTCCGCGAACCGCAGGTTCGCTTCCAATACCTTTGGATTTGCCTCGCGCGGCGCCAGTTCACGGTCAATGTGCAAGACATACAGCTCCGCGTCCAATCTCCGCGCCATGCGCGCCGCGCGCGCGATCAGATACTGCCCCGAAGGGCTCCCGCTCACGCAAACGGCTATTCTTTCACGCACGCCCCAGTTCTCATGAATCTCCTTCGCGTCCATGTAGGACTCAAGGCTGCGATCCACCTGCTCGGCCACCTGCCGCAAGGCCAACTCGCGCAGCGCGATCAAATTGCCGCGGCGGAAGAAATTCTTCAGCGAGCGTTGGACCTTCTCTTCCCCGTAGACATCGCCGCGCTTCATACGGTTCTGGAGCGCTTCGGGAGTGAGATCCACCATTACCGTTTCCGTTGCGGAAAGCGGCACCCAGTCCGGCACCGTCTCGCGCACCGTGATGCCCGTTATCGCGCGAACCGTCGGAGCAATGCTCTCGATGTGCTGAATGTTCAAGGTCGAGAGGACGTCAATGTTCGCGGCGATGAGTTCCTGAACATCCTCGTACCGTTTGCGGTGCCGGCTGCCGGGAATGTTGGTATGGGCCAACTCGTCGACAAGCACAACTTCCGGGTGCCGCGCCAGGATGGCGTCCACGTCCATTTCCTCGAACACGGTGCCCTTATAGTCGATCTTCTTGCGGGGCACGGCCTCCAGTTGGTCGGCGAGTTCCTGCACGGCTTTGCGCCCATGCGTTTCAACGATGCCGATGACGATATCCTCGCCGCGATGGCTCCGGCGAATGGCTTCGCTCAGCATGCCGTAAGTCTTCCCCACACCGGGCGCATAGCCGAGGAAGAGCTTGAAGATTCCGCGGGCCTTGGGCGCGGGGGAAGCCACCTCCAGCCAATCTTCGGGTTTTTTTGGCAAGTCTCTTTCTTCTCCACGCAACGCTTTACCACTGCGTTACAATACAGCCATGACGCGCTTCTTAATGGGGCGCGGGATGGGTTTTGTTGTTGCGGCCATCCTGCTGATCTCCCTCACTTACGGTTATAGCCGGGTCTTTCACGTCAACCAGACGACCGTCGCGCTGTCGTACCTCCTCGCGATTTTAGCAGTTTCCGCGGTCTGGGGCATGGTCGTCGCTGTGTTCATGTCCGTCAGCGCGATGCTGTTGTTTAACTTCTACTTTCTGCCCCCGGTGGGATCTTTTACCATCGCGGATCCCCAGAATTGGGTGGCGCTCTTTGCTTTCCTGTTCACCTCGATCGTGGGCAGCCAGCTTTCCGCGCGCATCCGGAAGGAAGCGGATACAGCGCACAGCCGGCGGCGCGAGGTGGAACGCCTCTACGAATTCAGCCAGAAACTCCTCGGGGCGGGCAACGTGATTCAACTGATGAACGCCATCCCCAACTATATCGTGGAATGTTTCGAGGCGGGCGCCGCGGAACTTTTTGTGCCGCAAAAGGACAAATTCTATCGTTCCGGCTACGGTGCGGCGCAACTCGATGAAGAACAGATGAAATCCGCCTATTTGCGCGACGAAGTCGTCACCCAGACCCAGCAGACGCTCCATTTTCTTCCTGTTCGTCTGGGCGTGAAGCCCATCGGCAGCCTGGGAATTTCCGGCGCGCGGCTCACGCGTCAGACTCTCGATGCCATCGGCTCGCTTGTGGCCATTGCCATCGAGCGTGCCCGCGCGGTCGAGCAACTGAGCGAAACGGAAGCGGAGCGCCAGGGGGAGCGCCTGAAATCCGCTCTTCTCGATTCCATCGCACACGACTTTCGCACGCCGCTCACCTCCATCAAGGCCGCTGTCACCGACCTGCTTGGCCCCCAGCAAGGTCAAAATCCCCAACAACAGGAACTCCTGACAATCATCAATGAAGAATGCGACCGTTTAAATCACCTGGTCGAGGAAGCGGCCGAAATGGCCAAGCTGGAGGGCGGCGAGTTTGAGTTGCACTTTGAATCCGTCCCGGTGGTGTCCCTGGTCGAGACTTCACTGCAACAACTGAAAAAGGCAATTGGGGACCGCGAGGTAATTGTGCAGCTTGGCGACGACTTGCCCCCTGTGCGTGCCGACTTAAGCCGTGCAAAGGACATCCTCGTCCAGCTGATTGACAATGCGAACCTCTACTCTCCCAAGGACAAGCCCATCACGATTACCGCCGAGCACACGGGGGACTACGTCGCGCTCAGTGTGGCCGACAGCGGCCCGGGAATCGATTCCTTCGAGCAGGGGCTCATTTTCGACAAGTTCTATCGCGGTCGCGATCAACGCTACCTGGTTCGGGGCACCGGCATGGGTTTGCCGATCGCCAAAGCCATTGTCACCGCTCACGGTGGTACCATCACCGTCACCAGCCAACTCGGGCACGGCTCCGTTTTTTCGTTCACGCTGCCCGTGGCTGCCCGGCGCGGAGAGGTCCGATGACTTCCTCCAGCGTTCTCGTGATTGACGACGAGCCGCAGATCCGGCGAGTCTTGCGTTCCACGCTGTCCTTCCGGGGTTACGAGATTTCCGAGGCTTCCACCGGCGAGGAAGGCGTCGAGCTTGCCCGCAAGCTGAAACCCGATCTGATCCTTCTTGATGTCAATCTGCCAGGCATAAGCGGCATTGAGGCGTGCAGGGAAATTCGCCGCTCCAGCGATGCCCCGATCATCATGCTGACCGTGCGCAATTCGGAAAGAGACAAAGTCGTGGCGCTCGATGCCGGCGCCGATGACTACGTCACAAAGCCCTTCAGCATCGAAGAGTTGCTGGCGCGCGTGCGTGCTTCCCTCCGCCGGTATGCTCCCACGGAAGCACTGCCAGCGTTTCGCGCAAAAGACCTATCCGTGGATTTTGAAACGCGCCGCGTCACCGCACGTGGAGAGGAGGTCCACCTGGCGCCGAAGGAATTTGAGGTGCTGAAGCAATTGATCGCGCACCAGGGCAAACCCGTCACCCATCGCCGACTCCTGCAAACGGTTTGGGGGCCTGAATACGGCGAGGAAACAGAGAATCTGCGCGTGGTGATCAACCAATTGCGCAAGAAAATTGAGAAGGACCATGCACGGCCGAAATACATCCTGACGGAGCCCTGGATTGGCTACCGCTTTCAGCCGCCGAAGACTTCCGCGGGGAAATGATCACCCGGCCGCGCTGGCCAGCAGTTTTTTATTGCTTGGCAGGGAAGCTTGCATCCAAATCCAGATTCAATTCCAGTACATTCACCCGCGCTTCTCCCAGTATCCCCCACTGCCGCTGTTGCGTGTGCCGTGCCACCAACGGCCTCAGCGTCTCAGCGCTTATTCCCCTGGCGCGCGCTATGCGGGGAATCTGGAATTCAGCGGCGGCGGGAGAAATGTCCGGGTCAAGCCCCGATCCCGACGAGGTAACCAGGTCCGCGGGAATCGCCACTCCTGGATTCTCCTGCTGCAATTTCGCCACGTCCTGCTTCACACGATCCACGAGCTGTTTGTTCGTCGGACCCAAATTCGAGCCTGACGACGCCGTGGCGTCGTAGCCGGTCCCCGCTGCCGAGGGGCGGGAATGGAAATACTTGTCCGAGGTGAAGGGCTGCCCGATCAGCCGCGACCCGAGGATCTGGCCATTCTTCTCGATCAGGCTTCCATTGGCCTGCTTTGGGAAGAGCAGGTGGCTCAACCCCGTCACCGCTAGCGGGTATAACAGGCCAAACAACAGCGTGGTGATGAGCGTGAACTTCATAGCAACTATGAGATGATTCTTCATACCTTCCTCTATGCCAGGTGCAGCCACGAAAGCAGGATATCGATCAGCTTGATTCCGACGAACGGCGCGATCACCCCGCCCAACCCGTAGATGAAAAGGTTTCTCCGCAACAGGGCCGCGGCGCCCAGCGGGCGGTACTTTACGCCTCGTAAGGCCAGTGGGATCAACGCGACGATGATCAGCGCGTTGAAAATCACCGCCGAAAGAATGGCGGAGTCCGCGTTGAGTTTCATGATATTCAGCGAGTTCAACAGGGCGAACCTCCTCGAGAACATCGCCGGAATAATCGCAAAGTATTTCGCCACGTCGTTAGCCACGGAAAAGGTTGTCAGCGAGCCGCGCGTAATCAGCAATTGCTTGCCAATCTCCACGATTTCGATGAGCTTTGTCGGATTCGAGTCCAAATCCACCATGTTGCCGGCTTCCTTTGCGGCTTGCGTTCCCGTATTCATGGCGACGCCGACGTCAGCCTGGGCTAGAGCCGGTGCATCATTCGTTCCGTCGCCGGTCATGGCCACGAGCTTCCCTTTGGCTTGCTCGTTGCGGATCAGCGCCATCTTGTCCTCGGGCTTGGCTTCGGCGAGGAAATCGTCCACGCCCGCCTGGCGCGCGATGGCCGCGGCCGTCAGCGGATTGTCTCCCGTAATCATCATGGTGCGGATGCCCATGGCGCGAAGATGATCAAAGCGCTCGCGAATGCCGCCTTTCACGATGTCGGTCAGCTCAATCGCGCCCATCACGTGGAAATTCTGCGCTACCAGCAGCGGCGTGCCGCCTGACCTGGCGATCCGCTCGATGTGCTGCTGCATCTCCTCGGGCACAATCTGTCCCTTTTCCGCGACGTAGCGCGCGATCGCTTCGGGCGCGCCCTTACGGATTTCCTTGCCATCCATGTCCACGCCAGACATGCGCGTCTGCGCGGAGAAAGGAATGAACACTGGGTTGTACGGCGCCAACTCGCGTCCGCGCAGGCCATACTTATCCTTGGCCAAAACCACGATGGAGCGTCCTTCCGGAGTTTCATCGGCAAAGGAAGCCAATTGGGCCGCGTTGGCGAGCTCCGCCTCGGTTATGCTCGGGCACGGGAGGAATGCAGTGGCTTCGCGATTGCCGAGAGTGATCGTGCCGGTTTTGTCCAGCAACAGCACGTCCACGTCGCCAGCCGCTTCCACGGCACGCCCGGACATGGCGATAACGTTGCGTTGAATCAGCCGATCCATACCCGCGATGCCGATCGCGGACAGCAATCCACCGATCGTGGTGGGGATCAGGCAAACCAGCAGCGACACCAGGGCAAAGACTGTCTGGGGTGAACCGGAATAGATGGCGAACGGCTGCAAGGTCACCACCGCCAGCAGGAAAATGATGGTCAACCCGGCCAGCAGGATGTTCAGCGCAATTTCATTCGGAGTCTTCTGCCGCGACGCCCCTTCCACCAGCCCAATCATGCGGTCGAGAAAGGTTTCGCCGGGATTAGACGTAATCTGCACTTTGATTTCATCGGAAAGCACGCGCGTGCCGCCGGTCACTGCCGAGCGGTCGCCCCCCGATTCGCGAATCACGGGCGCGGATTCGCCGGTAATGGCCGACTCGTCCACCGAGGCCACGCCTTCAATTACTTCACCGTCGCCGGGCACGAATTCACCGGCAGCCACAAGGACGATATCTCCGGAGCGCAATTTCGAACTTGCTATTACTTCCGTCTTTCCGTCCGAGCGCAGTTTGCGCGCCGAGGTCTCTGCGCGCGCCTTGCGCAGCGTTTCCGCCTGGGCCTTGCCGCGTCCCTCGGCCATGGCCTCCGCAAAATTTGCAAACAGCACGGTGAACCACAGCCACAGCGTGATCTGCAATTCAAACCAGAAGTTGCCCTTGTGCTGGAACGCATTCAGCAGCAGCACAACTCCCGTGATTACCGCTCCAACCTCCACGACGAACATCACGGGATTCTTGATCTCCAGCCGCGGGTCCAGCTTCCAGAACGAATCCACGATGGCCGTCTTTAAGATCTTCCGGTCGGTTATCGAAGCGTTTTTTGCCTGTGCCGTCGTCATCTTTTCCCTCAAAACGCCTTTCCTGCATTCATGAGCAAGTGCTCCAGAATCGGCCCCAGGCTCAACGCGGGAAAGAAAGTCAGTGCTCCAACAATCAGAACCACGGAAATCAGCAACACGGTGAACAACGGTCCGGTAACTGGAAACGTGCCCAGCGACTCCGGCACCTGCTTTTTGGCCGCTAGATTTCCCGCAATGGCAAGAATCGGAATGACCATGAAGAAGCGTCCCAGGAGCATCGCCACAGCTAGGCTGGTGTTGTACCAGAGGGTGTTCGCGTTGAGCCCCGCAAACGCGGAGCCATTATTCCCGACGGCTGAAGTGTAGGCATAGAGCACTTGCGATAGCCCGTGCGCTCCAGGATTGGTGATGCTCGAAACTCCAGATTTCGAGACCACACCAACAGCGGAAAACACAAGAATTGTCACCGACGTTATCAGTATTGCCAGCACCGCCATCTTCACGTCGAAAGACTCGATCTTCTTGCCCAAATACTCCGGTGTGCGCCCCACCATCAGGCCGGCGATGAAGACCGAGAGGATCACGAACACGAGCGCCCCATACAGGCCAGCTCCGACTCCGCCAAATATGACTTCGCCGAGCATGATGTTGATGAGCGGCACCATGCCCGCGATCGGGGTCAACGAATCGTGCATGTTATTGACCGCGCCACAACTCGCATCGGTGGTCACGGTCGTAAACAGCGCCGAATTCGCAATTCCGAAGCGCACTTCTTTCCCTTCCATGTTTCCGCCGGGCTGCGTGTCCGATGCCCTGTTGTTCACGCCGGCTAGCAGCGGATTGCCGCGCGCTTCCGACGAATAGGCCACCACAACGCCTGCAAGGAAGAGGAAGGCCATCGCGCTCCACACCGCCCAGCCATGCCGCCGTGAGCCGGTCATCCGACCCAGGGTGTACGTCAACCCGGAAGGAATTGAAAAAATCAGCAGCATTTGAAAAAAGTTGGAAAGTGGCGTGGGATTTTCAAACGGGTGCGCGCTGTTGGCGTTGAAAAAGCCGCCGCCATTCGTGCCGTACATCTTGATCACTTCCTGGGAAGCGACGGGCCCTTGCGCAATCACCTGGGTAGTGACGGTGTCTTTCTTCACGCTGCCGTCGGGGTTCTTCGTTTCGACAACCTGCGACTCCAGCAAGTTAGCGTTGATGTAAGGATGCAGATTCTGCGCGACTCCCTGCGAGACCAGGAAGAGCGCGCCGACCAAGCTGAACGGCAGGAGCGCCCACAAAAATGCGCGCGTGGCGTCCACCCAGAAGTTTCCGATGGTGGAGGATTCCTGACGCGCCACACCGCGAATCACCGCGACCGCCAGGGCGATACCCACCGCCGCCGATGCAAAATTGTGATAGGCGAGCCCGGCCATCTGTGTCAGGTAGCTCATTGTCGATTCCGGCGTGTACGCCTGCCAGTTGGTGTTCGTGGTGAAGGAAACCGCGGTATTCAATGCCAGATCGGGCGCCACATTTGCCAGTTTCTGCGGATTCCACGGGAGCCACACTTGCACGCGTTCGATCAAGTAGAGCAGCAGCAACGACGCAGCGCTGAAGACCAGCATCGCCACGCCGTACTCCGTCCACTTCATCTCTTTCTTTTCTTCGATTCCGCAGGCGCGATAAATCAAGCGCTCGATGGGCCGCAGGACGGGGTCCAGCCAGGTCGATTTCCTCTCAAAAACGCGGTGAAGATACACGCCCATGGGCTTGGTGATGAGCAGGATCACGCCAAAAAACAACAGAATCTGGAACCACCCGTTGCCCGTCATGGCTAGAATTTCTCCGGTTTCAGCAGCGCGTAGAGCAGGTAGCCGCAAAGAAGAATGGAGATCGCGATTAAAATGATATTTCCCAGCATGGTCTCAGCCCTCTATTTCAGCCGCTCGCAGCCCTTCAAGTACAAAATGCCGAGGGCGAAAAACAGAATCGTGCATATCACAAAAATCAGATCGGTCATGGAAGGCTCCTGGCCCGCATCCTAGGTTACGCAAGCGCCCTTAGAAAACGGTGAGCGGCGCATTAAGGAATCGTAAGTATATTACTCCATGTTGCTTGTCCTGCTTCGCAAGTTGTGCCAGACTCCCTTTGCGTAATCCTCATGCCTGATCGGCATCCTTCTTTATCCTCACCGGCCAGCGGCGGGACTTCCGGCCAACCCTTAACTCCTCCCGAACTATTTGCTTCTGCGAACGCTCGTACGGAGTGGGCTCGTCTCCACAGTGGTTTTGTTTACATCGGCGTCGTTTCCATTCTGCTCGGCCCGCTGCTCCCTTATCTTGCGCGGCGCTGGTCTCTCAGCGACTCTCAAGCCGGTTTTCTCTTTGCCGCGCAGTACTCTGGAAACGTATTGGGGAATTTGCTGACGGGTTTGCTGCTTCCGCGATTCGGGCCCTCCAAGATAATGGGAATCAGCTTCCTGCTCTTTGTTTTGGGCTTCTCTTTTCTTGGAGCCGGCCCCTGGACTCTCGCATGCCTGCTCATATTCCTCTATGGCATCGGCCTCGGCCTCTGCGTTCCTACTTCAAACCTTCGCGCCACGCAGTTGCCTTCCGCGAACACCGCAGCCGCTGTGAGTCTTTTGAATTCCTCCTGGGGAATTGGAGCGGTCCTGTGCCCATTTCTGATCGCCGCGTTCCTGCCTTCGTTTGGCCTTCGCGGTTTCACTGCCTTACTCGCCGCGTTCGCGCTGATCTTTTCTGGGCTCTATTTCACTCGTCCCGTAACAGCCCGCGTCCGCGCAACGAAAGCTCCCGGAAGATCGCCCGGCGCCTGGCTTGCCCAGTTGCGGAACGTCTCTGCTGTTCCACTGCTCCTACTTTTCTTTTTGTACGTGGGCGTGGAGACGGCCCTCGGCGGCTGGGTGGCTGCTTACGAAAAGCGCATGCCCGGCATGGACAGTTCCGCCTGGGCGCTGGCCCCGTTGGTTTTTTACCTCTTCCTCTTAATTGGCCGTTGGTTGGCGCCTCTGGCTCTCCGGCGTGTATCGCAAGTGGTCATCTCCGTGAGTGGATTGCTCTGCGCGGTGGTCGGCGCGGGAATCGTCGCTTACTCGCAAACACCGTTGCTGCTCCAGACCGGCGCGGCGCTAGCGGGTTTCGGGCTGGCGCCGCAATATCCCCTGTACGTCACCTGGTTTGCAGAAACGTTTCGTGAGGATGCGAACTGGCTCAGCACACTTTATTTCGGCGGCGCGGCTCTCGGTGGCGCCGTCTTGCCCTGGCTTGTCGGCATCATTGCGGCGCATACGAACTCCTTGCGAGCCGGTCTCATCCTGCCGGCGGCCGTCACTGCTGTCCTGGTCATGCTGGTGTTGCGCGCGCGCCCACGATCCGTGCCGGCATAAAAGTTAATCCCCACTTGCAAATGGGAATGAACAGGGGCCTGCCGCTGTTGCAATCAAGCGATTGGACGAACGTGCGGTCCACTCGCTACAATCTCGCTCATGCTACCGGAATCTCGCGTTACTCCTCCTCTTTCTCCGGCGGAAGCCGCGCGCATGGCCCTTGAACTCTATTCACTCCGCGCGGATGTGCGATCTCTGCCCGGCGAATACGACGATAACTTCCATCTGACCGCTCCGGATGGGCGCGCCTTCGTCCTGAAAATCATGCACGCCGCACGCGAAACTTCTTTCGTCGACATGCAGTGCCGGGCGCTCGCCCATCTGGCTGACCGCGCGCCGCATCTTGCACTACCCAGGGTGATTCCCAACTCCAGCGGCCAATCGTTCGCGCACGTGCCAACCCCCGATGGCGCCCGCCGGATCGTTTGGCTGCTCTCGTTTCTGCCTGGTACCGCATTGGCCGAAGTGCAACCCCACACGCCCGAACTTCTGGAGAGTCTCGGCCGCCTCCTTGCCGAGATGGACGCGGCCCTCCTGGATTTTTCTCACCCGGCGGCAAACCGCATTTTGAAATGGGACCTCAGCCGTTCGCTCTGGGCCTTCGAGAAACTTCCCTCTGTCGTTGATCCCCAGCGACGCGCTCTTGCCGAGCATTTCCTGAATCTGTTCGAGCGTGAGGCTGTTCCGCGTTTCCATCGCCTCCGTCGCAGCGTCATCTATGGCGATGCCAACGATCACAACGCGCTTGTCGGGCCGGTATCGTCGAAGCCCAGAGAGGTCGTGAGCGTCATCGATTTTGGCGACATGCACACAGGCCTGATTGTTGCGGAGCCTGCTGTCGCCGCGGCTTACGCGATTCTTGGCAAAGATGACCCGATCTCCGCCGCGGGTTCGGTCCTCGCCGGATATCACCGGCGTTTTCCTCTGAACGACGACGAAATTGCCGTGTTTTTCACGCTGATGGCCACGCGGCTCGCCGTCAGCGTCATCAACTCCGCGCATCGCAAATCTCTCATCCCCGACGATCCCTATGTCACCGTCACCGAGGCTCCCGCGTGGGCCGCGCTCGAGCGCCTCGCCAAAATACCCCTGGCCATGGCCAACGATCGGCTTCTTGCCGTGACAACTTCGCCGCAGAAGGCACAATCATCGGACCGCTCGGACTCGACGGAGGCTCTCCCTACGCTTGAGCAATCCCTGTCCATGCGCCGCAAACTCCTCTCTTCCAATCTCAGCCTCTCCTATGACCGCCCGCTCAAGATCGTTCGCGGCTGGATGCAGTATCTTTACGACGACACGGGCCGCTCGTTCCTGGACGTGTACAACAATGTTCCGCTGGTCGGCCATTCCCATCCGCGCGTCGTGCAAGCCATCCAGAAACAGGTGGCGCTCCTCAACACCAACACGCGCTACCTCCACGATAATATTCTCCGGTACGCGCAGCGTCTTACGGCGCTACTTCCCGCGCCGCTGCGGATCTGTTTCTTTGTGAATTCCGGCAGCGAGGCCAATGAGCTCGCTCTTCGCCTGGCGCGCACCCACACCGGCCAGGAAGATATCATCGTTCTGGAGCACGCCTACCACGGCCATACCGCCGCCCTCATTGATATCAGCCCCTACAAATTCAACGGTCCGGGTGGAAAAGGCCAAAAGCCTTGGGTGCATGTCGCTCCGATTGCCGACGACTATCGCGGCCTCTACCGGCGCGGCGAATCAGAACTCGGCACGAAATACGCCGCGCACGTGGCCGGGATTTTGGAGAAACTGAAGAGGGAAGGGCACGAAGCGGCTGCTTTCATTGCGGAGACGCTGCCCAGTGTCGCCGGCCAGATCGTTTTCCCGCCGGGCTATCTCAGCGAAGTCTACCGGTACGTGCGGGCTGCGGGCGCAGTCTGCATCGCCGATGAAGTGCAGGTGGGTTTCGGACGTCTCGGAACGCACTTCTGGGGATTTGAAACGCAGGATGTAGTGCCGGACATCGCCGTCTTCGGCAAACCGATTGGCAACGCGTTCCCTCTCGCGGCCGTCGTCACCACAGCGGAAATCGCGGCATCGTTTGCGAACGGTATGGAGTTCTTCAGCACATTCGGCGGCAATCCCGTTGCCTGCGCCGCCGGCCTGGCCGTTCTCGATGTTCTCGAAGAAAACCAACTTCAGCGAAATGCGCTCAACGTAGGCGTGGAATGGCTGCGAGATTTGCGAGCGCTGCAAGCACAATATCCGCTCATTGGTGACGTGCGCGGCATAGGCCTCTTCCTGGGCATCGATCTTGTCATCGATCGCGACAAGCGCACTCCCGCAACCACCCAGGCTCACTACGTGGTCAACCGTTTGCGCGACCTGGGCATCCTCGCCGGCACGGACGGCCCTCATCAGAATGTGCTGAAGCTGCGTCCACCGCTGATTTTCTCCGCCTCAGACGCCGCCTTCTTCACATCAACGCTCTCCTCCATTCTTGCCGAAGCCCCCGCGCGGGCCTCTTAGCGGAGCAGGATTGCAACTGGACCTCCGCAAGAGCCCCTCAATGTTCGGAGGTCGGAAGAAGTAAGATAGTGGGTGTTAATCTCTCCGGGGAATTCAGCAAGAGATACCATGCCGACAAATTACACTATGTGGATTCTAAAGGGTACGTTGCTCGGACTGTGGCTGTTTGGTTTTGGAACCATGGCCTATCTCTACTTTGCCGTCTACCGCCACCACATGCGGCCCAACACTGCTGTCTCCATAAATCTAATCACTTGGTACACGACACACAATCCCTTGTGGTGGACCGCTCTCGCAGTCTGTCTTGCTCTTGGCTATACAATTGTCCGCTGGTGGTCGGCTCCTCCGATTCTATGGGCCGCAGTGCTTGTGACCGGCTTGGTCCCGGCTGGATGGCTCGCGTTGTTCCTCGTGATAATGATGAAACTAAAGCACGTCAGTCAAAGTCACTGATGAGTTGGCGGCTGGGCGGAGTGGACGGGCGACCTCCCTCTCTGGGTGTGCCGGGGTCGGGTTTTTCGAATGTTAGCGGAACGTGATTGCAACTGGACCTCCGCAAGAGTAGTCTTTCACGAGCCTTACTCCCTCAATCTCTGCCTACCAATTCCGGCAGGTAGGGCGGCTTCTTTCTTCATGCCAGGGCAAAATTCCGGAGGAGCACAGTTCCCATGTCCACGGAGAACAAAAACATCGTTCGCCGCCTCTACGATGAAGTCTGGAACAAGCGCCAGCTCGACTTGGTGGCCGAGCTCATCTCCCCTAGCCATGCGCTGAATGATCCGTTTGTCAGCGGCTCGCAGGTTGGCCCGGAGCTGTACCGTCGCCGCATCCTGGAGCTTACCGCCAGTTTCCCCGATTTGCGTTTTACGCTGGACGACCTGATCGCTGAAAAAGAAAAGGTGGTTGCCTCCTGGGTGATTTCCGCGACCCACAAGGGCGAGTTCATGAATATTCCCGCCACCGGCAAGAAAGTTTCCGTGGAAGGCATCACCATTCACTTCATCCGGGATGGAAAGATTCTCGACTCCAATGCGCGATGGGATGCCGTTGGCCTGCTGCGACAGCTCGGGGCCTTTCCCGCACCAATCCGCAGCAAGGAAGCGGCTTCCGAAGGGTGAGTCTCTTTCCATTGCCTGCTTCGTTGTTCGCCCTGAAGTGCAGGCCTTCAGGCCTGAGGCCTTTCTCTCGCGTCTGCAGCGCCGCCATCTGATGCGCACCGCCGGGTTTTCCTGGGAAAATTGCGTGGGAGATCACGCGGAAGCTTCCAGCGCTTGGGCGAGTTCGCACAGTTTCGTCACGGTATTCCAGTTGCGGCCGGTGCCCGTAGTTTTAAGGGCTCTCTCAATGGCTGGCCAGGACATCTTTGGGCGCGCCATGCCGTTCGGGAAATAGATATAGGCCACGCTCCCTTCGATGCATAGTTCTTCCGGAGCCGTCTTGATCTTCAGAGCATTTTGGAGACATTCGGCACTTGGTTTCTCCTTGAGGAACGTGACCAATAGCTTTCTCGGGTCGAGTTCGCGGCGCTTGGCGAAAGGGTTTCGCGAGATCACGCCTCTCAGCTCTGAACTGGTTCGCAGCACCACGTCGGCACGCACAGCGAACTGTTTCATGAGGGCACCCTCGATGCGCTTGGCGAGCCTTGAAAGGTCTTGCTCCTTCGTTCGGAAAACGACGTTCCCGCTTTGCACGTACGTCTGCGCGCCCTGCAACCCCAAACTTTCATAGAGGTTCCGCAGCGCGTCCATCTTGATTTTATTGTGGCCCCCGACGTTAACGCCGCGGAGCAGGGAAATAATCACAGTCATGGTGCGGATAAGTATATCCCGGCAAGAGGCCTTGGGGCTTCGAGATAACTGGACGAAAGGGAAATCCGCAGAGGTCCTCTCAATGGATCGGTTTATCGCCGGGGAAACGGAGTGGCAGACCTTACTGGGGTTTCGGCAGGTGCTCGGCCCGTTCTTGCTTCTTGTCTTCTTTCGCTTTGTCGGACGGCGGATAGCTCTCAAAGCCCTTGGAGAGTTCCTCGTCGGTCTTCTTCCACTCCTTGTCGGGGTTCGTGATCTTGCGAATCAGGTAGAGCCGCCAGACCAGGCTCTTCGCCTTCGGGTCAATCAAATCGACAATCAGAGCGCCTTCCTTCTTACTGCTGGCGTTGACGCTTTCAAAGAGATAACCCCAATAGCCGCCGACATACGCGCTGTAGGAACCCCAGTCGCCGGCGACGGCGACATCCAACTGTGCGGGACTGTTCGCCCAGTAGCGCACCACCAGGTCAGGGTTTTCCCCGGGCTTCACCTCGTGCAATCCGCGCTTATCCAGTTCGCGCACGACCGAGCGATGCATGCGGTCCTCGATCAGGTCGAAATTCAGTTGGATCGCCACCAAATTCTCAACGCCGCCGATGAAAGCGTAGGTCTTGTACTTGGAGAAATCGAGATTGGGGTCGAAATCGACCACCACCTTGGCCCGCAAGGGCAGAGCAAAAAAAAGCGCGCCCAGCACTGCCGCTATGAGCTTCATTTCAATGGAACGATGATGCATCGCCCGGAGTTGCGGATGTCGCATGGTTCTCCCTCAGATCGAATCCTTCCCACATTGGCCAGGATTTCGCGGAAACAACACACTCTATGGCTAGTGCCGGTCCAACTTGTTCCAGCAAATCCCATCGAAAACACTCTCTCCGTGTTCGCGTCAGATGCTTGGACCGTCATTTGGCCTAAATAGTTGGAACGGCACTAGTGTAGGCCAAGGGCGCGCGTTTTACGAGAAAGTCATCCCGCAAGGGAATCGTCCGACGCCAGGCGCCGGGGGAAGAGAACTAACCTTTTCAATTGACTGGGAACTCCTGCTTACTGGTTCTCCGCGTCGAGCGGTTCATTCTGAAAGAGGCGCACGAGTTCGGCGTGTTCCATAACCACAGCGGGATCTTTCTGGATGGCGTCAAAATACTTCTTTTGAAAGCCATCTCCCGTTTCCGTGGGCGCGAAGATCTTTCGCGCCAGCGCAATCGCTCCGCGAGTATCTTCCCGCGTAATATCGGCGTCCGCCGCCAGCGCTTCATCGATGCGCACTACAAATTCGGAGATGTTGTGCAGCCAGGAGAATTGCGGGTCATCAACTACCAGCCGGAAGAGCTCCCCTGCGGAGACGACGCCGTGCGCTTTCTGGTACTCGCGGCGCTCCATCTCCAAAAGAGTCTTGTGCAATCGCAACAACGCTTCGCGCAGGGCCACGAGCTTCTGGCGCGCCGGAGTGTCCCGCCAATTGCCTTGATTCGTGTACGGGCCTCTATCTTCCGCCATCGTCTATCCCCTGCCAATTCCTCCGCGTTTCGTTCCCGATGCGCTGCTACTTCTTTACGTTTTCCTTTTCACGGACATGCAGATTGCTCCTCACGCTTGAAACATTGGCCACGAATCCGGCCCGCACCAGGGCACGGTTCCTGTCTGCCTCGCTTTCCACTTCGCCCTCCAGCGCCACGCTTCCATTTTTGACGATGATATGAATGGATGGCAATTCGTCCACGGCATATCGGGAGAGCACCGGATCCTCATAGATGGCGCGATACACGGCGCGCCGCAATTCATCGTCACTAGCCGACGCGGGCAGTTCCTCAATTTGGTTTGCCACCGTCCCGACACCAGCGATGCTCTTCATGGCTGCTTCCGCCTCGGTCTTCAATGTGTGCCGGACGACCTGCCCGGTTAGCGTGACGTTGTTTCCGTTCAGCGTAAAGGCAATATGGTCAAAGACGGAGACGTAGGGAAGAACACTCAACTGGTGGCGCACTTCGCGGGCCAGTCCTTCCGCATACTTCTCGCCCCCGCCCGGCTTCCTGGCTGCCGGTACATTCTGTGGCAGGGCAGGGAATGCCGCCGTCCATCCGGCTAACGCCAGACTCAGGCCCACCCAAAATGCCTTTCTCACAAATTTTAAGCCAGCCACCCTGCGCTCCTCATTTAGCTTCACGCGCCACTGCCTCTCGTATTGTCTCTCAGGTGCTATTCGCGGTGTTAGCATACGACAGGGGACCGCGCTCCCCGTGGAACATCCCCGCCCGTTCGATTGCCCAGGAGGTTGTTTTTCGCGTGCTGGCGATAGCCCATCGCGGTGCTTCCGGTTACGCCCCGGAAAATACGTTTGCCGCCTTCCGGCGAGCCGTTGCTCAAGGAGTCTCCTTCATCGAGACCGACCTGCAACTGACGCGCGACGCGCATCTCGTCGCAATTCATGACGAGACCGTTGATCGTACCACCGGCGGTCACGGCGCGGTTCAGCATATGACGCTCGCGGAAGTCCGGCGCCTCGATGCGGGCGCCTGGTTTGCCAGCGAATTCATCGGAGAGCGCATTCCTACCCTTGAAGAAATACTCGTATTTTCCAAGAAAAACGATGTGGTCTTCTACCTGGAGTTGAAACCCAGCGGCTTCTGGGGCGGCGAGCACGCCTTGATCAGCGTTCTCCGCGAATCCGGGGAAATTCCCCGGGTGGTGGTTATTTCCTTCGATCCGGCCATTCTTTCCAGCCTGCGAAACATCGACCCTACCCTCATGGTGGGCTTGCTGTTCGATGGCCAGATCGAGAACCCCTATCAGAAAGCCGTGGAAATCGGTGCGCGGCAGCTTGCCGTTCGCGGCGACCTGGTGACGCCGAACCTCCTCCACGAAGCGCGCAAACGGGATCTCCAGGTGGTTTGTTGGACCATCAATTCGCCCGCCCATATGCGGCTCCTGGCGTCAGCGGGAGTTGACGGAATCATGTCCGACTACCCGGATCTTCTCCTCACTTCACTGAAGAAATAGCCCGGAATACACACGCCAGCTCTGCAACGCTTAATTGTTCGGCGCGCGCGTCCTCTCGCAATTTAAGCTGCTCCAGGAGTTTTCTCACCCGCGCCGGCTCGGCCAACCCGCGCAGGTTATTGGCGAGCGTCTTTCTCTTCTGTCCGAAGCACGTCTTTACAAAATCGAGAAAGGCATCGCCATTCTCCAGTCCCAACTTAGCGTTCTCCCCGGGCAGCCGCAGCGTGACCAGCGCCGAACCTACTTCCGGAAGGGGACGAAACGCTCCGCGAGGGAGTTTCAGCACCAACTCAGGACGCGAATAAAATTGCGTGGCCACGGACAAATAACCGTACGACTTGTTGCCTGGGCGTGCCGCAAGCCGCTGCGCCACTTCCCATTGAATGACAATGTGAATCTCGTCGATCAAATCCGCATTACGGAAGAAATGGTGAAGAATCGGCGAAGTGATGTAGTAAGGGAGATTGCCGTAGACGCGGACGCGGCGCCCTGCCGCGATGGCGGCTAAGTCCGTTTCCAGCACATCATCCGGCACGACGGTAAGATTCGGATGCTTCTGCGCGAGGCGCTGCAGCCGCGCGATCAGTAGCCTGTCGAGTTCCACCGCGTGAACCGGCACACCGCTGCGGAGCAGGTGCTCGGTCATTTCCCCGTGACCCGCGCCAATCTCGATCCAACAGTAATTGTCTGTCGCCGCACGCGCGGGTGACTCCATGCCGTGAGGAGACACCCGAATGGCCCGCGCGATCTGCTCCCGCCATCCCGCGTCTTCCAGAAAGTGTTGTCCCAGTCGTTGCCGTGCCATGGTCTGCCCCTGAGTGTAGCAGCCACGCAGCGTTCCCAGAAATCGTGTAGCGTCCTAATTTGGCTTGAAGACCATAGGTGGATGGCGAGAGAATTACGACGAACAGAAGACCAGAGCGAACGCATGGTCAAGAAAACGCTTTTGCAAACCATCATCTTTCTCGTAATCCAGGGGGAGCTGGCCGGTACCACGATCAGGCTTTCCGAACTCTACAAAAAGGTTGAGGATTTATTGGCGCGGGGAGCGCCTCCAGGCACACCGGCCAACCAAATCGCCCTCTGGAATGAGCTACGGAAGTGTGCCGACCGTGGCGACCTTCCAAACGAACCCAGGTGGAAAAACGACACCCGTTTCGCAATTTGCCATGCTACAAATGCGGGGATAATAAAGCATGTCGGAACCCCTAAGAGCGGCGAATATTTACGAATTTAGGGCTTCCGGGATCGAACATGAGAATCAACCTGCGGCAAGAGATTGCCATGTGGGTGCTTGGCATCATCTGGACGGTTCTTGGCTGGTTTAGCTTGCTTGGTTCCAATGAGTGGGGCTTAGTCCAATCGTTTATGGTGCAAATAGTGCTCTTAGTTCCAATGTTCCTCATCGTTTTCAGTCTGCGAGATCGTAAGAAGCCAAATTAGGACACCACCCGAAATCGAACCACCTTGACGCTGCCGCCCGCCTCCGTTAGCTTAGGAATTCCGCCCCTTATTTATGCGCATACTCTTTGTCGCTTCCGAAGCTCTGCCCTACACGAAAACCGGGGGTCTCGCCGACGTGATTGAGGCGCTGCCTAGAGCCCTGGTGAAGTTAGGGCACGAGATCGCCGTGTTCCTGCCGCGTTATCGCGGCGTCAAGGCCAACACTGTAGTGATGCCGAGCATGACGATTCCCCAAGGCGGCCGCCTGCGCTTTCCCGCAATTACCAACGGGTCGCTCCTTCACGGTGTGCGCTACTTTTTCCTCGACGACCCTTTCTACTTTGACCGCGAAGGCATCTACGGCGACCGCAAGCACGAATATCCCGACAACGCCGAGCGCTTCACCGAATTCTCCCGCGCCGCCATAGAAATGGCCAAACACGTCTGGCCGCCGGACATCATCCACTGCCACGACTGGCAAACCGCTATGGTGCCGGTGCTGCTGCGTTCGTCGTATGCCGACGATCCCCTGGCGAAGGACCTCGCGGTCGTTTTCACCGTACACAACATGGGGTATCACGGCCTTTTTCCTAAAGAGGCGCTGGAGCGCGCCGGCATTCCGCCCGCGGTCTTCCATCCCGGCGGGATCGAGTTTTTTGGCAGCGTCAATTTCCTGAAGGGTGGCCTGATCTATTCCGATTACTTGACCACCGTCAGCCATAAATATGCGCAGGAGATTCAGACCTCGGAATTCGGATTCGGTCTGGAGGGCGTGGTGCGCTCGCGTGCGGACCACCTGGTGGGAATCCTGAACGGTGTGGACTATTCGAGTTGGTGCCCGGAAAAGGACGCGCTGCTGCCGATGAAGTACTCCCCCACAAACCTGGCCGGGAAACGCGTCTGCAAGCAAGCGCTCTTTGAGCAGTTCCTCTTGCTGCACGATAATCCCAACCGGCCGGTGCTGGGGATTGTGTCGCGTTTCGCGGACCAGAAGGGTTTTGACCTGATTGCGCAGATTGCGCATCAACTCCTTCAGGAAGACATTCTGCTGGCCGTCTTGGGCGCAGGTGACCGGCGCTATGAGGACCTCTTCCGTGCGCTGGCCGGAGATTTTCCGGGGCGCGTGGGCGTGAAGATTGCCTACGACAATAGGCTCGCCCACCTGGTGGAAGCAGGATCGGACATGTTCCTGATGCCTTCCCGTTACGAGCCCTGCGGCCTCAACCAGATCTACAGTCTGCGCTATGGCACTGTCCCCATCGTGCGCGCCACCGGCGGGCTGGATGACACCATCGAGGAGTTCAACCTCGAGCACGGTACCGGCACGGGTTTCAAGTTCACCGAGTATACCGGCGCCGCCTTCCTGGAGGCCATTCGCCTGGCGCTGCATCATTATTCCGACGACGGCGTGTGGAAGCGCATTCAGCTCAACGGAATGGCCAAGGATTTTTCGTGGAACACCTCAGCGGCGGAATATGCGAAACTATATGAAGCTGCTCGTGCAGCGCGAAACCAAAAGGCTGCTCCATCATCTAATTAACCAAGAACAACGGCTGCTGTGACGCAGCCCATCGAGGACATGGAAACGTTATGGCTGAAAACATTGTTGCGGTAAACGACGGAAATTTTGAAGTCGAGGTGCTGACGGCGAGCAAAGCTCAGCCCGTCATGGTGGATTTCTGGGCGGAATGGTGCCGCCCCTGCCACATGCTGGCGCCCACGGTGGCGGAGATCGCCCAGGACTACGCCGGCAAGTTGAAGGTGACGAAGTTGAATGTGGATGAAGCGATGAACTCGGCGGCCCGCTTCAACATTCGCGGCATTCCCACGCTGCTGGTGTTCAAAGACGGGCAGATGGTCGAACAGATTGTCGGCGCCGTGCCCAAAGACCAAATCACCAAGGCCCTTGCGCGCCACATCGGATAAGATGGAATCCAGAGAGTCGGAGCGGCGCCTGTCCCGACCCGGTCGGCAGCTCCGTTCACGGTTTTTAGCCGGGAACGCCATTCTCCTGAATGGCGCTTCGTCGGCTGCCACAACGGCAAGAAAAACCCAAGAACCGGTCTTCCCGGTGAGGAACCGGGACGCACACCCCGCGGAGGACCGGCCACTACAAACCCCAAGAGTACATGCGCCCGCCTCCCTCCTACAGCGGGCAGGCAGAGGCGGCCGCTACGAATAAACCCAAGAGCACAGGCAAGAATGCCTGTACCACAGAGGGCGAAGGTTATTGGGGGGCGAGATCGGGGTTGGCGACGCTGGATTCAGAGGCCCAGGTGATGAGCAGGGGCATGAAGGGAGTAACGGCGTCGGGGTGGTTGGGTAGGATGCGGATGGCGCAGCCGAAAAAGCCGCTTTTTGTGGCGTGCAGTGAGGCGTGGAAGCGATAGCAACCGTTGCCTTCGTTTTCAGAACTTTCCATCGTGGTGATTTTCGGGCTAATGATATCGCCGCGGGCGTCCACGCGGCCGGTGAGGATTTGGACGGAGACATCCGCGGGAGTAAGCACATCGAGGAAAACGCTCGCGGAGATTTTAATTTCGTTGTCGAGATTGACTTCGGCAAGATCGCTGGTGACGCTCTTCACTTCCAGACGGGGCCATGCGGCTTCGACACGCGCGCGCCAGGCGGCTAGATTCCGGGCGCGGGAAGCATTGTCGGCCTGCAATCTGCCGTGGCGGCAATGGACGGAGAGATAGTATCCATTGACGTACTGGATGACCATGCGATGCATGTTGAATTCGGGGCAGAGGCGAATAATGGAAGTCTTCATGCGGTCGATCCACTTGCGGGGCAAACCATCGGCGCGGCGCTCGTAGAAGGCGGGGACGATTTCGCGTTCGAGGAGTTGATAGAGAGCTTCGGCTTCGACTCGATCCTGATAGCCGGGATCCTGATAAGACTCGCCTTTGCCGATGGCCCATCCGACTTCGGCGCCGGTGTCGAGACCTATCTGCCAGGCTTCATCCCACCAACCATCGAGCGTGCTGACGTTTAAAGCGCCATTGGCCAGGGCTTTCATGCCGCTGGTGCCGCTGGCTTCCTGAGGGCGCAGAGGAGTGTTGAGCCAGACGTCGCAGCCCTGAACCATGTAGCGGGCGATGGCGACGTCGTAGTCCTCGAGGAAGACCAGCTTGCGGCGAAATTCGGGGCGCGCGGCGAGATCGATGATGGTTTTGATGAGTTCCTTGCCGTACTGATCGCGAGGATGGGCTTTGCCGGCATAGATGATTTGCACGGGGTGTTGTGGATCGTTGAGGATACGCGCGAGGCGCTCGGGATCGCGAAGGAGCAGCGTGGCGCGCTTGTAGGTGGCGAAGCGGCGGGCGAAGCCGATGGTAAGGGCGTCGGGAGAGAGAACTTCCTCAGCTTCGTCGATGGTGGATTGCGAGGCGCCGCGATTTTTGAGTTGAACTTGCAAGCGGCGGCGCGCGAAAGCGACGAGGCGTTCGCGGCGGCGTTCGTGAGTGCGCCAAAGTTCGCCGGCAGGAATGGATTCCGTGCGCTTCCAGAGTTCGGTGTCGGCAGGCTCGTGGCGCCACTTGGGGCCGAGATAGCGATCGTAAAGCTGATTCATTTCCAGAGAGACCCAACTACGGAAGTGCACACCGTTGGTAACATGCCCGATGGGGACTTCGGATTCCGGCAGGCCGCGCCAGATGGAGTTCCACATGCGCCGGCTGACGGTGCCGTGGAGCTTGCTGACGGCATTGCTGAAGGCGGCGAGGCGCAGCGCCAGAACAGTCATGCAGAAATCCTCGTTGTCGTTGGCGGCGTCCTGACGGCCAAGAGCAAGAAACTCGCGGCGGCTGATGCCGAGACCCGGATAGAAGGTGGAGAAGTAGTGATCCATGAGGCCTGCGGGGAAGTAGTCGTGGCCGGCGGGCACGGACGTGTGGGTGGTGAAGATCAGGCTGGAAGAAGCGAGAACGGAGGCTTCGGCAAAGGTGAGATGCTGCGATTCGGTCAAAGTGCGGATGCGTTCGAGGGCGAGGAAGGCGGAATGGCCTTCGTTCATGTGATAGACGGTGGGGCGAAGGCCGAGAGCATCGAGAGCGCGCACGCCGCCGATGCCGAGAAGGATTTCCTGCTTGATGCGCATGTCCAGGTCGCCGCCGTACAGTTGCGAGGTGATGGCGCGGTGCTCGGGACGATTGGCGGGGAGATTGGTATCGAGGAGATAGAGCTGAATGCGGCCGACGACGGCGCGCCAAACGCGTGCGGTGACCGCACCATCGGGAAGTGTGACGTGGACCTGCATGTTAGGCACGAATTCGATGGGGAGGACGTGGAAGTCGTTATCTTCGAAGGCTTCCTGCTGCCATCCGGCGGCATTGAGATACTGGCGAAAATAGCCTTCCTGATAGAGAAGGCCGACACCGACGAGAGGAAGGCCGAGGTCGCTGGCGGCTTTGAGATGATCACCGGCAAGAACGCCGAGTCCTCCGGCAAAAATGGAGAGGCATTCGGTGACGCCGAATTCCAGAGAGAAATACGCGACGAGGAGATCTTTGTTTTCGGCGTGTTCGCGCTGGTACCAAGAACCCTGGCCGGAGAGATAGGTGTCCAGACCTTTGGAGACACCCTGGAGGTGCGCAAGAAGGGATTCGTCCTTGGCGGCGGCTTCAAGGACGGATTGATCGACGCTGCCCAGCATGCGGACAGGATTGTGCCCGGTGGTTTCCCAGAGGTCGCGATCAAGACGGCGGAAGAGATCGATGGCGGCGTGGTTCCAGCTCCAACTGAGGTTATAGGCGATTTGCAGCAGGGGCTTCAAGGCGTCTGGCAGGGAAGGACGAACTTTGAATGTGGCGATGGGCTTCATGATGTTCCTCAAAGGGAGCGAAGCGCGAGAGGCGCGATCGAAATGGACCGGGACACGTGGGTCGGCGTAGAGCGGACGCCCACGCCACGGGAACGACTGAACCAGTTAACTTTAGACGTTACCTGGAGAAACGCGGATTCGCAAGAGGCGCCGTGGATGGAGCCGCTGGCCTTGGCGCATCGTGCGGTTTGGGGGCGGCGGTTTTGAGCTCGCGTTCGGCTTGCAGCCAGTCGTCGAGTTCGCGACCCGGCGTTGCGCCGCGCTCGAGGAAGATTTGGTGGGCGCGAGAAGCGATCTGTTGTTCCGTGGGTCGAGCGGCAGTGCGAACGGCTTTTTCGGTTGCTGGTGGAGCTTGAACTGTGGTGACCTTACTGGACATGCATTCCTCCATTGAGAGCCGGAAAGGTCCGGCCGAATAGTTTTGAAGCGCGTGAACGAGCGGCGGAAGGGAGAAGCGCTCGGAGGCAAAAAACAATTTGCGCGAGCGCCGCGGGTGAACCGCGGCACGTTGTGCGGTCGCAAGTGGGACTCTTCTTTTTGAAAGAAGAGGAGATGCGACGAGAATCGCTTCAGAGGGAGGATGGGGCAGGAGAGAGATGGTTGTCAATAGGATAATTATATAAATGAATGGTAACAGAACTGTTACAGATTGAAACACGAGGCGTTTGGATTTGAAACAATTGGAGGAGTCTCCGTCCTGCCGGTAACGGACGGAGGTTCTTGCTTCACGGGGGCTTTTGCCGGGATTGAAGTCCCAGCCTCCTATGGGGAAAGGTTTTTCCGCGGTGGGGCTTAGCCGCGGAAGAGTTGGCGGAAAGCGTAGAACAGGAAGCCGGAGAGGGTCATCGCAGCGGGGAGCGTGAGGACCCAGGCGAGCAGGAGGTTGCGCACGGTGCTGAATTGCAGGCCGGAGTGGTTGGCCAGCATGGTGCCGGCCACGCCGGAAGATAAAACGTGCGTGGTGCTGACGGGCAGGCCGAGGCCGTCAGCGGCGCCGATGGTGGCCATGGCGGTGATTTCCGCGGCGGCACCCTGAGCGTAGGTGAGATGGTCCTTGCCGATTTTTTCGCCAACGGTGACGACGATGCGCTTCCAGCCGACCATGGTGCCGAGACCGAGAGCCAGGGCCACGGCGACCTTCACCCAAAGGGGAATAAAGCGCGTGGCTTTGTCAATGTGCCCTTTGTAGTTCTTCAGGACGGTCACATCGGCTGCGGCGAATTGTGGCTTGCCGGATTTCTGCATCAGGCGCAAAGCCTCGCTGACCAGGTACATATCGTTGCGGAAGTTGCGGACGTGCTCGCGCGGGACGCGGGCGAGCTCCTTGAACTGGGCCATTTCCGTGCCGATATCGTTGACGAGAACACGCAGCGCCAGCATGGTGCCGGGCTTGAATTCCTTGGTTCGGATGAAATCCGTGACGTCGTCGCGGGGATCGCCAACCACGGCCGCGGGGGTCACATATTTGTCCAGGGTATCGGCGGCCTGACGGGAGACGGCCACAAAGTCTGCGGATTGCCGGGAGGTGACGGCGTGGTTCAGCGCGTATGTGGTGGGCACCGTGCCGATCAGGATCAACATGATCAAGCCCATGCCCTTCTGGCCGTCGTTGGAGCCGTGGAAGAAGCTGACGCCGGTGCAGGTGAGAATGAGCATGCCGCGAATCCAAAATGGCGGCGGTTCGGTGCCCTTGGGCGCTTCGTAGAGCCGCTTGTCCTTAATGACGGCTTTCATGAAAAGGAACAGCAGGGAGGCAAGGAGGAAGCCAAAGATCGGAGAGAGGATGAGGGACTTGGCGATGTTGGCGGCCTGCGCCCAGTCCACGCCGCTGGTGCCAGACCTCGCTTGCATGAGCTGATTGGCGATGCCCACGCCGATGATCGAGCCAATCAGCGTGTGCGAACTGGAAGCGGGGAGACCGAACGACCAGGTGCCGAGGTTCCAGAGGATGGCGGCGACAAGGAGTGCAAAGACCATGGCGAAGCCCGCACTGCTGCCCACTTGCAGAATCAGCTCGACGGGCAACAGGGAGACGATGGCAAACGCCACAGCTCCGGAGGAAGTGACGACCCCAAAAAAATTCCAAAAGCCCGACCACACCACCGCGATATTGGGATCGAGCGAGTGGGTATAAATGACCGTAGCGACGGCATTGGCAGTGTCATGGAAACCGTTCACAAATTCAAAGCCGAGAGCCACCAGGAGCGCGGTGCCCAGGAGTATGTAGGGCCAGGCGGAGCCCAGTTCGATGTTTGCGAGGTCGCGAGCGATGCTATACCCGATGAAGATCAACCCGGCGAGAAACACCAAGCCGAAGACAAGCGTGCCAAGGCGGCTGGGCCCACGGCTGAGTTTTGCTTCCATTACGGTTGATGCTGACGCTGCGGCCATGTGTGTCCTTCCCCGAAAGATTAGTGTGCGCAAGAGAACGCGAGAGCAAGCACACGTTTATACGAAGGAATTGTTAATGGCAGATGAACACGCTAGAAGATACGTCCGAGTTGGAAGAACCATTTGTAGTGGCCGGAATCGCCAATGCTGCCGCCAAGGAACACCGGACCGAGCGCCGTTTCGCCGATAAATCCCCCGACGACGTCGGCGGAGAACCTGGGTACCGGAAAGGGATCGCCATACATTTTGCCAAATTCGCCCCCGCCCGTGAAATAGACCTGCTTGCCGACGAACGTCGGGAGGGTGAACACCTTGTGGAGATAGCCGCCACGCGCGAAGAAATACTGGTTGCCAAATAATTCGTGCGAGCCATACGCGCTCAACTGGTTGGGCCCGCCGAGAAAAAAGGGCGGAGGCGAACCAACGTGGCGAAAACCAAAGGTCGTGCCGCCGCTTGTCGTGAGAAAGAGGGAACCCTGGGAAGATACCGGCTGGAAGCCATTCAGGGTAACTTGCAGCGTGGGGAAATCCTCCGTGGCACCGGGATAGTCATTATAAAAATGGAAGAGGGACTGGATGTAGTAGCCCTTGGTGGGAATCACCGGGTCATTGGTGTGGTCGAGGATATAGCGGACGCGGAGCGCGGCGACCTCCCCGCTGGAGGAAGTGAATTCGGGGGTGCCCAGGCGCAGGTAGTTGTCGAAATAGCCAATGCTATAACCCACCCGGAGTTCGCTAAAACGATTAAAGCTGTAGCCCAGATCAATTCCTGAGGCGACCTGATCCTGGCGGTAATCGGCGAGCGGATCGTGCTTGCGATAGATCAAGAAGGTGTTCTGGCTGGCGTCCAAGGAGGGGGCGAAGAACCAGCGGCTGAGCGGCAGGAACGGCCGGTAAAGTTCCGTGGCGATGCCGTAGGTGCCGCCAAATTGCAGATCGGTGCGCCATTCGGAGCGCTCTCCGGCGACGTCCATGAAGGTGAAGCGAGAGCCCAGGGTGAAGGTGACATCATCGGGCTCGGAACCATCGATCGCAAACGAAGGCTGAAGCAGCGGCGGCGCGTAGGTTTTTTCGTGTACACGAACTAGCAAGCCATCCTGGCCATTTTCGCGAATCATGCCGTAGGTGACGCTGTCATAGCGCCCCAGCCCCGTCAGGCGCGTGAGGGCTTCATCGAGCTGCGGCGTGCTGATGGGTTTGCCGGCGAAGGGATGGAGAAAATTCTGGATGTTCTTGTCGATTTCGGGGTTGACGCCCTCGACGCGCACAAACTGAGGCGTGCCGATGATGGTGCGGCGGCGCGACTGGATCTGCCGCTGGTATTCGGCCCAGTCCGCATCGTTCAAGGCGTAGGCTTTGAGAATCTGCGCTTTTTCGGCGGCGGCCTCGTAGCCGCGCTGGATCAGGGCAGCGGACTTTTGGTAGTCCGTGGAGTCGAAGTCCTCGACATGGGCGCGCACGATCAGATCGGCCCCGGCCATGCCGCGGATTTCCGTTTCGGCGATGACAAGTTCCACGGAGCGATCCAGCACGCTGAAGGCGGACTGAATTTCTTTCGCGGCGGTCTTGGAAGTCTGCAAGTGGATGGCGATGACTACATCCGCACCCATATCGCGGGCAACATCAGTAGGAAGATTGTTGACCAAGCCGCCATCGACAAAGATCTGATCGCCATGGCGCACAGGAGCGAAAACCCCGGGGATGGAAATGGTGGAGCGAAGAGCGTCGGAAAGAGAGCCATCCTGGAAGATGAAGGGCTTGCCGGAAACGAGTTCGGTGGAAACACAACGAAAGGGAATGGGCAGATCGTTGAAGGAGAGCACCTCGGAATAGGGAAGAGTTTCGCGGTCAATCAACAGATTGATCTGGTGGCCCGTGTTGAGACCCGGCGGAAGAGTGGGGCCATTCTTTAGCCCGATGCGGAGGGTGTTGGGGACATCGCGCGCATCTTCCTTGCGGCGGAAGGACAAGTCCTGATACGGCGTGCCGCCAGCGAGGAGGAGGGGCCAATCCGCATCTTGGACAATACTTTTCAGGTCGTCGGCAGACTTGCCGGTGGCATAAAGCCCGCCCACCAGGCCGCCCATACTGGTGCCCGCGATGTAATCCACGGGGATGTGATGCTCCTCAAACCATTTCAGGACGCCGATGTGGGCGAGGCCGAGCGCGCCGCCACCTTCGAGGGCCACGCCGATGCGCGGGCGCATTTTGGGAACGAACTGGACGGCTGGAGCGGTTTGCGCGGGCGGCGGCGGCGCGGGCGGATTCTCCTGCGCAAGGCAAACAGCGCAGAGGAGTAACGAAGGAAGAAAACGAGCAACAGAAGAGATTCGCATGAGAGTACCCCATCGTGGGCTTGGCGGTGGCGAGTCCGAAAGCGCCATTAGTGTGTCGCAGCTTCGGAGGGGTGGCAAGAGGGTTGGTTGGCATACGGTTGAGAGAAGCGGAGAGGCAGCGAGGCAGGATGCAAATAAAGATTCAGTTGAGAGATCCGGGTGAGGGGTTGGCTCTGTCCCCGGGATGCTGGGGGCGATGGGCGCGTCAGTGGACACGGGAACTTCCGCGGCGGGATTTGGGAAGTATCCCATAGGCGAAAGTAAGTACAGGTGACGCATTGGCCGCTAGGGGGCGACAGCGCATTGCCGCCACTTCCCCGCGGCGCTAGGGTTAAGAGAAAGAGGGCCAGGGGAAGAAGTGTGGCCGTTGGAAGCGAGGCAAGACCCATGAGCACCGCGAACCTACCCAGTCCCGCGGCGGATGCCAGGCCAAAGACCAGCGTGTTGCGCTGGGCGTTTCGGATTTTTCGGTGGTCCACCTATTTGGCGGCCCTGATCACCTTGATTTTGCTGCTGCACAAATCGCCGCCACCGCTGGTTGAGGCGACGCCGCAGGCTGCGGCGCGCGCGGAAGAGAAATTCGCACAAGTGGAGCAAAGCGTGGCGCAAGGCCAGCAGGCCACCGTGCGCCTGGATGAAACGGAGCTGAACTCGTACCTAGCCTCGCACCTTGACCTGAGAGGGAATCAACCGGCGGCGGCCGCTACGTCGGCGCAGGCGCCCGATGGGCCGGGCTCACCCACTCCTGAAGATGTCGAGAAGATGCGCTCCTCGGTGCGCGACGTCAAAGTGACGATGGCGGACGATCGCGTAAAGGCCTACGTGGTGTTCGATGTTCATGGCAAGGACATGACGCTGGAGCTTGAGGGCAGGTTAGGCGCGACGAATGGCTACCTGCAATTTGTGCCCGTGAGCGGGCAAATTGGCTCGCTGCCGATTCCGCAATCCACCCTGGAAACCGCGGTGCAGCGACTGATGGAATCTCCTGAAAACCGCGAAAAGCTGCGCCTGCCTCCGGATATTTCGGACTTGCACATTGAAAACGGCGAGCTGGTGGCGACGTACAAGTAAAACCGTCTGGAAGACAAACTGCGTGACAATGCCCAAGAAATGGCTCCGGGGCCTGGACTCGAACCAGGATAACCAGCTCCAAAGGCTGGTGTCCTGCCAATTAGACGACCCCGGAACGGGAGCACATCTTTACTAGTGTACTTGAGACGCCGCGAAGGAAAAAGCCCGCGGGGAGCGAAAAGATTATTGTGCAGCGGGAGCGAACTGCGGGTTGCACTGAAATGGGGCAGGCGAGAAGTCGGCTGTGCGGGCGTCCTATTGGGAGATTTTCAGGGGAAGAAGCGGGAAGCGCTTGAACTCACTGATTCTCGGGTCCGCCGTGGGAACAGTACACGGCGTCGGTTCTTTCCTTGATATAAGAATCGGTTCCAGACGGCACAATGAATGGCTTGCTTAGATAATCTTCCACCATTTGCTTTGTTATACCGCGTGCGGCCTGTGTTCTGGATATTCCGCAACCGCGCTTTTCTATTGCGCCCAGAAGCCCGTTGCACTTGCGGCACAGAAGCCCGCGTGTACACTGGCCGCAAGCGTAGTACATTATCAAACCTTGTTGCCTGAACCACTCATTGTCATCAGGGTTGCCCGCGGTGTGCTCAGCCCACCCGCTGCAAATTGGGCAGGAATGTGAATGGTCAATGACGCAGCCTGTTTCCTTGCTTAGCAGCGCGTGACACAATGCACAACACCCTTGCTGATTGGCGTACATGCTTTCCACATCCCGCAACGTAAGCAGCCCGAAAGTTTCCATCCAATGCTTGTCATAATAACTTTTGCAGATTTCTTGAAGCATTTCCTCTCCTTTAGCGATTTGCGGACGGAAGACAGGACTCGGGGAGAAGCGGGAAGCGCTTCCACTCACTGATTCTCGGGTCCGCCGTGGGCACTTCAACCCACCCTGACAACTTGCGGCAGAGCAGGACCCCGCGCTGATAGCGATCACGGGATGCGCGTTGTTCGGCGGTTAGCCTCATGCAGTCACCTTCCTCTGGACGCCTTATCGCTTCTTCCCCATGTAAACTCGAAAATGGAAAGCCATCAAAACGAGAAGGACTCCAATGTAAAATTTGGTCGGCGTGTAGTGGTATATAAGGCAGGGAATAAGACCGCCGACCAACAGGATAAAGGCCCAAAGTCGTGCACCCATCTTAACGTTGTGCCAGTTGTATGTTGGCTTTGGCGCTGGAATAGCTGGCTTCTCTATCTCAATGGCCGGAGGCGGCGCGTCAGGAAAACGTTCTCTTGCGATTCGTTCCACAAGGGCGTGGACGCTGTCTCGCTCTTGGACAAGCCGAAGTCCTGGCGAGTCTGGTCGGTCAATGATGCTGTGGACGGGGATTGATTTCGGTGGGGTTGGCTCTGCTGTGGCCTGTTTTCGCGCTGCAAAGCCTACGGGGTCTAAGAACCATTCTTCTTTCTCAGCCTGTGAAAGTTTATCCCAATCGCTCATTAGCTCGCCTTACTTTCATGCTTTCAACCCTAGCAGGGACGGAGCGCGGCGGGAAGAGTACGAACGTTCTATCGTGCTTGGCGATCACTTCCGAAGTTGTGCGCGAATCCAACGGTCTGCTACTGTGAACGGCCAGACTCCGCGAAGGAGCGTGCGGTGAATCGCCACTTGGTCTAGGGTCTCGTCTACTTTGTGGATTTTGGCAGGTCTTGGCTCCTTCTTTTAGGGCTTCCCCAACCAGGACCAAACATAAATTCCGCTGCCTATCACCACCACCCCAATGAAGGTGTTTGGCCCGACTGGTCGAAGGAACCACACGAGGCCTACTAAAATCATGAAGGCGGGAATGGTGTACGCGATTCGCAAGAAGGCCTTGCGCTGCTCGGGCGTCAATTCTGGCATTTCACGTTTTGGTTTTTCTTGTGCTTCGCGTGCTTCCTTCCGCAGTCGGTCGGCTTCGATTTTAGCGTTGATTTCGGCGACCGTTTTCTTGGCTTCCGCTTTCTGCCGTTTACGAACTTCACACATGTGCGCGTTCATCGGCCTACCTCATGTTCAGGGAAAGTCTGTTGCGGGCATGGAGCACGAAAATTCCGGCGGCAGTCCGGCGCTCGACCGATGCGCGCACGTCATCACGCACGCTTGCGGCGTGTGCGATTCCGGCGCGGAGTTCGGAGAGTTTGGTTGTGGTGTTCACAGCTTGAATTCTACTACGAACAGCGCGGCGCGGGAGTGGTATGAAAGTCCTAAACGTGCCCGGCGACTACTTCCGGCGCAGTGAGTCCGTGGTACCAACGTACCAGAGCACGGGTGCGTGATAGAATCCGTGTCAGAGGAGAAAAAGGAAGGATGGCTCCATGCGATTCCCAATCACTCTTTATAAAGTTGACCCAATCCAAACACGCTTTGCGGAGTATTGTGAGGTAGCCTATGCTTCAGATTCAAAAGCGGGAGGCTTCATGCTCCTCGAAAGGCACGGATGGTGGGAAAACGATAAAAAGAAATCTCACTTCAGTTGCAGCGTTCTTGAAGAACACATCAAGTCTGAAGGCGAGGCGAGCGCAGCGATGGACCAAAGAGTGAAACATCTTTTCAGCACAGGGTGGGTCTATAAGTTCACGACCGAATTTGACCACGACACAGGCACGCTCGTACCGAAAAGAATTCCCTGAGTCTGTTGGTGACAACTTGAATGGCAGGGACGAAGGTTCTGATTGCATTTCGATTCTGCTTCGCCTTTCACTTGACCCAAACTTGACCCGACGACGTAAAATTCACTGCCTCGCACTGCCTCACCCTGCCTACATAAGTCGTTGAGAACATTCAAATCGCCAGTGTTTATGCGGGTATGGACCTGCTCCAAAGGCTGGTGTCCTGCCAATTAGACGACCCCGGAACAGGCGCACATCTTTACTAGTGTACTTGAGACGCCGCGAAGGAAAAAGCCCGTGGAGAGGGAAATGATTTTTCTGCTGCTGCGGCAAATGGCGGGTTGCACCGAAATGGGGCAGGCGGCAGGCAGGGCGCGGACTCGGCTTTTTGCCCTCGCCGCCATTTCTGCTAAAGTAGAAAGGTTGAGCTGACGAGTGGAGAGGTGGCCGAGCGGTTTAAGGCGCACGCTTGGAAAGCGTGTGTAGGTTAACCCCTACCGTGGGTTCGAATCCCACCCTCTCCGCCATGCTGTCCGTGGTCCCGGTCGGGCCGGGATTTCGGCTGCGGGCTCGGACGCCCGCAAGGCGCCTCAAGTTCGAATCCCACCCTCTCCGCCAGAATTCCGCCACACAATCCTCAGTAATTCGTTTCTTGGGCCAAAGCGGAAAGCGCCGGAGTACAACTCATTCTGGCCCACCCCCACGCTGATCTTCATCGACAGGTGCGAACAGGAAGATCCCGCGCTTTACAAAGTTCGCAAAGAGCAGGCCACACACGGAGCAGCCATTTCCGAACCGCGGGCGTCTTAACGATTCTGGGGGGCCTTGCCTGAGAGCGGATTAAACCGCACAATGGGTGCGCCCGCCCCTCCGCCCGAGAGGACTCATGATCTTTCGCAGCATCGAGCAAGTTCGCCGGTTTTTTCGCATCCTTGCGGGTTTCACCCTCCTTTTAATTGGTGTCGTCATGTTTTTCACGCCGGGCCCGGGCTGGCTGGTGATTTTCCTGGGGCTCACGCTGCTGGCGGCGGAATTTGTGTGGGCGCGGCGGCTGGTGGAGCGCATGAAGCACGAAGGCAATCGCCTGAAGGATTCTGTCTGGAAATTCAACAAGAACGAAGCGCCGAAGGGGAATCCATCCGAAGGGAACCCATGAGTCAGGAATGGAAGGGGAAGTGGGCGTTAGTGACCGGTGGGAGCTCGGGGATTGGTGTGGCGCTGGCGAAGCTGTTGGCTGCGGAAGGCGTGCATCTGGTGCTGACGGCACGCCGGCGCGAACGGTTGGAGGAACTCGCGCGAGCTTTGCAGCAACGCCACGGCATTCGCACGGAAGTCTTCGCCGCCGATTTGGCGCGCCCGGAAGCGCCGCAAGAAATTTACGAGTTCACGAAGCAAAAGGGCATCGAGATTGACCTGCTAATCAACAACGCCGGCTTCGGGCAATATGGCGAACTCACAGCGGTGGAAACGCAGCGGCTGCTGAACATGGTGCAGGTGAATTGCGCGGCGGTGGTGCACCTGACGCGGCTGTATCTTGTGGACATGGTGGCACGGCGAAGAGGCGATGTGCTGATTCTGGCGTCAACGGCATCGTTTCAGGCGGTGCCGTATCTCACGACGTATGCCGCGACGAAGGCGTTCGATCTGCTCTTTGCCGAGGGGTTGGCCGAAGAGATGAAGCCCTACGGCATTCGCGTTTGCGCGTTGTGCCCGGGCTCGACGCAATCGGAATTTCACGTCGTGGCGGGGCAGGAGAAGTTCACCGGAAAGTATGCGCAAGAAACGGCGGAGAAGGTGGCACGCACGGGGTTGCAAGCGCTGGCGGAGGGCAAGAGCTACGTCATCTCCGGCACGGGCAATTATTGGGGCGCGCAAATGCAACGATTGGTGCCGCGGCGCGCGGTTGCGCGGATTGCCGCAAAGATGTTCCGGCCAGAGAAGGTGCAAGCGAAGTAAGATCTTCGCGTTTTGTGTCGTGAGAAAAGCAGATTCATCGCCAGGCTCTGAATGACAATCTTATCCGTCCTTTGCGACCGGAGGGTTAATCGCAAGCAGCGGTCAAGCCGCGATCCCTCCGCTCTGGCCCGCTTACGGCGCGGGCCTCCGGTCGGGATGACAAGAAAATTTACGCTTTATCAAGATGGGGTCGGGCGGTGCTCGCCCCCCTGCTAGGACATTGAATATAAAGGAGTTGTTCGGCCGACCGGGCTTGGGGAACTTTTTCGTGTGGCGCGGGAAGTATCTAGTGTAAGCCGGGCGTCGCACCAGGAGAGATGCACATCGAGGCACAGGAACGGGACGACGTATTGTTGCGCCGCTCGGCTAAGGGCGATGAAGGGGCTTTTACGGAGCTGTACCGCCGCCACCAGGCCCCGCTCTATCGCTTTGCCCTGCGGATGTCCGGAAACGTATGGGCTGCCGAGGAGATTGTGCAGGACGTTTTCATGACCCTGATTCGAGAGCCGAAAAAGTTCGACCCGCAGCGGGGCGCGTTGCGGTCGTTTCTGTTTGGCATTACGCGCAATCGCGTGCTGAAACATCTGGAGCGGGTGCCGCGGGAATTGCTGCATGAAGAACTCGACGAAGATGCCATTGGGCAGCGAGGCAGGGCATTTGAGGCAATGACGCCGGCCGAGTGGGCCGAAGTTCGCGAGCGGCGGGAGCAGGTTCGCGCAGCGGTACTGAAGCTGCCCGTGGAGTTTCGCGAAGCGGTGGTGTTGTGCGGGCTGGAAGAACTGAGTTACGACGAAGCGGCGCGGCTGTTGGATTGTCCGGTGGGCACGATTCGTTCGCGGCTGCACCGCGGGCGGGCGCTCCTGCTGGCGAAGCTGGAGATGCTGCGGGACACACCGAAGCGCGCGGGCGCGAGCCGGTGAGAGTTTGGCAGGAGAAGCGGCCATGACGTGCGAAGAATTTGAACTGGCGGGACTAGACCTGGAAACGATGCAGGAAGACGATCCGGTGCGTAGCGCCGCGCGGGAACATTTGCGTTCGTGCGCGCGCTGCGCGGCGTTGCATGAGAACTGGCAAACGTTGCGAGCGGATTTGCAAGCGGTGGGAGCCGAAACGCAAGAAGCAGAGGCTCCCGCGCGTGTAGAGATGCGGCTGCGGCAGGAGTTCCGGACGCGGCACAAGACCGTGAAGGCGCGGCGGGCCGCTGTGTATGCGGGCTGGACGCTGGCGGCAGCCGCGGTGGTTGTGGCGGCGGTCAGTTGGGCCAACTGGCGGCATGAGAATGGAAAGGGAAGCACGCCGTCCGCTGTGAATTCCGCGCAGGGCGTCAACATGAATAAGACGACGCCGGCAGGACCGGAGCTGGGAGAAACGATTGTCGCCGCGAACGATGCCGGCGATTTCACGCTGTTGCCCGGAAGTTTTCCCGGCATGTTGGAGGACGCCACGGTCGTGCGCGTACAGATGCAGCGTGGGGCCCTGAGCGCACTGGGGCTGACGGTAAACGAGGAACGCGCGGCGGACTTGATACAAGTGGACCTGCTGGTGGGTGATGATGGGCAGCCGCAGGCGTTGCGATTGCCGCAAACCACGAACTGAGTTTCCGCGCCAGGATTGCCGCTGCTAGGGAGAGAAGAGGAGAAGAGCTAATGAAAAGCAAGCGGATGATTGCCTTGCTAAGCGGAGCGCTCCTGGTGACTGTGGGGGCGTTGCGCGCGCAGGAGCCACCGGCTGCCGCGCCTCCTCCCGATGCCATGGGGCAGGAGGGCGGGCCGGAAGGGCCTCTCGGTGCTCGGATGGAGATTCTGGGCTTCGGCGAAATGCACCCGGGCAAAGTGGTGACGGGCGCGCCGTACAGCGCGATAGCGGTCACGGAAACACGGCAGACCCTGGCTGATGGCAACACCATCAGTCGCAAGGTGCAGGCCAACGTGTTCCGCGACGGTCAGGGACGCACACGGCGGGAAACGACCTTGACGGGCGTGGGGCCGCTGGCCGCGACAGGAGCGTCGCGCACGTTTGTGAGGATCTACGATCCGGTGGCGGGGACGGCATTTGTGCTCCATCAGGATACGAAGGTGGCGGAAAAGCTGCGGGTGCCACCCGGCGGACGTAAGTCTTCTGCGAACCTGCAGGGCAAGTTCAATGCGCGGATGCAGGAGGAAATTGCCAACGGAAGCTTGAAGAAGGAAGACCTAGGCGTGCAAACCATAAATGGCATCAGCGCACAAGGAACACGCTTTACGAGGACGATTCCCGCGGGCCAGGCTGGGAACGCCAAGCCGATCGTCATTACCAACGAACGCTGGTATTCGCCAGACCTGCAAATTGTGATCAAGACGGTGCGGAACGATCCGCGCTTCGGTGAAACGGCCTATACGGTCACCAACATTCAGAAGCAGGAACCCGGCGCGGCGTTGTTTGCCGTGCCTTCGGATTACACGGTGAAGCAGGGCGGCGCTCGCGGACGGGGCAAGATGAACCGTAAGGGCGGACCTGGTGCGCCTCCGGCAGACATGCCGGCTCCGCCGCCGGGCGAGTGAGCCTTTGACTGTTAGCTGACGATCTTCTCTCCTGAAGACGGCGCGCCCTTTCTGCTGTGGCCCCCTTCCCGGCAGAGAGGGCGCTTCCGTGTTTGGAGGGCGTGGAGAGTTCGGCGTTACAATCGGCCCATGAACGAGCGCGAGCTTATGGCGCAGTTGAATCGGGAAGGTTTTGCGCACACCTATATATGGGAGGACGGGGCGCATGCCCATTACCCGGAGCACACCCATCCTACGGAAACCGCGCACATCATCCTGAGCCGCGAGATGACGCTGACAATGGCGGGAGAAACGAAGACGTATCGCAGCGGGGAGCGCTGCGATGTGCTTGCAGGCGCCTTACATGCGGCGAAGATGGGGCCGGGAGGGTGCCGCTACCTGGTTGGGGAGAGATAATTCACGTGCGGCAAACAGCATTGTTTAAGGGCGCTGTCCAGCAGTTCCACGACGTGCACGACGTTCTGGCCGGTTTTGTGGATTTCGGCGCCGGCGCGCAGTTGCAACAGACAGCCGGGATTGGCGGTGACAATCGTTGCCGCGCGCGTGGCTTTCGCGTAGTCCATCTTTTCCTTCAGCAGATCGAGCGCGGCTTCCGTTTGCGTGACGTTGTAGACGCCCGCGGAACCGCAGCAGATGTCTGAGTAGGGCAATTCCACGAATTCAATGCCGGGAATGGCGCACAGCAACTGGCGCGGAGCCTCGCGGACTTTTTGACCGTGCAGGAGGTGGCAGGAGTCCTGATAGGTGACGCGCAAGCTAGTCTCCCTGAGCGCAGCGACAAGGCCAAGAGTGGCGAGAAATTCGGTGACATCACGCATTTTGGCGGCGAAGGCGACGGCGGCGGGATGCTCCGGCTCGTTGGGGGAGAAGAGGTGATCGTACTCCTTGAGCGTGGAGCCGCAGCCCGCGGCGTTGGTGAGGATGGCGTCGAATTGGCCGCCGCCAAAGGCGGTGATGTTCTTGCGGGCGAGTTGGCGGGCCGTTTCGCGCACACCGGCATGCGCGGCAAGCGCGCCGCAGCAAAGCTGTTCGCTGGGGACGACGACTTCGCAGCCGTTGGCCGTGAGGACGCGAATGGTGGCTTCATTGAGCTTGGTGAAGGTGACATTCGCGATGCATCCGGCGAAGAAGGCCACGCGCGCGCGGCGGGGGCCTTGTGCGGGAAAGGTCTTGCCGAGTTCGCCGAAAAAGAAATGGCCGTCAATGCGGGGCAGAAGACGCTCGCGATCGGCGAGGCCGAGCAGTTTGAGGATGCCGGTGCCGCGGGCGAGCGATTGCAGGCCGCAGCGCTGATAGAAGCGGAGCAATCTGGCGGCGAGGGCGATGCGGTTGGGATAGGGAAGCAGGCGCTTAAAAACGATGTCACGCGCGAATCGCGCGAAGAGCGGGCGCTCGTATTCGGTTTCAATGCGCGCGCGGGCGTGTTCGACGAGCTTGCCGTATTCCACGCCGGAGGGGCAGGCGGTTTCGCAGGCGCGGCAATCGAGGCATTTATCAATGTGGCCGACGAATCCTTCGGAGAGCGGCAGTTCGCCGTTGCCCACCAAAATCATTTGGCGGATGCGGCCGCGGGGCGAATCGCCTTCGAGATGCCAGAGGCGATAGGTGGGACAGTTGTTCAAGCACAGGCCGCAATGGACGCAGCGCGCGAAATCCTCGTAAACAGGAACCGCGCCGGGAATGATTGCCGGAGTCCGCACTGCTCAGATTCCTCCCACAAATCGGCCCGGCGCGAAAATATTGTGTGGATCGAAAGAGTGCTTCACGCGCTGCATCATGCCAAGATCGGCGCGCTTCGGGCCCCAGACGCATACACGTGATTTGAGTTTACTGGGCGCGTGCAAGATCGTTGCATAACCCTGGCCTGCAGCGGCAAGTGAGAAAACGCGCGCGGCAGCGTTTTCCAGCGCGCGGAGGGCGGATTCGTCCTCGTTTTCAGCAAGCATAACGAAATAGATAATCGCGGCGGCGCGCACCAGCAAAGCTCCACGCAGAGCAGACTCTTGAGCGACGCAGAGAAGGTCGGCAAGGTCGCCGGGGTTGCTCTGCGGCAATGCGATACGGAAGAGAGCGACGCTGGGAGAAGTCCAGCGGAGCCAGTCGAAGGCTTCGCGGAGAACGCCGCCTAGATGGGCATCGGAGGCCGCATCGAGGATTTCACTGTCGGCGGCGGCGGCTTCGTTCGCGAGTTTCTGAAGGTCGCGGGCGATGCGGGGGACGACAGCCTCGTTCCCTTCAAAGGAGGCATAGACGCACCATTGGGTAGGATCCAGGCGCCCGACGAACTCAGCATTTGTTTCGCGAAGAACTGTGGCAGTCAGTGCGACCATCTCTGGACTAAGTGTTTCCAGATTGGCGAGCGCCAGGCCGGACTTTTCGATGGCGTCGCGATAGGCAGAGGCGCCCTCCAAATTTGAGAAGCACGCGAGATGGCCGCCGTGAGTTTGCGGCAAAGTAAAGGTGCGGAAATTAAGGCGCGTGATGACAGCAAGCGTGCCCAACGAACCGATGAGCAGTTTATGTAGATCGTAGCCGGTGACATTTTTCACGACGCGGCCGCCGCTTTTGCAGAGCGCGCCCTTGCCGTCAACAAACTCCGCGCCGATCAGGAAATCGCGCGCAGTGCCGTATTGTTTGCGCAAGGTGGAATCGATGCCGGAGGCGAGCGCACCCGCCACCGTTGAGGTTTCATAGCAGGGAACCGCCAGGGGCAGGAATTGGCCCTTTTCGGCGAGCACTTTCGAGAGCTGGCGCAGAGGCATGCCCGCACCAACGCTGAGCGTGAGATCAGCGGGATCGAAATGGGCGAGATCGTGCATCGCGGTCGTGTCCAGCGCAAGGTCATATCGCGCGGGTGGCATGCCCAAATGCAATTTGCTGCGCGAGCCGCTGGCGACGATAGCGAGTTTTTCCGTGATGGCGAAGCGGACGATTTCTGCCGCTTCCTGCGCGGTGGCGGGGCGCACGATGGCGCCGGGCAGCAGGCTATCGATGGCGTACTCGCACAGCTCTGCCTCGGAAGCAACGACGCGATGCGCGCCGAGAACGCTTTCGAGCCGCGTTGCGAGATTGGCCGTAGCGGTCATACCTTTGCCGGGAGCGCCTCTGCCATCTTGCGCGCGCGAATCTCGCCACAGCCCTTGCTCAAGGGGAAGATTTTGCCGGGATTGAGCGAGGAATCGGGATTGCAGGCGTCATGCACGCGGCGCATCAAATCAAAATCGGCGTCGCTGAAGAGCAGCGGCATGAGTTCATTTTTTTCCATGCCCACGCCGTGTTCGCCGGTAAGCGCGCCGCCCAGTTCGACGCAATAGCGGATGATTTCCCGGGAGGCGGCGATGGCGTTTTCAAATTGCCGCGGGTCGCGCGGGTCGTAGAGGACGATGGGATGAAGGTTGCCGTCGCCGGCATGAAAGATGTTGCCGATGGAGAAGCCGTACTTTTTGCCGATCAGCGAAATCTGCTGCAGGGCTTGGGGAAGCTTGGAGCGGGGTATGACGCCGTCGAGGACGTAATTGCTGGGAGCGAGGCGTCCCAGCGCGCCAAAGGCGTTCTTGCGGCCTTTCCAGAGGAGGTCGCGTTCGGCGTCGTCCTTGGCGATGCGCACTTCGCGGGCGTGGTGCGTGCGGCAAACGTCTTCGACGGCCGTGGCCTGGGCTGCGACGGCTTCGCGCAAGCCTTCCACTTCGATAAGCAGAATCGCGGCGCTATCGCGCGGGAAACCGGCGTGGATGTAATCCTCGATGGCGCGGAGGGTCCATCCGTCCACCATTTCGCAAGCGGCGGGAGTGATGCCGCGCGCGGTGATTTCAGCGACGGTGTTGGAAGCGTCATCAACGGTGTCGAAGATGGCCAGCAGGGTCTTGACGGCTTCCGCTTTGCGGGTAAGCTTCACGGTGATTTCGGTGACCAGGGCCAGCGTGCCTTCGCTGCCGACAAAGAGCCCGCAGAGATCGTATCCCGGGGTGTCGCCGTGCTTGCTGCCCACGCGCACGATTTCTCCATCGGGGAGCACCAGTTCGAGCGCGGTGACATGGTTGACGGTGACGCCGTAGGCCAGTGTGTGCGGGCCACCCGCATTTTCGGCGACATTGCCGCCGATGGTGCAGGATTTTTGGCTGGAGGGATCGGGGGCAAAATAGAGGCCGGCGTGTTCGACGGCGCGCGTGATATCGAGGTTCACCACGCCGGGCTGGACGACGGCGCGGGCATTTTCCAGATCGAGTTCCAGGATACGGTTCATACGCGCGAACACGATCATGATGCCGCCGCCACGCGCGAGCGCGCCGCCCGAGAGGCCTGTCCCCGAGCCGCGGCCGACAACGGGCACGTTGTATTTCGCGGCGAGCTTGACAATGCGCGACACTTCTTCCGTGGTGTGAGGGAATACGACCACATCCGGGCGCGCTTTTTCGACCGAGCCGTCATATTCGTAGAGCACCAGGTCCTCGATTTTGTGGAGGACGTTCGACGAGCCGATTAGAGAATTCAGTTCGCGAAGCAGCGAAGCGGCCATAGAGCGATTCCGTGGTGTCTCGTTCCACTATAGTGAGACTCGCAGCATTCTGGCAACGAGATACTCCGGCTCCCGAATTAGCTGTGCTAGTGTAGTGCTTCAGAAAACCAAGAGGGAGAGATGCCGAAACCGAGAGTCTACTGTTCGCACGAGCTGTTTGAGGAAGCGCGCAAAATATTGGATGCGACATGTGATGTCGAATACTGGACACAAGCGGAACGTCCGCCGCGGGAAGAGGTGCTGCGGCGCGTGAAGGACAAGGAAGGATTGGTTTGCCTGCTGACGGAAAAGGTGGATGAAGGATTGCTCCGCGCGGCGCCGAAGCTGCGCATCGCCGCGAACGTCGCGGTGGGTTTCGACAACATTGACGTGGCGACCTGCACGAAGCGGGGCGTGGTGGCGACGAATACGCCCGGCGTGCTGGACGAGACGACAGCGGATTTTGCATGGACTCTGCTGATGGCGGTGGCGCGGCGGCTTGGCGAGGGCGAACAACTGGCGCGCTCTGGAAACTGGAAAGGCTGGAACCTGGACCAGCTTTGTGGCGCGGATATTTGGGGCAAGACGCTGGGGATTGTCGGGTTTGGGCGGATTGGCCGGGCAGTGGCACGGCGGGCATTGGGCTTCAACATGAAGGTCATCTACACGGATGCGGTGCGCGCACCGGAGGACGCGGAGAAGCCGGTGAATGCCACGTTTCAGGATATGAACACGCTGCTGGCGGAAGCGGACTTCATCAGCCTGCATGTGCCGCTGCTGGCGGAAACGCACGGGCTGTTTGACGCGCCGAAGTTCTTCCGCATGAAACGCACGGCGTTTTTGATCAATACTTCGCGCGGGCCGGTGGTGGATGAGGCTGCGCTGGTGGCGGCGCTGGAAAGCAAGAAAATTGCGGGAGCCGCGCTGGACGTGTATGAGAACGAACCGTTCATCCATCCCGGGTTAAAACGGCCGAACGTGGTGCTGGCGCCGCACCTGGCGTCGGCGTCGCTGGAGACGCGCACGAAAATGGCGGTGATGGCGGCGAACAACGTGGTCTCGCTCTTCCAGGGACAGATGCCGCCGAACATGGTGAATCCCTCGGTGCTGAAGAAGTCTTGAAACGGCGGGTGGCGCAGTGATGGCAACGGGGAAAGAAATTGCGCGCCGGATTTTCCTGCACACACTGGCGTCTATCGATATCCCTCGAGTGATGGAACGAAAGTTGCCGCGCCAGGGATCGCGGCTGATCTTGTCGGATGTTGCCATTGACCTTTCCCAAACTGCAAGAGTGCATGTGGTGGCGATTGGTAAGGCTGCCCATGCGATGGTGAACGGGCTGGAAGGCGTCCTGCCCCGTGGAACGAGTGTTTCTGGAATTGTCGTCGCGCCCGTTGCGCCGGAGCGGCGCGTGCCAGGCATGGAGTATTTCGTTGGCGGGCACCCGGTTCCCAGCGCAGAAAGCTGGAAGTCGGCCGAAGCCATTTTGCGGCTGCTGGAGAGTTGTGACGAGCGGACCGTGGTGATTTTCCTATTGTCTGGAGGCGGGTCCGCGCTGGTGGAGCTGCCTCTTCTCCGCGGAATGCAGTTGGAGGATGTGCAGGCGGTGCATCGCGCGCTGGTGACCTGCGGCGCGCCGATTGAAGCAATGAACACGGTGCGGAAGCATCTTTCGGCGGTGAAGGGCGGGAGGCTGGCGGCCGCTGCGGGAAGGGCGAGGAAAATTACGCTGGCGGTTACGGATGTGCCCGCGGGCATGGAGTCGGCGCTGGCGTCCGGACCCACGCTGCCCGATCCGAGCACGATTGCGGACGTGCAGCGCATCGTGGCGCAATACGGTTTGCGAAGGAGATTTCCGGAGCGGTTGCTGCGCTGGCTGGATGTGGGGAAAATGCCGGAAACGCCCAAAGCCGGCGATCCCGCGTTTGCCAACGCGCACTTTCATCTTGTGCTGGGCATGGACGATCTGTTTCACGCGGCGCACCACGCCGCGGAGACTTGCGGCTATGCGACACGCTGCGACAATTCCACGGACGACTGGCCGGTGGCGAAGGCGGCGGATGCGCTTCTTGCGCAACTGGCTGAATGGCAGCGAATGAATGCCGGGAAGCGCGTGGCGATTATTGCGGATGGGGAATTAAGTTCACCGGTGACCGGCAACGGTGTGGGAGGCAGAAATTCCGCGTTTGTGCTGGACGTCGCGGAGAAGATTGCGGGCCAGCGCATTACGGTTTTGAGCGCGGGTACAGACGGGATCGATGGCAACAGCCCGGCGGCAGGAGCGGTGGCGGACGGGGAGACCGTGCAGCGGGCCAGAGCGGCGGGACTGGATCCCGCGGTGGCGTTTCGCGAGAGCGATGCATACACGTTTTTCGCGAAGTTGGACGATGCCATTATCACCGGCCCGACGGGGAATAATCTGCGTGATTTGCGGCTTTTGCTGGCGGAGGAGTAGGCCGGAGCCGAGGGTTTTGGCGGTTTCAAAGAACAAAAGTGTTTACGTCTTGCGGAGACGGGGTCGAGCGCCGCTCGACCCCTACAAAAACGAACCCAAGAGCACAGTCAAGAGTGACTGTGCCACGGGCCGCGATTAACCTGAATTCCAAAGTTGGCCCTCCAAGCTGGGCTGAACGAAATGGTGCATCTTTTTGTTTTTGATTGTATTTGCGTGTGAAAATGCACCTTCGCCGAAGGTGCATTTTGTGCTACTAGAAAACCACACCAAATAAGTCATTTCGACCGGAGGGACGGCGCTTCTTGCCGTCCCGAAGCGGAGAAATCTCTCTTCCGCTTCGGAATCCAGGATTCATTATTTGTTTGGTGGTGGCGGAGGCAAGCGGGTTTCGATGGACTTCAGCCGGTCGTTCATCGCTTCGACCAATTGCTCGATGTGGCTGAGGCGCTGGTCCTCGGTGGGCTGTGCGCTCGCTTCTCCACCATCGCCGCCGCCTTCCTCTTCTCCCTTCGGGCCGTAGCGCCTCACCTTCGCCCCGGGATTTTTCAGGCGTTCGATCTGGCCTTTGACCATCGGAGCCATTTCGATGCTCAAGTCCTGGCTCTTCAGAAGCGCTTCGAGCGCGGGAATCGCGGAGGCATCCCCGCGGGAGCCCAATGCGAGGATCGCGGATAGACGAACCAGGAAGTGCGGTTCCGAGAGATATGCGGCAATCTGATTGGTGATTTCCTTGTTGTCCTTCTGGAGGCGCGCCAGGCTGCTGATGGCGGCCTCGCGGGATTCCATGCTCTTGCCTGGGGCGGCCCAATCGCGGAGTAACAACGCGGCCTTGTCGTCGCCCAGCGAGCCGAAAGCGCGCAGAGCCGCGTCGCGAAGGATGCCGTCGGGGGAATCGCTGTTCACCGCGGCGGTGAGGACGTTGTAGGCATTGGGAGTTTTCAGCCGTCCAATGGCATGCAAAGCGGCAGCGCGGGAGCGATAGGAGCTATCCTCGCGGGCCATGGCTTCCAGCCTCGCCTTGATTGCAGCGTCGTCCTTGAAATTACCGAGAGCCTCCACAACGTGGTCGCGGATCCATGGCTCGGTGATGGAGGAAAGTGAATCGAGGAGTTGCTTGGAAGCCGCAGCGTTGCCGAGCTCACCGAGGGCCTTGGCCGAGGTGTTGCGTACGCCGTCAGTTTTGTCCGTGCGCAGGGCTTCGCCAAGTGTGGAGGCAGCTTCGTCATCATTCTTAAGCTTGCCGAGAGCTGCGGCGGCATCCGCGCGATCGGCCACTTCGGAGGCGTTTTTCAACTGGTAGAGCCATTCCTTTTTGTCTTTCTTGAACTCGACGGACTTCAAGACTTGCGAGCCTTTGTCAAAGAGCACCATGCGCGGCGCTGTCTCCGAAGGCAAGGAGAAGCTCTCCGATTCCTTGGACACCAGGATGTTGTACAGCTTGGGGCCGCCGGCGTTGGTGATTTCGATGTCCGCCGGAAAGCGGAAAAGGTCTATGTTCCCCTCGTGCTTCTGGGTCTGCTTTACCGTGAGCACGACCTGCTTCTTGGTTTCATCGTAGATGTAGCTGACGTCAAGCTTTGGGGCGCCGGCTCCGTAAACCCACTGGCTGAAGAACTGATCCACGTTAGTGTGCGTGGCTTCTTCGATGGCCTTTGTCAAGTCCGGGGTGACCACATTTTTGCCGCGGTTGACCTCCAGATAATGTTTCAGGCCGGCGTAGAAGGCATCCTCGCCAAGCTGGTGGCGAAGCATGTAGAGGACCCAGCTGCCCTTGACGTACACGTTCTCGTCAAATTCGCTGGAATCGTCAAAGTCGTAACGCACGATGGGCTTGCTATACAGCCCCTGCATGGAGAACCAGTGGCGCGAAGCTTCCCATCGCTCGTAGTCCGCGAACTCTTTTCCGTAATGCGCTTCGGTCCAGACCGATTCCATGAACGTGGCGAAACCCTCGTTCAACCAGATGTTGCCCCAATCCTTGCAGGTGACCAGGTCGCCGAACCACTGGTGGGCCAGTTCGTGCGAGATGAGGGGATCTTCGTCCTCCGGGTATTCGGGGACGAGTTTCGGATGGCGAAGCGAGCTGGAGGCATTGGTGGTGGCGCTGGAGTTTTCCATGCCGCCGGCGACAAAATCATCGACCATCGATTGCGCGTATTTTTCCCAGGGATAATCCACGCCAAGTTTTTTGCTGAAAAGGTCAATCATCGCGGGGGTGCGGCCGAAGTTCACGGCGAGGCGATCACCGCGATCCTTCGGCGCATAGTAGTCAACGGGGATGTTCCGCCAGCTATCCTTGGCTTCGGCGAACTCGCCGGCGACGACGGTGATGAGATAGGTGGAACTGGGCTGCGATTCGCGCCACGTCCAGGTCTTCAGACCGCTGCCCGCATCGGTAACGCTGATGAGTTTTCCATTGGAGACGGTGAGCCACTCGGCCGGCACGGTGAGAATCGTTTCCGTGGTGAGACGATCATTCGGGTAGTCGTAGGTGGGCAGGTAGTAGCGCGTGTCCTCCGATTCGCCCTGCGTCCAAACCTGTTTGGGGCGATGGGGATAGTCCTTGTCGGGAAGGATGAAGTAGAGGCCCTTAGTGGGCTTGCCTTCGTACTTGATCTCGACGGTGAATTTTTCGCCGGGTTTGGCGGGTTTGGGAAGCGCGATGCGCAGCTTGTCTTCGGAGGTCTCAAAGGTGGCCGCGGCTTTATTCAGGGTGACGCTCTGGATCTGGAGGCCGGCGGAATCGAAGGTAATGCGTTCGGTGTCCCGCAGAATGGTGAGCGTGTGGGTAACGTCTCCGATGACCTTTTTCTGATTCAGGTCAAAGCGCAGAGCGATGCGGGAGTGCTCCAGGTCGTAATCCTTGCTGCGCGCGAAAGGCTCATCGGCGTGCAGAAGAGGTGTTGCGCCAAGCAAAGCGAGGAAAAGGCTCAGTACAGAGACGAAACCTGCTTGCTTGCGCGTTCCGCCGATGATTCGGTTTTTCATTCCACTGTCTCCTTGGTTCAGGAAAACACTCACACCAATTGGATGAGGGCTATGGCTGCTGCCGCTGCTCCGTGCCCACAGTCGCGATTAAGGGTGCTGTCCAAAACTCTTGATTTTCTCGCGAGAAGGAGGCGCGCGTCAAATGCGACGGCGGTGGATGGTAGCGGTTCCGGGCTGCGAGGCATGCAACTCATCCAGTCAGGCCAGTTGGGGTCTCTTTTTGTGCAACGTCAATCCATCCAAACAAAACCGGCCGTCCATCTCTTGCCAGACAGGTTGACTCGCTCCCTAGAACTCGGGTGATCGGAATCTGACGCGAACTCTGACGGTAGTTTGGCTGGCGGAAGGGATGGCCGCTGGGCAAGGCAAGCAAAAGGGTTTGCGCGGAGGGCCGCAGGGAACTAAGATGCGAGGTAGCATAGGGTTGGGATGAAGGCTTTCTAAAGATACAGGAGGTAAACATGACACGCGCACGATATTTTACTGGCCTGTTATTGCTCCTAGCGGTTTGCGCATCCGCCAGCAGGGCACAACTCGGCAAAACTGTTCCGATTCCCATGGGTTCGGATGAGGCCCGGCAACTCGAGGCCATCAGCGCGGCGACCGACCCGGCGGAGAAACTGAAGCTGATCAACGAATTCTCGACGGCGCATCCCGACGATGATTTTCAGATCCTTGCGGATGAACAATACGTGATCTATTACATCACCGCGAAGCAATATGACAAGGCTTTCGAGTACGGCGACAAGCTATGGGCACGCGACCCGGACAACTATGCGAACGGGGTGAACATGGTGCGCGCAGCAAGTGAGCAGGGAGACGCGGAACGCGTGTTTGCCTACGGCGAAAAGGCGGCAGGGATCCTGCAGCGGTACAAAGCAGCGCCCGCACCGGCGGGAACGGAGGCGGAGTATTGGGATCAGCAGAAGCGGCTGAAGCTGGAGCAGTCGAAAGATGACCAAGATTACATCGAGCAGTCCATGCTGAACGCGGCGTACCAGGCGAAGGAGCCGGTGAAGAGGGCTGATTACCTGGAACGTTTTGCGAAGACTTTTCCCGATTCGCCAAATGCCCAACGCGCGCTGATTGGCGCCGCCTATTCCTACCAGCAGGCACAGAGCCCGCAGAAGATGCAGGAGTTGGTGAATGGTGTTCTGGCTAAAGATCCGAACAACGCGGGAATGCTGGTGGCCGCGGCGGATATCTACAGCGAGGCCGGCACGCAATTGGACAAAGCGGAGGAGTACGCGAAGAAAGTAGAAGCGCTCTGCGATACGGCGAAGAAGCCGGAAAATATGAGCGCTGATGATTGGAAGAAACAAAATGACCTTCAAAAAGGGCTGGCGCTAAGCGCGCTGGGGCAAGTGAGCCTGCAGAAAAAGGACAGTGCCGGAGCGGTGAAGAATTTCTTAAGCGCGGCGCCTCTGCTGAAGGCCGATGCCACGAGCTATGCCCGAAATCAGTTCCGGCTGGGGTATGCGTACGTGAACCTGAAGAAGAAACAGGAAGCGATTCAGGCGTTCACGGATGCCGCTTCCGTGGATTCCCCATTCAAAGAAACAGCCGCGGAAAAGGCCAAGGAACTAAGTGCCTTGAAGCCCGCGCCAAGGCACAAGCCCGAGTAACTACGCAGCGAATCGAAAAACACGGCTGACGCATCCAAGAGAGCGGATACAGGTGTGGAACAACGAATCGGGGGGAGGAGCATGACTGAGATCGCAACATTTGGAGCGGGATGTTTCTGGGGAGTGGAGGCGGCCTTCCGGCGCGTGCCGGGAGTGCTGGATGCGGTGTCTGGCTACAGCGGCGGGCGGACGGAGAACCCCACATACAAGCAAGTGTGCACCGATCAGACGGGTCACGCCGAGGTGGTGCAGGTGACGTTTGATCCGTCGAAGGTCAGCTACGAGCAACTGCTGGAGGCGTTCTGGAAGATTCACGATCCCACGCAAGTGAACCGGCAAGGTCCCGACTTTGGGAAGCAGTACCGCACGGCGATCTTCTTCCACACGCCGGAGCAGCAGGCGCAGGCTCTGAAGTCCAAGCAAGCGCTGGACGCGAGCGGGAAGTTACATCGACCGGTAGCGACGGAGATCACGCCGGCGGGTACTTTCTGGCGCGCAGAGGAGTACCACCAGCGGTATTTGGAGAAGAAAGGGCAGGATAGCTGCCACATTTAGGAAGCAAGAAAAATTGCCACGGCAAGAGGAGAGGGCTTCACCTCTCCTTTTTTATTGGGGACGTGGGACCGGATTTCGCGGTCTTATTGTGCCTGGGAGTGCGGGCGGAATTCAGGGACCAATGGGGTCACGCGAGCGGGCACACAACAACGGGCAATTGGCTGAGGCAAAGACCTGCGTCCGGGCGTCACGCAAAGGAGCAAACGGTCGGATTCGCCAGACGCAGGAAGTCGTCATAACGCAAGCGTACGGCATCGTGGTGCGTGCCGGCGTTAAAGACGATTTCGACGTCCTGGGCCAACGAATCATCCACGTAGACGGGCAAATCGTACAACGAGCCGAACGGTGGCATGGCACCGAGTTCGCAATCGGGGAAAAGCGTGCTGAACTCCAACTCGGTGGCCAGACGCACCGGCTTGCCGATGGCCGCGGACAGCTTGTCGAGTTTCACATGCCGGGGGCCCGGCAGAACCGCCAGAATCGTTTCATCGCCTCGCTCGCCAGCGCGCAACACGACGGTCTTGGCCATCTCTTTGCCGGAGATTTGCATGACCGCAGCCACACCCTGTGCGGTGTACGAAGTCGAGTGAGTGAGCGATTCGTAGGGGATCTGCTTGCTATCCAGAAAAGACTTCAAACGCGAGGGAACACTCATGGGCGTACTCCTTTCGCCCAAGACCTACAGGCGGATTATAGACCGGCGTGAAGGGGAGGGAAAGGAGTGGGGGCCGATCTGAAGATCGGCCACTGCAAAAGGAAAGAGCGCAGAGAGCGGCGCGTATAGAGTGTAAAAGAGCGAGAGCGAGGGCAGCATGAGCGGAAACAAGAATTGGGGGAAGCGGCCGTGGACAATGGAGTTTCACACCACGCCCCGCGCGACGCCGGCGGCTGTGGATTTTGCCGTGGTGGGAGGCGGATTCACGGGATTGGCGGCGGCCGCGTGGTTGAAGCGTCTGGCGCCCGAGAAAAGCGTGGCACTGTTTGAGGCGGGGCAGTTTGGCTCGGGATCGAGCGGGTACACGGGAGGCGTGGCGCTCGCGGAAAGCGCCGCTGGGGAGTTGCCGGGGCTGGGCGATGTGCTTGGGGGATATCAGAGGATTCTGCGCGAACTGGAAGTGGATGGAGATGTATCGCTGCCGGGCGCGTACGAATTGGGGAGAAGCGCGCCGCTGGCGAACGCGCCGATCCGCTGGAAAGATTCGGGAGACCTCTGCGCGGTGAAGGAAGTGCCCGGCGGCACGGTCAATCCGGGAAAAGTGCTGAGCGGGTTGGCGCGCGCCGCGGAGCGCGCCGGCGTGATGCTGTTTGAGGATTGCGGCGTGGCTGACGTGCAGTTTGCCGGCCAAATGGAGCTGCAAACGAAAAAGGGCGCGGTGCAGGCTGGAAAAATTTTGTTCGCAACGAATGCGTTTGCGCTGGAAATGTCGGGATTGCAAGAGAGGGCGGGATCGGCTTTCACGCTGGCCGTTGCGACACAGCCCTTGACGGACGCGCAGTTGCTTGAGATTGGGCTGGCCGAGCGGAAGCCGTTTTATACCGTGGACCTGCCGTACCTGTGGGGGCGGCTGCTGGCGGGCAATCAGGTGATTTTCGGGAGCGGGTTGGTGTTCCTGCAGGATTGGCGAGAATTGGGGACGCTGGACATCGAGCGCGGCGAGGCAGCGGAATTATTCGAGCTGCTGGTGAGGCGCGTGCATGGGCTGCATCCGGCGCTGAAAGATGTGAAGATCACGCACCGCTGGGGCGGACCGATCTGCATGACCTGGGAGTGGAAACCGGTGTTTGAACAGCATCCGGCAAGCGAAAACGCGATTGTGCTCGGAGCGTACTCCGGCCATGGCGTGGCGCAATCGGTATATTTGGGATGCTGGGCGGCAGAGGCGATCCTGGGAAGAAGAGCGTTGCCGAATTGGAAGTAAGGAAAAGGCCGGTCGCAAAAGTCAGCGGACCATCGCGGGGAGGGAGCGCAAGAGCGCGGAAACGCCATTCCAGAAGATTTGCACGCCGATGCAGACGAGCAGGAATGAGGTGAGCCGCATGATTACCGCCATTGCGGTGGGGCCGAGGATTTGCGCGAGACGGTCCGCAAAGGCATAGCAGAAATAGACGCTGACGGCGATGAGCAGCGAGCCGATGACAGCGCCAATGATGGAAAAGAGAATGCTGGCCCCATGGGGTTCGTTGGCGCCCAGCGTGATGGCCACGGAAATGGAGCCGGGGCCAACCGTCAACGGGAGGGTCAAAGGGTAGAAGGCCCGCGTGGACAGATCGCGGGGATCCACGGACTGCTGAACATTGCCGCGGGTTTCGTCTCCTTCTTTTTCATTGAGCATATTCCAGCCCGCGGCCATAACGACTATGCCGCCGCCGACCTGCACCACGGGTAGGGAAATTCCGAAGAACGCGAGGATGTGCGTGCCGATGAGGTAGGAACCGATGAGGAGCAGAAAACTGTTAATGGCGATTTTGCGGGAGAGGAGCTTGCGTTGCATGGTGGAGTAGTAGTGCGTGAGCGAAAGGAAAATCGGGGCGCCACCGAGCGGGTTGACGATGGGAAAGAGCGCCGAGACAACCAGGATGCTGGATTTGGCAATGGGGAACATAAATTCACAGAGAAGAAGTATAGCCGACGCAGCGCGGATACGCGCGGGATTACTGGCGGCCAAGAAAGGGCTGAATTGACAGCATCGTAGGCAAAACATACGATTGATGCGAATTTGAAGCAGCGCGAATGACTTCAGGGAAGGGAATTTACTGTCCATGAAAGATCGACCGGCAACTCCGGCGGGCAGCGGGTTGTGAGCAAAATCCGTAACAAGACGGCCGCGAGGGACCGGGACGGCCACCGCCCCGGGGAGGCGCTGCACGTGCTGATTTCCCACTCCCGTATCCGAAAGCGAGTCGCGGAGATGGCGCAGGAAATCCGGCGGGGCTTCCCGGATGACACCCTGCACTTGATCGGCGTGCTGAAGGGGTCCATCTTTTTTCTGGCGGATCTGGCGAGGGAATTGGGCGGCGAGGTGTCCTTCGATTTTCTCGGGGTATCGAGTTACGGCAAGGGTACGGATTCGACGGGCGAAGTGAAGTTGACCAAGGACCTCGACGTCGGCATTGAGGGGCGCACAGTACTTATCGTGGAGGATATCCTGGACACCGGGCTGACGCTCAAATACCTGTTGAAATTGTTTGAAGAGCGGAAGCCGAAGCACCTGCGCGTGGCGGTGCTGCTGGACAAGGTGGAGCGCCGCATTGCGGACGTGAAAGCCGATTACACGGGGTTCCCGATCCCGAACGAATTTGTGGTGGGCTACGGGCTGGATTTTGACGAGCGCTACCGGAATCTGCCGGATGTGTGCGTGTTGCAGTTTGGGTCGCGCGGAAAAACAAGGAGCGAGTAGCACGCTTTTCAATTTGTGCGGCAATGCCTGGCCGCGCGATCGATTTTTACGGAATGAAGCCTGTTCCGCCGGAACCTCTGCGGAACGCCTGTTATAATTAAGACATACATGGAAGCCACGGATCCCAAATTACAAACAACTCCACGAACAGACAGCCCGGAGACTTCTGTCGAAGTGCTGGCGACGTTTGCGGAAATCGGGGAAGAGGTGAATGCATCGCTGGACCTGGACGAGGTTTTGGCGCACACCGCCGTGCTGATCAAGCGGCACATTGACTATGAAATGTTCGGCGTGCTGATGGCCGATGAAGATGGCGTGTATCTTAAGCATCGATTCGCGATCGGCTACCCGCCCGGGCTGGCGGAGAATTTGCGCGTGCCGATCGGCCAGGGCATTACCGGAACGGCGGCGGCAACGGGCCATCCGGTGCGGGTGAGCGACGTATCGCAGGACCCGCGCTACATCAATGCGATTGACAGCGTGCGCTCCGAATTGGCGGTGCCGTTGATGTTCCGCGGGAAGTGTGTGGGCGTGCTGGATATCCAAAGCCGGCACCTGGACTACTTCACGAAAGATCAGCAGCGCATCCTGGCGCTGCTGGCGAGCCGCCTGGCGGTGGCCATCGAAAACGCGCGGCTGTTTCAAAAGGTGCGTGCGCAGGCGGAAACGCTGCTGGTGCTGAATGAAGTGAGCCGGGAGATCAGCTCGATTCTGGACGTGGAAGAATTGTTGCGCCACGCGGCGGAACTGGTGAAGCAGGTCATCGATTACCAGATATTAAGCATCATGCTTTACGACGAAGAGCAGCACATCTTCCGTCACCGCGTGGACGTGAAGCATGGACAGAGGGTACAAGGCAAAATGCGCGTGGCGGCGACCGAAGGAATCGTTGGGGCGGCGGCGACGCTGCGGGAGCCCGTGCTGGTGCCCGATGTAACCAAGGACGAGCGCTACCTGATGGTCAATCCGGAAACGCGCTCGGAGCTGGCCATCCCCATGATGCACAAGGACAAGGTGATCGGCGTGCTCGATCTGGAAAGCCCGCAATTGAATTATTTCAACGCCGACCACGTCCAGACGCTGTCGATCCTGGCGTCCAATCTTGCGGTGTCGCTAGAAAACGCGCGGTTGTATGAACAGGTGGCGAAGGACGAAGCGCGGCTCGACCGCGAAGTGCAGGCGGCGAAGCGCATTCAAGGCGCGCTGTTGCGGCCGGTGCCGACGGATGACTACGGCTTGGATGTTGCGGCGCGCTATCTTTCCGCGCGGGAAGTTTGCGGCGATTTGTACGAGTTTTTGCGGTATGGGCCGCAGCAATTGGGATTCGCGCTGGGCGACGTCAGCGGGAAGGGCACAGCGGCAGCGTTATACGGCGCGGTGGCCATTGGCATCATGCGCAGCCTGGCGCCGCAGAAGTTGCAGCCCGCGGAAATGCTGCGGCAGATGAATCATCTGGTGGGCGAGCGGCGGATTGAAGGGCGTTTCATGACGGCATGTTTTGCCACGTGGCAGAAGAGCCGGCAGAAGCTGCGCGTGGCCAACGCGGGGCAGTCGCAGCCACTCTTGTATAAGGACGGCCGCTGCGAGCGCATCGACCTGACGGGGTTCCCGCTGGGAATCTTCGAGGAAACACAGTACGACGAGTGGGGCGTGACGCTGCAGGCCGGCGACATCCTGGTGTTTCACTCGGACGGCATCGCGGAAACGACCAACAGCGAAGGCCAGTTCTTCGGCACCACGCGGTTGTTGCGCTTCATCGAACAGCATCACGAGATGACCGCGGCGGAAATAGCCGACCAAATCCTGCAGGAAGTGGACTGGTTCACGCAGAGCGCGCCGCTTTCCGACGACCGCACGCTGGTTATCGCAAAAGTGAAATGAGCAATCCTAGCCAGGCCCGGAAGAATCTGGAGTACGTGGACCCGGCGCGGTTCACGCCGCATTTTGCGTGGAAAGCTCGCGGCGCGGCGAAAGAGGTTTATTGCGAGGGCGTGGCGCTGACGGAGATTGCCAAGCGTTTCGGGACGCCAACGTACGTGTACAGCCGCCGGGCCATCGAAGACTCGTTTGATGAGTTGAAGAGCGGGTTGGGACGTACGCCGCACCTGCTGTGCTTTGCGGTGAAGGCGAACGGCAATTTGTCGATCCTGAAGCTGCTGGCGCGACGTGGCAGCGGATTCGACATCGTTTCGGGCGGCGAGCTCGACCACCTGGGGCGCATCGGGGTGCGCGGGGAGCGTATCGTGTTTTCGGGGGTGGGAAAAACGCGCGAGGAAATTCGCGAGGCGCTGCAGTACAGAAGCAGCCGCAAGAGCACGGCGGGAATCCTGCAGTTCAACGTGGAGTCGGCGGCGGAACTGGAAGTGGTGGCCGAAGAAGCGTCGCGGCGGCGCGTGGTGCCGGGCGTTTCGGTACGCGTGAATCCCGATGTGAAGGCGGGAGCTCACCCGCACATCGCGACGGGTCTCCACGAGCACAAATTCGGAGTGAACTGGCACGAAGCGCGAGCGATGTATCTGGTGACGCGCCATGCGAGGCATATCCGGTGGCAGGGAATCAGCGCGCACATCGGCTCACAGATTGTGGAGCTAGGGCCATTCCGCCAAGCGCTGGAGCGGCTCGCGGGTTACCTGCTGGACTTGCGGAAGCAGGGGATCGCGCTGAAGTACCTGGATGTTGGCGGCGGGCTGGGAGTGCGGTACACGAAGGAGCAACCCGCATCGCGCAGGGCCTACGCGCGGATGGTGGCAAAGGTGGTGCGGCCGCTCGGAGTGGAACTGCTGCTGGAGCCGGGGCGCTCGGTTATTGCCCAGGCAGGAGTTTTGCTTTCGCGCGTGCTCTATACCAAGAACAATTCGCGCAAATCGTTCGTGGTGATTGATGCGGCCATGAATGATCTGATCCGGCCGGTGCTCTATGATGCGCCGCACCCGGTCACGCGGGTCAGCGGGAAGAAAGCGCAAAGTGGCGCGAGCGAACGAGTGGATGTCGTTGGCCCGGTATGCGAGACGGGCGATTGTTTCCTGCAAGGCTGGCCATTGGGCGAGGTCACGCCCGGGGACGTCGTAGCGCTGTGGGCCGCGGGCGCCTACGGCATGGTGCAAGCCTCGAATTACAACGGACGCGGGCGTCCCGCCGAGGTCCTGGTGGAAGGGAAGCGCGCGCGCTTGATCCGGCGGCGCGAAACGCAGGACGATCTTCTGCGCACCGATACGTTGTCGTAGTCCTTCGATCCTCGCATCAATCCTGGGAATTGAGAATTGCAAAACGAGCCGGTGTGGCGCTCAGGCTTCGCCCCATTTGAGTTTGTTGCGAAGAATCTCGAAATAGGTTTTGTTGGGCGGCTGGATGAGCTTGAGGCGTTCGGCGGCGCGGGTGATGCGCACACGATCGCCGCGCTGCATGGGCACGCCGGTCTGGCCGTCGAGGGTGAGAAACACGGAATCCGCGGTTTCCGAGAGACGCAACTCGACGATGGAAGTGTCGCGCACAACGACGGGCCGATCGCTCAGCGTATGTGGGCATATGGGCGTGATGAGGATGGATTCCACGGAGGGGTGGACGATGGGGCCGCCGGCGGACATGGAATAGGCCGTGGAACCCGTGGGCGTGGCGACAATCAAGCCGTCGGCACGGTAACGGCAGACAAAGCCCTCATCGATGAAAAGCTCAAGCTGGATCATGCGCGCAAGAGTCCCTTTGTGAACGACGGCGTCGTTCAAGACGCGCTGTTGCGTGACGGCCTGGCCGGCGCATACGCGCTCGACAAGCAGTAGCACGCGCTCATTGATCGTCGCGTGCCCCGCCAGCACATTTTCTAGCGCCGGATACAGCTCGTCGACCGTGAAGCTGGTAAGAAAGCCGAGGCTGCCCATGTTGATCGGGAGCACGGGGACGGCGCGCGCGGCGGCTTCGCGGGCCGCGGCGAGCAGCGTGCCGTCACCGCCCAGAACGAGCAGCAGGTCGGACTCTTCAGCGATTTTGTGGCGCGTGGTGCCGAGCGCTCCGTCCTTCAGGCAACTGGCGGTTTCGGGATCGTAGAGGGGCGTTACGCCGCGCTCTTCGAGCCAACGTAAGAGCTCAGGGATGACCTCGGCCAAATTGGAACGCCGGGGCCGCGAGATGATGCCGATCGTCTTGAAGGGAGAAGTAGGCTGCATGGATTAGAGCGATTCTACCGTAGGGGTTTCACCGCGTGAAGGAAATACTCCTGGTTGCCCTCCGCGCCGGGGAGGCGGCTGGGAGAGACTTGCAAACCGGTTAGGCCAAGGGCTTCGGAGGCGTGGCGAACGCTGGCGATGGCCTTTTCGTGCAGCTTAGCATCGCGCACGATGCCGCCTTTGCCGACGTCGGCGCGCTCCAGTTCAAATTGCGGCTTAATGAGGATGAGAAGCTCGCCGCCCGGTTTGCAGCAGGCGACGGCACGCGGAAGAATCTTGGTGACGGAAATGAAAGAAACATCGATGACGGCGAGGTCAGGGTGTTCGGGAAGATCGCCGGGCGCCAATTCACGGGCGTTCTTCCGCAGGACAATCACGCGTGGTTCCTCGCGCAACTTCCAGGCGAGCTGATCGGTGTTGACATCCACCGCGTAGACGCGCGCCGCGCCTTGTTGCAACAGGCAATCGGTGAAGCCGCCGGTGGAGGAACCCACGTCCAGACAGATTTTCCCCTGTGGGTTGACGCGAAAATCTTCCAGCGCGCCTTCGAGCTTGAAGCCGCCGCGGCCGGCATATTTCTGCAGGCGGCTGTGAACTTCGATGTGCGCATTCTCCACGACAGGTTGCCCGGCTTTTTCGGCGCGTTTGGCGTCGATGGTGACCTCGCCCGCCAGGATCATCGCTTGCGCCTTCTGCCGCGATTCGGCGAGGCCACGTTCGACGAGGAGAACGTCGAGGCGCTTTCGTTGAGATTTGGGTGGCATAACGTATCTTCCGGGGTGCGGGCGCGCCGCCGGAAACTGAAAATCTCAGGTGCGGCGAAGAACCAGGAACTCGGCGATGGCGCGGAGGCGTTCGGCGCGCTCGCCGTAGGGCTGCAATTCCGCGATGGCCTTGTTGGCCAGTTCGTTGGCGATTTCGTGGGAGCGGGGCAGGCCAAAGACCGCAGGATAGGTGGCCTTCTGTTGGGCGATATCTTTTCCAGCGGTTTTGCCGAGCGCGGCAGAGGATTCCTCGACGTCGAGGATGTCGTCCGTGACCTGAAACGCCCAGCCGATGGTTTCGCCGAAGCGGCGCAGGCTCTCCACATCGCCGGCGGGCGCACCGGCGGAGAGCGCGCCCGAAGCAATCGAAGCGCGAATGAGTGCGGCGGTCTTTGAGCGGTGAATGTACTCGAGCGTTTTGGGGCCAACGTGCCGGCCTTCGGCTTCGAGGTCGGCGACTTGTCCGCCGACCATGCCATTGAGGGTGCCCGCGGCGGTGGAAATTTCCGCAATCATGGCGACGCGGCGATCCGCCGGGGCCGGGGAAGCGGCAATGGTCCCAAAGGCCAGTGTCAGCAAAGCATCGCCGGCGAGAATCGCGGTGGCTTCGCCAAATTTCTTGTGGCAGGTGGGCTTACCGCGGCGCAGATCGTCGTTATCGAGCGCGGGCAAATCATCGTGAATCAGGGAATAGGTGTGGATGAATTCGATGGCGCAACCGGGATAAAAGGCGGGGGAAACGTCGGCGTCAAAGATGCGCGCCGTTTCCAGGCACAGGATGGGGCGGATGCGCTTGCCACCGGCGAAAACGGAGTAGCGCATGGCTTGATGAATCGAGGGCGGTTGCAGGGTTTCCGCGGGCAATAAGCGGTCCAGATGGGCGTCAATGGCGACGCGGTCTTCTTCAAGAAAGGCGGGAAGTATCATCGGGATGAAAGAGTTCCTGTCGGCGGAGTTTCGGGAGCGTTACGCGTTGCTCTCTCCTTCGGGTTCGAAGGGTTCGGCGGCGAGCTTGCCGTCGGCTTTCTTCAAAAGAATTTCCACGCGGGCCTCGGCTTCTTCCAATTGCTTCTGGCATTCGCGGGAAAGGCCCACGCCTTCCTCAAACAGCTTCATGGCATCGTCGAGAGAGAGTTGCGGACTTTCGAGCTTGCGCACGACCTCTTCGAGGCGCGCCAGGGAGCGCTCAAAATCCGGCTTTTTGGGAGGGTCCGGTTTTTTCGGAGCAGTTTGATTCACGGCATTTCCTCGGAGAAATCCTACTTCTGGCAATGCAAACAGCAGTACGTGGAACGTCCACTTTGTTCGATGCGCCGGATGGCCCGCCCGCAACGGCGGCATGGCAATCCTTCGCGCTGGTAGGCGCGCAGGATTTTCTCGAGACCCTGAAACCACCACCGCGGTTCACGAAAGTCGGGCGCCGGGTCCAGACAGCATTCTAAAGCACGGTGGAGAACGGACACAATCGCTTTATGGAGTTTCGCGGAATCCCTGCGGCTGAGGGAATTCGCCGGGCGGCGCGGATCCAGGCGAGCGTGCCAGAGCGCCTCCGCGGAATAGATGTTGCCGATTCCGGCGATTTTCGCTTGATCGAGGAGAAATTCCTTCAAAGGGCGGCGTGAAGCGGAGAGACGCGCGTGCAGAAAAGAAGGCGTAAATTCACGCGAAAGGGCGTCGCGGCCGAGAGCCCGAAGAGAAGGGCAGGCTTCAAAGGAATCCCACTGGTGCACACGCCCAAAATGCCGCCGATCGGCGAATCCCAGCACGCCCTTGTCAAGTTCGAGCGCTACATCCACATGCACGCCATCGGGCAATTGATTGGCGCGGCGGAGAAATTCACCGGCATTGCGGAACCAGATTAGCTGGCCATCCAAACGGAAATGCATTTCGATCAGGCCGCGGTCGAGTGGCAGGAGAAGATATTTACCATGGCGCGAAGCATCGAGGATCCGGCGTCCCTCGGCAAACTTCGCGAGGCGCGTGGGGGATTGCGGCTTGGTGGCGATGGGATGAAAGATGTGCACGCAACGAATGCGGCGGTCACGGACGAGTGGGCGCAAGCTGCGCGTTACGGCTTCGACTTCGGGAAGTTCAGGCATCTGTGCTCAGAGGTTCAAGGCTTCAGGATCAGCGTGTGTTTTTTGGCTTTGGTTTCGGCAGCGTTGCTGAAGGGCGCGTAAATCGGTTTGCCCTCGAGCCAATAATGAAACTGGTCGGTGTAGTGCTCGCTACCGGGTTGGCCTGATTGTCCTGCAGGGATGAGCAGGATGGAACGATCCCAATCCGCAAGATTGGCCACAAAGCGCTGGGAAGGGCCAAAGTTGCGGCTAGCGGCGCGGGGGCTGAAAGCGGTGCCGGCCTGCGGCTGATCGGAAAGGCTGAAGAGCTTCTTCAGAAAGCCTTCGCGGCCGAGGGGATGCAGCATGTCCAGATAGTTGAGCCGCTTCCATTGCCAGTCTTCGGGGTCGGATTTATTGGTACGTTTTTCCAGGCGCTCGACGGCGCGATCGGCAGCGGCGCTCAGGAGTTCGTCATAGTTCTTGAACTGTGCTGGGAGCCACCGCGCGGGACGCTCCGTGAGAACGCGCTGTAGAAAAGCCAATTTGCGCCAATGGTAGAGCTCCGTGTCCGGGCCAAGATGGGGTTCGAGGATGAGGTCGAGCGCGCGGTACAGCGCTGCGTTCAGGAAAGAGACGACCACGGAGTTGGAGTCGGCGATGCCGTTCCAATCCTTGGCCTGCTCGATGAGTTTTTTCGCGCGGGGATCCTTCGGGGATGCCACTTGCGCGGCAGCCACAAGCTGCTCCGCGAGAAAGGCATGCGGATAGCTGTACGCATCGGTCTGCACTTTGAGCATGTCCTCGGGCCGGAGGTCGTGCTTGTCGTGCAACAAATCGTAGATGCGCGCGGTGCGGTACGGTTCTTCCCAATCATCGGTGAGATATGGCTTGTAGCCGGGGCCCACGACGCGCGCATTCGCGGTTACGATGAGGCCGCTCTCCGGATTGTAGCTCCGGGGCAACTGATCGAAGGGGATGTAGCCTGTCCACTCGTAATCATCGGTATCGCCGGGCACGGGCACTTCGCCATGGCCCTTCTTGCGTATGGGAACGCGCGCGGCCATGACGTAGCCGATGTTCCCGTTCACGTCGGCGTAGACGGCGTTCTGGGCGGGGCCCCACACGCGCTTCATAGTCTCCAGGAATTCGCGCCAGTTCTGTGCTTTGCCGAGCCACAAATAGCTGTTGGCTAATCCACCGGGCTCGAGCGCGGTCCAGCGGATGGCGTAACTTTTACCGTCGTCCGGGTGGATCACGGGCCCGTGGCGCGTAACCATGAGCTTCAGGTGCTCGTCGGCAGCGCCCTTAACGTGAATGACTTCGTCGAAGACCTCCGCCTTTTTCCACTGGCCGTTGACGCGATATTCCTCGGGATTCGCTGGGTTGAACGTTTCTAGGTAGAGGTCCTGCACGCTGGCGCCATTGTTCGTAAAGCCCCAGGCGATGCGATCGTTGTGGCCCACGACGACGAGCGGCGAGCCGGACAGGGCAAACCCTTTGACGTTCCAGCCGGGCGCAGTGATGTGCACTTCGTACCAGATCGGCGGCAGCGTCAGTTCCAGGTGCATATCGTTGGCCAGGAGCGGCCTGCCCGTGGCGGTGTGCGCGCCGCTGACCACCCAATTGTTGCTGCCAAGCGAACGCCGGATTTCCTGCTGCGATTCGAGCAGCCAGTCCTGCACGCTGGCGGCGAGTGCGGAAGTGAGATCCGGCTGCCTGGCGAGATTGGGAGGGGCATGGAGTTCGCGCCCGGCTTTCAGCACGTCGTCGCTATCCATCTCATCGTCATCATCGTCGTCGTCGGCATCGGCTTGCGAGGCGTCACGGCCATTTTCCTTGGCGTTCGGGTCACCGACGACGAAATGGTCCATGGCGGCATCATCGCGATAGAGATCCTTGGCAAGTTCCGGGCCGGCCTTTTCGGTGACCATGGCGCGATCCAGCTTATCCGGCCAGGTGTAGGTGAGCGTGCGATACATGTAACCGCCGATGGCCAGGGAGTCCGAGGCTTGCCAGGGCAGCGGCTTGTACTTGAGCAAGACGAATTCCATGGGCAGATTGGAGGGATGCTGCTCGATGAAGCCGTTGACACCCTTGGCGTAGGCTTCGAGGATGCGGCGGTGGTCCGGGTCCATCTGTTCCACTTCGCGTTGCGCGGTGCGGCCAAAGTTCAGAACGCGGAATTCCTTGTCAATCTTTACTGTAGCGGAGCCGAGAATTTCGGAAAGCTGCCCGCGGGCGACGCGCCGCAGCAGATCCATCTGCCACAGGCGGTCCTGGGCCATGACGTAGCCTTGGGCTTCGGCCAGGTCTTCGATGGAAGCGGCGCGGATATGCGGCACGCCCCAGTTATCGCGCTCGACGGTGACGCTGGCCTGCAGGCCGGGCAACGGCGCGCTGCCGTCCAATTGGGGAAGCGGGCGATAGACGAACCACCAGATGGTGGTGGCAAAGGCAAGGACCACAAGGGCGAAAAGCCAAAAGAGAACACGCAGGATGATGCGCAAGTCGAATCCCACCTCAAGGCTGAGGAATCAAGTTTAGTGGAGCACGGACACCCGCGCAACCCGACCAGCCGATTCATTTATTGAGCATGATTACTTCCATGATGAGACTTTTTTCCGGCGGCAAGTTATGAGAAGCTGACGCAACCACTTTAGAGCCTACAGGTCAGGCAGATTGAGGAAACGTATGTCCGCGATTCTACCTCCTGGCACGGCTGCACCTGATTTCACGCTGCACGTCACACCCGATCAAACACTTTCGCTGAGCGAACTGCGCGGCCGACCGGTCATATTGGCGTTTTATCCGGCGGATTGGAGCCCCGTTTGTGGCGACCAGATGGCGCTGTACAACGAAATCCTGCCGGAGTTCCAGAAATTCGGCGCGGAGCTGGTCGGCATTTCCGTGGACGGTGTGTGGTGCCACGAAGCGTTTGCGAAGGACCGCCGGCTGCACTTCCCCCTGCTGGCCGATTTCGAGCCGAAAGGGGCGATGGCACGGAGATACGGCGCCTATCGCGAGAAGGAAGGCGTGTGCGAACGAGCGCTTTTCGTCATCGACAAGAACGGAACGATTACCTGGAGCTATTGCTCGCCGATCGCGGTGAATCCCGGCGCCGACGGCATCTTACAGGCCCTGGAGAATCTGCCCAAATAGGAGGAGTCCATGGCTGTTTTGAAAGTGGCTGTGTCGGAAGCGGATCACATTCAGGGTCCGGCCAACGCGGAAATTACCCTGGTGGAATATGGCGACTACGAGTGTCCGCATTGCGGGCGCGCCTATCCCATCGTGAAGCGTGTGCAAAAGCATCTTGGGAAGCGCCTGCGCTTCGTCTTTCGCAATTTCCCGTTGGGCGAAATGCACCCGCATGCGGAAGGAGCAGCCGAAGCCGTAGAGTTCTGCGGAGCGCAGGGGAAATTCTGGCAAATGCACGACCTGATCTTCGAGAACCAGGACCGCCTGAGCGGCCCGCTGTACCTGGAACTTGCGCAACAAATCGGCGTGGCGCCCGCGGCGTTGCGCGCATCGCTGGAGAAGCGCGAGTTCCTCGCCCGCGTGCGTGCGGACTTCACCGGCGGCGTGCGCAGCGGCGTGAACGGCACGCCCACTTTTTTTATCAATGGCCAGCGGCATGACGGCGCATTTGAGTACGAAGACCTGGTCGCGGCGATTGCGGATGCTTCCCCCGGAAGACCATAAACGAGGCAACTCCTTGCGACGCCGGCCCCCCGTGCGGGATAGCTGCTGCTACAATGCGGCTGGGGAGTGCGCAAGCGAATGTTCCTGGTGCGGCTGTTTGGCGTGTTCGTGCTGGTGGCGTTGAACGGTTTTTTCGCCGCGGTGGAATTTTCGCTGGTGACCGTCCGGGTGTCGCGCGTGCGGCAACTGGTGGCCAAAGGCAATGCGCAGGCGCGCATCGTCGAGCACTTGCTGAGCGATTTGCACCGCGTGGTTTCCGGCGTGCAAGTAGGCATCACCCTCAGCAGCCTGGGGATTGGGGCGCTGGGCGAAATGACCCTGGCGAAACTGGTGCAGCAGGTGATGCCGGTAAATGGCAGCGTGCGCATGCTCCTGCTGGTGCATGGCGTCGCGCTGACCATCGCCTTCCTTTTCCTCAGCGCAATCCATGTGGTGTTTGGCGAGTTGGTGCCGAAGAGCATCAGCCTGGCGCGTGCCGGGCGCGTCGCGTTAATGGTGGCCCGGCCTTTCCAGTGGTTCCTGAATACATTTCGCTGGGCGATCGACCTCCTGGATGGCATTTCCGGCGCGGTCGTAAAAGCGCTGGGCGTGGCCGCGCCGGCGGGCTACGGCGTTGCGCATTCCACGGAGGAGCTGCAGATTCAGATTCAGCAGGCCCGCGAACGCGGATTGCTGGGGCCCGGGCAAGAGAAATTCATTCTCAGCGCGATTGATTTGAGCCAACTGCAGGTGCGGGAAATCATGGTGTCGCGGCCGGATATGCACACGCTTCCCGTGGAAGCTTCGCTGGACGAAGTGATGCGCGTGTTTGCCACGACGCAGCGCTCGCGGATTCCGGTGTATCGCGATACGGAGGATCACGTGCTCGGGTTCGTGCACATTAAGGACATGATGTGGGTGTTGCTGGACCGCGAACGCCGCCTGGAGGAGAACCTGCCCCCGGCGCCGCCGTTTGATCTGCGGCGGGTGTTACGCGAAGTGCTGATTGTGCCGGAGACCAAACCGGCCAGCGAATTGCTCCTGGAATTGCGCGCGCGGCGCGTGGGCATCGCGATGGTCGTGGACGAATTTGGCAGTATCCTGGGCTTGGTCACCAAGGAAGATGTGCTGGAACAACTCGTCGGCGAAATTCACGACGAGTTCGATGTGGTGGAGCGGCCGCTGACGCTTGCCGATGGCGCGATAGTTTTTGACGCGGCGCTGAATGTGCGCGACCTCGATACGCAGTACAACATCTCCTTGCCGGAAGATCCGGCGTACGCGACCGTGGGCGGTTTCGTGATGGACCAGTTGGGGTTCATCCCGCGCGGCGGCGAAAGCTTTGAGTTCGGCGGCTACCGCTTCTCCGTGGTAGAGATGGATGGGCGGCGCGTGGCCCGTGTGAAAATCCAGCGGCTGCGCCCGGCGAAGAATGGGCCGGAGAGCGAAACGGGCGCGGCCGTGGAGTCCCCAAAGGCAAAAGTCGCAAAAAAGGAGCACTGAGTTTTCGGCCGAATGGCACGCTACTTCTTACACCGCTTCCTGTTGACCTTACCGGCTCTCTGGCTGGTGCTGACGATGGTTTTCCTGCTGATCCACATTGTGCCGGGCGACCCCGTGGAGCAGATGCTGGGGGAGAGCGCCGCGCCGGGACAAGCGGTGGAATTGCGGCACACACTTGGCCTCGACCGGCCACTCATCATCCAGTACGGAAAATATCTCTGGCAGGTGGCGCGCGGCGATTTCGGGCAATCGTTCAAATTCCAGGCGCCGGTGCGCCGTGTGATTTTCGAGCCGTATCCGGCCACGTTGCAGCTCGCGCTGCTGGCGTTGTTCGTGTGCATGGCGATTGCCTTCGCGGCTTTTTTTGGCCCGGGCATCGGCAAAGTGATTCTGGCGCTGATCATTACCGGCTGGGCGGGCTACGCCAGGCTGGCGCGCGCCCAAGTGCTGAAGACCAAAGAGCTCGAATTCGTGCTGGCGGCGAGATCGCTGGGCGCTTCTCCATTGCGCATTATGATTCGGCATCTTTTGCCGAACATGATTCAGCCGGTGCTGGTGCAGGCCACCATCGGGATGGCCGGAGCGATTCTGGCGGAGGCGACGCTCAGCTTTCTGGGTTTGGGCGTGCTCGCGCCGATTCCCAGTTGGGGCGCGATGCTGAACGACGCGCGAAACCATTTATTTGATGCGCCGCACATGGTGGTCTTCCCCGCGCTCGCGGTTGTCCTGGCGGTGCTCGCGTTCAACTTGCTCGGCGATGCCTGGAGGGATTGGCTGAACCCGCGCACGCGTTCGCAGATGACCGCGGTGGAACAGAGCCGGTAGCTTGCGGCATGAAAAGCTCGGCAGACAATGTTCAAACAAGCGTAAGTTCAGGGGCTAGCTTTTGGTGAGCAGCACGGGTGCGCCGCGGCCGAGCCCCAGTGTGCGGGCGGCGCTGCCTTTGTTCATGGCGACTTCCAGGAACCCGCTGGAGCCGATATAGGCGACCGCTTCGCCAGCCGCGCCTTGCGCAAAGGTGGGCACGAACTTGGTCACTGGATGGCTGCCGATTTGCAGCCGCACTTCACCTTTTTCCGCTGCATTGGCGGGCAAATCTTCCACGCGGAAATTCGTAATCAGGTTGCCGAAGGCATCCACCCTCAGCACCACGCCCTTCAGCAGGCCGTCGGCTTCCTTCGGCCTTGGCATGGCGAATCGCTTGAAGTCCGTAATCTCCTCGCCCATGCTGGCGGGCTGCCAGTTTTTGGAGAGCCACGCAGCGACGGGAGCGAAAACATCGCGGCCATGAAAAGTCCTGCTCACCGGCTGCAGAAAATAATGTTCGGAAGTGATGTGCCGAACCACAACGGGATGCTCCTTTTCGTAAATGCCCGAGAGCACGCCATTATCCGGTGCCAGAAAATAATGATTCTGCCCGGTGACCAGTATGGGCCGGCGTTCGGTGCCCACGCCGGGGTCCACGATGACCACGTGAATGCTGCGCGGCGGAAAGTAGGAATACGCGGCGGCGATGGACAGCGCGCCGTCGAGCAGGTCGAAGGGGTTGACCTGATGGGTGATATCGATGATCTGCGCGTCCGGATTGATTTTCAGAATGACGCCTTTCAGCACGCCCACAAGATGGTCGTTGGTGCCGTAGTCGGTCGTCAGGGTAATGATCGGATTCGTCAAGACTTTCTCCCTTTGGAGACTTTGAGTTGCCTATCGCATCGCGGAGCGGCGAGGCACCCCGTACTCTGACGCTAACGGAGGGCGCGCCGGGATGCAAGGAATCAGGCGGGAAACGGCGCAAAAGCGCCAATGGCGGGTTTTGAGGGGTGCGGGCGACCGGGATTGTATAGGCCTTGCCGAGATGGGGTCGAACACCGCAGTGCTCGACCTCTGCTGGACGGCGCTTCACGCGGCCTCTTCTATTCACCGCAAATGTGGACTGGCCAGGCGTGGCGGCTCAAATCGCACTCTGCCGAAATGTTGATAATCTCGGATACAATTCGTCCGGAGGTGGCCGATGAATCGCTCGCCATTATTTGGCCTGGGGCTTCTGCTTTTTTCTACGGCTTGTTTTGCGCAGACAACACCCGGTGACTCTCAAACATTGCAGGCGCTGCTATCGGAGGTACGTCAACTGCGGCAGGATTTGCAAGCAACAACAATCGCTTCCCAGAGAGCGCAGATCCTCATCTATCGCCTGCAAGGGCAGGAAGCGGCTGTCGCGCGCGCTTCTCAACGTCTCGATGAAGTCCGGGATAAGCTGGACAGAATCCAAGCTGAGCGGAAGCACTTGGCCGCCGAGGTCAAGCAGGATGAAGATTTCATAGCCAACTCAGAGAATCCTCCCGCTCAACAGAAAGTGCTTGAGGATAGGCTTTCCCAGCTCAAATCAGAACTCGAATCGGCAGAAGACTCGGAACAACAGGAACAAGCGCAAGAAATAGATGCCGAGCAACATTTGAGGGCGGAAGAGGCCAAGCTCAGCGACCTCCAAGACCAGTTGGACCGGCTGGATAAAGCTCTGGAGAACGCTAGCCGCCGGCCGGGCAGCAACTCCCAGTAGATGAACTCACTCGCAGTATTTGGTTAGTCCCATGACCAGGAGAGCCGCTACTTCGTCTTCTTCTTGGGCGGCTTCTCGAGGTCCGCCTGCATTTTTTTGACGCGCGCTTCCAGTTCTTTGTCTGGCTTCGCGGCCAGCAGCTTCAGCGCAGCGTCCAGATTGCCGCGAACAACATCATTGACGGTGCGCAGGCGATCCGGCTGGTTGATGCCAGTCGACTCGAACATGGCGCGAGTCTGCAGAAAGCTGTTGCTGATTTCGATGAGGTAAACCCGTGGATCAACGTCAACCTTGCCGCTGCTGAAGGCCGCTTGGCCCTTGTTGGGGTCCTGGCCGGCTCCAGCGATCGCGGAAAGGACGACTGCAAGAGCGTTGCGGTCTGTCTGGAGCTCGGCGCTCAACCGGTCGGAATCCGTAATGAATTGACCTTCCTTGACCTTCGTCAATCCAGGAATTGTTCCCGTGAAGCCCGGAAAGCTGACCTCCACGGGGATGGCGTTGCCGCTCAACTTGGAGCGCTGATTTATCATCGTTTGCATCGCGTCCATCAGGAGCGAATTCGCCGTGCTGTAGTAGTCGGAACGCATCTTGTAGAAGGCGTTGGAGTGCGACTGGGCGGCTGGCTGTTGCGCCCCGGTGTAATAGGCCTCCGCCATCTGCCTGTTGGCGTCGGCGAGCGCCGTCACCAGTGCAATGCGAAGTACGAGCGCTTGCTGGCGGTGAGACTCGTCCTTAGCTGATTTGATGGCTTTGTCGAGATTGTTCGACGCTCCATCGAAATCGGAAAGTTTGAGGTTGTTTCTCGCGTCGGTGAGGGCCTTGTCACTTTCGGAGATGGGTGGCGCACTGGAACACGCCAAGAGCAGAACGGAAATTGCGATGAACAAAAACGGCCACGGGCGGTGCGGCATCGTCGTTTCACCTCTCTGAAGAGCTGATACTGCAGGTTGGAGCGCACCTGAGCGCGATACTATGTCCACCCCCGCGCCAGAGTCAATGGCCTCAGTGGAATATGCCCGTCTACCCAGTCAAGTCTTGTGAAGCGTCTTCTGTACCGCGTCCAAAAGCAGTTCTATGGGCTGAATACCCGATTATCGGAAACTAACCTCATATCGTGGGGCGGAGCTGCTTGCGTTCAGCGGGAGGGCATCGTACGATTTCAGATTGGTGCTTCAGGTGTAATTTGCATCATTGACCACTGTCTTGTGGCAGCTTGCGCGGATGGTGTGGCGCGGCAGGGTCTTCGGTCAGGAGAAAGTCTGCATGAAATCGGTCGTAGTGGTTGGTGCGCAGTGGGGAGATGAAGGCAAAGGCAAGGTCGTCGATTACCTGGCGGGTTCGTTCGATTACATAGCGCGGGTGGCCGGCGGCCACAACGCGGGACACACGGTAATCATCGGCAAAGAGCGCCATGTGTTGCAACTGATTCCTTGCGGCATCCTTCGGCCGAAGCAACATGCCATTATCGGCCCGGGCGTGGTGGTGGATCCGTCGGCGCTTGTCGGCGAAATTGAGGCCTTGGCCAAATGCGGGATCAGCGTGGCCGGGCGGCTGCACATCAGCAACCGCGCGCACCTGATTTTTCCCTATCACCGCGAACTGGATAAAGCCGCGGAAACGGCGCGCGGCGCCAACAAGATTGGCACGACCTCGCGCGGCATCGGGCCGGCCTATGAGGACAAGATGGCACGGCGCGGGCTGCGCATGGTGGATCTACTGACGCCGGAGCTCTTCCGCGAAAAGGCGGCGCGGGTGGTGGCGGAGAAAAACCGCATTGCGCAAGGGGCCTACGGTGCGAGCATCGATTTTTCGCAGGATGTGGAAGAAGCGCTCAGGCTGGGCGAGAAGATCAAAGGCTTCATCTGCGATACCGCGGAATTGACCAACCGCGTGCTGGATGAGGGCAAATCGGTGCTCTTCGAGGGCGCGCAAGGCACCATGCTGGACATTGACCATGGCACCTATCCCTTCGTCACGTCTTCCAGCGCGACTTCCGGTGGCGCCACCACGGGCATGGGCGTGCCTCCCACGAAAATCCGCCATGTCCTCGGCGTTTCCAAGGCGTATACGACGCGCGTTGGCAGGGGGCCGTTTCCCACGGAAATGCCGGACCTGGAAGCGAAGGAAGTGCGCGATCTCGGCAACGAATTTGGCGCGGTGACGGGACGTCCGCGGCGCTGCGGCTGGCTGGACCTGGCGGAATTGCGCTACGCGAAAATGATCAACGGCATTGATACGCTGGCGATCACCAAGCTCGACGTATTTGATACCCAGCGCGAAATCAGAGTTGGCGTGGGCTACCAGTATAAGGGCACGGAGCTGAAGGAAATGCCCGCCTCCGCGGAAGAATATGAACGCGTTACGCCGGTGTACAAGACCCTGCCCGGCTGGTGCGAGCAGACCTATGGCGTGCAAGACGCCGCAAAACTCCCGAAGGCGTCGCTGGAATATTTGCGCTTTGTGTCCGATTTTTTGCAGGTGGAGATCGGCATGATTTCCACGGGGCCGGAGCGCGACGCCACCATCATCCAGCCCGGCACGCTGCTGGCACGCTGGTTATAAACCATTTCCCAAAAAGCGACGTGGTGGTTAGTCTGTGTGGGGCGAGGACTCTTCATGCTGCGCTATGACGAAGCCCGGCAAATGGTGATCAAACAGGCGGGCAGCCGGCCGCGGTCACCGGCCACCTCCAAGCTGAGCGTCGGTGAGGCGCTGGGTTACGTCTTGGCCGAGGAAATCCGGACGGACCGCGAATACCCGCCGTTCGACCGCTCCACGCGCGATGGCTACGCGGTGCGCGCCGGCGAGGCGGCCGCAAGCGCGAGTTTGCGCTGCGTGGGCGAAGTCAAGGCAGGGGACAGTGTCACCTTGCCGCTGGCCCCGGGGAGTTGCGTGCAAATCATGACTGGCGCGGCGGTGCCGCCCGGCGCGGACGCTGTGGTCATGATCGAATTCACGTCCCGCGATGGCGATGCCGTTACTTTGCAACGTGGCACCCTGCCTGGACAGAACATCGTGCCGCGCGGCAGCGAAGCGCGCGCCGGCGATGTGGCCTTGCAGCCGGGGCTGCGCCTCGGCTTTGCGGAACTGGCGATTGCCGCGCAGGTTGGTGCGGCGCAACTCCTATGCGTCCGGAAACCGCGTGTGGCGATTCTCTCCACGGGTGACGAGGTTGTGTCGATCGGCGAGGCGCCCGGTCCATTCCATATTCGCAACAGCAACAGCATTTCGCTGGCCGCGCAGGTGCGCCTTGCCGGAGGCGAGCCGGTGCTGCTTGGCAATGCATTGGACCGCAGCGACGACCTCGGCGCAAAAGTCGAGCAAGGTCTGCGCGAAGACGTGCTGGTGCTTTCTGGCGGCGTCTCCATGGGCAAGTATGACTTGGTCGAATCCGTGTTGCAGGCCATGGGCGCGGAGTTTTTCTTTGACGCGGTGGCCATACGCCCGGGGAAGCCCACGGTGTTTGCGCGCTGCCGCGACGCTTTTGTGTTTGGGCTGCCGGGCAATCCCGTGTCCACAATGGTGACATTTCTCTTGTTCGTCGTGCCTGTGATCGATCTATTGAGCGGTGCACCGGCCCGGCCTCTCCCGTTGCTGGAAGCCACGCTGGCGGAACCCCTGAAGGAAAAGCCCGGGCTGACGCATTTCCTGCCCGCGCGCGTGGAATGGAGAGGCGAATCTGCCGAGGTACGGCCGCTGCGCTGGCATGGCTCTGGCGACATTGCGGCGCTCAGCCGCGCGAACTGCTTCCTGGTGGTCCCGGCTGACCGTCAGGACATTGCTGCGGGAGAGAGGGTTTCCGTTCTACCGCGGAGCGACGTACTCTAGGATTTACCTCGATAGCGTGAGTTTAAGTATTTTCTATGGCAAGACTCCGGTCGTGGCAGAAGGGCCCGGAAAGATACTCGTCTTCAGAGCTGCGGCGAATGGCAAAACTCACCCACTACGGTAAAAGCGGCGAAGTGCTCATGGTGGACGTTTCCGCGAAATCGGTCACCACGCGGTCGGCGGTGGCACACGCATTTGTGCGCATGGCGCCCCGCGTGGTGCGGGCGGTCCGGCATTTGAAAAACCCCAAGGGCAATCCGCTGGAAGTGGCGCGGATAGCGGGGATCGCCGCGGCCAAACGCACCGCGGAGTGGATACCTCTTTGTCATCCGCTGCCGCTGACGCACATTGCTGTGACCCCACGGCTGTGCAAAGATGGAGTGGAAATTCATTCCCGGGTAACAGCCACGGCGCAAACAGGCGTGGAAATGGAAGCGCTGGTCGCTACCGCTTGTGCGGCGCTCACGGTGTATGACATGTGCAAGGCTCTCGATAAAGGGATGGAAATCGCTGAGGTCTACCTTCTGGAAAAGACGGGTGGAAAAAGTGGCGACTACCGGCGCGCGCGAGGGAAGAAAACGCGGAGAGCTCACAAATGACAGCGGCACCGGGCAAGACAGTTAAGCTGCTGCTGGCAGAGGACAATCCGCTGATTCGAGCCCTTATCTCCAAGGCCCTTGATCCTTATTGCGAGGTCATGATCGCGGCGGATGGCGCCGATGCGTTGCTCAGAGTGGTGGATGAGCTGCCCGACGTGATTCTCTGCGACTACAAGATGGCTGGCCTGGATGGCCGGCAACTTTTTGAGAAGCTACGCGGCCGGGAAGCCACCCGCCACATTCCGTTTCTCTTCATGGCCAGCCGCGCGGATATCGAAGAACGTTTGCGGCCGCTTGTGGATGGCGTGGAAGACTTCATCGCCAAGCCGTTTCTGGTGAAAGACCTGGTGCGCTCCGCCAAGAAAGTGGTGGACCGGCTGCACCTCGAAAAACTCCAGAAGCTCGCTTCCCGTCCCGGCGTGATTCAGGGCCGCCTGGAAGAAATGAACATGACCGACCTGATGCAATCGCTGGAAATAGGCCAGAAATCCTGCCGCCTGGTGGTGCGCAAGGGCGAGGACCAGGCGGAACTGTATTTTGCCAACGGGCAGTGCCGCGACGCGAAGATCGGCACGCTTCAGGGCGACGAAGCGGTGTTCAAGGTGGTTTTGTGGACCGAGGGCGAGTTCGAGATTGACTTCAACGCCGCCGGCGCATCTACTGCCACAACGACCACGCGCAGCACCACCGGCCTCCTCATGGAAGCCATGCGCATGTTGGACGAAGCCAATCGCGACGCCCTCGAAAGCAAGTAATCCAGCCATGCGTGTTGCCATACTGACGATCAGCGATTCCGTTGCGCGCGGTGAACGCATGGACCTCTCCGGGCCGGCGCTGGTGCAGCGCTGCCGCGAACTTGGCTGGGAAGTGAATGCGACGTTGCGGTGCTCGGATGACCCGGGTAATGTACGCAGCCAATTGTGCGAACTGGCGGATTCGAAGCGTGTCGATCTGCTGTTGACCACCGGCGGCACGGGGCTGGGGCCGCGCGACAATACGCCGGAAGCCACGCTCGACGTTGCGCAACATAACATTCCCGGCTTGGCCGAAGAGATGCGGCGCAAGGGCGTGGAGAAAACGCCCATGGCGCTATTGTCGCGGGGCATTGTGGTGTCGCGGCACCGCACTCTCATTGTGAATTTGCCGGGCAGCCCGAAAGGCGCAGTCGAATCGCTGGACGCCATCGCGCACCTGCTGCCACACGCGCTGGAAGTGCTCCACGGCGCGCGCCACGACTAGTACCGTTCCAACTATTTGGGCCGAAGGACGGTCCAAGCGTCTGATGCGAACACGAAGAAAGCATTCTCGAAGGGATTTGCTGGAACAAGTTGGAACGGCACTAGCAGACGATCGCCCTACTAGAGTTCCGCAACATCCATACAGGATGGATCGGCCGTCCCTTGCAGGGCTGGACTCGCCATTCCCTTGTTGACGGCATTCGCGGCGTCCGTAACAATGCTTTCATCATGCCTACGAAACTTTTAGACAAGACTCTCGCCGTACTGGGTACCGGCAAACTCGGCGGCATCCTGTTGCGCGCCTATCTCAAGCAAGGACTGTTCGCGCAGAAGCGCGTAACCGCGACGGTGCGCCACGAGGAAAAGGCCGCGGCGCTTTCCAAGGACCTCGGCGTCAGCGGCACGACGGACAATCGCAAGGCCGTGCATGGTGCGGATATCGTGCTTCTAGCCGTAAAGCCGCAGGTGGTTGGCGACGTCCTGAAGGAAATTGCGCCGGAGCTGGGCAAGGACACGCTGATCATTTCTGTGGCGGCTTCCGTGCCCACCGCGTACATTGAGCAGCGCGTCGGCGCCAAGACTGCCGTCGTGCGCGCCATGCCCAATACCTGCTCCGCCGTGGGCTGCGGCATGACCGGTATCTGCCGCGGCGCGCACGCCTCCGCCGAGCACCTGGAAATCGCGAAAGCCATGTTCAATGCCGTGGGCCGCACGGTGGTGGTTGACGAGAAAAACATGGATGCGGTCACCGGCCTTTCCGCCAGCGGCCCCGCGTTTGCCTACATTATTCTGGAATCGCTCGCGGAAGCCGGCGTGAAGGTGGGCTTGCCGCGCGACATCGCCACGCTGCTGGCGTCGCAGACGATGAAGGGCGCGGCCAGCGTGGTGCTGGAGACAGGCGATCATCCCGCCTTGTTGAAAGACGCGGTGACGACTCCGGCCGGCTGCACAATCGACGGCATACTCGAACTTGAGGAAGGGAAGCTGCGCGTGACGCTGATTAAAGCGGTGGTGAAAGCCACGCAGCGCGCCGGCGAATTATTGTTCGAGAAATAGGGGCCTCGCATATCGCAGCACAAAGAACGACGCGCAAGAAATGCGTGGCCCGCGCGCCCGGAATTCACTTTGTGTGGAGTTGTGGTACGATGCCCCGAGAGGCATTCCATGCCTGAGGCGTACATCCCGGTTCTGATTTTTGCGTTGCTGGTTCTGTCGTTCCCCGTTCTCACCCTGTTGATCTTCAAATTGATCCGCCCGGAATCACGCGGCGGCCCGGCCAAATTGCAGCCTTATGAGTGCGGCATACCGCCGGAAAGCAACGCGCGGGGCCGCTATTCGGCGCGGTTCTACGTGGTGGCCATGCTGTTCGTGATCTTCGACGTGGAAACGATGTTCCTGTTCCCGTGGGCGATTTTGTATCGCTCTTGGGTGGCGAACCACATGGGCGCGTTCGCGTTGGTTTCCATGTTCGTCTTCCTGGGCATCCTGCTGGTTGGCTACGCCTGGTTGTACAAAAAAGGTGCGCTCGACTGGGCCTAGTCTTGACGCACGCTCGCGCATTTCACTTTTCAGAGCTCTAAGCCCACATTTCCATTTTGAACTTTAGTTACAAATCTTTGGATGCAGGTTTTCATCATTGTTTATGCAGGTGTGAAAGAGATAAGGACGGTTTGGAGGTAGAAACCCAGTGGGTGAGAGCCTGAACCAGCCATTTCAGCTATCATTTAACAGTTCGTTGAAGGTCGATTTCCAAGGGTCGCTTGTCACTTCGGACGGTGGCCTGATTCTGGTGCGGGAGTTGGACGAACGTTTGGGATTCAGCGAACGGATCGAGCAACACTTGAACGACTCTCGGGGAAAGAACACGCAGTTGCCGCTGGCGGACCTGTTGCGCCTGTCGGCGTACAGCCGGTTGGCGGGATATGAAGACATAAACGACGCCGAGCGCGTCTCCCAAGATCCGACGTTACGGCTGATCGGTGCGGACAAAATCTGGGAGCGTGGGGCAGCGCTGACTTCTCGAAACAGATTTCGGTGGGGCGCGGGACTGGGGAAGGAAAAGTGTTTGAGGAATGGGCCGGAAAGCGTCAGTTTTCAGCTTTGAGATTTTGCCGCTGTCGTCGGAAATGTTCTGCACTCACAAATCTGGCTGGAGTATTGCATGCTGACGGGGTTGAGTGTATGTTATCCGTCATCTGGAAAGTCAAAATGGAAATTCCAGCTTACATGACTATCCTCCACTGTCTTGCAAATCAAATATAGCTGGAACTTCTAGGATGAGAACATGAAAAAGTCGGGCGCGAGCCAAGGCCAGTCGGCATCGGAGCTCATCTCGAAAAGAATTGCCGAACTTGGGGACTGGCGCGGGGAAACCCTCGGCAGAATGCGCAAGCTCATCAAGGAAGCGGACCCGGGCGTCGTCGAGGAGTGGAAGTGGAGGGGCACTCCGATTTGGTCGCACGATGGCATCATCTGCACTGGCGAATCCTACAAGAATGTCGTGAAGCTTACCTTCTCCAAGGGCGCGTCTCTGAAGGATCCGGCCCGTCTTTTCAACGCGAGTCTCGACGGAAACGTACGTCGCGCGATCGACATCCACGAAGGAGAAGAAGTTGACGAGTCCGCCTTCAAGGCGCTCGTTCGCCAAGCGGTCGCCCTCAACAGTTCTGGCAAGTCGAAACCTTCGAAGAAAGCGAAGTCCTAAGGGATTCCGCCCCTGAACAGGTCCGACATCGGAGTGGCGGAGGTGTCGTTCCGCCCGAGCGTACCCAGGTTGAAGATCGCCTCGACAGTCGCAAGGAGCGAATAGTGGGAATCCTGGCTAAAGATGTTTTTCAAGCACGTGGCGGCGCGCATTGACTGCTCTCACTGCGTATGTTAGAAACGCAGGGAGCGATCCTGTTGGCTGCCAGGTCGCGAATGAGTGTGTCCGCCTGCAGACTGGCTTGCGCGTTTTCGCTCCTTCCTTTTTGCGCGCGGCCTTAATTGCGGCCATTCTCGGGGGAGTGAATCGGGGCTGCTTGGAGTCCTGAAGAGCCCTACTTTGCAGCCCAATGGTCCCAGGGTCCATGGCAGACGAGCCCAAGGCACCCCAGTCGCCCGAAAGTCCCAAGCCAGATAATTCTGGCGCTACGCCGGCGCCGCCCGCGAGCGCCGAGGCTGCCCCATCTCCAGCCGCAAAGCCCGCCGCGCCCGCCAGGCCCGCGCCGCCGCCTCCAAAGCCGCCAGTATTGATGCAGATTCCGCTGGACAACGATTTAACCAAGCGCTACCGGGCGCAATTTGGCACGGCGATTCTGGACGCCATCGAGGACCGCAAGCAGCCGTACCTGGTCATTGCCGCGGCGCAATTGGCGGAAATTGCGCGTTACTCGCGCGACATCGAGAAATTCGATCTCCTGGAAGACTACACGGCTGTGGATTGGCCGCGCCGCGAGAAGCGTTTCGATCTGATCGCCATTCTCTATTCGTTTCCTCACAACACGCGGCTGCGGCTGAAAGTTCCGCTGGCGGACGGGGAAACACCGGCGAGCCTCGTGGAGATTTGGCCGACCGCGAACTGGCTGGAGCGCGAAATTTTCGACATGTTCGGCATTTCCTTCAGCGGGCATCCGGATATGAAGCGCATCCTTCTGCCCGAGGAGTGGCAGGGGCATCCGCTACGCAAGGACTACGACATTTTGCAGCAGGACACCGCCTGGGTCCGCGAAAATCTGGGGATCGAGAGCGGGCAGTAGGGCCGCAGAACGCAGGCGCGCAAGAAATCTGGCAGCACGAGCCTGGAAGGTACCTTGCAAGACGACGCAGCGCAAAATCAGACGCTACTGGGCGCCGACGAACTCGTCCTCAACATGGGGCCGCAGCATCCTTCCACGCACGGCGTGCTGCGCGTGAAGCTGAAGCTGGATGGCGAACGCGTGCGCGGCACCGAGTGCGTCATCGGGTATCTGCACCGAGGCGTGGAGAAAATTGCGGAAAACCGCACCTACCAGCAATTTGCGCCGTACGTGGACCGCATGGATTACGTCGCGGCGGTCAGCAACGGCCTGGGTTACTGCGAAGCGGTGGAAAAGCTGCTGAATGTGGAAGCGCCGCCTCGCGCGAAAGTTATCCGCACGATCATGACAGAATTGCAACGCATTGCCAGCCACCTGGTCTGGCTGGGCACGCACGCGCTGGACATTGGCGCGCTCACGCCGCTGTTTTACTGTTTTCGCGAACGCGAAGAGATCCTGAAGATTTTCGAGAAGTATTGCGGGGCGCGCCTGACCACGCATGCCTTCCGCATCGGCGGGCTGCAATACGAAGCCTACGACTCGTTTGAAAAAGATGTGGAGCGCTTCTGCAAGGATTTCGAGCGCCGCATCCAGGAGTATGTCGATCTCCTGACAGGCAACAGCATCTGGATCGGGCGCACGCGCAACGTTGGCGTGCTCAGCGCCGAGGATTGCATCGCGCTGGGCGCTTCGGGACCCGTGCTGCGCGCCAGCGGCGTGAAATGGGACCTGCGCAAAGCGCAACCCTACGCCGCCTACGACCAGTACAAATTTGAGATTCCCGTGGGCACCAACGGCGACACCTACGACCGTTACATGGTGCGCATGGAAGAGATGCGGCAATCGCGCCTGATTTGCCTGCAGGCGATCGAGAACATTCCCGCGGGGCCGATTTTGGGCAAGGTGGGCAAAGTGCTGAAGCCGCCCGCCGGCGAGATTTATCATTCCATCGAGGCGCCCAAGGGCATCCTGGGCTATTACATTGTGAGCGATGGCACAACGCAGCCGTATCGCGTGCGCATCCGCCCGCCGTCATTCATCAACTTGCAGGCGCTGGATAAAATGGCGCGCGGGCATTTGGTGGCCGATGTGGTCGCGATCATCGGCACGCTGGACATCGTTCTTGGCGAGGTGGACCGCTAACGCCATGAATCCCATCATTCATGCCGTGCTCGCCTTCCTGCAGACCTGGTGGGTCGAACTGGTCTGCGGCGTCGTCATCGTCGCCGTGGTGCCGCTCGTTGCCGGCTACCTTGTCCTTTTGGAACGCAAACTGATGGCTGACATGCAGGCGCGGCTGGGGCCGATGCGCGTGGGGCCGCACGGTTTGCTGCAGCCCATTGCCGACGCGTTGAAGTTGCTGATCAAGGAAGACATTATCCCGGATCACGCGGACAAAATGATTTTCTGGCTGGCGCCGGTGGCGTCCATGACGGCAGCGCTCACGGCGATGGGAGGAATTGCGTTTGGGCCGTCGTTCCTGGTGGCGCGCGATATTAACGTGGGTCTGCTGTTTGTGGTCGGCGTCAGCTCCATGGGACTCCTCGGAATCATGCTCGGCGGCTGGGCATCGAACAGCCACTATTCGATCATGGGCTCGCTGCGCAGCACGGCGCAGTTGGTCAGCTATGAAACCGCGGGGGGGCTGGCGCTGATCAGCGGCCTGCTGCTTGCGGGAACGCTGAAGATTCGCGCCATCGTGGACGCGCAGGAACAATATGGCGTGTGGTTCGTGTTCCTCGTGCCGGTGGCTTTCTTCATCTATCTGGTGGCCTCAATCGCGGAAACGAATCGCGCACCGTTCGATCTGCCGGAAGCGGAATCGGAACTCGTGGCCGGTTATATGACCGAATACAGCGGCTTTCGCTGGGCGTGCTATTTCCTTGGCGAGTACGCCAACATGATCGTGGTCGGCGCCGTGGCGACGACGCTGTTTCTCGGCGGCTGGTTGCGGCCGTTCCCGCATGTGCGCTGGATGAACTGGCTGGACGCTGTGCCCGCCGTATTCACCGCGGCGGTGGGTGCGTATTGCGTGTACCGTGCAGGGAAGCAGCCTGTGCGCGTGCAGGTGTGGTTCATGTGGGGAGTGGCGCTGACGTGTTTCGCGGTAGCGCTGATCCTGGGCGTGCCTTTGCTGGTGGCGCCGCTGAAGTTTATGGTGCCTGGGCTCAACGGCGCTTTCTGGTTTCTGCTGAAGATCAGCGCGTACATTTACGTGTTTATGTGGCTGCGCTTTACGCTGCCGCGTTACCGCTTCGACCAGTTAATGCACCTGGGCTGGTACATTCTGATACCGCTGGCGATTGTGAACGTGCTGGCCGTGGGCATGGCCATGATTCTTGAAATGCAATATGGCTGGAACCGCTGGCTAGCCATGCTTCCGACTACGATGATCACTCTGGCCGCGGCGCTCTACCTGCTGTATTTGAATGATAAACGCGCCGCGGCGGCTTCTTCGGCGGCGCCGCCTCCGGAAGAGCCTTCGACTGGGGATTCCTATGCTGGATAAGGTGATCTTCTTTTTCTTTGCCGGTGTGGCGATCCTCAGCGCCGGACTGATGGTGACGCGGCGTAACGCCATGCATAGCGCCGTTTTCCTCATCACCACGCTGCTGGCCACTGCGGGAATCTTCCTGCAACTGCGCGCGGAGTTCCTGTTCATCGCGCAGATCATTTTGTATGTCGCGGGGATCATGGTGCTGTTCATTTTCGTGATCATGCTGGTGAGCCTCGATGTGGCTGTGCACGAGATGCAGTTCTCGCGGCAGAAGTGGGTGGCGCTTTTCGTGACGCTGGCGCTCGCCCTCGAGGTGAGTGTGATGCTGTGGTCGTCGCGCCAGGTTCCCGGCCAGGGATTCTTGCTGCCCAACGCCGTGCCGGCGGGAAAATTGCCGCCGAATACCGAAGCGCTGGCGGGCCGCTTGTTCGATGCGTACCTGCTGCCGTTTGAGATTGCCAGCGTTTTGCTGCTTGTGGCCATGGTGGGAGCCGTGGTGATGGCCAAGAAAAGGACCTAGAACGCGATGATGCCCATTGGCTACTACCTGTTTTTGAGCATGGCGCTCTTTCTGATCGGCGCCATCGGCGTAATTACGCGGCGCAATGTGATCGTGGTGCTGATGTCCATCGAGCTGATTCTGAACGCCGCGAACATCAACCTGGTGGCGTTTTCGCGGATTTTTGGCGACGTGGCCGGACAGGTTTTCGCGCTGTTCATTATCGCGGATGCCGCCGCGGAAGCCGCGGTGGGGCTGGGCATCATCATCGCCTTCTTCCGCAATCGGGAAACCGTGCTTGAGGATGAAATGGATCTTCTGAAATGGTGAAGCGCACCCCATCATCGCGAGCGAAGCGCGGGGTTGGCTTCTCCCGGAGGCCGCGGCCATGACTCCCTCCGGCTATTTCCTCGAGCACCTCTGGCTCATCCCGCTCTTTCCGCTGGTGACCGCCGCGCTGATGCTGCTGATTGGCCGGCGCCTGCCGCACGCAGCGGTAAGCTTCTTCTGCGTGGGCAGCGTCTTCCTCTCGTTTGTGTATGCTGCGGGTGCGGTCTACCAACTGCTTGCTGTCGCCCCGGAGAATCGCGTTTACCAGCAAATTCTTTTTGAGTGGATCACACCGGGTGCCATGCCGGGACCCGGCGGCCTGTTCAACTTCGTGGCCGATTGGGGCTATCTCCTCGATCCACTTTCTTGCGTGATGGTGCTGGTGGTGACTGGCGTCGGCTTTCTGATCCACGTTTACTCGATCGGGTACATGGGCCACGAGGGCGGCTACTACCGGTTCTTCGGCTACATGAACCTATTCATGTTTTCGATGCTGACGCTGGTGCTGGCCAACAATCTTCTGTTTCTCTTCGTTGGCTGGGAAGGCGTGGGGCTCTGCAGCTACCTGCTGATTGGTTTCTACTTTTTGAAGAAGTCCGCTGCCGACGCGGGGAAGAAAGCGTTCATCGTGAATCGCATCGGGGATACGGGCTTCCTCCTTGGTATTTTCCTGGTCGCCATGACGTTTGGCACGGTGCGCTTCACTTCGCAAATGCTCGGCGATCCGGTCGCTTATGCGGGAATACTCGAAACGCTGCGGGCGATGGTGGACCAGGGACGCCTGGCCTATGGCGCGCCGGTTCTTACCGGCATTGCGCTGCTGCTCTTCCTCGGCGCCACCGGAAAATCCGCGCAGATTCCACTGTACGTCTGGCTGCCCGACGCGATGGAAGGCCCCACGCCGGTCAGCGCGTTGATCCACGCGGCGACGATGGTCACCGCGGGCGTGTACATGGTGGCGCGCATGAGCGCGATCTACCAATTGGCGCCGGTGGCGATGGATGTGGTCGCAATCGTCGGCGCCACGACGGCCATTTTCGCCGCTTCCATGGCCGTGGCGCAGAACGACATCAAAAAGGTCCTGGCGTATTCCACCATCAGCCAGCTCGGCTACATGTTTCTGGCGCTGGGCGTTGGCGCATTCTCGGCCGGCATATTCCACTTGATGACCCACGCTTTTTTCAAAGCCCTGCTCTTCCTGGGGGCCGGGAGCGTGATTCACGCGCTTTCCGGGGAGCAGGACTTGCACAGGATGGGCGGACTGTGGAACACCATTCCCGCCACCTCGCGGCCGTTTCTGATTGCCACGCTGGCCATCACCGGTATCCCTCCGCTGGCGGGCTTTTTCAGCAAGGACGAAATTCTGGGCCACGTGTTTAATCGCCACAACCCGGGGTTGCTGATGGATCGCTACCTGTTTCTCTGGGCGATTGGACTGATCACTGCGGGAATTACCGCGTTCTACATGTTCCGGCTGTTCTTCCAGGTTTTTCGGGGCCGTTCGCGCATCGCGACGGAGTTGGAAGAACACATCCACGAGTCGCCAAGGTCCATGACCACGCCGTTGATGATCCTGGCGTTTTTTTCTATTTGCGGCGGCTGGTTTGCTCTCCCGGTGCTTTGGGGGGAGAACAACACGCTTGACACCTTCCTGGAGCCGGCGTTGAGGGGCGTGAAGGACGAAATCGGCGCCGTTGAATTGGGCCAGCACACTTTGTTCAAGGAATATTTGCTGATGATGGCTTCCGTGGGCATCGCCGCGCTGGGCATTTGGCTTGCGTATCGCCTCTATCTGCAGTTCCCGAAGCTCCATTCCAAAGTCGCCGCAGCCTGGCCGCGTTTGTACGATCTGCTGGTCCACAAATACTACGTAGACGAAATTTACGATGCGTTGTTTGTGAACCGCGTGAAGGATTTGAGCACGGCGTTCGGCGTCGTGGATGCCAAGCTGATCGATGGTGTCGGCGTGGATGGCGCGGGATGGCTGGCGCGCGTGATTTCCCGGATTTCGATGTGGTGGGATAACTGGGTCATCGACGGCCTGGTGAACCTGGCTGGCAAGATCACCAGGGGGCTGAGCGTGCCGGTGCGCATGTTCCAGACCGGCGTGTTTTCCAGCTACGCCATGCTGATCCTGCTGGGCCTGGCGATTTTATTGGGCTATTACGGCCACCACATGCACATGATTGTGCGCAATGTGCGCTGAAAGGCGAACCGCATGGGGCTTTTTCATGATCATCTCCTGAGCGTGGTGCTGTTCACCCCGCTGGTGGGCGCGGTGCTCCTGTTCTTCATTCCGCGGGACGCGCCGATGCTCCACCGCGTCGTCGGCAATCTCTTCGGCGTGCTCGGCTTTCTAGTTTCCGTGCCGCTGGTCATTCACTTCCCGGTGGGCGGCAATGACTACGCCTTCCGCGAAACCGCGAACTGGATTCCTTCCATCGGCGCGAAATACGCCCTGGGTATTGATGGCATCAGCCTACTGCTGGTGATGCTCACTACCCTCCTCGGCATGATTGCGATTACTTCCTCCTGGACCGCCATCAATACGCGCACCAAGGAGTACTACATTCTGATGCTCCTGCTACAGACGGGCATGCTCGGCGTCTTCATGTCGCTCGATTTCTTCCTGTTCTACGTGTTCTGGGAAGTGATGCTCGTGCCCATGTACTTCCTGATCGGTGTGTGGGGCAGCGAGCGGCGGCTCTATGCCGCCATCAAGTTCTTTCTGTACACGCTGGCGGGTTCCGTCATCATGCTGCTGGGCATCCTGGCGCTGTACTTCAATACCGCGAAGATGACCGGCGTGCAGACGTTTGACGTGCCTGCGCTGCTGGCCGCCGCGCAGCATTTTCCTGAATCGCTGAAGGTCTGGCTCTTTTGGGGCTTCTTCTTCGCGTTTGCCATCAAGGTGCCGATGTTTCCGTTTCACACCTGGCTGCCGGATGCCCACACGGAAGCGCCCACGGCTGGCTCCGTCATCCTGGCCGGCGTCCTGCTGAAAATGGGCACGTACGGTTTCCTGCGCTTCTCGCTGCCGATGCTGCCGGCGGAGGCTGTCCTGCGCGCAAAGATCATTCATATCCTCATCGTGCTCTCGCTGATCGGCATCATCTATGGCGCGATTATCTGCCTGATGCAGAAGGACATGAAACGCCTGATCGCGTACAGTTCCGTCAGCCACCTGGGCTTCTGCACGCTGGGCATTTTCGCGCTGACGCCACAAGGACTTTCCGGCAGCGTCCTGCAGCAGATCAATCACGGCATTTCCACGGGCGCGCTCTTCCTCCTCGTCGGCATACTCTACGAGCGGCGGCACACGCGCTTGATCTCCGAATTCGGGGGATTGGCTACGCCAATGCCGAATTTTGCGGCCATCTATTTGATCATCACCCTCAGTTCGCTGGGCATGCCCATCCTCAACGGCTTCATTGGGGAGTTCACGATATTGCAGGGCGCGTTCGTGGTGAACAAAGCCTGGGCTGCCTGGGGCACGCTGGGCATCGTGCTGGGCGCCGCGTATCTATTGTGGCTGTACCAGCGCGTGATGTTCGGAACCGTCACGCACGACGTGAACAAGACCCTGCCGGACCTGAACGTGCGCGAATATGCGGTGCTGCTGCCGCTGGTCGTCCTGGCGTTCTGGATCGGCATTTATCCCAAGCCGTTCTTCGCTTTCATTGACAAGCCGGTGGAGAAAATTGTCCAGCAGGTGAATCCGAAGTTTTACGAGCAAGCCAACCGGGCGCTGCCGCCCGCTGCGCCGGTCGCTCCGCCTTCCGCTCCGGCAAGTCTGGAGGTCAAGTAAGGAACCCCGATGCACTTTTCCTTCCTCGACCCGATCCTGAATTACATTCACGGCGATGGCCTGGTCGTCCTGCCGCAGATGGAACTGCTCCTGTTCGCTTTGGGCATCCTGATTTTCGATTTTCTGCTGGAGAAGCGGGAAAAGCACCTGAACGCGTTTCTAGCCCTCCTCGGCGTTGCGGCCAGTGGCCTCGGCTTATTCATGCAGTTTCAGAAGTACCGGGATGTCCGCGTCAGCCAAATAGGGCTGCCCGTCCTGATCGGTTTTCACAACTCCGTGATCGTGGACGGCTTCTTCCTGGTTTTCGCGATGATTTTTCTGGCCGCCACCGCCCTGGTGATTCTGCTCTCCGTCCGCTACTTGAATATCGAGAAGGAGCAGGAAGGCGAATATTATGCGCTGCTGCTGTTCTCCTGCATCGGCATGATGTTCATGGCTTCCGGCATTGATTTGATTGTGCTTTTCCTGGGGCTGGAGACGATGGCGCTCAGCTTCTATGCGATGGTCGGCTTCCTGCGGCGCGAGAAGCGCTCCAACGAAGCGGCGATGAAATACCTGCTGCTTGGCGCGTTCAGCACCGGCATTCTGGCTTACGGCTTTTCGCTGTTGTATGGCCTGAGCGCTTTCCGAAGAGGTTTTCAGCCATCCACCAACATCGCTGATATCGGGGAGGCGGTCTCCAACCGTTTCCAGTACTCCTTATCGCAAGGTGGTATCGATTGGCTGGTGATCCTGGCGTTTGTCACCGTCGCCGCCGGCATGTTCTTCAAGGTGGCGGCGGTGCCGTTCCACCAGTGGGCCCCCGATGTGTACGAAGGAGCGCCCACGCCCATTTCCGCGTACGTCAGCGTGGCGTCGAAGACGGCGAGTTTTGCGATGTTCCTGCGGCTGGTGATCAACGTGTTCGGGGGTTCGCAAACCACCAACGTGTTTGGGAATTCGCAAACAACCTGGATGTACATTATCTCCGGCGTCGCGATCGCTTCGCTGACGTGGGGCAACCTGGCAGCGCTGACGCAGACCAATATGAAGCGGCTGTTGGCGTATTCCTCGATTTCGCATGTTGGGTACATCTTGTTGGGGCTGGTGGCGTGGAATGAGACGGGCCTTGTGGGGATCATGTATTACCTGATCGCGTACGCCTTCATGACGATCGGCGCGTTCGCCGTGGTCATCGTCATGCGCCAGCGCGGGCTGATCGGCGATGAACTGGACGACCTTGACGGGCTGTACCAGCGCAGCCCCGCGGCCGCGTTCTTGCTGCTGATTTTCATGTTGTCGCTTGCGGGCATACCGCCGACCGCGGGCTTTGTGGCAAAGTATTTCATTTTCCAGGCGCTCATCGAATCGCATCATCCGGTGCTGGCGGTTTTCGCGGCGCTGTATATCGTGCCCGGGCTATACTACTACTTTCGCGTCGTCAAGCATGCCTGGATGAAGAAGCCGGGCGGCGCGCCGGCGCCGCACATGAGCAGCGCGCAAGCCGTGGCGCTGGGCACGGCCCTGTTTGTAACGCTGGCCGCGGGAATTTATCCGGATCCGTTCGTACGTCTGGCACGCTATGCCTTTGGACCATAACGAAAATCGCGACGAGCAACTGACTCCCGCGGAGAAGCAGGCCAGGGGATTCTCGCGGCAGTTCGCCATGGCCATGGAACTGCCGTTTGTGCTGGTAGCGGCGGTGGCGGTTGGCGGCCTGATCGGGTATTTTCTGGATCGCTGGCTGCATACCAAGCCCATCCTGATGCTGGTCCTGGGCTTTCTGGGATTCTTCGGCGGCTTGCGCGATGTGCTGCGGCGTCTTCCCGCGGACGACGATGGAAAGTCCAAGCATTGACATTTCGAGATACCTTGCATCGGAGCGCCGGATCTCCTGGCTGACTTTGCTCTTGGGTGCGCTGGCGGCTCTGCCCGTCGGCTATTTCCACGGTTGGCGCTGGGGCGCCGGAATCTTGATCGGCGCGGTGCTCGCGTGGCTCAACTTTCGATGGCTGAAACAGGGACTGGACGCGCTGACCGAAGCGGCCACGGCGCAGGCCGATCGCCCCAAAGCGAAGGTGCCTGTGGGCATCTATTTTCGCGCGGTGTTTCGCTACGTGTTGATAGCCCTGGCCGTGTATGTTATTTTTAAATATCTGCATGTTCCCGTATTGAGCATGATTTTTGGATTGTGCTCTCTGGGAGCGGCCACAATTGCGGTAAGTGTGCACGAAATCCTGCAACCCGCGGACCGATAAATGGAAGAACATCTAAGCCGGCTGACGGTGTGGGTAAATCACCTTCTGGGACCCATCGCCCTGGGCATCCTGCACGCGCTCCATGTGCAGCCCTCCAACTCTAAGTATCCCATCCCCGAGTATCTGGTGATGTCGGTGGTCGTTGTAATCGTGGGCACGGTGCTGGCGCTGCTTGTGAGGTCGCGCCTCTCCGTGGAGCGTCCCGGGGGCCTGCAGCAGGCTGCCGAAATGCTCCTAACCAATCCCCTGGGCTTCGGGATCAAAGACCTTTTGGAAGAGAACGTTGGGCACGGGGGCGCCAAGTTCATCGCCTTCACCGGCTCCATTTCCATCTTCGTTCTTCTGGCCAACCTGCTGGGCGTGATCCCCGCATTCAGCTCGCCGACTGGTGGCAGTCTTCCTATCGTGCCGCTGGCTTGTGCGCTGCTCACCTTCCTCTATTTCAATTGGCAGGGCTTGCGGCATCAAGGACCGTTTGGCTATTTGAAGACGTTTGCCGGGCCGGTGTGGTGGTTGTCGTGGCTGATTGCCCCCGTGGAGATGATCAGCGCCACGGCGCGCATCCTCTCGCTCACCGTTCGTCTTTGGGCCAACATCTTCGCCAGCGATTTGATCTACGTCATCTTTCTCGGGCTGCTGATGGGGCCGATGCAGTGGGGCTGGTCGAAGAGCCCGGTGCTGGGCGTGGTCTTGGGCATCTTTCCGGCGCTGATCCCCCTTGTCTTTGTCGGCCTGCACATATTTGTGTCCATCATCCAGGCTTATGTCTTCACCGTGCTGCCTTCGATCTATCTCGGGCTAGCGGTGGCGGAAGAGCACTAGGACAATTTCGAGTTTGCCGCTCCAGCGTGAGACCGGCTGCGGGGCGCAGGGCCGGGAACCACCAACTGGCGGTAATTTCAAGGAGGCAGTAATGAAGAAAGCAGCGATGTTAGTGGGAGCGCTCGCGTCGGTCGCGCTGTTTGCGCCGGCCGCGTTTGCGCAGGAAACGGGAGCAGTGAGCGGCAAGGGAACCCTGGCGATTGCAGCCGCGTTTGGCATGGCGCTGGCAGCCTTTGGCGGCGCTTTGGGTCAGAGCAGGGTTGCGGCGTCGGCTTGCGAAGGCATGGCGCGGAATCCGGGAGCTGCTGCCGCGATCCGGACGGCCATGATTCTGGGCCTGGTCTTTATTGAGACGCTGGCGCTGTTTACGCTGGCCATCATTTTCACAAAGGTTTAAGCGCGAAGAAAGAAAAGGGAATGAAGCCCGCTCGGGAAAGCCCGGGCGGGCTTTTTATTTCTGCCGGGCCCTGCCAGGAAAACAGGATCAGCTCAGGGCGTTTTTCAGGCGCCTGGTGGTCTTGTGTAGCTGCTTCTTCAGTTCGTCAATCTGTTTGGAAACGGCTTGCAGTTCTTCCTTGGCTACCGCGCCCGCCTTCTTGAACTTGCGGGCTTGTTTGTCCGCCTTGCCCATCGCAGTCCCGATTTTCACGCTGACTTCCTTGAGCCTGTTTTTCTTGACCATGAGAGTTTCTCCTTTTGCGGTCGCGGCCATGCTATACCCAATTCTCGCATTTCGCCATACCAGGATTGCCGGAGAGCGTTGGGAGCTTCGCGGGCTAGCGGGCGGACAGAATTAAGTTGGGGTCGAGGACGATGCCCAGGATGTGATTGGGCGCCAGGCCAAGATAAATCGTGGCGAGCGCCGTGACGATGACCACCATGGCGGCCGTGGGGCTCAGGCTGACGGGCGCGTCGGCCGGCACGTTGCCCTTGTATTCGTGCATGTACATCACGATGATGACGCGCAGGTAGTAGTAGGCGCCGATAATGCTGTTGATGGCCATCAGGATGGCCAGCCAGATGAGCTTGGACTTGATGGCTGCGGTGAAGATGTACAGCTTGCCGAAGAACCCCGCGGTGATGGGCAAGCCGAGCAGCGAAAGCAGAAACACGCTCAGCGCGGCAGCAGCAAAAGGCTGGCGCGTGCCCAGGCCCGCGAAATCATCGGTGTTGATGTAGCGTTCGCCCTGCCCGCCTAGATCGGAAACGATCGTGAAGGCGCCCACGGAGACCAGCGAATAGGTCAGCAGGTAGAAGAGCACGGCGGCATACGCGGCGCCGGGGTCCAGCCCGGAATCGCTGTTCTTCGCCGTTGTGATCGCGGCCATCGCCACCAGGATGTACCCGGCGTGCGCGATGGAACTGTACGCCAGCAGCCGCTTGATGTTGGACTGCACCAGCGCCCCCAGGTTGCCGGCAAACATGGTCAGCGCCGCAAGAATCCAGAACGCCCAGAACCAGAAATCGGTGGCCGCGTGAACGGTGGCAAAGATGCGCAGCAACAGCGCAAACGCGGCCGCTTTGGGGCCCGCGGAGAATAGCGCCGTGACCGGAGTGGGCGCGCCTTCGTAAACGTCTGGCGTCCACACCTGGAACGGCGCGGCGGCCACCTTGAAGCCCAGCCCGACCAGGATCAGCGACAGCCCCAGCCGGACCAGATTGCTTGAGGGATCGGCAGTAGCCAGAATCCTGAGGTTCGTGGAGCCGGTGGCGCCGTAAACCAGTGCAATGCCGTAAAGAAAAAAGGCCGTCGCGAACGAACCCAATAGGAAATACTTCACCGCCGATTCGCTGGACTTGATCGAATCGCGGCGGTACCCGGCAAGGATGTAGCTGGAAATCGACGACATTTCCAGGCCGATAAAGGCGGTCAGGAGTTCCTGCGCGGAGGCGAGCACGCCCATCCCGGCAGTGGCAAAGAGGATGAGGGCGTAGAACTCCGCCGCACCAAGATTCTCCCGCTCAAGATAGGAGTCCGAGGCGAGAATCACCAGAAAGGCTACCAGGCCGATCAGCCAGTGAAAGAAAAGGCTGAAAATGTCGAACTGCACCAGGCCGCCGAAACCTTCGCCGAAGGCCGCTTTGAAGGTGACCAGCGTTCCCGCCGCCGCGCCGAGCATGGCGATGAACGTGAGCGCTTGCCGGTTCTTGACGAAGGGCTGCAGCAGCATCAGCAGCACACCCGCGCCGCACCAGGCGACCTCCGGGAGTACGCGAAGGATGTCTTGTGTGCCTGGAGGTGTCATTTAGCGGGTTCCAGACCTTTCCGAAGAGGTTGGCGTCGCGGTGGAGGCCAGGATCCGCCCGGGAGAATCGGTCCTTGCTGCTTTCGGAAGAGAGCCCGGCAGCGTCGCCTCTTGCGCGAACGAACGATTCATCTGTTCGAGAACAGTCTGGCAGGGGATGGCGAAGCGGCGCGTGAAAAACGGCGAGCCGATGCCCATCCACAAGGTCACCACCGCCATCGTCGCCAGGATCCACTTCTCGCGCGTGTCCGTGTCCGGCAGCTCGCGGTTTTTCTGGTGCGTCACTTCGCCGAAGAACACGCGCTGGTAGGACCACAACAGATAGCACGCGGAGAAAATCACGCCCGTCGCGGCCCAGGCGGCCCACTTCCAGTGCACTTGATACGTGCCCAGCAGAATGAGGTATTCGCCCACGAAGCCGTTCAACATCGGCAGGCCCATCGAAGACAGCACGATGAACAGGAAAAACGCCGCCAGCCGCGGCATCGGCGTGGCCAAGCCGCCATAATCGGAAATCTCAAACGTGTGCCGCCGGTCGTACAACATGCCCACCAGCAGGAACAGCGCGCCGGTGGAAACGCCGTGCGCCAGCATCTGGAAGACCGCGCCCTGCATGGAAATATTCTGGAACGTGAAGATGCCCAGAACGACGAAGCCCAGGTGGCTGACCGAAGAATAAGCGACGAGTTTCTTCAGGTTGGGCTGCACCATCGCCACCAGCGCGCCATAGATGATCCCGATGATCGCCAAAACAGCAACATACGGCGCCGCGCGGTGCGAAGCCTCCGGAAACAGCGGCAGGCAGAAGCGGATCATGCCGTAGGTGCCCATTTTCAGCAGGACGCCCGCGAGGATCACGGAGCCTGCCGTTGGCGCTTCCACGTGGGCGTCCGGCAGCCAGGTGTGCAGCGGGAAGAGCGGCACCTTGATGGCAAAGGCCAGGAAAAACGCGAGGAAGAGGAGCATTTCCGTGCGTGTGGAGAGTGTGAGGACTCCGTCGTGCAGCATCTGCTGGATGATCGGCAGGTCGAATGTGCCGGTCGCGTTGTACAGCCAGATGATGCCGACGAGCATCAGGATCGACCCGGCCATGGTGTACAACACGAACTTCATGGTGGCGTAAAGACGGCGTTCGTGGCCCCAGATGCCGATCAGGAAGGCCATGGGGATCAGCATGATCTCCCAGAAGAGGAAGAAGAGAAACAGGTCGAGCGAGAGGAAAACACCGACCACGCCGACTTCCAGAAGCAACAGTGTGAAGTGGAATTCCTTGATGCGGTGATGCACGCCGTGCCAGGAAGCCAGCACGCAGATGGGCGTGAGGAATGTCGTCAGGATGACCAGGAACATGCTGATGCCGTCGACGCCGAGGTGATAATTGATGGGCGGCGCGGAGATCCAATGGCCAAATTCGACCAGCGAGTAGCCGGGGGCGTTGATGGGGACCACGCGCAGCAGGAACAACGAGAAAACGAATTCCGCCGCGGAAATGGCAAACGTCATCCAGCGAACCCAGAGATGATCGTCGCCGCGCAGCAGGAGAAGCGCAGCGGCCCCAAAAGCAGGGAAGAAGATCAGGACGGAAAGGAGATGGCCGCTGAGTACCATTAGCGCACCCCTCCTGAGGAAGCCACGAAAAAGGCCGGCCGCCACAACGGCCAGAAGACGATGGCCAGAATCACGATGGCGCCGATGATCACCCAGACGGCGTAGCTGCGCACATTGCCGGATTGCGTGTGCCGCACGGTGTCGCCCACGGCCTCCGTGCCATGCGCAATCCCGTTGACGCTGCCGTCGATCATGCCCACGTCCACGACCTTCCAAAAGATGTTGCGCGATAGCCAGACGAGCGGTCCGACAATCATGGCTTGGTACAACTCGTCCACGTAGTATTTGTTGTAGAGAATCTTGCTTAAGCCGGTATAAGTGCCGCGCGTAACCTTGCCGGAGTACATGCGCCACGCGACGATCAGACCAATGCCCGCCGAAAGCACGGCAACAATGGACAGGGTCAACTCCAACGAATGCGTCGCCCCGCCGGTTGCGGCTTCGGCATTGCCAATAACCGGCGCGAGGAAATCCGCGAAGTAGTTCGGGCCACCCCAAAGCGCGGGCGCGGCAAACCACCCGCCAACCAGCGAGAGCAGAGCAAGAATCATCAGCGGCACGGTCATGCTGCCGGGCGATTCGTGAACGTGCACGTGGTGCTCGTCGTAGCGCTTTTCTCCAAAGAACGTCAGCCACACCAGCCGGAACATGTAGAACGAAGTCAATATTGCCGTCAGCAGCCCGACGCCATAGAGCGCCTTTCCGCTGTTTTCCGACTGGTAGGCCGCGAAGAGAATGGCGTCCTTCGAGAAAAATCCGGCAAAGGGAGCGAAACCGGCAATGGCGATGGTGCCAAAGAGCATGCACCAGAAGGTCACTTTGATCTTGGAAGCGAGCCCGCCCATGTGCCACATATCTTGCTCGCCGCCCATGGCGTGAATCACGCTCCCGGCGGAAAGGAAGAGCAGCGCCTTGAAGAAAGAATGCGTCATCAGGTGGAAGATGCCCGCGCCGTATGCGCCGACGCCGCAGGCGAGGAACATGTAGCCCAACTGGCTGACGGTGGAATAGGCGAGCACTTTCTTGATGTCCGGCTGCACCAGGCCGATGGTGGCCGCGAAGATCGCCGTTGCGCAGCCGACAATCGCCACGACGTACATCGCCGTGGGCGCGTGCGTGAAGAGAACGTGCGAGCGCGCCACGACGTAAACGCCCGCGGTGACCATCGTGGCCGCGTGAATCAACGCGCTGACCGGCGTGGGGCCTTCCATCGCGTCGGGCAGCCAAACGTATAGCGGAAGTTGCGCGGACTTGCCCGTGGCGCCCATGAAGAGCAGCAGGCAAGCGATGGTGAGAGTGCCGAACCGACCCATGGCGTCCGGCTGCCAGGTGGCGGCCGCGTCGAACACCGTCTTGAAATCCAAAGAGTGAAAAGCGCGGAACAACAAAAACATCCCCAACATGAAGCCAAAATCGCCGATGCGGTTGACGATGAACGCCTTCTTGCCCGCATCCGCCGCGGATTTCCTTAGGAAGTAGAAGCCGATCAACAGGTAGCTGCACAAGCCCACGCCTTCCCAACCGACAAATAGAAGCGCGAAATTGGCGGCGAGAACGAGTATCAGCATGAAGAACATGAACAGATTCAGATAGGAGAAGAATCGGTAGTAGCCGCCTTCATGCGCCATGTAGCCCGTGGCATAGATGTGGATCAGAAAGCCGACGCCGGTGACGACCAGTACCATCACGACGGTGAGCTGGTCCAACTGCAGATCGAATCCCGCGCGAAAATTTCCCGCGATGATCCAATCGAAGAATTCCTTGCGGAACGGCGCCTGTCCCCCAGCGAAGAATTCGCGCACGGCTTCCAGCGCGCACGCGAAGGATAGCCCCGTGGAACCCAAAGCGACGCCGGTAACGAACTTGTTGGGCCACTTCGCGCCCAAAAGACCATTGATGGCTGAACCGAGCAGCGGCAGCAGCGGGACGATCCAGAGATGTTCGAGTATGAGCATTATAGTTTCAATAGATTGACGCGCTCGACGTTCAGCGAATGCCGGTTACGTGCGGTCAGAATAATGATGCCGAGGCCCACAGCCGCTTCCGCGGCCGCAACAACGATCACAAAGAGCACAAAGACTTCGCCGTCCGGCTTGCCCAGCGCCTGGCTGAAGGCGACAAACGCCAGATTGACGGCGTTGAGCATCAACTCGATGGCCATGAAGAGCGTGATAATGTTCCGCTTGAACACGAAGGCCACGATGCCTAGTCCAAACAGGATGGCGCTGAGGATTAGGTAATAATTCGTCGGGACCATCGTCAGTTCTCCCGCTGGGCGAGCACGATTGCGCCCAGGATCGCCACGAGGATCAGGAAAGAGGTCAGCTCGAAGGGGTAAACGAAATCGGTGAACAGCAGCATCGAAAGCGTTTTGGTCGAGGTCAGCGCGCCATTCGGGGCCGGGGCAGGGAGGTAGCCGCCGGAGCGCGCGATGGCCGCGGCGATGAGGCCGGAGACGGCCAGCGCCAAGGGAATGCCTGCGTAGGTAGCCAGTTTGGAGAAATTGGTGCGCTCTTCCTCGCCCTCGTTCAAAAGCATGATCACGAAGACGAACAGCACCATGATCGCGCCGCCGTACACAATGATCTGCACGGCCGCGACAAATTCCGCGCCCATGAGCAGGTACAGGCCCGCCAGCGCAACCATCACCACGATTAGCGACAGCGCGCTATGAATCGGGTGCTTCTGCAATATCAGACTCACCGCGCCGGATATGGCAACGGCGGCAAGCACGAAGAAAATAATCAAGGGCGCAGTCATCAGTGCTTTCCCCAAATTAGAATGGCGGCGCTGGTCAGAACCACGTTCGCAATGGACACGGGGAGCAGGAACTTCCAGCCGAAACGCATCAACTGGTCATAGCGGAAGCGCGGGAGCGTGCCGCGCATCCAGATATACACAAACAGGAACAAAAAAACCTTGGTGAGGAACCAGAACGGCCCCTGGATGTAGCCATTGATTACGGGATAGGCCAGCAAAGCACCGCCGAGGGCAAGCAGAGTTATGCCCACGCCGGGGAGCAGCAGCCGGCCGAAAAGCGTTTCGTAGCGGATGCCGTCGTAAATTATCCAAAGGCCAAAAGGAATCAGGAGCACCGGCGGCAGAAATTGCGTGAAGGTCCAGGAAACCGGGAAGGGAGAAAGCCAGCCGCCAAAGAACAGAATCGTGCACAGGCAGGAAACCGTGATCATGCTGGTGTATTCGGCGATGAAGAACATGGCGAACTTCATGCTCGCATATTCCGTGTGAAAGCCCGCCACTAGTTCCGATTCCGCTTCGGGCAGGTCGAAAGGCACGCGATTTGTTTCCGCGATGGCCGCCGTGAAGAAGCAGAGGAAACCGATGATCTGCGGGAAGATGTTCCAGCTCACAAGGCCCTTGCCGGACTGCGCTTGCTGCTCGACAATACCCCGCAAGCTGAAGTCTCCGGCAATCAAAAGAACGCCGACCACCGAAAGAGTGAGCGCTAGTTCATAGCTGATCATCTGCGCCGAGCTGCGCAACCCGCCCAGCAGCGAGTACTTGCTGTTGGAGGCCCACCCCGCCAGCGCCACGCCGTATACGGCCAGCGCCGTAATCGCGAAAAGCACCAGCAGGCTGATATTCACGTCCGCGATGCCCACGTGCGTTTCGTAGCCCCAGACGGTGAAGCGCTGCGGACCGAACGGGATCACCGCCAGGGAAGTCAGCGCCAGCATCAGCGCGAGAAAAGGCGCCAGGAAATAGGCGATCTTTTCCACGCCCGCGGGCATGGGGTCTTCCTTGAAAATGAACTTCAGGCCGTCGGCGACCGGCTGCAGCAGGCCGTGCGGGCCCACGCGGTAGGGTCCCCAACGCGTCTGAATGTGCGCGACGACCTTGCGCTCCAGCCAGGTCAGATAGGCGTCCACGGTCAGTACCAAGAACATGAGAATCGCGATCTTGATGATCGGCACGATGAGGAACGCGTATTGGGTCAGAAATTCGTTCACGGCTTGGCTTCCGCCTCCGGTAGGGATTGCATCATGGTGCAGAAGCGGCCAAGAGAGCCGCTGGTGAAAAGGTTGTCGTTCGCGGAGCGAATCAACTGAACAGGGACGTCGTAAGGCTCGCGGCCATTCCGGGAGAATTGTATCTTCACGGGCTCGGCGCCGCCGGCCAGCAGCCCCGCGGGATGCACGTTGTAACCGGGCACGGCCTTGCGGATTTCCTCGAAGACTGCGGCCGGCGTCTTGTAATGGAAAGCTTTGCCGAGGCCCACCTTCTCCAACTGGTGCGACACGATGCGGAGCAAGTCGAAGTCCGCGCGCGTGCCCATCACTTCCCCAGCCTTGTGCAGCAACTGGATTTCGCCGGACGTGTTCGTGACGCTGCCGTCCTTTTCGTAGGCGGAAGCGGCGGGAAAAACGATGTCGGCCTGCTTGGCGGTCTCGGTGAAGAACATCTCATGGACAATCAGGAGTTGCAGCTTGCCGCGCCCAAAGCCGAGCGTGCCGAAATGCGCGAGCGGATTGGCGCCGACAACATAGAGGGCCTTGAGATTTCCAGACCGGGCCGCTTCCACCATTTGCGGCGCCGTGAGTCCCGGCTTGGTGGACAGCTTCGCGTCCCACAGGTTCTCGAGCGCCTCCGCGACTGCCCTGTTGTCCAGGTGCGTGTACCCCGGCAAGCGATCCGGCAGCACGCCCATATCAGCGGCGCCGCGCGAGTTGGCGTAATCGCCCAGCGCCATGTAGCGCGTTGTGCCCGGAAGTTTGGAGCCGAGAGCGACAAGATGGCCGATGGCAGCGCCAGCAAGTGCCGAGCCGAAAACAATCGCCACATCCTGTTCGGCCTCGAGCGCGGCGCGAAGAGCAGAGAGTTGTTCCATCATTTCCTGCGGCAACTCGCCTTCACTGGTGGCCAGCCAGCGAACTGCAGCGGCTTCCTGGCCGGCGGGGAGCAGGATCGATTGCGTCGCTTTGCGAGCCAGCTTGATCTCACGGGAATTCAGCAAGAATAGCTTCGCACCGTGATGCCGGATGCCCGCGCGGATTTGCCAGCCAACGAGAGGATTCTGATTCGTCGGGTCGTTGCCGATCAGCAGAACTGCTCTGGACTGGTAGAGCTGCTCCATCGTCAGCGAAGAATCGGCGGCGCGATCCCCGAGTGCGGTGACAAGCCCGGTGTAATCCGCGGTGCGATGATGATCGACGTTGTTGGTGCCAAAGCTCGCGCGCGCCAGCCGCTGGAGCAGGTAATTTTCCTCGTTCGAGGTGCGGTTGGAGCCGATGAAGCCGACGGATTCGGGCCCGTAAGCAGCCTGCAGCTCTTTGAGTTGCTTGGCAGCGGCTTGCGCGGCCTCTTCCCACGAAACGGGATAGAGTTTTTCGCCCTTGCGCAGAAGCGGTTGCTTGATGCGCTCCGGATGCTTGGTGAAATCAAAGCCGAAGCGCCCCTTCACGCAGAGAAAGTCCCCGTTGATGCCGGAAAGGTCGCGATTGTTGGCGCGGAGGATTTCGTGGTTGCGGACGCTGAGCGTGGTCTTGCAGCCATTGGAGCAATGCGTGCAGATCGTGGAAACATACTGCATTTCCCACGGCCGCGTTTTGTAACGGTACGTTCCGCTGGTCAGCGCGCCGACGGGGCAGATATCAATGCACATGCCGCACTCTTCGCAGTCCAGGTGATCGCCGCCATTGGGAATAATAATGGAGTTGGCGCCGCGCAGGCCCACGCCCAGCGCTTTCACATCCATGCCTTCGTCGCACACGCGCACGCAGCGGAAGCACAGGATGCAGCGGGGCGCATCGTAATAAACGAGGTCGGACCACTTTTCCTCGGGACGATGGATCTTTTCCTCGACGAAGCGGCTGGAATCCGCGCCGTAGCGGAAGACCATGTCCTGCAGTTCGCACTCGCCGCCCTTGTCGCAAACCGGACAATCAAGTGGGTGATTGGTCAGCAGGAATTCCAGCATGGACTTGCGCGCATTGCGCACTTGATCCGTGTTGGTGCGGACGACCATACCCTCCGAAGCCACCAGCGTGCACGCCGTCTGCAGCTTGGGCATCTTCTCCACTTCCACAAGGCACATCCGGCAGGCCGCCTGCAGCGACAATCCCGGGTAGTAGCAGAACGATGGCACTTCAATCCCCAGCCGCCGCGTCGCTTCGATCACCAGCGTGCCTTGGGGCACCTGGACCTCGCGGTCGTTGATCTTCAGATTGATGAGCTTCGTTTCGGCCATGGGTTCCTACCGAGCTCCGGCCAGCGATTCAGCGGATTTGTACGCGCACCTGCCATGCAGGTGGTCCTCAAATTCAGCGCGGAATTTCGTCACGATGCTGATGGTCGGCATGGCTGCGGCATCGCCGAGCGGGCAGAGGGTGCGCCCGAGCATGTTTTTTGCCAGATCGCCGACCATGTCAATGTCTTCCGGCCGCCCAAATCCCGCGTGGAAGCGCTCCAGCATCTTGCGCAGCCAGGAGGTGCCTTCGCGGCAGGGAATGCACCAGCCACAGGATTCATGCGCGTAGAAGTGCATGATGCGCCGGGCCATGTCCACCATGCAGGTGTCTTCATCGATGACCACCATGCCGCCGGAGCCAAGCATCGAGCCAGCCTTGGCCAGCGAATCATAGTCCATCGGGATATCGATCTCGTCGGCCTTTAGCAACGGACAGGAGCTCCCGCCCGGGATCACCGCCTTGATTTTCTTTCCGCCGCGTATCCCGCCGGCCACTTCATAGATGAACTTCTTCATGTTCATTCCCAGCGGAATTTCGTAAATGCCGGGTTTATTGACGTGCCCGGAAACGCACAGCAGGCGCGTGCCGCCATTTTTCGGCGTGCCGCGGCTGGCGTAGGCTTCGCCGCCCTCCAGGATAATCGCAGGCACGGAACTCAGCGTTTCCACGTTGTTGATGATCGTCGGGCAGCCATAGAGGCCTACGATGGCGGGGAAAGGAGGCTTGATGCGGGGATAGCCGCGCTTGCCTTCCAGCGATTCCATCAGCGCCGATTCTTCGCCGCACTCGTAGGCGCCCGCGCCCGTGTGAATCAGCAGATCGAAGTCGAAGCCGGAGCCAAGAATGTTGTTCCCAAGATAGCCGCGCGCGTAAGCTTCGGCGATGGCGGCATCCACAATGTCCAAAACGTAGCGGTACTCGCCGCGTATGTAGATGAACCCGCGATGCGCGTCGATGGCGCGCCCGGCAATGATGATCCCCTCGATCAGTTGGTGGGGATCCATCTCCATCAGCGGGCGGTCCTTGCAACTGCCGGGCTCGGACTCATCGGCGTTGCAAATCACGTACTTCGGCTTCGGCGAGTCCTTTGGCACGAAGGACCACTTCATCCCGGTGGGGAATCCCGCGCCGCCGCGCCCGCGCAAGCTCGATTTCTTGACTTCCTCGATGATGGACTCCGGCGTCATCTGCTGCAGCGCTTTTTCGAGCGCCTGGTAGCCGCCGTTCTGCAGATACACGTCGATCTTGTGGGAATCCTTAATGCCCCAGCGCTTGCTGATGAGCGGAATTTCCAGGGCGTTGCGTTCGCGCAGGGCGCCCGTAGTGACTGGAACAGGGGCGGGGCGATTGCCGTTGTCCAGATCCTCGATAATGCGATCGAACTTCAGCGGCGTGAGGTTCTCGTAGTAGTCGTAATTCACCTGGATCGCCGGCGCGCCGGTACAGGCGCCGATGCACTCTACCTCTTCCAGCGAGAAGACGCCGTCCTGCGTGACTTCCTTGTGGCCGATTTCCAGGCGCTTCTTGGCGTGCTGCAGGAGTTGCGCGCCGCCGCGCAACATGCAGGCCACGTTCGTGCAAACTTGTACGTGATGCTTGCCGATGGGCTTGCGGTGCAGCATCGAGTAGTACGCCAGCGTTTCTTCCACCTCCACGGGCCGCAGATTCAGCCGGCTGGCGAGCTCGTTCACCATGTCGTCGCTGATGTAGCCGTACTCATCCTGCGCGTACATCATCATGGGGACGAGCGCGCTGCGCTTCACGGGGTAGCGGTTCTGCAGCAGCTCGAACTTCTCGGCGAGTTTTGGCGAGAGTTCCATGATTACCTGTCCACTTCCCCAAGAACGATATCAATCGTGCCGATGCAGGCGACGGTATCGGCAATCAGTTGGCCCTTTACCATGAGCGGCAGGGCCTGCAAATTGATGAACGACGGCGCACGAAAATGGACGCGCAGCGGTTTGGGCGAGCCGTCGCTGGCCACGAAACACCCCAGCTCGCCGCGGGGCGACTCGACGGCCACAAACGCTTCGCCGGGGGCCGGTGAAAAGCCCTCCGTGAAGATTTTGAAATGGTAGATAAGCGCTTCCATTTCCGTCTTCATCTTTTCGCGATCCGGCGGCACGATCCCCGGCGCATCCGCTTTGATGGGGCCCTGGTCGGTGATCTTGTCCATCGCCTGCTTGACGATTTTCAGGCTTTCACGCATTTCCGCCACGCGCACCATGTACCGCGCGTAACAGTCGGATTCCGTGCGCGTGGGCACCTTGAAATCGAATTCCTCATACGAGGAATACGGAAAGAGTTTGCGGTTGTCGTAGGAGACACCGGCGGCGCGCAGCCCGGGTCCGGTTGTGCTCATGGCGATCAGATCATCGGGTGAAAGGTAGCCGACGCCCTGCAGGCGGCCTTTCCAGATGCGGTTTTCGGTCAGCAGCGCTTCATACTCATCCACCCGCGCTGGCATCATTTCGAGGAAGCGTTTCACGGGTTCGCGCCAGCCTGCGGGCGGCTCCAGTGCCAGCCCGCCAATGCGAATGTAGCTGGTCATCATGCGCTGCCCGGAGAAGCGCTCGAAAATCTTCAGAATCTCCTCGCGTTCCCGGAAACAATAGAGCAGCACGGACATGGCGCCCATATCGATGGCGTGCGTTCCGAGCCACACCAGGTGCGAGGAGATGCGCTGCAGTTCGACCAGCATCACGCGGAGATATTGCGCGCGCTTGGGCACTTCCAAGCCCAGAAGTTTTTCCACCGCCAGGCAGTACACCAGGTTGTTGCCTAGGGGATTGAGATAATCGATGCGGTCGGTGAGGGTAATGGCCTGGGAATACGTCTTGTCCTCGCAGCTTTTCTCGATGCCGGTGTGCAGGTAGCCGATGTCCGGCACCGCGCTGAGCACGTTTTCGCCATCCAGCTCCAGGAGCACGCGTAGCACGCCGTGCGTGGAGGGATGCTGGGGCCCCATGTTGAGGACCATCGTCTTTGTGGCGCCGATTGCTGTTTCCACCGTAGTCATGGGATCCCAGTCCGCTGAGCGGAATCTAGTGCCGTTCCAACCAAACCGGCCAAAAAACGCCAGTGCTTATCCAGTGCAAGTTGCCAGCAACGGTCCCAACGGATATTTTCTGCATCGAGTTGGAACGGCACTAGCGTTTGCCCTCCGTCGGAAAATCACGGCGGAGAGGGAAACCTTCAAAGCCATCGGGCAGGAGGATGCGGCGCAGGTCCGTATGGCCGGTAAACTGGATGCCAAAGAGGTCAAAAATCTCGCGTTCCAGCCAATTGGCGCCGGGCCAGACGGGTTCCAGCGAATCCACCACGGCATGCTGGGCGCTGACGCTGGTGCGCAGGCGGATACGGTCGCGCCGCGGAATGGAAACCAGATGATAGTTCAGCTCGAAGCGCGGCTCGACGGGGTAGCGGTCCACGCAGGTGGCGTCGCTCAGCAGATTGAACAACAGGGCGGGGTCCTCTTTACATTTCTGAGCCGTGGCGCGCAGCAGCTCCTTCGGGACGACGATGGTCGTCTCCCCGCGAAACTCGATCACCTGCGATACCGCCTGCGCGTTCCAGGAGCGAAGGTGTTCGGCTACAACTTGAGCGCCTGCGTTGGCGAGCTGCGTCACTTGAACAAGGTCCTTAAGGGCTTGTGCTGGCGTTACTTCCGCGATTTATGCCAGTCGAGTGCGCCCTTCTTCCAGAGATAGATGTATCCGACCAACAGAATGGCAACGTAAAACATCATTTCTACGAAGCCGAACCACCTCATTCCTGCGTCGTGCACCAAATCCTTGAAAATGTACGCCCAGGGATAGAGGAATATAGCTTCAACGTCGAACAAGATGAAGACCATCGCTACCAGGTAAAACTTCACGGAAAAGGGCTGTCGGGCATCCCCCGTGGGCGTTATGCCGCATTCATACGGCTGCAGCTTGGCCTTGTTTGGACGGCGCCATCCGATCAACGTGGAAATCGCCAGCAGGGCCCCCGCCAGTGCCATAGCTACAAGCAGGTGTATTAGAAGAGGAACGTAGGCATGAAGGCCGGAGGGGGTCATGGTCAAAGCGTTATAATAGCGATTGAGACGGCGCCGGGTCAAATTGTTCTGCTCTCCTTCCCGACGGCCGCGCCGACAAAACTGGCGGGCAACCCCCGCGGGAGCCATCGCGCATTATGGTCTTTGGTCACAATACCAACATCACGTTGGCAACTGTGACGTACCACGTCCAGACAGAGAACCGTGGCGAATCCCTCGCCCTGATTGACACCACGGTCTACTTCCGCGGGCGCGTGCTCCACCGCCGCACGAATAATTACTACGACTTGCTGCCTCTCAATGACGATAGCGAGCAGGCCCTGAAATTGCGCCTGGATGAGCAGCACCGCATCGTCCTGGAAGAAATGCGCAATGGAACTTTGGATTTGGCCCTCCCGCCGGCTGTGCTTACCCAGACCGATACGCCGCTGGCCCCGCAAGAACCAGCGCCGGAACCAAACGCGAATCAGGCGCAACCTCCGGCAGAAGAAGCGCCGGCTGCGGCGGTTGCCGAAACACCCACCATTGTGCGCGAGCCGCGGAAATTCTTGCTGGAGTTGCTCAATCCGAAGTCCTGGCTTTCAGGCAAGCAAGCCCATTTGCAGGTGGCCGTGAAAGATGAGGACGGGAGTCCCGTAGTTGGCGCGCGCGTCATTGTGAAGATTGAAGGCGCCGCTGAGCAAGGGCTCCACGACGGCGTAACGGGAGAAGCGGGAACCACCGAGGTGCAGTTTGAAATGCCCCGCATCACGGGTAGCGAACCGGCGCTCGTGTTGCGCGCGGAAACTCCGTATGGATGCGGGCAGTTACATTTTGCTTTGCGTGCCAGGTCAAAAGTGCACGTGGCTTAAGTGCGAGCCTGAGCAAACTCCCCGCCCGCTGTTCCCGCCCTTACAAATATCAAGTACAAGTCGCTTATCGAGACTTGCATCAGAGACCCTGCAGCAGGTGGCCCATCTTATGCTTTTTGGTTTGCAGATACTTGCGCGAAATCCTGGAGATGCGCGGCTGGCACGGGACGAGTTCCACCACACGCACACCCGCCGATTCCAGTTGCCGCACCTTATCAGGGTTATTGGAAAGCAGCCGGATTCTCGTGGCGCCCAGCTTCCTGAGAATCTGCGCTGGGAAGTCGTAGTCGCGGGCATCTGCCGCAAATCCCAGTGAGACGTTGGCCTCCACCGTATCCATCCCCCCATCCTGCAACTGGTAAGCCCGCAGTTTGTTCATCAGCCCGATGCCCCGGCCCTCTTGCGGAAGGTACAGCAGGATTCCCGAGCGAGCCTGGCCGATTTTTTTCAGCGAAAGCTCCAGTTGCGCCCGGCAATCGCACCGCTGCGAAGTGAGCACATCGCCCGTCAGGCACTGCGAGTGCACGCGCACCAGAGGCACAGTTCGCCCTCGCGGGTTGCCGCGAACCAGCGCCACGGCCTCCTCCTGCGGCCCGCGGCCGGTGAATCCATAAATGGTGAAGCGGCCGAAGCGCGTCGGCAAATCGGCGCGCGCCACCAGCCGTGGCGATTTCCTGGCGATTCGCTTGCTCTTCTTGGTGGACGATTTTGTAGCCATAGGAATACTCCAGTATAGCAGGGAGGCTCGCTGCCTCCGTGCAAGTCTCCGTTTTCACCCGCAGCTTCTTTACGATAGAGTGGCAATTGGCTAGCGTAGGCCCAAGGTTGCAGGCGAGCGATGGACACCGTCCCCCCAATCCGCGAACTTCTTTTTACCCTTTTATTGAAGGTGGGCGTGGCCTCTTCGATCGCCGCGTTGCTCGCAAGGTGGAACGCCTTCCGCCGCGTGCTCTTCACCGAACAACGCGATTCCGACCAGAAACTGAAGCTGATGCTGTTCGTGACGCCGCCGCTCATCGTTGGCGTCACCCTGCGCCTGGTCAGCCCGGCCTACCGCTTCGCCGATCTTTCTCTCGAAGGCGCTTTCCTGATGGGATTGCTTGGTGGCCGCGTGGTCGGGCCTCTCGGCGGTGCCATCATCACGATTCCCGCCTTGATGGCCCACGAATGGCTGGCCATGCCGGCGGCTTCCGCGGCGGGCTTGCTCGGCGGACTGATTCGCCAGGTCATCCCGGATCGCGAAGATTTGTGGAGCTTCGGACCGTTCACCTTCCTGAACATTCCGAAAGCCATCATGCGCATGGCGCGCGATGGCGAAATTATGTGGGAGATGTTGCCGCTACTCACGTGCGTGGGGCTGGAACTCGGCCGCGTGGCGCTGGTGATGGCTACAAATCCCAAGTGGCTCTTTGCCATCGATCCGCGCTGGAACTGGGTGCTGTGCCTCGTGGTATTGGGCACGCTGATGAGCGTGGCGGCGCCCCTCAAAATCTGGAACAACACGCGCATCGAAATGAACCTGGAGCGCCACCAGCAACTCCTTTTGCGCGCAAGGATGGATGCACTCTCCAGCCAGATCAATCCGCATTTTCTTTTCAATACACTCAACACCGTCTCCGCGCTGATCCGCATTGACCCGGACAGCGCCCGCGGCGTGGTCCTGAAGCTGAGCAACATTCTCCGGCGGCTGCTGCGCAAGCACGAAACCTTCGTCCCGCTCCGCGAGGAGCTCGCGTTCATTGACGATTATCTGGATATCGAAGTAGCCCGCTTTGGCCGCGACAACCTCGATATCGTCAAGGAGATCGGTGCCGAGACCCTGGAGATCTTCATTCCCAGCATGCTGCTGCAGCCGGTCGTGGAGAACAGCCTCAAGCACGGGCTGGCATCCAGGCTGGAGGGCGGCAAGATCCATTTGCGCACCTTCAACCGCGATGGGCGCCTGCACATCGAAATCCAGGACAACGGCGTCGGCATTTCTGAAGAAAAGATGCCCCATGTCTATGTCGAAGGCATCGGCTTGAGCAACGTCCGCGAACGGCTTCGCGTGCTCTATGGCGACGACTTCCGCCTGGACATCCAAAGCCACGAGGGGCAGGGAACCATCATCCACATTGACGTGCCCGAGCTTGTGCCGGTCATCCCCGAAGTCAGCGTAATCTAGGAATCCGTGATTCGTGACTCGTGCCCCGTGACTCGTAGAGCGGCGCGCGGGGAATATCCACTCCCTGGCAGGTTGCGGAAAAGTACCGCTCCGTCATTCCGAACGGAGTCCGCGGAGTGAGGAATCCCTCTTTTCCTGGCATTCTGATCGAAGAGGGATTCATCGCACAAAAAACGTGCGATGGAAAATCGTACCTCGCTTCGCCTGCCTGCCTCAGGCAGGCTCGGAATGACGGCGAAACGCATTGCTCAGGAGCCTCTTAGAGGATTTCAGCCAAAAAGGGAGGTGCGGAAAGAGGGCTTGACAGCCGCCCGTATCTACAGTACATTCTGTATATACTGAAATGAGCGACACTACTAAAACTCCTCTCACTCCCGTAGCTCAGAAATTCATCCTCCACTGGGGCGAAATGGGCACCAAGTGGGGCATCAACCGCACCGTGGCCCAGGTGCATGCCTTGCTGTTCCTCTCGCCCCACCCGGTCCCCGCGGACGAGATTTCCACCACCCTGTCCGTGGCACGCTCCAACGTCAGCACCAGCCTGCGCGAATTGCAGGGCTGGGGGATTGTGCGAGTGGTGCATGTCCTGGGCGACCGCCGCGACCACTTTGAGACCACCAAGGACGTCTGGGAGATATTCCGGACCGTCTCCCAAGAGCGCAAGCGCCGCGAAATCGATCCGACTCTCCGCGTGTTGGCGGAGTGCGTCCAGGAATTGAAAGCCGGCGCGCAGGGCGAGGCCTACACGCGCGAACGGCTGGAGAGCATGCTGGATTTTCTGACCATCATGACCGGACTGTTCGAGGAGATTCTGCGGATGCCGGTGGGCGCGCTGAAGGGCGTCGGCAAGCTGCGCGGCAAGGTCATCACGCTGCTGGGCAGCGAAAAGAAGAAGGCCGGCTGAATGAGTGATTCGTTGCTTGTGGGTGCAGATCGAAAGATGGGCCAAAACATGATTTCACTGGCGAGCGAATACACGGACGGAAAAGGACGGCGTGCTAAAGGCTGGTTGTTCTTTGATGCCGAGTGCGGGTTCTGCACCCGCCTGGCCCGTTGGCTGGAGCCCATTTTGGCCCGGCGTGGTTTCGCGGTTGCGCCGTTGCAGGACCCACGCGTCGGTGCGCTGCTCGGAATGCAGCCCCAGGAATTGCTTCGCGAGTTGCGCTTTTTGCACTCGGATGGCCGGCACTGCGGCGGCGCGAACGCAGTCCTGGCCGTTGCGCGCGAAATCTGGTGGGCGCGCCCTCTAGTCTGGCTGGCCAAGATCCCCGGCGTTATGCCCCTCCTGGACGCCGGCTATCGCTGGGTGGCCTCCCACAGGAGTTGCCCTGCAGTGACCACCGCGTGCAATGGCCACATCTAGCAGCCTTGGCCACTCCATTCTGGACTGGAGTGAGAGGCACATAAGGGAGGGCCTGTGGAGGAAAGGAATACCCGAGGTGAGACAGTCGTTATCACGGGGGCCTTCAGCTATACGGGCAAATATGCTACCGAGCTGCTGCTGAGCCGTGGATACAAAGTCCGCACACTGACAAACCATCCAGAGCGCGAGATTCCATTTGGCGACCGGGTGGAAGTATTTCCTTACGACTTTGATCAACCCGAGCGCTTAGTTGCCACTCTTCGCGGCGCCTCGACGCTGATCAATACTTATTGGGTGCGGTTCCCTCGCGGGAAGACCACTTTTGAAACCGCGGTTCGCAACACCCGCACTCTGATCGCTGCCGCGAAGGATGCCGGGGTCAGGCGCATTGTACACGTCAGCATCGCCAACCCATCGCTTCAATCGCCGCTGGCTTACTACCGCGGCAAAGCTCAATTGGAGGAGGCTGTCATTGAGTCGAGTCTTGCGTACGCCATTGTGCGCCCCACTGTTATTTTTGGTCTGGAAGATATTCTCATCAACAACATCGCCTGGTTCATCCGCCATTTCCCCGTTTTCGCTATTCCCGGCGATGGCCGTTACCGCGTCCGTCCAATCTTCGTCGAGGATATGGCACGGCTCATGGTCGATGCTGCCGGACAGGAAGAGAACACCGTGTTCGATGCCGTTGGACCGGAGGCGTTCACATTCGAAGAGCTTGTAAGGCTGATTGCAGCCAAAATGGGCCGGCCGGTCCGCGTCGTTCGAGTGCCGGCCCATTTGGCGTATCTCTATACGCGCTTAACGGGCCTTTTGATGCGGGATACTGTTCTCACGTGGGAAGAGTACAAGGGGCTCATGAGCAACTTACTCGCTCCTCAAGGACCACCCACGGGGGAGACTCGCCTCAGTCAGTGGCTCTCAGAAAACCGCGGACAAATCGGCCGCCGCTATGCTTCAGAGATGGCGCGCCACTACACAGTACCAGCGTAGAAACGCGATCAGCAGGTCGCGTTCACACGCGAGCCGCTAGCGAGCCTTCGAGAACCTGCTCGTAGTAGCGCTCGTACATGGGGATGACATCGTTCGCGCAGTACTTCTTCCTCGCGTGGATGCGCGCGAGTTTCCCCATCTCCCGGCCGCGGTCGGCGCGCGAAAGCAACTCAATCGCATAGCGCCCCGCCTGTTGCACATCGCCAGGTTCCACCAGGTAGCCGTCCACCCCGTGCTCAACCACTTCCGGGATGCCGCCGGCATTAGTGGCAATCACTGGCACCTCGCACGCCATCGCCTCCAACGCCGCCAAGCCGAAGGACTCCAGCCTCGAGGGCAGCAGGAACAAGTCCGCCTGCCCCAGCTTTTCCCGTATCCCATTTTGTTTCCCCAGAAAAAGGACATCCCTTTCCAAACCACGCGTGCGCGCAAGTTCTTCCGCCGGAACGCGGTCCGGGCCATCGCCGATCATGACGAGTTTGGCGGGCATCTTTGCGCGCACGAGAGCAAAAATCTCAATGGCGTCGAGGATGCGCTTCACGGGGCGGAAATTCGAGAGGTGCATGAGGATGGGTTCACCATCGGGGGCCCATTCCGCGCGCAGTTGCGGATTAGGATGGCGGCAGTACAGGTCACAATTGACAAAATTGGGAATGACTTCGATGGGGCGCTTGATGCCGAATTCCTCCACGGTGCGCCGGTACAGATAATGCGAAATGGAGGTGACGCCATCGCTCTGCTCGATGGAATAGCGGGTGATCGGTAGAAAGTTCGGATTATTCCCCACCAGGGTAATGTCCGTGCCGTGCAGCGTGGTGATGAAGGGCAGGCGGCGCGGCGCGGCCATCTGGCGAGCGAGCAGGGCGCTGACGGAGTGCGGGATGGCGTAATGGACGTGCAGGAGGTCCAAGGATTCAGCTTCAAAAACTTCCAGCATTTTTACAGCGAGGGAAAGCGTGTACGGGGAATGGTCAAAAAGGGGATAGGAGACGACGGCAGCCTCATGGAAATGGATGCGCGGGTCGTTCGGGTTCATGCGGATCGGCGGAGCGTACGTGATAAAGTGCACGTCGTGTCCGCGGGCCGCCAGTTCTTGGCCCAACTCGGTGGCGACGACACCCGAGCCGCCGTAGGTGGGATAGCCGGTAATGCCGATACGCATAGAGGGCCTCAATCAAAAAATCGCGCGGCAACTGAAACAGGCTTGCTTGCGGGGTAGCAAGCCCAGATACCAGAGTTGCGCGGACCGCGGGCGGAAGTGCCCGCCAGCGGAATAGTACAATGATTAGACGCAAAAGCGAGGGAGAACGTGACACGTTTGAAGGGCAAAGTAGCGGTGCTCAACGGGGAAGTCACGGGGATTGGCCGTGTTTCTCGCGTCCGAGGAGTCTTCTTGGATGACCGGAACAACAATATTCTTGGATAGTGGGCTTTCGGCGTACTGAAAGGGCAGAGGCAGAAATGTCACGCAAACTGAGCAGGGAAGAGAAAAAGGTTACCGGACTGGTCCGCCGCCGCATGCGCGAGAGCAAAGCCACGGAACTCCTTGGATTTGACGTGGAGAGCGTTCACGATGGCCGCGCCATCTTCCGGCTTGACGTGCGGCCCAAGCACAAACAGATCCACGGCGTCGTCCACGGCGGAATCCTCGCCGCTCTTGCCGATACCACCGCGGCGATTGCGGCGTACACGGTGATCCCGCGCGGAACCGAACTCGCCACACTGGAATTGAATATCAATTACCTGGAACCGGTGCCGGGTGGAAGAGTGAAAGCGGACGCACGGGTATTGCGCTCGGGCAGGAACTTTGTCGTTACGGAATGTGAAATTTTCAATGAAACTGGGTCACTGGCGGCAAAGGCGCTGCTCACTTTTTCGGCCGCTTCGGGGCACATCCTGAGGAGATAGCGATTACTCGTCGCCACCTTGCGAAGATTCCTCGCCATCCTTGTAAACGTACTTGATGAAGCGCTTGAATAACATCAGATTCGGCGCTCCCTCGCGGGTCAGTTTGATGCAGTCGCGGTCGTACCATTCGATGAAGCCGCGAAGCTCCTCACCTGAATCGAGAACCACGACCATGGGCGTGCGGCTCTGCATTTGCTTAACCCAGTAGAAGTTCTCGGCGTGCGTGAGCTCAGGAGGCGCCGGTTTCTTGCTGGGCAGCGGCCCGCTATGCTGGGGCCGCGCGGAGGGTTGTTCCTTGGCGTCCGCAAAGCTGGGACGAAACAAGCGGCGATTCACCATGGCTGCTCCTTGGAATGAAGAGGGTATCTCAGTACATGAGATGCAAAGTCCGCTACTCGGGTTTCGTTTATTATCTCCTTTTTTGGGTGGTGCCCGAACATCTATTTTTCTATCTTCGGGCCGGGGAGTCGCTCGCAGTCGGGGCGAGCGAGGCGGCCAAGGCGTCCAATCCAAGCTGGCGATTCAAATTGCGGCGCGCTCCGGCGGTAAGCTCGTCCAGACCGGTGATCGCGCCCGTGACCCACGAAGAAGACACGTTCCGTGCCAGTGCGTCTAACTCCTTGGCAAGCTGTGGGTTCCTCAGCAAAGGAGATTTCACGCCGGAAGTGAGTTCCAAAAGGTCGGACAATAGCCCGTAAAACACGCCGGCGAGTTCTTCAAAAGAGGACTCGCGATCCTTCGCCAGCGCATTGGTATCCGCGAAGAGTTGCGCGTAACCTTGTCCTCGCGCGGCGCGCTCCAAAACGCGCAGCGCGGTCTTGCGCTTCTCCGCCGCCTCTTCCACCTTCATTTCCAGTGCCAGGCCCGGACTTCCTTCGGAAAGCTGTGCCGCCAGCTTTACTTGCGATGGGCTGCGTGCACTGTGCGTTTTCAGGATGCTTTCCACTTCCTCCTGCGGCAGCGGCGCAAAATGAAATTGCATGCAGCGCGAAACGATCGTCGGTAGCAGGTTAAACGGCGAAGGCGCGGTCAGGATCAGCGTCGCCGTCCCGGGCGGCTCCTCCAGAATCTTCAGGAAGACGTTGGCCACGTCCCAGCGCATGGTTTCCGCGGCGTCCAGGATGAACACACGGCGGCGGCCCATCGGTTGAAAATATGCCGCCCTTTGCACCGCGCGTAGTTGCCCGATGCGCAGCACCGGCCGGGCCACTGGACTTTTCAGGCGAACCGGGTCGGGCACCAGCGCCCACACGTCCGGATGCGTCTGCAAAATCAAGGGAATGCGCTCGATGGTGGCCGCGTCCGCGCTTTCGCCGCGCTCTGCCAGGCCCTGCTCGATCAGCTTCTCCGGCTCGGCGAGCAGCGCAATGCGTTGGCAGGTGGCGCATTCGCCGCAGAAATCGTCGGGAAGCCGCTCGCAATTGGCTGCCTGCGCGAACATGCGCGCCAGCGTGTATTTGCCCACACCGCGCGGGCCGGTGAAGAGCAACGCGTGCGGCACCCGGCCGGAACGCAGTGCTCCGCGCAGCGCCGCCACGATCTTCTCATTGCCCAGAAAATCCGAAAAACCCATGGTTCAGCCTTTACCGAGGTTGGCTAGGAGTGGTCTGACCGCCTGCATGGTCTCCGCCGCAATGTCTTCGGGAAGTCTCATGCAATTGTTTTGTGCATCGAAGCATTGAATGGTGGCCCAGGGGCGGCTGCGGGAGAGCATATCGTACATCTCCGCGGCGTCTTCCAAGTGACGCAGATTTTGTTCCAGCAGGTCATGCTTCGCATTGGTATACGCGCGCCCGGACTTGCGCGACACCAGTTGCTGCGCCTGCGAGGGCGGTATGCGCATATAAAGGATGAGATTCTCGCGCGGCAGCCGGTAAATCGTATACTCCAGGTGCTCGATCCAGCGCAAAAACTCCGCGCGCTTCTCCGGTTTGGCCCGTGCCACCTGATGAGCCAGGTTCGAGCCGACGTAGCGGTCCACGAGCACAACCTTGCCTTCATTTAACGCGGCCTCAATGGCCGGCTTCGCTTCGTAGCGATCACCGGCATAGAGCAGCGCGGCGAAACGCGGGTCGACGCTTTCGAGCGGCCCAAAATCGCCGTTCAAAAACTTCCCCACCATATTCCCAAACCAAGAGTCGTACTGCGGGAAGCCCGTCGAATAGACGGGGATTCCCTCGGCCTTCAGCGAGAGTTCCAGAAGTCTTGCTTGCGTTTGTTTTCCGCTTCCGTCAATTCCTTCGATGGCAATCAGTAATCCGCGCGTTGTCATGGCACCTATCAATGGCAGGGGGAGGCTACCTGTGGCAGTCAGTTTAACTGCATCGTGAACCTCGCGCAACGCCTCAAGCATCGTTGAGGTAACCTGTCTGCCGGGATCGGCGAATTGCCGCAGCGCGTGTTACGATTTCTTCCGGGCATCTCCGGGAACCATCTTGACCACCATCGCAGACAATCTAACGCGCCTGCACGAGCGGATCGCCGCCGCCGCCCGGCGCGCGGGCCGCCCCGCGGAGGATATCACGCTGATCGGCGTCTCCAAGACCCACGCGGCCGAAAAGATTCGCGAAGCCTTCGAGGCCGGGTTGCGCCACTTTGGTGAAAATCGCGTGCAGGAGTGGGAAGGCAAGCGCGCGGCATTGGCCGATCTTCCTGCAACGTGGCATCTAGTCGGCCACCTCCAGAGCAACAAGGCCGCGCGGGCCGCCAACGCCTTCACCGCCATCGATTCGCTGGACGACTGGGCGCTGGCGCAGCGCATTGATCGCGCCACAGCGGATAAATTGTCCGCCGGACCAATGCGCGTGCTGATTGAGGTGCATCTCGGCGGCGAAGAAACGAAAAGCGGCGTGGCCGAAGGCGATCTCCCCGTCCTCGCCGAAAAAGTCTCACAGCTCGAAAAATTACATCTGGCCGGGCTGATGTGCATCCCTCCGTTTCTGGAGGACGCTGAGGAAGTGCGTCCGTATTTCGCGCGCCTGCGGCAATTGCGCGATGTTCTCGAAGCGCGATTGGGCCGGCGCTTGCCCGTGCTTTCGATGGGGATGTCGCACGATTTTGAGGCCGCCATTCAGGAAGGCTCCACCGAAGTTCGCGTCGGCACCGCGCTTTTTGGCATCCGGTCTTATGCGCAATGAATCCAAATGAATCCAATGGATGCATCATTTCAATGAGGAGCATGCATGACTCTCTTTACGCCTCTGCGCTTGCGGGAAATTGCGTTCAAGAACCGCATCGGAGTTTCCCCGATGTGCCAATACTCGGCGAAGGACGGCCATCCGGGAACTTGGCATCTGGTGCACCTCGGTAGCCGGGCCGTAGGCGGCGCGGCGCTGGTAATGACCGAAGCCTCCGCCGTGCAAGAAGTGGGGCGTATTTCGCCGGCGGACGCGGGGATATATCTCGATGCCCACGTGGATTCCTGGCGACCCATCGTGCAGTTCCTGAAGGAACAAGGTGCTGTCCCGGGCATGCAATTGGCCCATGCGGGGCGCAAGGCAAGTACGGGCGTACCATGGTTCAACGGCGGCGGGCCGCTATCGCACGAGCAGGGCGGCTGGACGCCTGTATCATCCACTGACGTTCCTTTTGATGTCGGTCATCCCGTGCCGCGCGCATTGACCCACGCCGGTTTGGATGAAATCGTTGCCGATTTCCAGCAGGCTACGCGGCGCGCCCTCGCCGCGGGCTTTCAGTTCGTGGAAATTCACGCGGCCCATGGCTATCTGTTGCACCAGTTCTACTCTCCGCTCAGCAATGACCGCAAGGACGACTATGGCGGGAGTTTTGAGAATCGCATCCGCCTGCTGCTGCGCGTGACGCAGGCGATCCGCGAAACATTGCCGCAAACCCTCCCGCTCCTCGTCCGAATCTCGGCGACCGATTGGAAAGAGGGCGGATGGAATTTGCAGCAAAGCATTGAATTGTGCCGCAGGCTGAAGGGATTGGGAGTTGATCTGGTGGACGTGTCCAGCGGCGGAATTTTACCGGGCATACGGATTCCTGCCGGGCCGGGTTATCAGGTGGAATTCGCGGAGGCCATTCGGCGGCAGGCTGGAGTGCCAACCGCCGCCGTCGGCATGATCACAGACGCAGCACAGGCGGAATCCATCATCGCCACCGGCCAGGCGGACATGGTCTTCCTCGCGCGAGAGCTGTTGCGCGATCCCTACTGGCCGAGGCGCGCCGCCGCCGCACTGCAGGCCAAAATCAAGCCGCCCGTGCAATATGGAAGGGCCTGGTAGGCGATGAGCTATCTGGAGCTTTCCGATGATGCCGCCAAGGGCACGGTCAACTTCACCGTGCGCGTGCAGCCGCGCGCCAGCAAGGACGAAATCGTCGGCACCATGGAGGGCGCTCTGAAAATCCGCCTCCGCGCTCCGGCCATTGAAAATCGCGCCAATGAAGCTCTTGTCGTTTTCTTGGCGGAGCTTTTGAAAAGGCCAAAGTCGGCTGTTAGAATTCAAAGCGGCGAACACAGCCGCACGAAGCGCGTCGAGATTCATGGGGTCACGCGCCAGCAGGTGCTGGATCTTCTCTACCAGGAAGCATGACCAACTGGCTGAGAGATGGCTGATGCGAGCTGTCGTTGAAGAGACCTGCGGATGTACGATCCTCTGAGGCGGGGATACAAATGAGCGTTAAAATTGCCGAAATTCAAAATGATTTGCGCGCCGCCAAGCTTCATGGGTGGCTCTTCTACGATTTCCGTGGGCGCGATCCCATCGCCCAGCGGGTCCTCGGCCTTCCGGAGGCCATGCGCACGCGCCGTTGGTTTTACCTCATCCCGGCCAAAGGTTCGCCGCGAAAACTCGTGCACAAGATCGAGTCGGAATCCCTCGCCGCTTTGCCGGGCGAAACGCTTTATTACGCCAGCCTGAGGGAACTGCAAGCGGGGCTGAAAAAATTGCTCGGGCGCGCCAAGACCATTGCCATGCAGTACTCGCCGAAGAACGCCATTCCCTACGTCTCCATGGTGGATGCAGGCACTATTGAGATGGTGCGCAGCGCCGGTGCCAAGGTGGTCACCTCCGCGGACCTGGTGCAGAAATACGAAGCGTGCTGGAGCAAGGAGCAACTGGATTCCCACATGGCCGCGGGCGTCGCGATTGACCGTATCGTCCGTGAAGCCTTCTTGCACGCGGCGCAGTCCGTGCGCGAGAAAAAATCTCTGACTGAGTACGACCTCAAGGAATGGATGCTCCAAAAATTCGCCGAGGCCGGCATTGCGACGGAAGAAGGCCCCGACGTGGCCGTCAATGCCAACGCCAGCGATCCCCACTATGCGGCGACGCGCGAGAAGGCCGCCCCCATTCGCGAAGGCGACCTCCTGCTGCTCGATGTTTGGGGTAAGCAGAAGGCCCCGGGAAGTGTCTACTACGACGTCACCTGGGTCGGCTATCTTGGCGCGAAGGTTCCGGCAAAATATGTGAAAATCTTCGCGCTGGTTCGCGAGGCCCGGGATCGTGCTGTGGAGTTAATTCGCTCCAGCGTGAAAGCAGGCAAGCCTTTGCAAGGCTGGCAGGTGGATCAAGCGGCCCGGGATGTGATCGAGAAGGCTGGCTACGGCAAGTACTTTTTTCATCGCACGGGCCACAGCATCGGCCAGTCGGTGCACGGCAACGGCGTGAATATGGACGGCCTGGAAACGCGCGATGAGCGCCACCTGATTCCGCGCACCTGCAACTCGGTCGAGCCGGGGATCTATCTCCCCGAGTTTGGGATTCGCACGGAAGTGGATGTGTACGTGGACGAGAACGAAGCTCGCGTAACCGGAGCGGTGCAAACGGAGATTCTGGCCCTCCTCGCGTAAGGCCGGCACAAGGCAGGCATATGACCGACGAAGTCATACAGCAAACGCCGCTGGCAACGTCAGCGCAGCCTCCCCATGAAGGCACGCAGCGCAAACGCCTGGCTTGGGCGATTGGCATAGCCGGTTGGCTTGTGCCCGGGTTAGGCCATGCACTCCAACGCATGTGGGCTCGCGCCATCGTCGTGTTTCTCGCCGTTGGTTTGCTGGTTGTCGCCGGGGCAAGCATGCGCGGCAATGTGTTCAGTTCGAATGGGGGCGACGCTTTTGACACCCTCGGCTATCTCGCCGATTTGGGCACCGGCACCTTCTATCTGGCGGCGCGTGCCCTGGAGCGTGGCGGCGCCGATGTCTCCCATGCCGATGGAGACTACGGCACGCGTTTTTTGGCCACCGCTGGCGTGCTGAATCTATTGGCCGCTTTGCACGCCTACGAAGCGGCGCGAGGGCGCAAAGCATGATCCCCGCGAATGGTTTTGCGTTGACGCATTTCCAGGCTTTCCTGCTCTTCGCCGCGGTTATTTCCATCGCCTTCGGTTTCTTGGGACGCCGCCGCCCGAAGGACCGCATCAAGTACATCCTGTGGTCGTTTTTCCTGTTCCTGGTTATAGGCATTGGCATCGCCTGGGCTATGTACCCGTTTTCGCGATGACCCGCTTTCTGGCAACATGGCGCGCGGCGAATTGACACCTATTTTCAGCGGATGCTATCGTCAATAGTAAGGCCGAGGTAGCTCAGTGGTAGAGCAGCCGATTCGTAATCGGCAGGTCGAGAGTTCAACTCTCTCCCTCGGCTCCATCTAATTTCAATTCAAGAATTTAGGTTCCTCCCCTCCGGTAGATTCAGGCGATTTGCTAACACTTGCTAACAACTCACTGCTCATTCCGCCCCGCCAATACGAGGACCTGCCACTTCGTGGATGAGGTCAGGGCTTTGGCGTTGCCACGGCCGTCTCGGAAACGACCAGGTACTCGTATTTCTTCCCGTTTGCTTTAAACTTCATCTTATCTTTGTCCAGCGTGAACTCGATGCTGGTGTTCACCGGAATCAGTTCCTGATCCGCATGCTTCTCTTGCCTGACGTGGTACTCCGTCGTCTCCGTCCGAACCACATATTCCTGGCAAAGCACTTGCGCCGTCTCTTTCTTGTTCTTCACCTGCGACCCGCAGGCCACCGAGCTCTCGGAAACAATCCTTCCCGCCTGAGGCTCCTTGGCCGCCGCTGGAATTCCCATCAACACCGCCGCTGCCGCCAGCAGGTATGTCTTTCTCATGGTGCCTCCTTGAGATCTCTCAGGAATCTCCTGGTTCCAGGTAGACTGCATCGGGCCGTTCGAGCCTGAAATCACTTGTAGCCAATTCGCCCGCTTCCTTCCAGTCCCTTTTCTCCCCCTGTTTCACAAAGGTAGCCAACGCCTCGCCCCTCCAACACGAAACTCATGTTTGTTTGCGCGTGGTATTGCGGGACAGATTGAAATTGGAAACCAATGACCGCAAGACCCAAGTCATCTACTGTTGCGAACAGAATTTCCCACCACCGAATGGGCGCAGTGCCCGATGAATCGAAAACCTAGAAGTAGGGACGAGACTTTTCCTCTAATGCGACGCGAATTAGCCCCGCTGCTGAGGCGGAGTGCTGGTTGCACCGTGATCTCGCAGCATTTATTCGGCTGCCATATTGGTTGTGTCGAGGGCAGGATAAGCGATAGGATGTGACCAAATCGAAAACTCCGATTGGCTATGCCACAACCCTGAGAAACACCAGGAAGGCCAGCGTGGTGCTCGTCGTCTTCAACTTAGAGAAGGCTATCCGCGTTCCTTAGGCGGTGGGTCTCATCCCCGAGTTTCCAGGCGTTGCAACAAGGCCAACCGGAGAGAAAGGGTCGAGGTCATGCATCATCTGATCATCTTGATTCTCATGATCCTGGCAGCAGTGCTCTTTCTAATCGCTGCCGTTACCCGGGTCTGCAAGTTTCAGATCTTGGGCCATGAGCCGACGGTTTGGTGGCGCGGCTCAATAGGATTGTTGGGCTTCACCATCGCGTTGCTACTCTGGCGAATCCTCCAGCACATGCCGCCGCGCTGAAAATCGCGCCCATCGGACGAGGTGAACAAGCGGCTCTGTTCGCCTCCGCAACTTCTTCAGCGGGACGACGTGCCCGTAAGAAGTAAAGGGGAAGAGTTTTCTGTCGTCAAACCGGATATTTCCCGGAGGCCGGCTCACTCCGCGGCAGCGGCGCGCAGGCCAGCCGGCAACTCCTAAAGGATCGGTATGAGCATTCACACACCAAGTCATTTTGCTTCTGAATTACTTCTTATGGTGCTAGTTTGTCTTGCGGGCGCCGCCGGATTCTTGGCGCGCTCCTCTGGAGGTGCTGCCGTGTCGTTGGAATTGCAGAGTCCCGATTTCACCGCCGGTGGAGATATTCCGGATCAATTCACCTGCGAAGGTGCGAATATCTCACCCGCGCTCAAATGGAACGCTCCGCCTGCCGCCACGCAGAGTCTCGCTCTGATCGCCGACGATCCCGACGCTCCGGTGGGAACCTGGGTGCATTGGGTGCTCTTCGACCTGCCCGCGAATCTGCGCGCCCTCCCGCAAGATTTCCCGAAGAACAAGCAATCGCCTGACGGTTCGCGCCAGGGCCGCAATGACTTCGGGAAAATCGGTTATGGCGGGCCCTGTCCGCCGCCCGGCAAACCCCATCGCTACTTCTTCAAGCTCTACGCCCTTGATGCCAAGCTGAATCTTATGCCCGGCGCTACAAAAAAAGACGTCGAACGGGCCATGCAAGGCCACATTCTGGCCCAGGGCGAATACCTCGGCCGCTTCTCTCGTTGACAATCTTTCACCGAGGGCGCCACGCATATCGCCCTCCTCGCAGTTTAGTTTTCCAGGGCAAAGGTTGAAGTTTGGTCAATGATCCTTCCACACCGCTATTGCTGTTCTCAAAAGTCGAGACGCAGCGCGAGTTGCCCGGTGCGATTTCCCCCAGAGCCCTGTGGCAGCACAGATGTGAGCACTCCGAACGTTGACGGGTTGCTAATATTCAATGCAGGCGGCGCGAAATTGGAGTGGTTGAACACGTTGGTGAACGACGCCTCGAAGCGTAGCCGCATTCGTTCACTTATATTGACGACTTTGGCCAGCCCCGCATTTACGTTGATCATGTTTGGCCCTTCCAAAATGCCCAACCCGCAATTGCCAAAACGTCCGGCGTCTTGCGGGGGAAAGGCGAATGCATTGACGTTAAAGAACTCTCCCGGGGTCTGATTCGAAGGTATGGGATTGCCGACGCAATCCGGGCGCGCAACCGCCGATCCTTCTTCATTTCGTACGACCAGATTCGTGTTCGACTGATCGGACGCTGCGTTCATCGTGGGTGTCAGCCACTGACCGGTTTGTATTGTCGCAACCGTGCTGAGATTCCAGCCTCCCAGAACTGGATTCAGGTGCTGGGGTACCTTGAAGTACTGCCCCTTTCCGAACGGCAGTTGGTAAGTCCCCGTCAATAGCAAACGCTGCCTGGGTGTACCCGCCACGTTCCCACGGTCGTACCGGAGATCGTAACGGTTGGCAATCTCCACGGCGTAAGGCTCTTCGCTGGCGAACCCGCCGGGTGCGTCGCTGCCTTGCGCGTCGCTGATATTTTTTGCGTAGGTATAGCTCGCTTGGAACGTCAGCCCATGTGAAAACCTGTGTTGGACTTCGGCTATGCCCGATTCGTAGATCGCATTTCCGATGCTCTCCGAAGACATCAGCAGATCGAACTGCGGATAGGGCGCCGCGAGCTGGTTGTACGGAGTGGTGCTTGCCGGCACCTGGTTGAGATCGATGGTAATGGGGAGATGCCAGGTCCCCTGGCCGACGTAGCTGAAGCGCACTGTCGTGTTCGGCGTCACTTGCCGCTCCACAGTCAGGTTCCATTGCGCTGAGGTGGCATCCTTCCAGTAGGGATTGTTGGCCTCCTCAAATGCGCCTCCGCCATACTGGATCGCGGCATTCAGAGGGGTGGCGTCCGGAAACTGGAACATTTGACTCGTTACAGGATAGGGATTGGCATAGCTGACTAGATCCGAAACACCAACCATCGCATTGTTGAACGACATAGGGCCAAGCGTAGTCATGGTGAACATGCCAAACCCCGCGCGAATCACGGTCTTTTCATTGTTGAATGGCCGATAGGCGATACTCAAGCGCGGATCAAAATCATGCAGAGGCGTATGCCTCAGTCCCTGTGGAAGGCCGGCCTGGCTGGCCGACATCACCTTAGTACACGGTAACGATGGATCTGGGCTCAGCCCGTAGTTCGTAAGCGAGCACCCGTTGTAGGACTCAAGAACTCCTATGTAGACGGGGGTCGCGGGGGCGTAACTATTCAGCATGGAAAAGAATTTGTTGGGAACGACGATGCTGTTGAGTGCCGGGTCATAACTGGCCAGATCGCCGTTGGTTTCGAACATGGCGGGTTGCACTTCCCACCGCAAACCGAAATTGACGGTGAGGTGGCTGTTCACTTGCCAAGTGTCCTGGCCGTAAACACCTGAGTGCCAGCTATAGGCGTTGACTTGTGGGCCGCCGGTGATCGCAAAGTTCGATTGCGGCGCGCCGAGCAGAAAATCGCCGAGAGAATAGCCGGTAAGGGAGCCGGCGAAGTTGAATTGGCCATAGTCGTCGGAGGCATAGTAAAACATGAGGGCGTTATAAAGGACTCTGCGCGTGTCGAAACCGAATCGCATCGTGTGGGAGCGCCGGATGATCGTGAAATTGTCGGTGAACTCGTAGGTCTTGGATAAGGTCGTGCCCACCCGGTCCTGCCCGATGTTGGTAATGGTGCCGTCCAGGAAGTTGAAGGTGGGGAAGGCATGGCCAGTCGGCTGCGCGATGAACTGCAGGGGTATGGTGCTTTCCACAAGTCCCAGATCGCCGGGCCCCGTGCCGGAATCGACCTGCGCTCCGCTGAGGGGGAACGTGTCATTTTCACTATAATTTGTAAATCCAAAGCGGAATTCGTTCACCATGCTCGGCCGGATCACATAGTTGTAGGAGACCACCAGGCTGCGGTTTTGGTCGTGAGCCAGGTCATTCGGTAAAAAGTTATTCGCGGGTGCAATCGCGCCGGCGCTGTTGGACTCGGTGTAAAGGGCGTTTTTCCAGCTGTAGCGGACGTAGACTTGCTGCTTGGATGTGAGGGTTTGATCGAGACGCACGTCCCAGGCATTGGAGTTGGACGGGATAGGCACGAGCGTCTGGTAGTTGAAAGCAGGATTCACCTGAGTCAGGTTTGCGTTCGGCAGCGGATAGTAGCCATTCAGCAATGTTTGCGCTACGGGATTAAGGCAATCCTTGGGATTGCTGCACGGGTTGCCTGGCCCGCCAGGGATGGTGTTGTTCGGATAAGGAAGCCTCGTGAAGGGGTCCGTTACCGGACCGTTCCCTAGCGCCGTCACAAGAGCGCCCAGATTGCCTGATCTTTCCGCCTGCGTGGGAACAAGAAGGAATTCCGGAGCAGAGGTGGTCTTGCGGTTTCCCTCGTAGTCCGCAAAGAAAAATGTCTTGTCTTTACCGTCATAGAGTTTCGGAATGCTTACGGGACCGCCGAGGCTGCCTCCGAACGTGTTGAATACTTTAGGCGCCTTGGAGGTAAACCCGTAGATCGTGGAGTCTAATATGTCATCTTGGAAGTACTCGAACGCGCTTCCGTGAAATTGCTGGGTGCCGCTCTTGGTCGTAAACGTCACGTCGCCCATCTGCGCAAACTCCGCGTTGTTGTTGAATGACGTGACTCTCATCTCCGCGATTCCTTCCTGGGAGGGATAGGCATCCTGTAAAGCGCCGTTCGCTCGCACGCTGGCCGTGGAAATTCCGTCCACGGAGAATCCCACCTGGGCGGCGGTTGCGCCGCCTACGGCGATGTTTCCCTGACTGTCCTTCACCACATCCGGAGAAACTGCCAAGGCCGCCAATGGACTGCTTGATACAGCCCGCGAATTCAAAGGCAGCTCGGTAATGTCGCTATTGACCTTTGAATCGGCAAGTATGGCGTTTTCGGTGTTCATAAGTGCAGCGGTCGAAGTGACTTCGACCACCTGATTTTGCGTGGCCAATGCGAACTTCAATTCCAGTCGCAAGTCCTGCCGCGCTGCCAACTCCACGTGGTCGACCATTGCCTTGGCGAAGCCCTCCTTGGTGGCCACGACACTGTAGTGTCCCGGCTTGACGTTCTCAAACGCGAAGTTTCCGTGATCGTCGCTGGTCGCCGTGAAATCGGTGTTCTCACCAACGCTATGCAAGTTGACTTGCGCCTCGGGGATGAACGAGCCGGTCTGGTCCTCCGTCGTGCCGCGAATGCTGCCGAAGGTGGACTGCGCATCAGCGCGCGCAACCGCAAAACTCATTAGGATGAGCAGGCCAAATCCAGCGATGAATGAAATTCTTCCGTTCAGCATCTGAAACCTCCCCATTTGCCCTGTGCGTGGCAACGAGTGCTAGCTTGCATGGACGGACCTGAAGAAGTGTTGGAAAGTTCGTAAGGAAATCGTTATTTCAACCAAGAAAGTTTCGATAGCATGCATCGAACTTTCAGTGATGTAGAAAGTGGATTGAAGTTTGGCGCAAAATGCGGAGCGCCGCTCTTTGACCGACAGCCAGTTCCTCGGAAAAGCCGCGGGAGAATTCGCACTTTAATAGAGCTAGCCTTCACATTTCGGATCGGTATCGAAGCCTATGCGCCATCGATTAACTTTCCTGAGAATGCATGCGCCAATTGCCTTCAGGAAATTCCAATCGAATTGCGCAGCGGCCAGTTCGTGGCGCCTATTGCTGGGCAGCAGGGATAGGGGCACTCGGGTCACTACTTTCGCCCAATTTGTCCCCGCTGATGCGCACTAGGGACGCGGTCAACTCGTCACGGAAATTCAGGCACGGGAATTGTCCTTGGGTGACTGTCGTGTGCAAGCCCAAGGCTGACGGTTCAGAACCGATGGGAATCGAGGAGAACGCGAGCGCATGGCTCATGAGATCAGTCTTGCGCTGACCTCGAGGGACGTCTCGAGCGTGCGCGCCAACGCCAACAGGTGCAGTGAACGCGAGCGCCAACTAGAAATTTGGGCCGAGTTTCATCGCCCTTGCCTTCTACCTTTGCGCGCAGAATCCCTTCTCCACAGCAAGTATCACGTGTTCTGGCCGGCTCTTCCGCCGCGCAACAGTTTTAGAATTTAACCATGATGGCAATCGTGTTGACGGCTTGGCCCTTGCGAAGATCGGGTTGCCAGGCGGTCCATGTTGAGGAGCCGTACTGTGCAGCGCAGGATGCTGCCACTGCACCCCCGGTGTTGTCCACGGTGAAGCCGAGCCCCGACGGCGTAAAATCGGAAACCGCGGACGTGGATCCATTCGTGCAAATGTAACTTGCGCCGGTACCCACGACTCCATTGTTGGCCACGGGCGCGACGTTGCCTCCAGGCGGAGTAATCCCCTCCCGGCCCGACCAGTAAGGAACATTTGCGTGGCGATAACCACTCTCGAAGCGGAACGTGATGTACTGGGCAGGCATCCAGTCGAAGGTAAGCGTGCCATCCCAAGCTTTGTAAATGCTACCGGGATACGCGGGGAAGTAGGGCGATCCGGAGACGGCGGTTGCCCCGTTGATGGGTTGCAGCAAGGTCAGGTAGCGGCCCGGATTGTCCAGTCTCCCGCCTCCCAGCGTTATTCCATAGCGGTCTTTGTGGAACCACCACCGGTTATAGAGCATCCAGCCGGCAAAATCCTGCTTGGGATGTCCGTTGCTATCATTGTGGCAACTGACAATAGTGCCCGGCGCTGAACCGCCGTACTCGCATCCCAGATCGCCCGTAAAGGAGAAGGCCATCTTGTCCAGGCCCAGGTTTTCAGGCTGATTGTAGTATCGGACCTCGAAGCTGTCGTCGGTGTGAAGGCGCGAACGTCCGGGAACGCCGAGCGTGTCAGTTCCCATGCCGTAATTGTTGAAGACCATCGAAAGCCACGGCTTCGGACGGTACAATATTTGCCCTCCCAAACCGGGGTGACCGTTGTATTTGGCGTAGGATTGCCATCCATTGATGAACCAAGGTTCGATTTTCAGCTTGTCGGTGGGGAACCACTGTATGCGCACGCCATTGAAGAACCACGGCGTGTTCGAGGAAACAAAGGATGGCTGGTAGGCCCAATTGTCGAAGTTGTAGTAGCTGAAGAGTCCGATGTACGACACGAAAATTCCCGCGTCAATGTTCAACCCGTGGTTCACGTTGAAGTGGTATCCGCCGTAGGCTTCGGAGAAGTACTTGTAGGCGTCGTTGAGGTTCCATTGGCCAACGCCTGCGCTGCCGTCATTGCGCGGCGTCGTGGTTGCAAACAACCCAAACATCGTCAAAATCCGGCCGCGAACATTCCCTACGTTCAAGTTGCCGCCGAAGCTCAACTGCTCCAACTGCACTTCGCCGTTCCGGAAACTCTCGGTCGACCCGCCCATCGTGTGGTCTTTTGGCTGGTTGTAATCCTCGATGTAGTTGGAGTCAACCCGGAATTCCGGGGTAAAGTATTTCGAGTCCCACACCTCATCCTTGTTGCGCGCGTTACCGTTCAACCAGGTCCAGTCCGCGTAGGCAAAAGGCGCCGTCGGCTGAGCCGCGGCAGCACTGGCCGCGCTTTGATCGGGGGATTGCGGGGGGCCTACAGCCGCAGCGGGCGCGAGGCTTACGTGGCTCAGGGCGGGAGACGGATTGGCCGCATTGGAAGGCGCAGGTTGCGCGGCGGACGCCTCAGCCGCGGGAGCCGCAGGCGCCACATGGGCGGCAGGCGGATTGACCTTGGACTCGAGCTCTGCGACGCGCCTTTTGAGTTCCTCCACCTCATCTAGCAGCCATCTCTCTCGCTCGGTCAAGGGTGCCGGCGCTTCGACCTTTGCCGGAGCAGATTTAGCCGCTGGATTGCCGGCATTCTTGTCTGTATTATTGTCGTCCGCGAGAGCAGGGCGGGGAACAGCGATCGTACCGATTAGTACAATCAACAGCAGTCCTGTAATTCTGCAATCATTTTCAAATGCGCGCATGTCACTCTCCTCTTGTACGACCAGCAACGACATATCCAATTGGCCTCTCCTTCTAGTACTTCTTGAGCTTCTTCCCGGCAATACCAGCGCCAATCGGTAAGACCTTGAAAACGCAAAAGATCGCGCATTATAGTACGCGGCCTTATCGCGAATTCGCGAAGTTCGCGAGAACCTCTTGCCCGGGGCCCGAAATCCATCCGTCCATCACGCGCTTTAGCCTCGACTGCCAAAGAACGCGTCGCTGCTGGTCACAACTGTCATTCAAGGTGCGAATGCTGCTATCCCCGGCGCTCTAATCCGATCACCTGTACGCGCAGAAAAGGAAGCGACCTATAAATGCTGCTCGTGACAATAGGGGAGTGCGCATGAAAAAGTCGTGAGGATTTTATCAGGAGGTCGTTTCGCACGCAGCATTCTTTTCCGGCTCGCATGAATTTTTTGAAGCGATTCACGCTTTCCTTTCCCTCATTCGGGCACGCGCAACCGGTAGCCGACCCAGGGTTCCGTCAGCAAATACTTCGGCTTGCCGGGCTGCAATTCCATTTTTTTTCGAAGTTGCTTCATATAGGCCCGCAGGTGCCCGAGCTCATTACCGTAGTCTGGTCCCCAAACTGCCCGCAGGAGTTCGCGGTGCGGAATGATCTTGTTGGCATGGTTCGCGAGGTACTGCAATAACTCGAATTCCTTTGGCGTCAGGTGAACCTTTCGGCCACGCACGATTACCTGGCGCGAATGAAAGTTGACTTCCACGTCTTTCAGCCTTAGCTCTTGCGCCTCGGAATCGCCGGCATTTCTCCGTAACACCGAGCGAATCCTGGCGAACAGTTCTGACGTGCTAAATGGCTTGGTGACGTAATCGTCGGCCCCGGCATCCAGAGCTATTACTTTATCCGCCTCCGCCTTACGTACTGTGAGCATGATGATTCCCACGTCAGAACTGGAGCGTATGGCCCGGCAGACTTCCGTCCCCTTGATGTCAGGCATATTAATGTCAAGAAGGATGAGGTCGTATTTCTCCTCGCGTAATTTCTCGAGAGCCTCTTGCCCGCCACACGCGTCGTCCACCTCGTAGCCGTTCGCCACCAGCGTGATTCTTAGCACTCGCCGAATCTGCGCCTGATCGTCCACCACGAGGATCCTGCCTTTGGACGTCTTTCCGTGGACGGAAGCTTGTCGCCCCAATGGACTCGCCTCCCCGCCTCTAGGCATGGAATCCTCCCAATGCGCATGGTCATAAGCTTCGACTCGGGAGCCTGTCGCCAGGCTGCGGCAGTAATTATCGAATGGTCTAACCACCCACTTCCACGTTCTGACCTAAGCCTGCTAGACCGCGCCTAAGCAATACGTAAGGCGCGCATAATGAATAAGCGAAGAAAGCGTAGGCTTTCATTAACCGGCACCGCTCTCTCCTGCCTGAACATCACCCCCACGCTGGCCTAAACGGCAAAGATCAAGCCACTCAACAAATTTCATGCCACGTCGTCTAACGTCGCTTATTGATACCGGGCGCCGGCCATTAGATCAAGTTTAATGAATTCATTGGATGTATCAATGGAACAGCGCCATCGGTGCGAATCGGCGGGATGCATTACTCCGCGAATACAACTCCTCTTCCGACAGGCATGTACAAAGGCTGTGGCCGCCTCCTGATGATTGCCCCGGTCCCTCGGAAATTCCGTAGGAACTGTTCGCTTTTGCGGGCAGGGGGCTCTACGCGCTCTGCAGCGCTCGATTCACCATGGCCTGTGCTTCTCTCACGATTTCGTTCAAGTGCTCTTGGCTCCTAAAACTCTCCGCGTAAATCTTGTAGATGTTTTCCGTTCCCGAGGGGCGCGCCGCGAACCAGCCGCTCGTCGCCGCAACCTTCAGCCCGCCCATGGCCGCGTTGTTCCCCGGAGCGCGCGTCAGCTTCGCCGTGATCGGTTCGCCGGCGAGCGTTGCATCCTTCACGGCCTCCGGCGAAAGCTGCAGCAGCCTGGCTTTTTCTTCCGGTGTGGCCGCTGCGTCAATCCTTGTATAAAACGGCGTGCCGAAGTCAGCGGTCATCTCACGATAGTGCTCGCCGGGATCTTTTCCTGTGCGCGCGGTGATCTCCGCTGCCAGCAGGCACATGATCGGCCCATCCTTGTCGGTCGTCCAAACGGCGCCGTTTCGCCGCAGAAAACTCGCCCCGGCGCTTTCTTCCCCGCCGAAACAGCAGGAGCCATCGAACAACCCCGGTGCGAACCACTTGAAACCCACGGGCACTTCAAACAATTTGCGGCCCAGCTTCCGCACCACGCGGTCAATCATGCTGCTGCTCACCAGCGTCTTCCCCACGACCGCGTCGCCCGGCCAGTCCGGCCGGTGCGTCAGCAAATATTGGATGGCCACCGCAAGATAGTGATTCGGATTCATGAGGCCCGCCGAGGGCGTGACAATTCCGTGCCGGTCCGCATCGGGATCGTTTCCAAACGCCACGCGAAACTTGTCTTTCATTTTCACCAGTCCCGCCATGGCATACGGGCTCGAACAATCCATGCGAATTTCGCCGTCATGATCCACGGTCATGAACGAAAACGTAGGGTCGATCTTCGGGTTCACCACCGTAATCTCCAGGCCGTAAAGGGAATTGATCGGCTCCCAATAAGGCTCCGCGGCCCCGCCCAGTGGATCCACGCCCAAGTTCAGGCCCGCGGCGCGAATGGCCTCCATGTCAACGACGTTTCCAAGATCTTTCACGTAGGGCAGGACGAAATCATCCTGGTGCGTGGTAGCCGCCGCCAGCGCCGTGGCATACGCGACACGCTGCACCCCGGCATTGCCCGCCCGCAGCAGCTCATTCGCGCGCGCCTCCACCCATTGGGTGATGTCCGTGTCCGCCGGGCCGCCATTCGGCGGGTTGTACTTGAACCCTCCGTCCCGTGGCGGGTTGTGCGAAGGCGTGATGACGATGCCGTCCGCCAGATGTTCTTTTCGCCCGTGGTTGTAAACCAAAATCGCGTGGGAAATTACCGGCGTCGGCGTAACGCCGTCGTTCCGCTGAATCACCGTTTCCACCCGGTGCGCCGCCAGCACCTCGAGGGCGGTGCGTTGCGCGGGCCCGGACAGCTCGTGCGTGTCCTTCCCCATGAAGAGTGGTCCATCGATAATGTGCGCCCGGCGGTAATCGCAGATCGCCTGGGTGATCGCCAGGATGTGCGCTTCCGTGAACGTGCCGTTCAGCGAGCTGCCGCGGTGTCCGCTGGTGCCAAAACTGACCAGTTGCTGCGGATCGCTCAGGTCGGGCCGGCGCTCGTAGTAGCTCCGCTCCAACTGTGCGAGATCCACCAGCAATTCCTTGGGCGCGGGAAGTCCCGCAAGTGGTGAAAGATGCGGCTTGTCATCCGCTTCATTCGGAACAGCCTGTGGTTGTGACATTTGGTCCGGCCTCGGCAACGACAATAATGTGATACCACTGCCCGCCCGGGAACTCCAATCTTCCTTTAAAGTGCGCCATGATTTTCGCCAAGAATTCATCCTCCAGACATGTGATCATTCTTCTGGACGCGGGGTATCATAGCGGGTCGAGTACTCCCTCTGGGAATGAAGCCGGACCGGCCAATCGCTGATCTCGCGCTCGTTTTGCCCGCAACTTCCGCTCGTCCACGGGCATCTCTACCCTGAGAGAAGAGTGCCCGAAAGAAGTACGAATTACCGGCAACTTTCACCTCAAGGCAGGCAAGCCAGGAACACCGTGTCAGATCCTCTTCCCACAAATCCCGGCGTAGAGATCGAAGATGCCCGTACCGGCTCGAGCGTCGAAACCCTGAGACGCGCCATCCTCGACAATCTGTTTTACGTGGTGGGCCGGGCGGCCGAACACGCCGGCCCGATTGACTACTACCTGGCCGTCGCCTACACGGTTCGCGATCGCATCCTCGCGCGCTTCATGCACACAATTCACACCTACATGGAAACCCCCATCCGCGCCGCTACCTATCTCTCTGCGGAATTCCTGATGGGACCGCAATTGGCCAACAATCTCCTCTGTCTTGGCCTTGAAGCTCCATTCCGTCAAGCCATCAAGGAACTGGGCTCGGATTTGGATTTGCTCATTGAACAGGAAGCCGAACCGGGTCTCGGCAATGGCGGCTTGGGACGCCTCGCCGCGTGTTTCCTCGATTCCCTGGCGACGCTGGGCGTTCCCTCAACTGGCTACGGCATCCGCTATGAGTACGGCATCTTCGACCAGAAAATCCAGGACGGCTGGCAGGTCGAATATACCGACCATTGGTTGCGCAACGGCAATCCCTGGGAATTGCGCCGGACGCGCCTTGCCGCTGAGGTGGGCTTTAATGGCCGGACCGAACAATGGACCGATGCCGAAGGCCGCTTGCGCGTTCGCTGGATTCCGCAGACGGTGGTGAAGGGCATACCCTACGACACGCCCATCGTTGGTTATCGCTCCGGCCTCGCCAATATTCTGCGCTTGTGGCGCTCCGAGGCGCGGGAATCCTTCTATTTCGAGCGCTTCAATAGCGGCGATTACGGCGGCGCGGTCGCGGAAAAAGTGTTCGCCGAAAATATCACCAAAGTCCTCTATCCCAATGACGAGGATTTCCGCGGCAAGGAATTGCGCCTGCAGCAGCAGTACTTCTTTACCTCTTGCTCGCTTCAGGACATGATTCGAAGGCACTTGCTCAGAGGGCAGAAGCTCGAGAATTTTCACGAACTATGGGCCATTCAGCTCAACGATACTCATCCCTCCATCGGCGTTGCCGAGCTGATGCGCCTGCTCATGGACGAACACGGCATGACCTGGGAGCAGGCCTGGAACATCACCTCGCAAACCTTCAGCTACACCAATCACACGCTCTTACCCGAGGCGCTGGAGCGCTGGCCGCTCCCTCTGTTCGCTTCGTTGCTCCCACGCCATCTCGAAATCATTTACGAAATCAACGCCCGCTTCCTGGCCCAAGTGCGCGAGCGCTTCCCCAACGACGAGGCCCGGGCCGCGCGCATGTCCCTCATTGACGAATCCGGCGAAAAGTATGTCCGCATGGCCCATCTCGCCAGCGTGGGCAGCCATAAGATCAATGGTGTCTCCGAAATCCACACGCGCCTGCTGAAGAACGAATTGCTTCACGACTTCGCCGAACTCTGGCCGGACAAGATCGTCAACGTGACCAACGGCGTGACTCCGCGCCGCTGGCTCGCCGTCAGCAACCCCGAGCAATCCGAACTCATGACCAGCAAGATCGGAGACTCCTGGATCGATCACCTGGAGGATCTGAAGCGCCTGGAAGCTTTCATGGACGATGCCGCCTTTCGAGCGGATTGGCGGAAGGTCCAGCGCGCCGTGAAGTGCCGGCTGGGCCGCTTCATCTTGCAACAGACGGGTATTTCCGTCGATCCCGACTCCATGTTCGACGTCCAGGTGAAGCGCATTCACGAGTACAAGCGCCAGCACCTGAATGTCCTCCACATCCTCACTCTTTATCAACGCTTGAAGAGCAATCCCCACCTGGAAATCACCCCGCGCACGTTCATCTTTGGCGGCAAGGCTGCTCCTGGCTATCGCATGGCCAAGCTCATCATCAAACTGATCAATTCAGTGGCCGATGTCATCAACCAGGATCCCGATGTGAAAGACTGCCTCAAAGTGGTCTTTCTGCCCGGATACGACGTGACCTTCGGACAGTTGGTCTATCCGGGGGCCGACCTGAGCGAACAAATCTCCACGGCCGGCACGGAGGCGTCTGGAACCGGGAACATGAAGTTCGCCATGAATGGGGCGCTCACCATCGGCACGCTCGACGGCGCCAATATCGAGATTCGCGAAGCCGTCGGCACGGAGAATTTCTTCCTCTTTGGTCTCACTGTGGATCAAGTTCGCGCCACTTGGGCCGCCGGCTATGATCCGCGCCACCTCTATGAATCGATTCCCGCTCTGCGCAGTGTGATGGATGCCCTCTATTCCGGCCAGTTCTCACATGGAGACCGCGAACTCTTCCACCCCCTGCTCGATTCGCTCCTCGACCATGACTCTTTTCTCCTTCTTGCGGACTACGAGTCGTACGTCCACTGCCAGGACCAGGTGGCTGAGGCTTATCGGGATCAGGAAGCCTGGTCCAGGATGTCCATCCTCAATGCCGCGCGTATGGGAGCCTTTTCATCCGACCGGGCCATCGATGACTATTGCCGCAAGATTTGGGGCATCCAGCACCTCTCAGCTCCAATGGTGCAGAGCGCCTGACCCGCGCCATCTTCCCGAAATCAGCGAGCCCGCGCAGGCACGCCGGAGCCACTTTCAGAGTGATGCTACACTGGAGGCCGCATGGAACTGTTGCCGGTCATTCGCGAAGGAGTGGACCATAACTATTGGGCGCGCGACCGCCAACTCCAGACGTGCGCCTCGCTGAGTGCCGAACAATTCCTGCGACCCGTTGGAGGTAGCTTTCCATCGCTGCGTGACACCTTCGCGCACATGGTTGCTGTTGAGTGGATCTGGTTGGAACGTTGGAGAGGGAGATCCCCTAAGTCGCTGATTCCCATCCACGATTTTCCGACGCTCGCGGCTGTGGTGGAACGGTGGGGCACGGTCGAGCGCGAGATCCGCGAATACCTGGCTGGTTTGGATGAGGCGGCGCTGGGCCGCCCTCTGACATACATTAATACTCAAGGCGAGGAGTGGACCTATTCGCTGTGGCGGATGGCTGTGCATCTGCTGAATCATCAGAGCTACCATCGCGGCCAAGTGACGACACTGCTGCGCATGTTGGGAGTGCAGCCTCCGCCTGTCGATTTCCTGGTAGGGCAGGACATGGGCTTCCGGCTGTGACCCTGCGCCGCCGGGCGGGCGGCGCACAGGTTGACGGGTAGAGTGATTCTGATTGCCGGCGGCTGGCACAGACGTAAGGTCACGGGATGAATTGGTGCCGCATCCTTTGGGGTTCGGTTTTCAAAGGGTGCGGGTTTCAGTCGAGTTAATCTCAAACGTCAGCCAATCGGCCATTTGCTTCAGCTTCGAAACTTGTACCGCATAAATGCTCCCACCATTTTTCAGTTGTCAGATTCCCAATAAAGTGACATCTTCTCCCATCTGGGGGAGTGTCCCCCTTGGCGGACCAGGTTCAACAAGCTTGCAGGTTGGCTTTCCCCGTTTTTGTGTGGTGGCAAGGTGCCCGGCGGACAGACAAACACAAAGCACGGCGTGAATTCCTCGTGTGGCAAGTGCGCTTTCCATTCTGAGCTGCTCCTCAGGCTGCAATTGGAGAGCAACCCGGCGGCGCTCGGCCTCGTGCGCGCCGCTGTCGAACGCGCCACGGAGGTTCTGCATTTTCACGAAGAGGAGTCGCGCGCCATTGTGCGCTCCGTGGATGAGGCCCTCGCCAACGTCATCCGCCACGCCTACGGCGGGAAAGCCGGCTGCCCCATTGAAGTGACCTGTCGCCACTTGCACGGCACCCAGGATGGCTCGTGCGTCAGCGGAATCGAAATTGTCTTGCGGGACTCCGGTGTACGTGCCGATCCTGCGAAAATGAAGGGCCGTCCCCTCGAGGAGCTTCGCCCCGGCGGGCTAGGGCTTCATTTCATGAGGCAAAGCATGGACGAAGTTGAATTCAGCCGCAAAAAAGGCAAGAATCAGCTTCGCTTGGTGAAGTACCTGGCTCCGGCCGCTCCTGCAGCGGCGCCGGAAGGAGAATAGACTGTGCAGATTGTCGCGCGTGCCATACACGGTTGGACGATCTTGGACCTTTCGGGTGATATCGACTTGGCAAACTCGCCCGCCATGCGCAAGGCCTTGCTTGGCGAAATCAAAGAGAAGCGCACGTCCAGAGTTTTCCTGAACCTCAAGAATGTCCGCTATATCGACAGCTCCGGCATCGCCTCTCTGGTCGAAGGTCTGAAAGCCTCTCGCGACCTGGGATCCCGCCTCATCCTGTACGGTCTGAGCAAAACCGTCCGCGAAGTGATGCAACTCTCGCGCCTGCAAAAGATCTTCGAGATCTATGAAGACGAGGAGCAAGCCCTCGCTTCCTAGCGCCGTTCCAACTATTTGGGCCGAATGAGGGTCCAAGCATTTGACACGTACACGGAGAGAGTATTCTCGAAGGGATTTGCTGGAACAAGTTGGAACGGCACTAGATGCTCGCAAGAGTTTCCCCGCAGAGGTAGAGTGGCCCAGTGGAATTTGCGCGAAAAGTCGGCGTTGCCATCGTCCATGCTCTCGCCTATCTCGGCTCCCTGGCTGCGCTGGCCGGACGCGCCTCTTTTCACGCTTTCATCGGCCCTTTTCTCGGCAGGCCTGTTCGTTTCCAGAGTGCCGTCGCGCAAGCCATGGAAGCCGGTGTGCGCGCCCTGCCCATCCTTTCTCTCATTACATTTTTCATCGGCCTGATCATGGCGTTGCAAAGTGCCTACGAATTAAAGAGGTTCGGTGCCCTGAACTTTGTCGCCAGTGCCGTGGCCATCTCCATGTCCCGCGAACTCGGGCCGCTCATCACCGCCATCGTCGTGATTGGCCGTTCCGGTTCGGCCTTCGCCGCCGAGATCGGCACCATGAAAGTTTCCGAGGAAATTGACGCTTTGGAGACCATGGCCATCGATCCCGTCCACTTCCTGGTTACTCCGAAGTTCATCGCCATGGTCCTGATGTTGCCTTGCCTGACCATTTGGGCCAACTCCATGGGCATCCTGGGGGGATCCCTGTTCGGAGTCTGGCAGGCGGACTTCACCTGGACCCGCTATATCCGCGCCTCGCTCGAAGCCTTGTTGCTCCGTGACATCGTCACCGGCCTCATCAAGAGCGTCATGTTCGGCGTCACCATCACGGCCGTGGGTTGCTTCGAAGGCCTATCAACCGGTGGCGGCGCGGAGCAAGTTGGCCGCTCCACGACGCGCGCCGTCGTCGTCTCCATCTTCCTAGTGATCCTCGTCGATCTGGTGTTCACGACGATGTTCTACTTCCTCGGAGAGCACTGAGAACTATGCCCGGCATCGCCGACCCAACTCGCCCCAGCACCTCTTCGGATGCACCGATGATTTCCTTGCGGGACGTCCGCGTCAGCTATACCGGCAGGGAAATCCTGCACGGCATCACTTTCGACGTCCAGCCCGGTGAAACTCTCGTCATCCTGGGCGGCTCGGGCTCCGGCAAGAGCACCCTGCTGCGGACTCTCGTCGGCCTCGAAAAACCGACCTCCGGTGAAGTCTGGATTGCCGGCAAGAATTTTGCCGCCATTTCCGATGCGGAACGCGACGATATCCGCAAGAAGATCGGCATGTCCTTCCAGGGCGGCGCGCTTTTTGGCTCCATGACCGTCGGCGAAAACGTCGCCCTTCCTTTGCGCGAGCATACCAAGCTCGTGGATTCCACCATCGACATCATGGTTCGCCTCAAACTCGACCAGGTCGGCCTTTCCGGCTATGAACAGTACATGCCCTCGCAACTCAGCGGCGGCATGAAGAAGCGCGCCGCCGTGGCGCGTGCCCTGGCCATGGATCCGGAGATTCTTTTCTTCGATGAGCCGTCCGCGGGGCTCGACCCCATCATTGCCGCTGGCATCGATCAACTCATTCTGGATTTGAAACAGGCCTTCCGCATGACCATCATCGTGGTCACCCACGAACTGGCCAGCGCTTTTTTGATCGCCGACCGCATGGTCCTGATTAATAAAGGAGATGTGGTCGCCATGGGCACTGTAAAGGAAATGCAGACTAGCACGCATCCCCGGGTTCGCCAGTTCATGGATCGTGTCCCCGAACCCGCCGTGGCCCAGGAACTTGATTATCTCCAGATGTTGACGGAGCAGCAGCCCAAACAGGGGTCGCCGTCTCCGGGGAAGAGCAGGTAGAGATGGAAGCAAAACGCGAGCAAGCCTTTGTCGGACTCTTCGTGCTGATTGCCGCCGCCCTCTTGATCGTTACGGTCTTCGGCATCACCGGCGCCTTTCAGGGCGCCACGAAGACGTTTCACTCCCAATTTCCCAACGCTGCGGGCCTGGAACGCGGCGCCTCCGTCCACTACGCCGGTAGCCCCAAGATTGGCCGCGTCGAAGATATGCGGATTGATCGCGGCGATCCTTCTCTCATTGACATGACCTTTAGTGTGAAAAGCGATGTGCCCGTGAAGACCGACAGCAAGGTGGCCATCCTGAGTTACAGCCCCTTGGGCGATAACCACCTGGAAATTCTGCCTGGAACTCCCGGCGCGCTTCTCGCTCCTTCCGGCGCCCTCCTGGCTTCCAAGCCCTATGTTGGTTTTAACGATTTGGCGGAGCAGATCAACAAGCTCACCCCTCAAGCCCAGGAACTCCTCACCAATCTCAATGACCGCATCAAACAACTCAGCACCACCATCACTCGCGTCAACGACCTGCTCAACGATCAGAATCGCCAGAACATTTCCGCCAGTCTCGCCGATCTCCACGGCATGCTCGACGAGGACCGCCCGGTTGTCCGGTCGGCCTTGAAGAATGTGAATGCCGCCAGCGAGAAGATCACCCCTCTCCTCGATCAGTTGCATAAAACGATCGATCAGGCCAACGAAACTCTGAAACATGCGGATGGCATGATCGGGGAAAATCGCGAAGAGGTGCGCGCCTCGGTCGCCAAACTCCATGAATCTCTGAACAACCTCTCGGACCTCTCGCGGCGCCTCGATCAGACGCTGGACGTCAATTCCGAGAATATTGATGAAATTCTGGAGAACCTCCGCCAGATCACCGAGAACATGAGAGAATTTTCCGACATCATCAAGACCCAGCCTTCCTCGCTTATCCATTCCGGCAGTCCACGCCAGCATGTACCGGGAGAACATCCATGAGCTACACTCCGCGCAGACTTGCAACTCAAACTGACTTCGCGCCCGTTCGCGGAAAAAGAGCCCGGCTGCTGCGTTTCTCCCTGGCCCTCACGGCGCTCGCTCTGCTGCTGGCCGGGTGCGGCCATATGCAGCCCGTCAGGTACTACGAGATCTCCTATCCTGCCGTTGGCCCGGCCAAGCAAGAGCCGCTGAACGCCACCCTTCTGGTGCGCGCCTTTACCACGTCTCATCTCTATCGCGAGGATCGCATCGTCTACGGTTCTGATTCTGAGCAGATGGGAATGTATCAGAATGAGCGATGGAGCGAGCCTCCCGCCGATATGCTCCAGAATGCCCTGGTGCGCGAATTGCGCTCCTCGGGCCGTTTTCGCATCGTGACGCCCCTCCACAGCGATTCCAGGGGTGATTTCGTTCTTACCGGCCATCTTTATGATTTCAAGGAAGTGTCCGGCAATGGCATCGTTGCCAGGATTAGCTTTGACGCCGAGTTGCGCGACCTGAAAGCAGGCAAGACCATCTGGACCTATACCTACAATCACGACGAGCCCAGCAACGGCAAAGATGTCGCCGCTCTCGTGGCTGCCATGGACCGCAATGTTCAACGCAGCGTTCAGGAAGTGGAAGCAGGCATTCAGCAGGCGCTGGCGGCCTATCCCGTGAAGTGAGGGCCGCTTGCTTCAGGCGCGCCAATAGGGACCCTCTTCTATCCCTGGGACGCCGACTCGTCTGTCGTTTTGCCCGGCGTTCACCTCTTATTAAAATGCTGGCGCTAAGCTGTTCCCAGCGCAAGAAACTGTCCTATCGCCTTTCTCTCCGGGTCAGCCGCGCAAGCCGCGTCAGCTCCGCCAGTACTTGCTCTGTAAGTGCCAACTAGTGCCGTTCCAACTATTCGGGCCAAATGACGGTCCAAGCATCCGACGCGAACACGGAGAGAGTATTATCGAAGGGGCTTTCTGGAACAAGTTGGAACGGCGCTAGTCTCAAATGGACTTACACTCTATCTCGGGAGCCATCACCCATGTCGACATCCGCCCAAAGCAAGGAATCTGCCGCTCCGGCGGCCAGCCCAGCTTCGGCCGTCCCTGCCAAGCCCGCCTTCGATTTCCTGGACCTCCGTGCCCAGTTTGCCTCTATTCGGGAGGAAGTAATGGCCGCGGTCACCCGCGTCTTTGAATGCCAATATTTCATTCTTGGTCCGGAGGTGAAGCTCCTCGAAGAGGAAGTGGCCGCGAAGCTCGGCGCCAAGTTTGCCGTTGGCTGTGCCTCGGGCACCGATGCCCTCATTCTTTCCCTGATGGCCGCGGGCATTGGCCCCGGCGATGAGGTCATCACTACGCCCTTCAGCTTTATTGCCACGGCGGGTTCCATAGCCCACGTGGGTGCCAAGCCCGTCTTTGTGGACATCGATCCGGTCACCTTCAACATCAATCCCGCCCTGATCGCCGCGGCCATCACTCCCAAAACACGCGCCGTCATGCCCGTGCACCTCTTCGGATTGCCTGCCGATCTCGATCCCATCCTGGAAATTGCCAAGGCAAGAGGTCTCCTGGTCATCGAAGACGCCGCGCAGGCCATCGGCTCCCGCTACAACGATCGCTTTATAGGCACCTTTGGTCATTTCGGATGCTTCAGCTTCTTCCCCTCGAAAAACCTGGGTGGTGCCGGCGACGGGGGTTTGATCACCACCAACGACCCTGCCTTGGCAGAGCGCCTCCGGATGCTTCGCGGCCATGGCAGCAAGAAGAAGTACTACCACGACATCCTCGGCACCAATAGCCGCCTGGACGCCTTGCAAGCGGCCGTTCTGCGTGTGAAACTTCCCCACCTCGATTCCTGGGCTGCCGGCCGCCAGAATCGCGCCGAGCGCTACCGCAAGCTCTTCCTTGAGAAGAATCTGGCTTCCTTTCTTACATATCCGCCGCAGCCTCCGGCAAACTTCCACCATGTCTATAATCAGTTCACGATTCGCGTGCCGCTTCGCGACGATTTAAGGGAATCGCTCCGTATTGCCGGCATCCCCACCGAAATCTACTACCCGCTCTGCTTGCACCTTCAACCGGCATTTCGTTACCTTGGCTATCAGCCTGGCGTTCTGCCTGTTGCGGAAAAAGCCAGCAGGGAAGTCCTCTCTTTGCCCGTCTTCCCTGAGCTCAAGGATGCCCAGCAGGACCTCGTCGTCCAATCGATTGCGGCTTTCCTCGCGACGCGTGGGGCTGCTTGAGCTTGCCTGGCGGCATTCAGGAATTCTTCACCAGCCTTTCTCAAGAGTGGCGGACCTCTTTTCGGGGCGATTCATCGGGCGCACGCATAGTTTTCTTGCTCGCAACTGGTCCACGAGGTTCTGACAGCCGAACCGTGCTGCGAACTTAATCACCGCTGTTGTGTTTATCCTCAGCCCAATTTCCTGATACATCCTGCTTGTTTTCTTCCACATAGCCAATCACGTCGGGTCCAACATGATTTTGCCCGTTGCAAATCTCAACGCTGCGCGCCTCGCTTTTCATCAGACTTTTCTCGCGTTCCTCTCATGGTCGCCCTGATCTCCTTTGTTCTGAACTACTTGGCATGATGGCTCAGAATTCCCTGACGTTGGCAAACCATTTGCCCTTACAGAGTCTGGAGTTAGGACCATACTAGGAACCCCGGAGGCGGGCCATGACAGTCATTCTGGTGCTTGCGATGTTCGCGATCTTCCTCACTATCGATTATCTGAGGCACCGCAAAGAAGTGCCACACACTGCGGAAGGACGAGAAGAAGCGGCGACGCTTTCGCCGCGCATGCTGCCCAACTTTGTTGCTGGCTTTGACTTGCCGGATAACCGGCGCTATCACCCAGGCCACACTTGGGCGTTGCAGGAAAGCCCCACCTTGGTTCGCGTGGGCATCGATGATTTTGGCGCGCGTCTTGCCGGTAAGCTTGACGGCCTCGTCCTCCCAAAGCGCGGCCAGTGGCTGCGCCAAGGCCAGAAATTCGCCACCATTATCCGCGACGGCCAGCGCACCGATCTGGTTTCCCCAATCGAAGGCGAAGTTACCAACGTCAACGACGCCCTCACCGCTAATACTTCCTTGGCCAATACGGATCCCTACGGAGAAGGCTGGTTCGTTTCCGTGATCTCCCCCGATCTGCAGATCAGTTTCCGCAACCTCCTCAACGGCAGTTTGGCCCGCAAGTGGATGGCGGATGCCGCTAGCCGGCTGCAGGCGCGCGTGCCCGCTCTCGCCGGTGTGGTTGCCCAAGACGGAGGCCCGGCCGTGCATGATCTGACCATGCAACTGCCCATGGAAAAGTGGGGCGAAATCACCCGCGAGTTCTTCCTGACCTAACCACCTCGTGAACTCCAGCCAAGGCCCCGGTCGAACGAGAATCGGGCCTTGGCGTTTTTCCACACCTAATCGAGTCACCAAAGTCGGGAGTTGAAATAATCCGCATATCTATGTGACGCAGGTCACATCTCAGAGTGCCAAGACTCACAGGAATACACGCTCACCTCCTCTATATTCATCTTGGACCAGCGACTGCGCAGAAGGTTTCATCGCTGACGAGGTCACCCCCGCTGAATTGTTCCACAGTTCTCGAACATCGCTTTGCGTCATCTGACCCAGATGTTCGGATGGCCCTCCGCCAGTTTTTGGCACCTCTCGCGGCGCTGGATCGGACGCCAGATATCGATCTGAGCCACGTATCAAATTACGAATTTTGTCCCGGGCCAATTTTTTCAGGCCCTCTGGCGGGAATGCAGGTAGCCGCAGGGAGCGTTTATGAGCAAAGGCATCCTTTACGATGCGACTCTGTGTATCGGTTGCAAGCTCTGCGAAAAGGCCTGCGCGGAGCGTAACGGCCTCCCCTACGACGACGATATTGCCGCTGAGCAGAAGCAGTCAGCACACAAGCTTACCGTCGTACTGACAAAAAACGATAAGTTCATGCGCCGTCTCTGCATGAATTGCCAGGATCCGAGCTGTGCTTCTGTCTGTCCCGTCGGCGCGCTCCGCAAAACAGCCCTGGGACCTGTCACCTACGATGCCTCCCGGTGCATGGGGTGCCGCTACTGCATGCTGGCGTGTCCCTTCTCAGTTCCGAAGTATGAATGGGACAAGCCGTTGCCGCTCGTCCGCAAGTGCGATATGTGCTTCGACCGCGTTGCGCGCGGACTGCCAACGGCCTGCGCGGAAGCCTGCCCCACCGGCGCGACCACGTTTGGCAACAGGGAGGAGCTGCTTTCCGAGGCAAAAGATCGCATCGCCAAGAGTCCTGAAAGCTACGTGAATCACGTTTTCGGTGTGAACGAAGTCGGGGGAACTTCGGTTTTGCTTCTCTCCAGCATTCCGTTCGATGAGTTCGGTTATGCAAGCGACCTCAGCGGCGAAGCGCTCCCTTTGCTGACCTATCGTGTTCTTTCCCACATTCCGGATCTTGTGACCATTGGCGGTGTAACCCTCGGAGGCTTGTGGTGGCTGACCAATCGCAAGAATGAAGTGGCTCGTGAGGAACAGGGAGGCAAAGGGGGAGCGCCCGGCGGGAGGAACGAATATGCAAAAGCCTAGGATCACCTTCTGGCAGGCCGTGCTGGTATTGATCCTTCTTCTGGGGGCCTATGCGACAGTGGTGAGGTTCACTCGAGGCCTCGGGGCTTCGACCAATCTTAGTGACGCATTCCCCTGGGGGCTGTGGATCGGTTTTGACGTCATGTGCGGCGTTATGTTGGCCGCCGGCGGGTTCACCTTAACTGCGGCCGTGTACATCCTTAACCTCCGCGAATTCAAACCCATCGTTAGGCCCGCGGTCCTGACCGCCTTCCTGGGCTACCTTCTGGTTGTTGTCGCCCTGTTATTTGACCTCGGCCGCGGCTACCGTATCTGGCACCCCCTGGTAATGTGGAATCCCCGCTCTGTGATGTTCGAGGTCGCCTGGTGTGTCACGCTATATTCCACCGTCCTCGCACTGGAATTCTCCTCTGTCGTGTTCGAGCGGTTGCGCCTCCCCAAACTCCTCCGCCTGCAGAAAATGCTCGTCATCCCCCTGGTCATAGCAGGCGTAATGCTCTCGACGCTTCACCAATCCTCACTGGGAAGCCTCTATCTAATCGTTCCGAACAAGCTCTACCCTCTCTGGTATACCCCGCTCTTGCCGGTTCTCTTCTTTCTATCGGCGCTCTGCGTGGGCCTGGCTATGACCATCTTCGAGTCCTCGATGAGTGCCAGGCACTTTGGGAGACAACTGGAAATGCCGCTGCTGCGCCAGTTGGGGAGAACGCTTCTGGTCGCCCTTGGAGTCTATACGGTAGTCCGATTTCAGGATCTGCTGCATCGGGGCGCATTGCATCTCTTACAGTGGAGAAATCCCGAAACACCCCTCTTCGTTCTGGAAATGCTGCTCTGTTCGTTTGCTCCAATTTGCCTCCTGCTGATCCCCAAAGTGCGGAGGAATGCCGACGGCCTCTATCTGAGTTCGGTGCTCTGCTTGCTCGGTTTCGTGACCAACCGCTTGAATATCGCGATCACCGGGATGGAGCGCTCTGCGGGCCAGCAGTATTTTCCCAAGTGGACGGAAATTTCCATCACCTTGGCCATCGTTGCTTCCGGGTTCCTGGTCTTTGCGCTGGCGGTGAAGTATCTGCCCATCTTCGAAAGAGTGCCGTCCCACCTGCCGGCAGCAGAGCCGGAAACCGCCGGGAGCAAGCTTCCGGAGCTTTCTCATGTCCAGTCCTGAAGACAGATCGGGCCTATCGTACCTGTGGAAGAGCGCCACGGGCAGCCTCAGTTCCAAGCTGCTCCTGCTTCTGGTTTCCTCGATGGCCCTCGTCTTCGGAGTATTGGGCTACCTCAATATTCAGTTGCACCGTAAGCATCTGGAGCGTGATGCTCTCGCGGATGCCGCCCGCACCAGCAGCGTCATCAAGCGCAACACTTCCTACTACATGCTCCGCAATCAGCGCGACGGCCTCTATCACATCATCACCGAAATGGCCGATGAGCCCGGCATGGTCCGCATCCGCATCATCAACGATCAGGGTCGCATCAGCTTTTCCTCCGATACTTCCGAGATGTACAAGTACGTGGACCAGAACATGAAGGCCCACGATGCCACCGTGCCTGGCAGCGCGCTGCGCATCTCCGACATCAAGCAGAACTTTCGCACTTACCGGCTACCCAACGGCGAGCGCGCCCTTGGCGTCATCGACCCCATTGAGAATGCTCCCACCTGCAACAATGCCGAATGCCACGCCCATCCCGCCGAAGTGAAGGTCCTCGGCGTCCTCGATACCAACATTTCTCTTGCCAGCAGCGAACAAAACGTCGCCGAGAGCACGCGCCAGGTGCTGCTCTACACCATTCTCGCGGTCTTCGGCGTCGCTATCCTCAGTGTCGGCTTTGTGCGCCGCATGCTTCAGGGGCCGCTCACCGCCCTTACGGAAGGCACCAAGCGCATCGGCTCGGGCGACCTCGGCTATCAGATCAAGATCCCCTCGCACGGCGAACTGGAGGACCTGGCCACTTCCTTCAACACCATGAGCTCGCAGCTCCAGGCGGCCCACCAGGAAATCAACGCCTGGGCGCGAACTCTGGAAGCCCGCGTTGACGAAAAAACGCGCCAGCTCAAGGGCGCTCAGGACGAGATGTTGCGCGTGGAGCGCATGGCTTCCATCGGCAAACTCGCCGCCGTTGTCGCCCACGAAATCAACAATCCCCTCGCCGGCATTCTCACCTATGCCAAATTGCTCAAGAAACGCCTTTCTCGCGATTCCGCCACGCAAAAAGAAAACCAAAAAGAAAACATCGAAATGCTCGACCTGGTCGAGACCGAAAGCCGCCGCTGTGGCGAAATCGTCAAGAATCTCATGACCTTCGCGCGCCCTACCTCCTTAAGTAGTGAGCCAGCCAACTTGAATGCTGTCATTGATCGCTGCATCCGCCTCGTCCAGCACCAGTTGGAGCTGAAGAACATCGAACTCCACCTCGATCTCGCTCCGGATCTTCCCAACGTCCGCTGCGATCCTGGCCAAATCGAACAAGTCATCTTGGCCCTCGTCATGAACGCCATTGACGCGCTTCCGAATGGTGGAAACCTCACCCTGAACTCTCACCGGCTGCCGGGTGCTGGCAATATCCAGATTGAAGTCCGGGACGACGGCGTCGGCATGCCGCCGGAAGTTCTGGCAAATATGTTTGAACCCTTTTTTACGACTAAGGAACACGGGCGCGGTCTGGGCCTTGGTCTGGCCATCAGCCGCAACATCGTGGATCGTCACGCCGGTAAAATCGCAGTGGCTTCGGAGGCTGGCCGTGGCACTTCCTTCACGATCACGCTACCTGTGCATTCCAATGTCGTGTTGAACAATAGCCCCGCGGTTGTTGCGGGGTGAGGAGCAGCTATCATGGCCCTAAAGGCGAATTTGCTCGTAGTTGATGACGAACTGATTGTACGCGACTCTCTCGATAAATGGTTTCGCGAAGAAGGCTACGACGTCACCGTGGCCGAAAGTGCTCAGGACGCGCTCACCAAGATGGCCGCGAAGCGCTTTGACTTGGCCCTTGTCGATATCAAGATGCCCGGCACCGATGGCGTCGAGCTGCAGCGCCGCATGCGCGAGATCGACCCCGAAATGCTCGTGATCATCATGACCGGCTACGCCAGCGTGGAAACCGCCATTGCGGCCCTCAAGAATGGCGCCTACGATTATGTTTCCAAGCCCTTTGACCCTGACGACATCGCTCACAGTGTCCACAACGCTCTTTCCCACAAGCGCGCCGAACAAGAAAACGTTCGCCTGCGCGAAACCGTTGCTTCCGTGGTTCGCCCCCAGGAAATTGTCGGACAAAGCGCCGCGATGGTCCGCGTCTTTGAAGCCATCCAGACGGTTGGCCCCACCGACGCCACCGTTTTGATTACCGGCGAAAGCGGCACCGGCAAGGAACTCTGTGCCCGCGCGATTCATGCGGCCAGCCCCCGCCACTACAATCCGCTCGTGGTGATTCATTGCGGCGCGCTGGCGGAAACCCTCCTCGAAAGCGAGCTTTTCGGCCATGAAAAAGGCGCGTTTACCGGCGCGCAGTACCGCAAAAAGGGCAGCTTTGAAGTTGCCGAAGGTGGCTCCGTCTTTCTCGATGAGGTCGGCGACATCAGCTTGAAGACCCAGACCGATCTGTTGCGTGTACTCCAGGAACGCGAAATCACCCGCGTTGGCAGCACGCATCCCATCCAGGTTGATTTCCGCTGCATCGCCGCCACCAACAAGAAACTCGAACAGCTCATCGAGGAAGGCCGCTTCCGCCCCGACCTCTTCTACCGCCTGAATGTCTTTCAGATTCAACTGCCGGCGTTGCGCGATCGCAAGGGCGATATCCCGATTCTGGTGGAACACTTTGTCCGCAAGTTTTCCGCTTCCATGAACAAGCGCATTAACCGCGTCTCGCCGGCCGCCATGGCCCTCCTGGACCGTTACCAGTGGCCCGGTAATGTCCGCGAGCTCGAAAATGCTGTCGAACGCGCCATGGTTGTCGCCCAGGAGCCTGAAATTCGCGAGGAAGACTTCGCCCTGCGCCTGCCCCTCGCCGAACATCAGCCTCGTACTCTGGAAGACATCGAGCGCGCCCACATCCTCGCCGTACTCGAGGATTGCAAGGGCAACCAGACCCTCGCTGCCGAAGTCCTCGACATCGATCGCGTCACCTTGCACAACAAGCTCAAAAAATACGGTTGGAAGCGGGTCACTGCGGACGTCCTGTGAGCCTCATCCAGCTACTTCCGTTCGGCTCCACTGCCGCGGAAACGCTGTCCGAACTCCGCGCGGGACTTGAGCGCGAATTCGCTGTCCCCTGCGAGATTCTCCCGCCGGAGCCGGAGCCCGCCTTCGCCTTCAATCTCACCCGGCAACAGTACTCTTCCACCGAAATCCTCGCGGCCATGCTGAAGCGCAACACTCCCGCGAAGTGGCGCCTCCTCGGCGTTACCCCGCTGGACCTCTACATCCCCATCCTCACCTTCGTTTTTGGGGAAGCTCAATTGCCCGGCACCTGCGCCGTGGTTTCCTCCCACCGCCTTCGCCAGGAATTTTATGGCTTGCCTGCCGATCCCAGGTTGCAGCACGAGCGTCTCCTCAAGGAAGCCGTCCACGAACTCGGCCACACTCTCAACCTCTCGCACTGTGAAGACTACCAGTGCGCCATGGCTCCTTCTCACGGTGTGGAATGGATGGACCTGAAAACCAGCCGCTTCTGCGGCAGTTGCCGGCTTCTCGCCCCCGCCTGCGGCGCCCTCAACGCTTCCCGATAACCATTCGCGGCCAGCCACTTCCCCGAACCTGCTCTCACCCGCCGCTCAGGCCGCAATCTCTACCACCTTTTTTCGCGGCACGATCTTCCGCACTATCACGTATAACAGGGGAATGAACAATAAATTCAGCGTCGTCGCCGCGATCATTCCTCCGAAGACCGTTGTGCCCACCGAAATGCGCCCTGCCGCGCCGGCGCCTTTCGCAAGCACCAGCGGCACCACGCCGAGAATGAAGGCCATGGACGTCATCAGGATAGGCCGCAGCCGGATGCGCGCCGCTTCCACCGCCGCGTCCAGCGTCGAGAGGCCCTTCTCCTGCAACTGCTCCGCAAATTCCACGATGAGAATCGCATTTTTGCTCGCCAGTCCGATCAACATCACCAGCCCGATCTGGCTGTACACGTCATTCGTCAGGCCGCGCGTCCACAGCGCGCCAAGAGCTCCCAGGAGCGCGCCCGGAACGCCGAGCAGCACAATGAACGGCAGTACGTAGCTTTCATACTGTGCCGCGAGTGTCAAATACACAAAAACCAAGCCCAGGGTGAAAAGGATCACCGCTTTGCCGCTGGACTCGATTTCCTCCAGCGACAACCCGCTCCATTCATACTTCATGCCTTGGGGAAGTATTTTCTTGGAAAGTTCGGCCATAGCCGCAATGCCCGCACTAGAGCTGAGTCCCGCCGCCGCCGATCCGTCAATTTCCGCTGAACGAAACAGGTTGAAGTGCGAAATCACCTGCGGATTGGTGGTCTGCTCGATTTGCACCACGTTGTCCAGTGGAACCATCTTGCCGGTGTTGGACTTCAGGTAGTACGTCCGTATGTCCTTCGCGCCCGAACGGAACTGCTGATCCGCTTGGAGATAGACTCGGTACGACCGGTTGTTGAAATCGAAATCGTTCACATACACCGAACCCATGAACACCTCTAGCGCATCCGTAATCTGGCTCAGCGGCACTTGCAGGCTCTTGGCCTTTTCGCGGTCGATTCTTACAAGGTATTGCGGGTCGTTGGCCGTGAAGCTGGTAAACAGCCCGGTGACCTTTCCGCTCTTATTGCCTTCGGCCACCAGTTGATTGGCGATGTTGGCGATGGTCTGCAGCGAATTGCGTCCCAGGTCCTCCAGTTGATACGCGAAACCTCCGAAGGTTCCCAGGCCTTCCACCGCGGGCGGATTGAAGGGCACGATGATTCCGCCGGGAATGCCCAGCAGCGGGCCCCGTATTTTGTTCAGCACGGCGAAGGAAGTGTGCTCCTTTCCCTTGCGCTCGCGGAATTCTTTCAGGTTTACGAAGATGATCGCTTTATTGGGCGCATTGCCGGAAAAGCCGAACCCCACGACTGTGAATGCCCCGTCAATTTCCGGCACATGGTAAAGCAGTTCCTCGGCTTTGGCGCAGACGTCGCGCGTGTATTGCAGGGAAGCGCCCTGCGGGGTCTGTACCGCCATCATGAGATAGCCCTGATCATCCTCCGGAAGAAATCCATGAGGAATTGTCCGGTACAGCCAGAAGGCCAGGGCCAAGGTTGCGGCGAATGCCAGCAGGGAAACGTAGCGCAGCCGCAGCACGCCATGAAGCGTCGTCGTATAGAGCCGGGCGCCGGCGTCATAGAACTTGTTGAACAAAACGAAGAAAATGTTTTGTGCCCGTTCACGATGATGCCCCAGGAACATCGCGGATAGAGCTGGGGTCAGCGTCAGGGCATTGAACGCCGAGATGGAAACCGAAAACGCGATGGTCAGCGCGAATTGCCGGAACAGAATGCCGACTGTTCCGGGGAACAAGGCCACGGGGACGAACACGGACACGAGCACCAAGGAAGTTGCCACCACTGCGCCGGTCACTTCTTTCATCGCCACGCTCGCGGCCTTGTGCGGCTCCGTGATGCCCTCCATGATGTGCCGCTCCACGTTCTCGATAACCACGATGGCGTCGTCCACCACCAGCCCGGTCGCCAAGGTGATGCCAAACAGCGTCAGCGTGTTGATGGAAAAACCCAGCACCTTCACGAACATGAAGGTGCCGATCAGCGATACGGGAATCGTAACCGCGGGGATAATCGTGCTCCTCCATTCCTGGAGGAACAGGTACATCACCAGCAGCACCAGCAGAATGGCTTGCAGCAGCGTGATCAGCACGTCGCGAATGGATTCGCCAATTACCGTCGTCGTGTCGAACGCCACGGCGGCTTTCAAGCCCGGGGGAAAGCTCTTCGAGAGTTCATCGAGTTCGGCCTTGGCCGCACGGTCCACGTCCAGCGCGTTCGCACCCGGCAATTGCGTAAGGCCGATGCCCACGGCGTCGTGCCCGTTGTACCGCAAAAGCGAACCGTAATCTTCCGCGCCCAATTCCGCCCGGCCCACGTCCTTCACTCGCACGAGCGTGCCGTCCGTGCCGGTTTTCAGAATGATGTTTTCAAATTCGGAGGCTTCGGTCAGGCGTCCAATGGCCCGCACGCTGATCTCATAGGCCTGGCCGTTTGCCGTCGGCGGCTGCCCCACTTGTCCCGCGGCGACCTGCACGTTCTGCTCTTCCAGCGCGTTCACCACATCCGTCGCGGTCAAGCCGCGCTCGGCCAGGCGCGACGGGTCCAGCCAAAGCCGCATGGCGTATTTGCGCTCGCCGAAAATGAACACGTCGCCCACGCCTTTGACGCGCTTCATGGCGTCGCGCACATACACGTCCAGGTAGTTGCTCATGAACAGGCTGTCATACTGCCCGTTCAGCGAGTACACGCCCGCGCCAAAGATAAACCCCGACGCCTGCTTCGTAATGATGATGCCGGTATTCTTCACGGCGTTTGGCAGGCGCCCTTGCGCCTGGCTAACGCGGTTCTGCACATCCACGGAGGCCAGGTCCACATCACGTGACACATCGAAAACCACGGTGATCTGGCTGGTGCCGTCATTCCCGCTGGTGGAAGTGATGTACTTCATCCCCGGGCTGCCGTTGATGGCCTGTTCCAAGGGGATGGTCACCGCGGATTCCACGGCTTGCGCGTTCGCCCCGATATAGTTGCTGCTGACGACGACTTGCGGGGGCGCCAGATTTGGAAATTGCGCCACCGGAAGATTGGGCAGCGAGATGGCCCCGCCGAGAATAATCAACAGCGCGCAAACGGTGGCGAATACGGGACGCCGGATGAAGAAATCGACAAACAACGGTCTGCTCCGCCTTTCTTCTCAACCCTGCTGATTTTTGCGAATTTCCAGGGACCTAGTGCCGCTCCAAATTAATCCAGCAAATCCCTTCGAGGATACTCTTTCCGTGTTCGCGTCAGATGCTTGGACCGTCATTTGACCCAAATAGTTGGAACGGCACTAGCGGACTTTTGTTCCCGGCGATACTTTGCTGCCCGCCTCTTTGCCGCCACCCTGCATTAGCTCCGTGACCGGCGCTCCGTCCTGCAGAAATTGCGCGCCGGACACGATCACGTGATCCCCCGGCTGCAGGCCTTCCAGCACAGGGTAGTCATTTCCGGTGATCTCCCCCAGCTTCAACAACCGCTGCCGCGCCACCGTCCCGTTTGCTTCTTTTACGGCCAAAAACGCAAAGAACTGTCCGTTGATCCGCTGCACCGCCAATACCGGCACCACCGGCTCCTCCCGGTTTCCCCACGTAATCCTGGCCCGCACTTGCTGGGCAATGCGCAAGTTTCCCTTCGCGTTGCCCACCGCCGCCTTGGCCAGCACAGTCTGCGTATCGGGATCAACCTGCGGCGAAACGAATGTGACTTCCGTCTCCCCCAGCACGGCTCCGTTCTCGTCCAGGAGCTTCACCGGCAGGCCCAGCCGCAACTCCTTCGCCCGCGAAGCCGGCACATACACATACGCCTCCAACGCCCCCGGTTCATCCACCGTCGTCAGCAGCGTCGAGACCGTCACGCGGTCACCCACGCGCACCGGAATATCCCCCACGATGCCGTCCATCGGCGCGCTCACCCGGTAATAGCGCAGCTCCACTTTTTGTTGCTGTACCTGCTGCTCCAGGGATTTCAGTTGCGCCACCGCGGAGTCGTAATTCGTCTGCGCGTTGTCAAAATCCATCTTGCTGACGACCCCGGCTGCCAACAGTTTCTGCGACCGCTCCAGGTTCACCTTCGCCAGCTTTACCGCGGCTTCTTGCGAAGCGCGCGCCGCATCCTGGCTGCTGACTGTGGCCTCCTGCTTCATCGGGTCAATCTGCAGCAGCGCGTCTCCAATCTTCACGCGATCGCCCGATTTCACGTCAATGCTTGTGACATGCCCCTCCACTTGCGGGTTAATCGTTGCCGAGTGCCGCGATTTCAGAATCGCCAGGTATTCCGTCGTGTCCGCGATCTTTTCCGGCACGACAACCTGTACCTGCACGGGCATTGCTGGCGGAGCTCCGCCTGCCGCGTCACCTGCGCTCGACTTCTGCCCGCACCCGCCCATAAGCGCACAGGCCAGCAGCATCCCGGCCAGAGTATTCACCCTAGCCCAGGGCTTGCTCCTGCCCGAAGCGGCCAACTGTAGTAGGACGAGTGTGCGCATGGGTTTTTGAACCCTTTATGGTACGACAACCCAACCGGAATCTGCATCGGAAAATACCAATCGACCATTAGACGCAGCTTGGGGCTTTTTAGGTATGGGAGGGAACTTCAGTACATGTCGCTGGCATCGATCTTCTTACCGCTCAAGCCCAATTGCAGAACTTCGATACTTTCCGGGCGGTCAAACACTTTGCCGGGGAACAGCCGCTTGATCACCACGCGCAGACCGCCAAACGCAATTCCCACGCCGGTAGCGAACCCCAGGAACAATCCGGTGTACAGGAAAATCTTCGCTATCATTACCACCATCGGCGGGTCCGTAGCCGTGTGGCTGGGCTCGTTCCAGGTTACTTCGGTGTTGTAATTCACTTCGTCCCGGATGGCTTGGGCGTGCATCGCCGACGTGGGCTCGAACACCAGTGAGAGCAGGGAAGCTTTGCGCTCCACCGTCACTCCTGACCGCTTGGCCGCATCAGGCAGCGCCTCTTCCAGATGGTGCAAGTGCTGTTCGGCCAGTTGCGGCGTCGGATATTCCAGCAGCAGCAGCACTCCGCTGCCATACTGCCCTTGATACTTGGCAAGCATCGCTTCCACCCCCGACTGGAAGCCCACATGGTCCGCCAGATCCGCGTATGCTCGCTGACCCAGCGAAGCCATCGCCGCGCGGAAGCCCACCGGTCCCAATGCATATCTTTCAGTCCCGAACACCCGCCATGTGACCGGCAGGTAGCTCTTCAATGGGGGATACGGCGTCCTATCCGCTTTAGCCGCGAGCGCGTTCCGCAGCGTTCGCAAGTCTTCCAGCGGTATTTCCATGGAGGAGGATATCCCTTGCATCACGAGGTTGCCGGTCAAAAACAATCCGGCGCCACTCGCGATCGTATCTTCCACGCTGCCGGGCTTGCTCACCTGGGGATCGAGCAAAGCCGTGTGTAGCTCGTAGGCGCCGCTGGGGTCACCAAGCACCCAAAGACGCACAGACCAACTCTGATCGCCATTCTTGTAAGTGCGATTCTCGACCCGGACCAACCCGGCTTCGTGAAGGATGTGTCCATCCAGGCTGGAGCCGATCCAGTTGGCAGGAAGTTCTTTGAGGCTGTAGTTCTTCGCGGGCCCATCCGCTTGCCATGGCCCAATCCGGTCGGGCAACAACGCAGGCTCCGCCGCGGCTCCTACCGAAGCGAGCAAGCCCAGCAATAGCACTGCGTAGAATATCCTGCGCATGGCAACCTATCCTTTAGATGCCACTAGGCTACTTCTGGTTCCTGGATTGTTCAACCGCGGGGATAACCGCTGGCCGATTCGGCTTGCTGGAAGAATTTCCCGCCATGCTGTTCAGGCTTTCAAGGTACGCGGCCATCCCCTGAAACAGCCCTTCCGCAACCCGCTGCCGGTGTTCCGGCTTCTTCAGGAGTTGTTCATCCGAGGGGTTGCTCAGGAACGATACCTCCGTCAGGATCGACGGCATATCTGCCCCAATCAGCACCACAAACGGCGCCTTGCGCACGCCGCGGTTTCTTACCGGTCTGGCCGTCTTCTGGATCCTCCGCGATAGCGAGTCCTGCACATCCTCGGCCAGTTCCTTCGATTCGTCGATCTTTTCTGTGCGTGCGATCTGCTTCACCACGTCTTCCAGGTCGTGAATCCCTTCTTGGGAAACCGCATTTTCCCGCGCCGCCACGGCCATCGCTTCCGGCGACCCCCTCAGGTTCAGGTAATACGTCTCCACGCCCCGCGCCCCACGATCTGGGCTGGAATTGGCGTGAATTGAAACGAACAGGTCGGCCTTGGCCTCGTTGGCGATATGCGTCCGCTCTTCCAGCGGAATAAACGTGTCGTCCGAGCGCGTGTACACGATTTCCGCGCCGGGCAATTTCTGCTGGATGATTTTCCCCAGCCGCAACGCCACATCCAGGCACAAATCCTTCTCCATTAGTCCCGTCGGCCCAATGGTGCCCGTATCGTGTCCGCCATGCCCGGGGTCGATCACGATTCGCCCAATCTTCAACCCCAGCGTGCGCGTCAGTGTCGATTGCCCATCTCGAGTCGGTTGCGGCGCCGTTGCGGGCTGCACCAATTCCGGCTTGGAGCTGCCATTGCCAGTTTTTGTGCGTGTCAACTTGCCGGCCGACGGTTCGGGTAACGCCGTTGCAGGTGCATTCACAGGTGCAGGTACCACTTGGGCGACTAGGGCGCTCGTAGCCGGCGGCTTCACTCCCGCCGCGCTGTGTCCTCCTGCATCGTCCACCGCGGAACCTGTCTTGGCCGTTCGCACCGCACCAGCGGGAGAGTCTCCACTCTCTTTCGGGCTCGTCTTCCCGGTACCATTTGCCCTTGCCGTCTCCACCGCTTCCGGCTTCCCCCCACGGCTCGTGTTATACAGCTCAATCACCAATCGCGTCGGCTTTTTCAGCAGGGAAGCCGCGTAATCTTGCACGCCATTCACATCCAGCACCACGCGCACCACACCCGCCTGGTTTTGCGCCACGCGCACCTTGCTCAACAGATTTCCGCTTACCTTCACATTGTCTCTCGCCGCATTCGGGCTAAGCCGCGCTGCGTGCAGATCGAAATAGATGCGGTCCGGATTCGCAATCCGCCCGGACGCGTACTGCACGGAATCCTCAAGCTCAATCAGCACTTCCGTGCTGTCCGGCGTTACGCTCGTCTTGATTCGCTGTACCCGCGGCACTTCCACGGATTTCGCGCTCTCTCCGCCGCTCGTCGATTTCCGGACCGGAGGCTCGGCCGCTTCGCTCTTCGGCGCCGTCACGGATACGGCTGCCGGCGAGTTTGCCGGCGCACTGTTCTTCGCCGCCAGCTCGCCCGCCTCGGCGTTGCGCAGCAGCGCCAGTTCCGCCAGCGCTTCCTGCACTTCTCGCTTGTGCGTCGAGCGCGGAAACTTTTTCTGGAAATCCTGGAAGCTCTTCGTCGCCGCGGCGGGATCGCCCAACTGTTCCTTCTGCAGTTGCGCCACGCGCAGCATCGCATCCTGCACGTATTTGCTTGTGGGGTATTCGCGAATCAGGAAGCCGTAGGAATCCACCGCCGCCTGGTAGTAGCTGCGCCCAAAGTGGTCGCCCATCTCCGTGTTCAGTTCGCCCACGGCAAACAGCGCGTCCGGCACTTCTGTGGCATGCGGCGTAATAAAGTACACGCGCCGGTAGCTTGCCGCCACCTGCTTGTATTCGGCCAACGTGCGCTTCTCGGGAGCCTTGGCATTCAGCGCCGCGCGTTGCTCTTCGGCTTTCACAAATTGCGTGCTGGCTGCTTCCCGCTTCACGCTGCTATGGGTTGTCGCAGGCGTGGCGGGGCAGGGAATCGCGCTCCAGCCAAGCAGGGCAAAACCCAGCGAAGCGCCGGCGAAAAGCTTGTGGAAATTTTTTTGCCCCAGGCTCATCCGTGTCTTGCTTCCCCCAAACCGTACCGCCCGCAGTGCTTCAATCGTTCGAGAAAATAATCCGCCCGTTGGCGTCCACTTCGCGGTGAATTGGGTTTGCCCGCTCATACAAATTCTCCAGGCGTCCCGAGCCCGGCCGGTAATACGCGTCCTGCACCCGCTGCACGTAATTCCTGGTTTCCCGGTACGACGGAATCCCGTGCGCCCGATCCACCGCTCCCTCTCCCGCATTGTATGCCGCCAGGGCCAGGTCCAGGTTGCCATTGAATCGTTCCAGCAACATTTTCAGGTACCGCACACCGGCATCCACATTCTGCTTCGGGTTAAACGCGTCGTACACTCCAAATCGTTGCGCGGTCGTCGGAATCAACTGCATCAAGCCCATGGCCCCCTTCCGCGACATCGCTCCCGGGTTCCAATTCGATTCCGTTTCGATCACCGCTCGCACCAGCGCTGGATCCACGTGATGGCGTTCCGCCGCTTCCCGAACCAGGGCTTCCACGCCGTCGCGGTCGATGTTCATTGCCGGACGGTTCCGGCCCGTGAACGAAATCTCGCCCGGCAAGTAAATCGCAGCTCGTGGCTTCGCGCTAGCCAGCTTCACCAGCGCCGGCGGCTCCGCATTTACAAACAATCGCCGGCCGTCCGCGTTGGTCACCGTGGCAATTTGCGCCGCGCTTTGTCCTGCTGTTCCCAGCAGGACTACCGCAACCACAAGGAACGCAAGGGTGCTGCTCCGAATCATTGGATGTTGTGAACCGCGAATCGGCCTCGGGGAAGGCATAGGTATAACAATTCGTTTTCGTCTGCGGGCCCTCTTGATTCGCACTCGGGCCAGCAATGGATTCATCCTGCTGCAAAACATCGTCCGCAAACAAGTGGCGCGAAATGCGTCACTTGCGGGACACGCTTCTGGCGCTGTCTTGAATTATAGCAGCGGTTCTAGCAGCAAGGGAACGTTCTGAAGGACAGTTTTTAGCGCCGATGTGTCTTTTCCGCCAGCCTCGGCCAGATCGGGCCGGCCCCCTCCGGAGCCCCCCACTTGCTTCGCCAGCGCCTGTATCAGCTTGCCAGCATGGACTTTAGCGGTTAGGTCCTTGGTCACCCCTGCGATCAGCGCCACTTTGCCATCCTCAGGCATTCCTAATACGACCACGCCCGAGCCCAGCTTCTGCCGCAGCGAATCCACCAATTGCCGCAGACCGTCCCGGTCCACATTGCCCACTTCGCCAACGACCACCTTCACGCCTTTGACCGTTTTCGCCTGAGCAAGTAGCTCATCCAACTGGTTGAGCGCCCCTTTGCGCTTCTGCGCTTCCAATTCCTTCTCAAGGTTCCGCGCGGTCTGCGCCAACTTCTCCACCGACGCCAGCAGGGCATCCTCGCCCACGTTCAGCCGCCCGGCCAGTTCGCGCAGCGTATTCGCCTGGCGCTGGTAATGTTCCAGCGCGCCCATTCCGGTCACTGCTTCGATTCGCCGCACCCCGGCCGCCACGGACTCTTCGCTCACGATCTTCAGCACGCCGACATCGCCGATGCGCTGCACGTGCGTTCCCCCGCACAATTCCTTCGAGTAGAACCCGCGCGGCGCCCGCGGGTCGGGAATCGTCACCACGCGCACGTTGCTCTCCGGATACTTGTCCCCGAAAAACGCCAGCGCCCCGGAATTCAGCGCCTCTTCCAGCGACATCACGCCCGTCTCGATCTGCGTGTTTACGTGGATTTGCTCGTTCACCTGTTGCTCGATGTCGCGCAGTTCTTCCTGCCCCACGGGTGCGAAATGCGAAAAATCGAACCGCAGACGCTCCGGCGCGTTCAGCGACCCGGCTTGCTTCACGTGCGTGCCCAGAATGTTCCGCAGCGCTGCATGGACCAGGTGCGTCCCGCTATGATTGCGCATGATGCGCGCGTGCCGCTCCGCATCCGCCACCACCGTCACGCGGTCTCCTACCCGCAGCGTCTCCTTCGCCGTCACCCTGTGTGCGATAAGTCCAGCCACGGGATAGAATGCGCCCGTTACCTCTGCTAGTTGCAGCGTTTCCGAATTGTCATAGAAGCCCCCGGTGTCGGCCATCTGTCCGCCGGACTCGGCGTAGATCGCCGTGCGGTCGAGGAAAACGTCACCTTCTTGACCAGGTTCTAACTCCGAAACCTGTTCAGTCCCTGCGATGATCGCCTCTATGTGGCAATCCTTGGCGCTCGTGGAGTAATAGAAGTCCAGTTCAGTCTTGAACCTCTCTGCGACTTCCGCGTAGGCCGGAACCCCGGCTAGAAGAAGCGATGCACCTCTCTTCCACGATGCCCGTGCGCGCTTGCGCTGTTCCTCCATCGCCGCGAAAAAGCCCTCCGCGTCAAAGAATGCGCCCTTATCCTTCGCCGCGTCGATCATAAAGTCTGCTGGGAGCCCGAAAGTGTCATAGAGCTTGAAAACGTCTTCGCCCTTTAGAACTGGCTTGGCCATGACGCCGTGCTCGAGCGTCGTCAGGAGGTCCTGAATGATTGCGTCCTGTAATTCCAGCGGCTGGGGTTCAGTAGTCTTTATGTGGTCGATTATCGGCTCAAGGTTTTCTTTCAAAATCTGAAGTCGAGCGGCACGCTCGGTCGTCGATAGCAGCTCCTCCGCAGTCACTCGTCCGTGATCGACACCAAGCCCCATGTAACCACCCGCGGCGGGATACTGCAAGTAGCGAGATAGCGTTTCAGCATTCACTGGTCTCGCATCCTTTATGAGCGGCTCCAATTTTTGCAGGCCAAGGTCCAAAGTACGCGAAAATCGTCGCTCCTCTTCGTGGACTGTTTCGAGCACACGGGGAAGCGAATCTAAAAGCTCTGGATAAGCGGTCAACATCAGTTCGCCGACTGAATCTACCATTTCATACAGGAAAGGCTCCGACCTACCAAGGAAACGTCCGTGGCTGATCGCCCGCCGGATGATTTTCCGTAGTACATAGCCGCGCCCTTCGTTGGAAGTCAGTACCCCGTCTGAAATCAGAAAGGTCATCGCGCGAGCATGGTCGGCAATGACTCGCAGCGAAGCAGCACCGCCTTTGCCCTCTTCTAGAGCCTCTTCTTTTTGTAAATTGACGCCACAGAGTTCGGCGGCGCGCTTCATTAACGGCACAAACAAATCCGTGTCGTAGTTGGAGACGACTCCCTGCAGCACCGCCGCGACCCGCTCAAGTCCCAACCCGGTATCCACGCACGGTTTCGGCAGTGGCGTAAGCTTCCCGCTGGCATCCCGGTTGAACTGCATGAACACTAAATTCCAAATCTCCACATACCGCCCACAGTCGCAGGGAAATGTGCACGCTGGCGCGGTAACGCCGTGGCCCAGGTCCGAAGCCTCCGGCCCCATGTCGTAGTGAATCTCGCTGCACGGCCCGCAAGGCCCGGTATCTCCCATCGCCCAGAAATTATCTTTCAACCCGGGAATCGCAAAAATTCGCTCCGCCGGAACGTGTTGCTCCAGCCAGTATTTCTTCGCTTCCTCATCCACGCCCAGCGAATTACCCGCCGACACTTCCGCCCCGCCAAAAATCGTCACGTACAACTTGTTCTTGGCAATCCCATACCACTCCGGCGAAGTAATCAGCTCCCAAGCATACGCAATCGCGTCCTTCTTGAAATAATCGCCAAACGAAAAATTTCCCATCATCTCAAAAAACGTGTGATGCCTCTTCGTGAAGCCCACATTTTCCAGGTCGTTGTGCTTGCCCCCGGCGCGCACGCATTTCTGCGCCGTCGTCGCCCGCGTGTACTCCCGTTTCTCCAGCCCCAGGAAAACGTCCTTGAACTGGTTCATCCCCGCGTTGGTAAACAGCAGCGTTGGATCGCCATGCGGCACCAGTGAAGACGAACGCACGCGCCGGTGCCCTTTGCTCTCGAAAAATTGCAGGAATTTCTCGCGAATCTCGTTGCCGCTCGGTTTCTTGTTAACGCTTTCCGTCACGTCTGCCTCACCCCTGTACATGCCTGCAACACTCGATTATCGCAGAGCCTCACTCCCTCCAGCAATCCGCCGCTCTAGTTAGCTCTTTCCCTTGTAGGGCCCGCCTTCTGCCTGCCCGCCCCAGGAGGGGGGCGGGCCGCCGCCTCAACCCCGCCACAGCCCGATCACTTTGCAACCACTTGGAGTGCGGCGGCTCGCCGCCGCTTTTACGCAGGAAGCAACTCCGCAAAAGTGCCTGTTCGATAGGCTATGACGAACGCCAAAAGGATGCGCTTCGTGGCACAGTCACTCCTGACTGTGTTCTTGGGTTTAGGGGTCGGAGCTTTAGGTTTACCCTGAGCTTCGAAGGGTCCGACATTAAGTTCTTGGCTTTCATTGGGCTTCAGCCCCTGAGGAAATGGTGTCAAGGATTCTCCCACATCCTCTTCCGTCGCCATATATCAAGGTCTATTGCGACTCGTCTGGCAACTCCACTTCCGGCACTTCCTCATGCGTGATTCGATGTAATTCCCGCCGGATCAAATCGGAAGGAAATCCCGCGGCCAGCAGCGATCGGTACATCGAAGCCATCTTCCTCTCGTCAATCTCTCCCCGGAAAGCACGCAGTTTCCTTTCAATCCTCTGCCGCACCAACGCCGCCGGGTCCGTTTCCTCGCTGGCATTCTTCAGCGCCACCTCGATGTGACGGTCCGGCACGCCCCGCGCCCGCAAATCCCGCGCAATGCGATACTCTCCCTGTTTGCGCGATTCCGTGCGGTGCCTCGTAAATTGCCGCGCATAGCGCGCGTCGTCCAGCAGCTTTTCCCGCTTCAGCCGCTCCACAACACGCTTGACCAGTTTTTCGTCTTCGCAGCGCCGCGTCAGCGCCTTCTTCATCTCATGCACCGAATGCGCCCGCCGCATCAAGGCCTTGATCGCGGCATCGTAAAGCAGCGCTTCCGTCTCGAGTTGCTGTGGTTTCCCAAACACAGCAAGAGCATAGAAGTAACCGCCTCCCGAAACAAGCGCTCCCTTGTTCCGCTCAGTGCAAGAGCCTTCTGCACGCGGACTTTCCCTCATGTGCGCACTGGCGTATTACTGTAAGTTCTTTCTACTTACTGACGTCGCGCTTCCGCGAGTCACGAGTCACAAGTCACGGATCACGAGTCACGTACCACGGCTCTTGTTTGCGCAACCCCCGCTCTGTGCGCCAGATCACGCACCCTAATTTAGTCCGATATTACACTTTTCTCGGCGGACCAATTGAAAACACGGCAGTTTGCCTCTGTCCCTCTGTGGTACGCAAATTGCACTTCAAGACTTTGGGAGATCACCCACCATGGCCTACGTTATTGTTGATACCTGCACGAAGGACGAACACTGTATCGAGAGTTGCCCCGTCAATTGCATTCATCCCACCAAGGATGAACCGGGCTTTGCCACCGTCCCTCAGCTTTACGTCAATCCGGTGGAATGCATTGATTGTGGCGCTTGCGTCCCGGTTTGCCCAACCAATTCGATCTTCGTGCTTGAAGAATTGCCGGAGGAATACAAGTCCTTCGTCGATAAGAACGCGGCACACTTCAACTGAGCCGCATCTCTGCCCTGCCCCGAGCTCACCGCCGTCGCGCGGTGAGCTCGTCTTTTTTTTAGCCAGTGCTTTGCTGGTCCTGACTTGGTGTGGGTCTGCCCTCCTCGCGTGGCCAGCCTACGAGGGGCAATCGATTCCGCGGGCGTTGATTGGGGGAAACTACTTGCGGGCGAACCTCTCGAAGTCCGCCATCTGCCGCTCCATCTCCTCACGCGCCGCGTCGGAGGCCGAGCGGATACCCTGGATGCGCAGCGTGAATTCGTCCGCGTTGGACGCGCGCGCCAGCGCTTCCTCCAACGTGATGAGTTCCTTGCTATAGAGCTCGAACAGCGACTGGTCGAACGTCTGCATGCCGTATTGCGAAGTGCCCGCGGCGATGGCGTCGTGGATCAGCCGCGTCTTGTCCGGATTGATGACGCAATCCCGGATGTACGCGGTGGCAATCATCACTTCCACTGCAGGCACGCGGCCCTTGTCGTCCGCGCGCCGCACCAGGCGCTGCGAAATCACGGCCTTCAACGTCGCGGCCATCTGCAAGCGAATCTGTTTCTGTTCCGGCGGCGGGAAGACCGCGATAATACGCTGAATCGTTTCCGTGGCGTCCAAGGTGTGCAACGTCGAGAAAACCAGGTGGCCGGTTTCCGCGGCCAGCAGCGCCGTCGAGATCGTTTCCAGGTCGCGCATTTCCCCCACCAGAATCACGTCAGGGTCCTGGCGCAACCCGGCGCGCAACGCCGTGGAAAAGTTCGCCGTATCCACTTCCACTTCGCGCTGGTTGATGAAGCTGCGCTTGTCGCGGTGCAGGAACTCGATGGGGTCTTCAATCGTGATGATGTGATCGGAGCGGTTCGCGTTGATACGGTCGATCATCGCCGCCAGCGTGGTGGACTTGCCGGAACCCGTCGTGCCCGTCACCAGCACCAGCCCGCGCTGCTCTTCGCAGATCTTGGAAACCACCGGCGGAAGATTCAGCTCCTCCACGGTGCGAATTTTGGTGGGAATGACGCGCAAGACCATCCCCACGTTTCCGCGCTGCTGGAACACGTTCACGCGGAATCTGCCCAAGCCCGCCACGCCATACGCCATGTCCAGCTCGGCTGTTTCCTTGAACTTCTGCTTTTGCCGGTTGGTCATCATGCTGAACGCCATCGACAGCATCTCTTCCGGCGTCACACGCGGCACGTCCGTCAGCGGGGTCAACTGGCCGTCCACGCGCAAATAAGGATGGTTGCCGACTTTCAGGTGCAAGTCGGAGGCTTTGTTCTCCACCGCGCGGCGAAGCAGATCGTCAATACTCAGGGCCATGTGCAAACACCCCGCAACAATGCGTTTCTTGCTCGAACGTAGCACCACCCGCCCATGCCAACAAGGCAGCCGGAAAAGGGAGTTGCGCTCTAGTTACCTGAGCCTCCGTACAGGCAATTCCCGTGATCCCTCACCAATGCCTCGAATCCCGACTGTCGCAGCGCAGTTCCCGTAGGGGCGCAGGACTCTTTACCCTCCTTGCCCAGAGCCTCGAAGGGAGTTGCGAAGGGCTGCGCCCCAAACGCCCAGACCCCAACCCTTGGGGGTTCCGATCAGTATCAATCTCTCGCTGGTTTAGCCAACTCAGAAATGCTGTGAAGAAACTCTATTCGGCGATTCTCTAAAACTCTCGATCTCGAACCTACCCTTCCGTCTTCCGCAGGAACAGCGTGTCGTACAACAATCCCGCCACGAATCCTCCGCCCAAGGGACCCACCCAATACGTTCCCTGATTCAGCCAGTGGTGCGACGCCAGCGCCGGCCCGAATGCCCTGGCGGGGTTCATTGCCCCGCCCGTGAATGGACCGGCAACCAGCATCCCCAGCGTAATCGTCAAGCCGATGCCAAATCCCGCGATCGCGCGGAACGATCCTCGTTTGTCCACCGCTGTCGCAAACACCACCAGCACCAGGAAGAATGTCGCCACCGCTTCTAGCGCCAGGGCGCTCCAGGTCGGGAAATCACGCATCAGTTCCGGCGTGCCCAGCGCCACGTTGCGCCAGATTTCATCGGGGATGATCACCTTCAACAGATACGCCGCGGCGACCGCCCCCACCAGTTGCGCTCCCCAATACGCCAGCGTATCCAGCGTGGAAAGCCGCTTGGTCACCCAAAACCCGATCGTTATCGCTGGATTGAAGTGCCCTCCGGAAATATGTCCGAGCGCCGAAACCATGATGGCCAATGTCAGGCCCTCCGCCAGCGCAATCGCAGGCAATCCCAGCCCGCCCGTGCTCCGCAGTTGCCAATCGACGCACACGGCGCCGGCGCCGAAAAAGATCAGCGCAAACGTTCCAAGAAATTCCGCGGTCAGTTTTTGAATGAGGTTGTACATCGCACGCCCTCCGGGGCACAGCCTTGAGTACAACGCGATGTCCACGATTCTAGCCGGAAAGCGCACCCCGCGCCACAAACGATGAAGCGGGAGAGTTCAGGAGGATTTCGTAGGGGTGCAGCCCGCCTGAGGCGGGCGCCCCATCTCGGTAAGATTTTCGTATCTTGCAGAATCCCTACCGCGTAGCCGCCACCGGCGCATTCACCGGCGTCAGCCAATTGTGCCGGTCCGCTTTCTTTCCGCTGGTCAGCGCGAAGAACTCTTCCTGGATGCGCAGCGTCACGGGGCCCGCCACTCCCTTGCCGATGGTGATGCGGTCAATCGAACGCACCGGGGTAACCTCTGCCGCCGTGCCCACGAAGAAGACTTCCTCGGCCAGGTACAGCATCTCGCGCGGGATGTTCGCTTCCTTCACCGGAATGTTCAAATCGCCGGCCAATTTAATTATGGAATCGCGCGTGATCCCGGGCAAAATGCTCGCGGCCGCCGGCGGCGTGATCAGCGCTCCGTCCAGCACCAGGAAAATGTTCATGCCGGAACCTTCACTGACGTGCCCGCTGGCGTCCAGCGCGATGCCTTCGGCAAAGCCATTGATTTCGGCTTCCATGTGAATGAGTTGGGAGTTCATGTAATTGCACGCTGCTTTGGCCATGGCCGGCAGCGTATTGGGCGCCATGCGCGTCCACGAACTGACGCACACATCCACGCCCTTGGCGAGCGCTTCGGCGCCCAGATAAGCGCCCCAACGCCAGCACGCCATGTACACCTCGACGACCGAGTGCAGCGGGTTCACACCGACTTCGCCGTAACCCCGCAGCACGATGGGCCGGATGTAGCAAGCATCGAGCTTGTTCAGGCGCACCAGTTCGATGGCGACGCTGCAAAGTTCCTCGGCGGTGTAAGGAAACTCCATGCGGTAAATCTTCGCGGAGTTAATCAGCCGCTGCATGTGTTCGTGCAGTCGGAACAGCGCCGGGCCTTGTTTCGTGTTGTAGCAACGCATTCCATCAAAGACGGCGGAGCCATAGCTGACCACGTGGGAAAGGACGTGAATCATCGCATCGTCCCAGTTGATCCATTTTCCGTCGTGCCAAATCTTTTCTGTCTTTTGTACTGGCATGGCTTATCCCCTGGCTGAATCGATTTCACCAGCTCGCAAGTTGAGATTATGACACGGTTCGGGGAACGTCAATGAAAACGCCCGGTTGTAAACGAAAATTCGCAACCATTTTGGCGTGCTCTTTTTGCGCGTTCCGGCCAATTTGGCGGAGCTAGCGTTTGTCCGCCGGAGGCGCGTTTTCCGCCGGCCGCCCTTCCATCATGTAGGCCGCGGTCGCGAGAAGTTTCCCGTTGTGATTTTCCCAGATGCCCAGAAGAACGAACGGAAGAATCGTGGCCACGGCCCAGAGCTTCGCATTGCGCGGCAGCTTGGCTTCCGGCTCCCAGCGGAAAAGTTGCGAAGAGAGGAAGGAGGCCAAAGCCGCCCAAGCAATCAGAGAGACCACCACGGTGCCGAGAGAATACAAGTGAGCATCGGCAAGCATCGCACGCTGCAAGCCGTAGACGAAATAGGTTGCGGGCAGGAAGAGCCCGATGCGCTGCACCATGTGCGGCAGCACGGCCAGCGGGACGGTCGCCCCCGACAGAAAAATCAGCGCGAACCACAGGAGTTGGTTGATGATCTGTGTTTCCTGCGCGGTGTTGGTCACGCTGGCCACCACCAGGCCCATGGCTCCAAATGCGGTGATCCCTAGAATCACCAGCACAAATACGCTAATCAAATTGCCGAACGACGTGACGTGATAGATGAATCGAGCCAGCAGCAATTCAAAAACCACTGTCGGCAGAATAAGCAGATAATTCGCCAGTATGCTGGACATGATCATGCTGGACCCAGCAATGGGGGCCAGCCGAAACCGGCGCAGGATCCCCTGTTCGCGCCAGGTGACCAACTGCATGCTCAGTCCCCAAAATGTTCCCATCACCGTGAAGGACAAGATCGGGCCCATCCAGTACCTGACAGCCTCAGGCTTGCCTTTGGCAAGAACACCGCTGTAAAGAAAGAAAATCGCCATCGGCATGACCAGGCTGAAAAAGAGAAATGTCTTATTGCGCAGGGTGATGCGAATGCGCATTGCCGCCAGCGTGAGAATCGTTTTCAATCCCGCAGCCTCCTTCCGGTCAGCTCGATGAATACGTCTTCCAGCGTAGGCGTGGCAATTTCCAAGCTCACCAGTTCGTTGCCCTGCGCTTCCAGATATTTCACCAGCGCTACAATGGCCGGCGCTGTCCGCTGGCAATGCAGCACATACGCGCCGTCCACTTCCAGCGCGTCGGCAACTCCCTCAAGTTGCCTCAGCGCTTCCGTCGCCGCTGGCTTGGCCAGCCGCACTTCCAAACGCGTCGTATCTCCCGACCGCTGTTTCAACTCCCGCGGAGTGCCGGAAGCAATCAACTTGCCGTGGTCAATAATGGCCACGCGGTCGCACAGCTTCTCCGCTTCTTCGATGTAGTGCGTCGTCAGGACGATGGTCTTCTTTTCGCGCTTCAGCTCTTCGATGATCGTGTAAATCTCGCGGCGCACCTGCGGGTCCAATCCCGCCGTCGGCTCGTCCAGAAACAGCACCCGCGGATCGTTCACCAGCGCCATCGCCAGCGCCAGCCTTTGCTTCTGCCCGCCCGAAAGCTGGTTGTAGAACGAATGCCGCTTTTCTGCGAGCCCAAACCTCTTCAGCAACTCATCGGTATTCCGCGTGCGCTTGTAGAAGCCGGCAAACAGCCGGATCGCCTCGCTCACGCGCAATTTGTCGGGAAGGGAAGTGGCCTGCAGCGTCGCGCCAATTTCATTCTTCAATTCGTTGGGGTTTCTCTGCGGATCCAACCCGCAAACCGTGGCCCGCCCGCCGTCGGCCACGCGCAATCCTTCCAGCACCTCAATGGTGCTGGTTTTTCCGGCGCCGTTCGGGCCCAACAGCCCAAACACTTCGCCCTCTTCCACGCTGAAGCTGACGCCGCGCACAGCTTCCACTTCGCCGTAGCGCTTCACGAGGTTTTCGACCTGCAGAACGGGATTCGTCATGGTCAAGAATCCCCTATGGTACCTCAGGTCGGCGATTCTCTGTAATTGCCGGGGGCCTCTTGCCCCCCTCTACAGGCTGCAGAAGAACGACAAGACATTGTCATCCCGTCCAAAATTGACCTGTCATCCCGATCCCGCAGAGCGGGACCCGACTTTCTCTTCCGCGCCGATTTGTGGCGCGTCGGGCCGCGTAGTGGAGGGATCTGCTTCTCTTAATAGACTAGGGAATAAAGCGCATTCCGAGCCCCATTCAAAGGACAACCGAGGCTCGGAATGACAATTGTGGGGTTTTTCCGCAGGGCGTTTATCCAAGGCAAAGCCGCGCACCAGAAGACGGAATCACCGGCCGCGCAAACAGCCTTGACAATGGTATCGTATATGTTACCATTAGCTATGGTCGAAGTGCGCGAATACCTTGACCGGGGCGGACGTAGTCCGTTTGCAGAATGGTCCGATCGCCTGAGCAGGGAAGCGGCGGCCAAAGTGGCGGCTGCCCTGGCGCGCATCCAGCAGGGCAATCTGTCCAACGCCAGGGGCGTTGGGGCCGGCGTGTATGAGTACCGGATTGCTTTTGGTCCCGGCTACCGCATTTATTTCGGCAAAGATGGCGAGTGGTTGGTGATCCTTGTCGGTGGCGGAACCAAGAAACGCCAGCAAGAGGACATCAAGACTGCACTGGTCCGGTGGGAAGAATATAAACAGCGAAAAAGAACAGAAAGGTGAATCCGATGGCTTTGACACGGGACTTTAAGGAGACAATCCGGGCGCGCGTGAAGCGTGATCCTGGTTTCCGCAAGGCGCTGCTCCGGGAGGGAATCGAGAATTTTCTTTCCGGTGACGTGGAAACCGGCAAGATCATTCTTCGCGACTTCATCAACGCCACGATTGGGTTTGCCAAGCTGGGTGACGTTACCCATCGCTCGGCGAAAAGTCTGATGCGCATGCTCGGTCCGCGCGGCAACCCTCAGGCCCGCAACTTGTTTGCAATCGTAGCCCATTTGCAGCGCGCGGAAGGCCTGCGCTTCGAGGTCCGGTCCACGCGTGCCGCCTTACGCACGAGCCGAACGCGGCCCGCCCGGTAAAGTTCTAAGAGCCTATTGCACAACTGAGCTAAGTTATTGATTCTATTGGGTGAAAACTGGGTTGTGCAACAGCTTCAAGTATCCAGTCTTAAGTTGTAAGTTCAGATCGAAGAGAAGCCCAAGACCCGCCCTCCCACGACGAGGGATGGGGCACCCCGAGGTCACTTTCCGTTTATCGGCTAGGCTCACAGCCCGCCGTGGAACCGTCCAAACGCGCGGGCAAGCATGAGCGACATGATCAGGATGCCCGCTCCCAGGACGAGCACGTGCCCGTTCTTGCGCAGATTGAAGCTGCCGACACGACAGACGAGCAGGTAGCCGACGGCAAGGTTGAAGAAGCCCCATAGGACATTGACCATCGAGGAGGACAAGCCTACCCCGGGTGGTGATGCGAAGGGACTCTGGAAGGCATGGCCCGAGATGCCATTGCCGAAATGGGGCAGCGCGTTCGCGAGGAAGGCGCCCCCGAAGAAGTACGACACATAGTGATACCAGCGCATGGTTGCTCCCTTCTGGCTGCCAATGGTAGCAGGTCTCGCGCCCGGCGCGAGTTCCAAGTAATCAGTTTTCAGTTGTAAGTTCAAAGCGAAACAAAAACAACCTACCACTCATTCATCTCATCCCGGCTGAGAGGCGACCCGCGGATGCTTCAGGCGTTTCATCAGAGCGTCGAACTCCGGCGCGCCGCTCTAATTGAACTAGCGATAAGTTATTGAGACAGATTCGATATAGTCGGCCAAATGTCGGTCAAGGTACCCGATAAATGCCTGCAGTAACTGCCACTCCGCCTTTCCGTCCAGAGTCTTGACTTCCGCTACGAGGACCCCGCCTTGCGCTTCATCCCAGCTAATCCAACCAGGATATTTCTTGTGCTTCCACCTTCCTTCCCTCTGTCGCACGAAGGTAGTGGTCCCGCCACGCAGCTCTCTCTCTGTTGCCTTTAGTAATGCTTTGAGTTTTGCCTTCTTGTTTGCCCGCGGTATGAATTGGAGGATTTTCATGAGGAAATACCTCACTCTGGAGCGAATGGGGTCTTTATTGGGACCAGCCCCGTGGCTGAGCCTAAACTTCAGTCACTATTAGGTGACATGGTGACTATACGTGCAATACATATCTACTGCGATTGTACTGCCTTCTACGGAGCTCAACAACCTGCTTCGCACGATGTAGCGCTCGATCGTTGGCGAAAAGAGTTCAGTGCTTCGGGTCGCGGTTTGCAGCGGTGAATTCGACGTAATCGAGCGCGGCGTGTTCGGGGCCATCCGGGCGGCCTTCGATCCGCAGCGCATCCCCTGTTTTCAGCGTGATGCCGGGAACGCGGTGTCGCGTGGAAGAGTCTGCATTGGGAACGGTGGCGGGGAAGTGCTCGTTGGCACTCCATTCGGCAATGAGCTGGTCCCTCAAATACAGCCGGAATCGAGAGACGCCGTTCGATTGGTCGAAGTAACGAACATCAATGTCGTAGCGGCTCGGAGCACCCGTGAAATGAAAACTGGCGGTGCAGGGCGCAGACTCCGCGGGGCATTCGACTCCCTTGCCGCCCGAAGCAGCCTCCCACGGAGTGACGTCGAACACCACGTAGCCGCGCAACTCCATGTCTTCCGCTTCCACCCGGCCGGGATAGTGGCCGACGCGTCCGCGCTCATCCGGCACGCCAGATGTGCGCGCAAACCAGTTGCAGATGGCGTCGCGCCAAACGATGGCGTGGCCTGCCTGATACTCGAGGTGCCGCAACACGTCTTCGTAACGTGCCTGATCCACGCGGCCTTGCAACGATTGCCACTGGCCAACGAGTGCATCGGCACGGCTGGCGCCTTCATAATGCGAATCATAAATATGTTGGATGACGGTTTTCCCGGAATGAAGTTTGTAGGAGTAAGGCACATGGTGAAAGAACAAGAGCAATTCGTCTGGCGTCGTTTCCAAGGACTCGTATTGCTTCGCAACGCCGGGAGAATATTGCGCGACATACCCAGTCCCTGTAGCGACCGTGCGGTCCATGCCAATTCCCGCTCGATCGGCGCGGTGCCACTGGCCCCAGCCATTTCGTTCCGAGGATTCCACCCCCGGACCGTAGTGACTCCCGAGAATGTCGGTGAGCGTGCCCGCCCCGAGCGGCCCCGTGTAGCTTTCGTAGATGTTCCATGACGAAAGCAGCATTGCATCAATCGTGTCCACGGTGATTGCATCGTTGCCAAAAGTGAGCCGCGTCCATTCTTCCGCGATGGCTTGCGCGCTGAGGGTGGGATCCCACGCCAGGCGGCCGAAGCCATAAAGATTGGCCATCGCGAGCGGATGCGCGAGCCAGTTCGCATCCATGCCCACATTTGCAACGCCGACCAAGCCACCATAGGCACGCTGGTAGGTCTTGCCGGAAACCAATTCGCGCACGGGCGTGGATTGGCCCGCGTTGCGCATATCGAAATCGAGCACTTCCTTCCACATCGGCAGGAGATAGCAAAGATGTCTCTGCTGCCCGGTATATTCCTGCGTGATTTGCAGCTCGATGGCTTCATTCGTTTTTTCCAGGCCGCCGAGCAGGGGCGAAACCGGCTCGCGCACCTGAAAATCGATGGGCCCATGCTTGATTTGAATCGCGACGTTTTCCGCGAATTGCCCGTCCAGCGGATGAAAAATGTCGTAGGCCGCCTTGGCACGATCATTCTTAGGATTGCGCCAGTCGAGGTGGTGGTCGTAAACGAAGCTGCGATAGAAGAGCAGTCCGCCGTGCGGCTTCAACGCGCGCGCAATCACGTTGGCAGCGTCGGCGGGAGTGCGCCCGTAGCTGGCAGGCCCCGCGCGGCCTTCCGAATCGGCCTTGACCACGAATCCGGCAAAGTCGGGGATTTCTGCGTAGAGTGCATCCACCGTTTGCTGCCACCACGCGGCCACGCGCGTATCGAGCGGATCAAAGGTAGGCAGTCCGCCGATCACCTTTGGACTGCTGACGTCAACGGAAAGTGCCAGGCGCACGCCCCAGGGACGGAACGCTTCGGCAACGCGGCGCAGTTGCGGCAGGAAAGACTGCTCGAGAAGGCGGGGATTCGCATTCACATTGTTGATGGCGCATGTGTTGACCCCCACCGAGGCAAAAAGACGAGCGTACTCAGCAGCACGCGAGAGGTCATCGCGGACATGGCCGTTTTCAAAGAAGAGCGAAGCCCCGGCATACCCCCGCTCGATCGTGCCATCCAGGTTGTCCCACTGATCGACCATGCGAACTGTGTTGGCGGGAGCTTGTACATCATTCAAGGATTGCAAGCTTTCCGCGCGGGCGATTTTGCTCAGGAAAGCGAACACGCCGTAGAGCACGCCGCGATCGTTCTGAGCGGTGATGATGAAGCCGGAAGTGCCATTCATTTTTGTCTGAGCGAGCCAGTAGCCATCCGGCGAAAGGGATTGCGGCGGGTGAAAATCAGGGAGGAGCTGTGTGATTTGGCTCAGCGTCCCAAGAAGGATGACGGGTTCACGGCGAAGCGCGGTGGCAGTGTGGAACTCGCCGCCCAACATGCCACGCAGCCCGCGCGTCAATTCCTGCTCGGCCGACTCCAGAACGGCAGAATCGCCAGCACGCAGAATGAGGCGGGGAACAGCGGAGTATTTCGCGCTTGCTGCAGGATCAAGCCGGGCGTAACGCAGCCACGCGTTGCGGCCCGTCTCTGCCTGGAGTGAAACTGTTCCTGCGCCAAGCAGGAATATCGCCATCGCGAAAACAGGAATCAGCCGCCAGGAAATTCGCCACGAACCGGCGCACCACTGAAAAAGTCTTGAGAATCTCATTGCGCGCCGAATCTAACACAACTCCGGCACGGTAGCGCGGAAAGTTAGCCACAACGGGATTGGCTACTTGCCTTTGCGAGTCTTTTTGCGTTTGATTGTCGAGCCCTTGCCGTGCGGCGGATGCCAGTGGCAGTTTTCGATGTCCACGCGCGATTCCCGCAGGGTCATGCCTTCGCTCTCCAGCAGCTTTCTCTGCAGCGAAGCGTACGGCTCACGGATCAGCAGTTTCCCGCGTTCGCCCACCACGCGATGCCACGGTATGCCTTTACCGGAAGGGGTCGCCGCCATGGCCCTGCCCGCGGCTCTCGCCCCGCCGCGCAGACGTAAAGCTCTAGCGAGCGACCCGTACGTGATAACCCGGCCGCGCGGAATTAGTTTCACCAGACGGTACACCGCATCCCAGGACATTTCGAAAGCCTCCATGGCTCGAGCGGCCTCTATGGTAAGGAGGGCCCGCGCGGCACACAAGAGAAACTTGCCGCCGGCAAGTGTTGAATGAAGTGTAGGCCGCCGCGACGCGCAGGCTTCGCGGCACAGGACCAAAACAATGATGGCATGCAGCGAAAAAATCGTTGCGGCAACGACCGGCAACTGCGCGAGCATGGCTGCAGCGGAGGGGCAGGCAACCATTGCTCATTTGACGCATCCTATCTTGCATCCTGTAGTGGAACTAGCTTACACTACAGACAACAGACGGAGAGTTGGCCATGCGCTTTCGGCTGCTGCTCCCTCTGTCCGGCAGCTTCGCCGAGGTTCCGCGATGGCTTTCGTTCGCCGCAAAGGAAATGCCTACTACCTGGTGCACAACGTGCGCCGCGGTGGAAAAGTGCGGCAACTCCATCTCGCGCGGCTCGGCGATCGCGCCCGCATCACCGACGAGATTGTCCGCGCAGTCAGCAAGAAACATCCTTTTGTGGAACTCAACTGGCGCACCCTTCGCGACCAGTTGAATCATCAGATCGATTTGTCCGACCCGCAATCGCCCGCCGTTCAGAAGCTCGTCCACTCGTTGCGAAACCTCAATCTGGATCTGGCGGACTTTTTCCCGCCCGTTCTTCGTCTTTCCGAATCGCCCGCGGTGGCGCGCGAACTGCTCCTGCAGTTGCGGCTCCTGCAGTCCACCATCCAGGTGAAGCTCGATCAGTTCGCCCGCAAGGATGAATTGAAGAAGCTCGGCCGGACCAGCGGGCGCTTCGGTAACGCGCATCCCGGATTCCGGGGGCGCTAGTGCCGTTCCAAGTATTTCGGCCAAATGACGGTCCAAGCATCTGACGCGAACACGGAGAGAGTATTCTCGAAGAGATTTGCTGGAACAAGTTGGGACGGCACTAGGAGGCGGTCATGGGGACAGCCGATCTTTCTCTCAATCCAAGTATTCGCAGCGCGGAAACGGTCGAGTTTCAGAAGGCGCTGCGTTCCAAGATCGTCGGGCAGGACGAGGGCGTGCAGGCGCTCGTCGAACTGTTCCAGGTCTTCACCGCCGGACTGAATTCCCCGGGCCGCCCGGTTGGCAACCTGTTGTTCCTCGGGCCCACGGGCTCCGGCAAAACCCGCATCGTGGAAGCGGCCGCGGAAATCCTGTTTGGCAGCCCGCGCGCCATCATCAAAATCGATTGCGCCGAATTCCAGCACTCCCACGAAATCGCCAAGTTGATCGGCTCTCCTCCGGGCTATCTCGGGCATCGGGAAACTCATCCTTTAATCACTCAGGAAGCGCTGGCGGCGCACCACAGCGACAAGCTGAAGCTTTCCTTCCTGCTCTTCGACGAAATCGAAAAAGCCAGCGACGCCCTCTGGCAATTGCTCCTCGGCATGTTGGACAAGGCCACCCTCACCCTCGGCGACAATCGCCGCGTGGATCTCTCCCAAACCGTCATCTTCATGACCTCCAATTTGGGCGCCGGTGAAATCACCGAACTCATGGATGGCGGTTACGGCTTCATCAAATCCGACGACAAGCCCAAGACCAACCTCGACCAGAAAGTCGCGCGCACCGCCGTCGAGGCGGCACGCCGCAAGTTCTCTCCCGAATTCATGAACCGTTTGGACAAGCTGGTCGTCTTCCACTCGCTCCAGCGCGAGCAACTCGAGCAGGTTCTCGACATCGAACTCGGCATGGTCCAGAAGCGCGTCCTGGACGCCGCCAACGGCAAATTCCTCTTCCGCGTCGCCGATTCGGGCCGCGATTTCCTTTTGCAGGAAGGCACGGACCAGCGCTACGGCGCGCGTCACCTCAAGCGCGCCATTGAGCGCTACGTCGTATATCCCCTGGCCAACCTGCTTGCCACGCAGCAAGTGCGCGTCGGCGACCTCGTCCGCATCGATTGGGATGGCCAGCACAAGGAACTGACCTTCGTTCGCGAGCAGGAAGGCGCCCTCGTATCCATCGAATCCGCGGAAAGCGAAGCCGCTGCCGTCATCCTTGGCGCAGACGGTCTTGGCAAAGACGCCCCCGCCGAAGCCGTCGCCGGGGATGTCTCCAGCCCCCCTGCTCTGCCCGCAGCTTCGCCCGCCGCCGCGCGGCAAGCGCTGCAAGGCCGCAAAAAAGAAGACCGCTGAGCGAAAAATCAACTGTCCTTTGGTGCAGGGGCGCTTCATCCCAGCGCCCCTTTTTGTCATCCATTCAGTGACTATTTGTGTTTCAGCATTCTCAGTTTGCGCTTGGATGGCACATCGTCTCACCCCATGAGACGGTTTCCAGGGCTGCAACATGCGTATGTTGTTGAGTGCATAGGTTGTTGCGCTAGCGATGCAAATTCCGCATTGTGGCACTCCCCATGCATATTTAGACCTGTCCGCGCTACTTTGCTTACGCGGCGCTGCTTGCTTCCGTTGGGCGGTGCACTAAAGCAAAGCGCGTTCGAGGCCGAGGTAGAAAGTATGAGAGCAGCCGTGCGGCAACAACTGGACCCCAGCATCCGCAGCAACGACACGCGCGACTTCCATCAATCGCTTCGCGCCAAGATCGTTGGCCAGGAGGAAGGTGTGCAGGCCCTCGTGGACCTCTTCCAGGTCTTTACCGCTGGCCTTAACTCCCCCGGACGCCCTGTTGGCAATCTCCTCTTCCTCGGACCCACGGGGTCCGGAAAGACCCGCATTGTGGAAGCCGCCGCGGAAATTCTCTTTGGCGATCCCCGCCTGGTCATCAAAGTCGACTGCGCGGAATTCCAGCACTCCCACGAAATCGCGAAACTCATCGGCTCGCCTCCGGGCTATCTCGGCCATCGCGAAACTCATCCTTTAATCACCCAGGAAGCCCTGGCGGTTTCCCATAGCGACAAACTGAAACTTTCCTTTCTGCTCTTCGACGAAATCGAAAAAGCCAGCGACGCCTTGTGGCAGTTGCTCCTCGGCATGCTGGACAAAGCCACCCTCACCCTCGGCGACAATCGCCGCGTGGATCTCTCCCAAACCGTCATCTTTATGACCTCCAACCTTGGTGGCGGCGACATCACCGAGCTCATGGCCGGCGGTTACGGCTTCATCGAGTCCGACGACAAGCCCAAGACCAACCTCGACCAAAAAGTCGCGCGCACCGCCGTCGAAGCGGCGCGCCGCAAGTTCTCCCCCGAATTCATGAACCGCCTGGACAAGGTTGTGGTCTTCCACCCGCTCCAGCGCAAACAACTCGAGCAGGTTCTCGATATCGAGCTGACCATGGTGCAACAGCGCGTCCTTGAAACCGCCAAAGGCCAGTTCCTTTTCCGCGTCACCGAACCAGGCCGCGACTTCCTCCTCCAAGAGGGAACCGACCAGCGCTACGGCGCGCGTCACCTTAAGCGCGCCATCGAGCGCCATGTCGTCTACCCTATGGCCAATCTTTTGGCCACCGAACAAGTCCATTTCGGCGACCTCATCTGCATCGATTGGGATCGCAACGACGACCACCTCAATTTCGCCCGCGAAGGCGAAAACGTGGCCATGCCGGTCCGCCGGCCAGAACCGGTTGCTGCCCCCAGGCTTTCGCAAGCTCGTGGTGGCCGCCCCGTCGAAGCCCCCAGCGTGCAGGTTACCCCAGAACCTGCGCCGCGTTTCGCGCGATAATTTTCGTTTGCTCCTCCTCTCGAAAGCCCGGGCAGGCAACTGCCCGGGCTTTTTGTTTCCCGGCGCCCTCGTATGGTTATAAGAGTCCAGCTCATAGATAGTTCCCAAGAGGGCACGGCTTTTTACCCGGGCGCAGCGAAGGGCACAGCTTGCTGAAAAACCTCGAATTCGTCATTCCGAACGGAGTCCGCGAAGTGAGGTACGGTTTTCCATCGCACGTTTTTTGTGCGATGAATCTCTCTTCCCTTGGCATTCTGATCGAAGAGGGATTCCTCGCTTCGCTCGGAGTGACGGCGAAACGCATTTTTCAGCAGGCTCTTAAAGCCAATGGGCCTCAGCCGCTGAAGAAAGTCCCTCCGGCATTCTACGGCGGCCTCTTCAGCCCCGCCGTCATTGTTGCCTATTCATTTCGTCTTCAACGGCTGAGGGCTTGCCCGCGGGTTGTTTCCTGCTGCTCTTGGTAGATTTCTTCCGCACGTTTCAGCGCTTCGGTGATGCTCTCGCAGATGTTCTCGGGGGGCACGTGCCGGTCGAATCCCGCTTCGCGCATCAGCGCGGCAGGTTGCGGACGCGCGCCGCAGATCATCATGGCCCGGCCGCTCTTCTGCAATATATCGGCAAGTTCCTCAAGCGCCGCAATCCCAGTGGCATCCACCGCGGTCATGTTGCGCAACCGCAATATGACGATCGGCGGCAGAGCATCCAGTTGGTCCGTGATCGCGGAGATTTTGTCCGTCACTCCGAACAGGAACGGACCGTGAATGCGATACACCGCCGCATAGGAGGGAATGTCCTTATCCTGCAAAATGTGTGCGCGGCCATCCTCGATGTAGTCGTCGGTCACCTTCGAGACCGTTGTGGTCATCGAAATCTTCCGGATGAACGTGAACGCCGCCAAAATCATCCCTACTTCCACCGCCAGCGTCAGGTCTGCAAACACCGTCAAGCTCAGCGTCAACGACCAGACGACGATGTCTGCCTTCGTCAGCCGCAGAATTTCCGGAATCTCCGACCAGTCGCCCATGTTGTACGCGACCATGAATAGGATCCCGGCCAGGGCGGCCAAGGGCAGATTCTTCACCAGCGGGGCAGCAAACAGGATCACCGCCAACAGCGTCAGCGCGTGAATCATCCCGGCCACCGGTGTTTTGGCCCCCGCTCGCACATTCGTTGCCGTGCGCGCGATGGCGCCCGTGGCAGGCAATCCGCCAAACAGCGGCGAAATGATGTTCGCCACGCCCTGCCCGATCAATTCCACATTGGGATAGTGTTTGTCTCCGGTCATGCGGTCAGACACCACCGCGGACATCAGCGACTCGATCGCGCCCAGCATGGCCACCGTCACCGCCGGCGAAAGAAGGTGCAGCAGCAGGCTGGGCTTCAACGTTGGCACCGCCAGGTGCGGCAGCCCGCTGGGGATGCCTCCAAAGCGCGTGCCGATCGTCTCCACCGGGATATGGAACAATGCCACAGCCGCGGTCGCGCCAAAACAAACCAGGATCGCCCCTGGAATTCGTTTGAAGAATTTGACGCAAATGATCATCACGGCCAGCGACGCTATGCCCACGAGTGATGCCGTCCGGTTGAGCGTGTAGAAATTCTCCGCCAGCGCTCCCATGCGGTGAAAGAAATCGCCGGGAACATGCTCCATGCGGATGCCAAAGAAATCGCGTATCTGCGTGCTGGCGATGAGAATCGCAATCCCGTTCGTGAACCCCACCACCACCGGCCGCGGGAAATACTTCACCAGCGCCCCCAGCCCCGTCACTCCCATCAGCACCAGCAACACGCCCGCCAGCATCGTGCACGTAAACAGCCCATCGATGCCGTACCGCGTAATGATCCCCAGCGCCACAACCACGAACGCGCCCGTCGGCCCGCCAATCTGCGTACTTGAGCCACCCAGCGCCGAAATCAAGAAGCCCGTGACGATCGCGCAGTAAATTCCCGCTTGCGGCGGCACGCCCGAAGCAATGGCAAACGCCATCGCCAGCGGCAGCGCCACCAGCCCCACGGTGACTCCGGCAATCAGGTCGTGGACGAATTTTTCAAAATTGTAATCGCGAAGAAGGATGAGCGACTTGGGTAACCACGCGTCTGGCACAACATTCATAAGCTGGTCTGACTCCGTTTTTTTGCACTTACAATTCTATCAAGCGCAGGACGGAGTTTCGGCAGCACGTGGCGTGGCTGTGCCCTTAAATTTCCGTTTTATGAGAGTGGAATTTCTAATCCCAGCAGCGCAGACCAGGCCGCCGTCTCACGCTATTTCCCGCCGGGCTTCCAGCGTAGCACCGGTTTCCGCGCTGCCCCCACTTCGTCGAGCCGCCGCACCCGCGTCGTATGCGGCGCCGTCTTCACGAGTTCCGGATCGGCTTCGGCTTCCTTGGCGATCGATTTCATCGCATCTATAAACAGATCGCACTCCTCTTTCGATTCCGATTCCGTCGGCTCGATCATCAACGCGCCGGGAACGATCAGCGGGAACGCCGTCGTATACGGATGAAATCCGTAATCGATCAGCCGCTTGGCGATATCCATCGTATTCACGCCGTGCTTCTTCTGCAGCGCGTCGCTGAAGACAACTTCATGCATCGAAGGCCGCGTGTACGGCAGATCAAACACGCCTTCCAGATGTTTGCGGATATAATTCGCGTTCAACACCGCATCTTCCGTCGCCTGCCGCACGCCCGGGCCATACGCCAGGATGTACGCCAGCGCCCGCACCAGCACGCCGAAATTTCCGCCGAACGCGCGCACCCGCCCGATGCTTTCCTTGCGCTGGTAATCCAGCGCCAGCCGCCCGCCCTCTTTTTCCACCAGTACCGGCACCGGCAAATAGGGCTCCAGGAATTTCTTGATCGCCACCGGACCCGCGCCGGGTCCCCCTCCGCCATGCGGCGTCGAAAACGTTTTGTGCAAGTTCAGGTGCATCACGTCCACGCCCAGGTCGCCGGGCCGCGTCACGCCTGTCAGCGCGTTCATGTTCGCGCCGTCCATGTAGAGCAATGCGCCCTTGGCGTGCAGCACCTTGGCGATTTCCGCGATGCGCTGCTCGAAGATACCCAGCGTCGAGGGGTTGGTGAGCATCAGCGCGGCAACGTCGCCGGTCACCTGCTCGTCCAGGTGCGCGATGTCAATCTGGCCTTCGTCGCTGGACTTGATGTTCTGGACCTGGTAGCCCGCAATAATGGCCGTTGCCGGATTTGTGCCGTGCGCCGAGTCCGGAATCAGCACCGTTTTGCGCGCGTTCCCCAGCTTTTCGTGATGCGCGCGGATCAACAGTATTCCCGTCAGCTCGCCCTGCGCCCCCGCCGCCGGTTGCAGCGTCACCGCGTCCATGCCCGTAATTTCCAGCAGGCACTTTTCCAGGAGTCTCAGAATCTTCAGGCAGCCCTGCGACAACTCTTGCGGCTGGTACGGATGTTCCGTGGCCAGCCCCGCCAGCCGCGCCACAACTTCATTCACGCGCGGGTTGTACTTCATCGTGCAGGAGCCCAGCGGGTACATCCCCAGGTCAATCGCGTAATTCCACGTCGAAAGCCGGGTAAAATGCCGCAGCAGTTCGATTTCGCTGACTTCCGGAAAACCTTCCACGCCCCCGCCGCGGTGAAATTCTCCCAGCGTTTTCGCCGCATCCGCCGGTGGTACATCCAGCGGCGGAAGATCAAACGCGCGCTTCCCGGGCGAAGACTTCTCAAAGATCAAGCCTTCGTTCTGGGTCGGGTGCCGCCGAACCTTTTTGATGTTGTCATCCATCGCTTTTCGTTAGTGCACGCCTTTACAGCATGCGGAAAACCTTCGCAGTTCAGGGGGTCGGAGCTTTAGCTCCGACATGGAGTGCTTGGCTATCATCGGGCTTCAGCCCCTGCGGAAATGGTTTTGGCCCTTTTTTCGACACTCTGTCTAGCCATGCCGTAACCCTCGCATAATTATTCCGGCTTCAGCCGCTGAGGGCCGCTTTTTCCAGCTCTCACACAGACTCTTCTTTGCCCCCGAAGACCACCTTTCCGGCGCTTCTGGTCAACCATTTATAGCGGCTGCTCCAGCGCGCGTTTCATCGCGGCAACCATTCGCTCGATCTCCGCGCGCGAGGTTGTTTCCGTCACGCAAACCAGAGCATGCTTCGTCAACTCCGGGTAAGCCGCTCCCAGCACAAACGGCCCGACAATCTTTTCCTTCAACAGTGCGGCGTTCACCATCCTCACCGACCGCGGCAGTTCCACCACGAATTCGTTAAAGAACGGCGCCGCAAATGTCCGCTTCACGCCCGGAATCTTCTCCAGTTCCTTCAATGCGAATTGCGCTTTCGCCAGGTTTTGCTCGGCCATCTCGCGCAGTCCTTCTTTGCCCAGCAGCGTCAGGTGCACCGTCGCCGCCAGCGCGCAGAGCGCCTGGTTCGTGCAGATGTTTGACGTGGCCTTCTCCCGGCGAATGTGCTGCTCGCGCGTCGCCAGCGTCAGCACGAACCCGCGGCGCCCGTCCAGATCCACGGTCTGCCCCGCCAGGCGCCCCGGCATCTGCCGCACGAATTTCTCCTTTGTAGCGATCACGCCGGCGAATGGGCCTCCATAGCTCGGCGCCAGCCCAAAACTCTGCGCCTCCATCGCCACGATGTCTGCTTCGGCAGGCGGTTTCATCACGCCCAGCGAAACTCCTTCTGTAATCGCTGTCACCAGCAGCGCGCCCGAGGCATGCGCCGCTTCTCCCAGCAAAGCTATCAATTCCATCGCGCCAAAAAAATTCGGCGACTGCACCACCACCGCGCACACATCGTCCCGCAACGCGCTTTGCAGTCCCTGCGCGTCCACCGTTCCCGCCGCGGTATAGCCAATCTCTTCTACCGTCAGCCCGGAATTCTTCGCGTATGTCTTCAGCACTTCGCGATATTCCGGATGCACGGACCGCGCCACCAGCACGCGCCGCTTCCCGGTCAGCCGCTCCGCCATCAGCACGGCTTCCGTCGTCGCCGTCGAGCCGTCGTACATGGACGCGTTCGCGACCTCTTGTCCCGTCAACTGGCACATCAGCGTCTGAAACTCAAAGATTGCCTGCAGCGTCCCTTGCGAAATCTCCGCCTGGTACGGCGTGTACGACGTCAGGAATTCGCCCCGCTGCAGCACCGTGTCCGTAATCACGGAAGACAGGTGGTTATACACCCCCGCTCCCAGAAAGCTTGTGTACCCCACGGAGTTTTCCGCCGCGCGCGCCCGGAAATAGGCAATGACCTCCGCCTCAGACAGCGGCCCCGGGAGGTCCAACGGCTTTTTCAGCCGATAAGTTTCCGGAATCGTGGAGAACAGTTCTTCTACGGATTTCACGCCGATCGCGGCCAGCATCTCCTGCCGCTCGGCTGGGCTCTTCGGGAGATAGCGCATCAGCTCGACGCTTCCTTCTGCTTTTCCGCGATGAAGGCCTCATACGCCGCGGCGTCCAGCAGGGAAGAGACTTCGGCGGGATTCGTCAGCTTCACTTTCACCAGCCATCCAGCGCCGTGCGGGTCCGTGTTCAGCGTCTCCGGCTTGTCCTGCAGCGCCGCGTTGGCCTCAACAACGTCCCCGCTCGCCGGTGCGTAAATCTCGCTCACGGCCTTCACGGACTCCACCGAGCCAAATATCTTGCTGGCCGCCAGCTTCGTTCCCGCCTTGGGCAATTCCACGAACACAACGTCGCCCAACTCGTGCTGCGCGTAGTCCGTGATGCCGATCGTGCCGATGCCGCCCTTCACGACGATCCATTCATGCTCTTTCGTATAGCGGTACTCTGTTGGATACGCCATTCCACCACTCCTTCAAATGATTTCCCGGCCGAACCGGCCCTACACCGCTTGCACTTTCCTTGGCCGCTTGTAAAACGGAGTTGCCACCACTTGCGCGCGGCATCTCTGCGAACGAATTTCGACCCATATCGAGGTTCCGATTCCCGCCATCGCCGGTGGCACATACGCAAGAGCAATGTTCTTGCCCAGCGTCGGGGAAGGCGATCCACTCGTCACCACGCCAATCGCTTCGCCGGCTTCGTTCAGGCAGCGGTACTCATCGCGCGCGATTCCTCGCTCGACCATCTCCAACCCCACCAGCGTGCGTCGCAGGCCCGCCGTCCGCGCTTTTTCCAGCGCCGCCCGCCCGATGAATTCGCCCTTCTCCATGCGGCAGTACCGCTCCAGCCCCGCCTCCCAAACGTTGATTTTCTCGCTGATTTCGTGCCCGTACAACGCCATTTTCGCTTCCAGCCGCAGCGTGTTCCGCGCGCCCAGCCCGCAGGGAACAATCCCAAATTCCTTCCCCGCCTCCAGCACCGCATTCCACACGCGCTCGCTCGTGGCCATGTCCGACGGCACATAAATCTCAAATCCATCTTCTCCCGTGTAACCCGTTCGCGCGATCAACGTGTTCTTCAGCCCGCAAACCGTGCCGTGCGTGAACCAGTAGTTCTTGATGCCGTCCAGATTCGCGTCCGTCAGCTTCCGCAGCGCGTCCACGGCCCGCGGCCCCTGGATCGCCAGTTGCGTGTACGCGTCGCTCAACTCCTCGACCTGGCAGTCGAAGCCCTTGCTATTCTCCCGCACCCAGGAAATATCTTTCTCCCGCGTCCCGGCGTTGATCACTAGCAGGAAATCGTCTTCGCCCAACCTGTGCACGATCACATCATCTACAAAAGTGCCTTCGGGGTAGAGCATCGCCGAATACTGCGCCTGTCCGATGGCCAGCCGCGACGCGTCGTTCATGGTGATGTGCTGCACCGCCGCCAGCGCCCCGCCGGCGCTTTTGCCGGTGTGCACACGGATATCGCCCATGTGGCTCACGTCAAACAAACCGCATGCGTTGCGCACCGCGCGGTGCTCGGCCATCAGTCCGCCGCTTGCAGGGTATTCCACCGGCATATCCCAGCCGCCAAAATTCACCATCTTGGCGCCAAGGCGGCGATGCACCGCGTTTAACGGTGTTTTGCGAACGACAGCATTGGGGGGAGAAGTGGCCGCTTCCATTCCGAGTGCTCGGGCGATTCGGATGGTAACACGCGCCCCGCAAATGGGTCAAAACTGCCCGCTCTTCGCTGACGGGTCGGTCTCCGGTTGCCAGGCACTGAGTGCCCACAATGGAAAAGAGAAAATGCCCCCATCCCCCGAGTGGATTAGAATCAGATTGCAAATCATGACCGAAAACATACAACTTGTGTTGGACCGACTTCGTGAGGCTGCAGCGAATTTCGTCCACACTGTGGATTCATCCTCCGCCATGGAGCGCGAAGCATTCCTAGCACGTTTGAGCCATTGTCTCGCTGAACTCTATAGCAGCGCCCTGGATTTGCCTGCGGTAGAACCTGATACAACCGGCACTGACGAGACACCATTCGCCACAGAGAAGTGGGCAGAACTGTACAATTCGCTCAGGGGCAAAATAGGTCCGCTCGATGCCTATTGGGAAATCTTCGACTCGACAGAAAGAAATTCCGCTGTTCAAAGCACTTTGGCTGGAGATATCTCAGAGATTTATTTCGACCTGAAGCACGACCTACACCTCGAGGAAAAAGGCATTTCCCCGGGTGATTTCCTATGGGAACTGCGTACCTCCTTCCGGTCCCACTGGGGCAAGCACCTCTTGGGAGCTCTGCGCGCAATTCACGACCGTCATGTCGAGTAGTTCGAACGGAAAGCGATTGTTTTCCCGCAAACTGCTGGGAAGTCTCGTAATCGGAGACTGGCACACCACTCGCTCTCAGGCGCGCGCACAGTGGCTCTTGCGATCCTGTAAATCCCCCCTCACGCTGTGCTTGCTGGCCACACTCCCCTCAGGTACAGTTCTTTTTCGGAGGCGCGCATGCCAGGCGAACGCCAGCAAATTGTCTGCTCGCAGTGCGACAAGACCGAGGAATACTGCACCTGCGAAAGGTATTGCACCATCTGCAAAGGCCAGCACAACATCCGCCTAGGTGCTGATGGGCTATACTACTGCCCCGATTGTCGCGAAGCCTGTGAAGTGGCCCTCGCCAACGACCATTAACCGTGCCCACCAGCCCCCTCCACCTCCGCTTGCGCATGGACCCCGATGAGCGCCTGGCCGCCGCGGTGGGCGGTGTAGCGCGCTTTTTTGCCGACAACGCCGGGCTGGATAACGAACTTATCCTCGAGCTGCAATCCTCCGTTCTTTCTGCCTGCCGCCATTGCTTTGGCCTGCATCATTCCGGTACTCCTTGCGAGGTCGCGTTTCACCGCCTTGCCGATCGCATTGAGATGGAACTTTTTCTCCCCGCCGAGGAAGCGCCCGCCGACAAAGGCCATCTCGCCTGGCCGGGTGTCGATGAAGTTCACTGCGAAACGCGGGGGGCCTCCGCGGTCCTGCGCCTGACCAAATTCGTTCCTCCCTCACCCGACGCCGACTAGCCCGAGTTTCTTTCCATAATCTGGCTCGCCCCATCTCGGCAAAGTGTCACCCTTACGTCATCCCCCTTCGCGACGAACGCAGCGCCCCGATCTCCCCTTCCAGCGCCGTAGGTGCGTCAGAGGTTAGCCCAGCCCGTAAGGGCTGGGATTTCGTGCACCCGAAATCAGGAGCGCCGTAGGCGCGACACCTCCTCCGCGCTCGTGCCTGCCCAAACGCAGTCAGAATCCGGGCTACCCTTCTTCGAGCAGCCTTCGCCAACACGCTGTGCCACCGCCATATCTGGCGCCATTCCCAGCCATATCGCCTTCCAAACAAAAAATCCCCGGACCATCTCTGCCCCGGGGACCTTTGTCACACGCAATCTTCAACAATCCCGTCGCATCACATCTTGATCGAGAATGTATTCTTCTTGATCAGCGACGTCATCTGATCGTCGCTCACCGATAACCGGATCACTACGCGTTCCCCGGAGGGCATCACGCTCGCCTGATCCAGCAGTTGCCCCAAGTCCGGGTTGTCCTTGCTGGCTTGGTATTTCTTGTACAGCAACCCCGCCGTCATTAACTGGCTCAAGGTATTCGCATCGTCGGGTGAAGCGCAGACTGCCTGGAATTTGCCTTCCAGGCCGCTGCTCGCGGTCACGCTGATGATCATGGACTGCATGTGCTGCACTAGTTTCGCCGCTTCGGGAAATTGCTCCACTTCCGGCGCCAGTTGCCCCATCGCCAGCCGCGTGTAGCCTGCGTCCAATACCGCCCACACCACGCCCGAGCCGTTCACCTCGTTGATCAGGCTGAACAGTCTGTCGTTGCCCAGCAAGCCTTCCTCTCCGCCATAGCGGATTTCGATCATCTTTTCGAGCAGTTGCTTGTGCCCAAACGCCGCCTTGCTCGAATCAATAAAAAAGAAAAACAGGTCATTCGGCCCCACTCCCGAGCCGAAGGCAAACAGCGTGTAGCCGCGCGATTTGGAGGTCGCCAGCTTCTGCTGCTTGAAATACGCTTCCGTGGAATCGGGGTTGAAATTTCCCAGCGCGATCCCCACGATCTGTTCGCTTTCCGGCACGTCCGAGGCCGTGGTCTTACCCTCTTGCGCGGCCGCCGATTGCGGCACCAGGCCCCACGCCAGTTCTTCCACCTGGGTGTTCGGATCCACTCCCGCCGACGCCAGGAACTTCTCAAATTGCCGGAAGCGTTCCGGCAGCATCTGCTCCTGCAGGGCAGGGAACCACTTCATCGTTCGCGCTTGCTTCATATCCACATACGCAAATTCCCCCACATCTTTCGGGAACAGCGCAATCGTGTCGGCGCTCAGGCTTCCCGCCTTCGCGGGTCTCGCGGCGGCGGCCAGCAATGCCAGCACGGCACAGGCCGCAATAGTCCGCGTGATCGTATTGGTCCACTTCATGAAAGGCTCCTTTCGGGGCTTCGGGGCAGAATCCAGTTTACGCCACATCCCATCCGCTAGTGCCGTTCCAACTAATCTTGGGTAATCCCCAGCCCTATAGCCAAACGTTGCCGGACTCCTGTTTTCCCTCTTTGTTACTCCGCGATTCGTATCTTAATCATAGGCTCATCAAGTTGGAACGGCACTAGCTGAGGCGTTTGCGCAGTTCGTCAACTTTCCCGCGCATGGCGGCCACATACGCCGCATCTTTCAATCCTTCCAGGTTGATCTCCACGTTGGCCAGGGCGCCATTTGCCCCCGCTATTGCCATTAGACGCGCCACGCGCAAATCTGACTTCATGGATGCCGCGGCGATGGCCTCCAGTTGTACCAACCGGCCATGCAGCGCCGCCGCCTTCTCCGCCACTTCCATGGGCACTTCCGCAGCGCCTTTCGTGGCTTTCTGTATGGCTTCCTCGCGCAGCCGCGTCTCCTCGCTATTGCCTTGCGGCGGTTTGAACGCCGCCATCACCGCTTCATACGAAGCCGCATCGCGGTCAATCGCTTCGCTCAATTCCTCCGTCGTCTTGCGCAGCGCATCCAGCTGCTCGCTGAGCTTGTCCACGTGCGCGATTTGCGACTTCTTCCTCCGCGATAGCCCCGCCACCATCTGTCCCAGCGCTCCCGCCAGTCCCGCCGCCAGGGCCGACACGCTGCCGCCTCCCGGCGTCGCCGCAGGTTCCGCCACCGCATCCAGGAACGGCCGCGCCAGGTTGGCCAGCTTCCCACCCTTCGTTTCCGCTGGCCCGCCGCTCAACACCGCTTCCAGCTTGTTCTCAAACACCTGCGCAGGTGAGAAGTTCTCCAACTGCAGGAAATAGTCCGCGGCCATTTCGATGGCCTTCTTCGGGATCAGCCCCACAATCTCGCTGCCTACCGGCGCCGCGCCATAGCGCTCCGCCTCGCGCTTCACCAGCTCGTACACCCGGTGCATCGGCGTCTGCTCAAAATCCGTCAAATTGATGGACACCTGCGCCAGGTTCCGCGCCTTCAATTCCACGCCCATGGATTTCACGTAGCGCAGACCGCCGCTCGAAAACCGTATGGCCTTCGCGATTTTGTTGGCGATTCCCACATCCGGCGTGTTGAGGTTCACGTTGTAGGCGATCAGGAACTTCCGCGCGCCCACCACCGTCACGCCCGCCGTCGGATGCACTTTCGGCTCGCCCACGTCCGGCTGGCGATCGGGGTTGCGCTTCATCTCGTCGCGCAGCCCCTCGAACTGCCCGCGCCGCACATTCTCCAGGTTGACGCGGTCCGGTCGCATGGCCGCCGCTTCGTAAAGGAAAACCGGTATGCGGTAACGCTTCCAGAGTTCGTTGCCCACGCGCCGCGCCAGAGCCACGCAATCTTCGATCGTCACTCCCTCGATGGGAATGAACGGCACCACATCCGTCGCGCCCACTCTCGGGTGCGCTCCCTTGTGCACGTTCATGTCAATCAGTTCCATCGCGCGGCCTGCGCCCAGCAGCGCTGCCTCCCCGACCGCGTCGGGATCGCCCGCCAGCGTAATCACGCAGCGGTTGTGGTCCGCGTCCATCTCCTGGTCCAGCACGTAGACGCCTGGCACGCTGCGCATGGCCTCCACGATCGCCCTGACCTTCGCGGGATCGCGTCCCTCGGAAAAATTTGGCACACACTCAATCAATCGTTTCATGGGCTAAGTTCCGTCTTTGCAGAGGAGCGGTCTCTCCGCGCCCCGGTTGGCTACCACTCTTTCAATCCTGCATGTAAATGATTTCGCCGCGTTTCATGGTCATCCAGCAGCGGTTCATTCCAAAATAATAGGGAATTTCGCGGTAATCCTCCACCTCGAATACGGCCAGGTCCGCCTGCTTGCCCGCTTCCAGCGAACCAATGCGCTTTTCCCTGCGCAGCGCGTAGGCCCCGTTGATCGTCGCTGCCGCAATCGCTTCCGCCGGCGTCATCCGCAATTGCGTGCACGCCAGCGACAATATCATCGGCATGCTCATCGTCGGGCTGGTCCCCGGATTGTAGTCCGTCGCCAGCGCCACGATGGCCCCCGCCTCGATCAATTTCCGCGCCGGGGCGTACTGCTTCAGTCCCAGATGAAAATCGCAGCCCGGCAGCAGCGTCGCCGCCGTACGCGAATTCGCCAGCGCCCTAATGTCCCCGGCATTCACCTGCTCCAGGTGATCGCCGCTCGCCGCTTCCAGCTCCACCGCGAGTCGCGTCGCCCCCGTGTGCGACAGTTGCTCCGCATGAATCCTCGGAACCAGCCCGTGCAGCTTCCCCGCGCTCAACACGCGCTTCGACTCTTCCCGCGTGAACGCCCCGCGATCGCAAAACGCATCGCAGAATTCCGCTAGCCGCTCGTTCACTACTTCCGGGAGCAACTGCTCGACCAACAGTTTAATGTACCGCTCCGCGCCGTCCCGCTGCGCGCGAAACTCCACCGGCACGGTGTGCGCCCCCAGGAATGTCGAAACGATTTCCAGCGGCTGTTCCGCATTCAGTTCCCGGTGCAGCCCAAGGATTTTCAGTTCGCTCGCGACGTCCAGCCCATACCCGCTTTTCGCTTCCACGGTCGTCGTGCCGTGCGACGCAAATTCCTCCAGCCCCGCGCGTGCCCGGCGTTTCAGCGCTTCCGCCGTCGCCGCCCGCAGCTTCTTCGCGGAGTTCAGGATTCCCCCGCCCTTGCGCGCGATTTCCTCGTAACTTGCTCCCTGAATCTTCAGTTCATATTCTTCCGCGCGGCTCGCCGCATGGATCAGGTGGGTATGCGAATCGACGAAACCCGGCAGTACCACGCGGCCTCCCACATCGAGCTTTTCCGCCCGCCGCGTTTCCGCCCCCTTCTCCACTTGCGCCCGCGGCCCTGCCGCCACAATCTTCCCGTCGCGCACCAGCAGCGCGCCATCTCGAATCAAGCCCAGCTTGGAAAGGGAACTGCCTCTTCGTGGAACTCCGCCGCGCAGCGTCAGAATCTGCGCAGCACCTGTGATGAGTAAACTGTCGCTCAATGCCTTGCTATTATGTCCGACCCGCCGGCCAATTGCACCTAGGCGCCATCTCATGAATCGCTCTTGGGAGGGCACGGCTTCAGCCGTGCCGAAAAGCCCCGAAAACTCAGGGGTTTTAACCCCTGAGGTGCGCAGACTGGCAGCTCGAAGCATTCACGAGACGGGTTCTAGGCGCTCACGCCCTTGCCCCGATACGCCGGCACAAACACTTCCTTCACAAACGTCTCAATCGTGGTAGGCGTGGTGTTTGCCGCCGCGCGCGGCTCCATTGCCGTCACGATCCCGTTGTTGATTCCCTGAAACATTTCGATGAAGCTGGCCACTGTCTTCGCCGGTGTCCCCATCTGCTCCAGCACTTTTTCTATCTGCTCGTAGGGAAACTGTACGTAGCGCAAATCCGGCTTGCGCAGCCCCTTGGCAATCACCGCAACCACTTCAGCCATGGTCAAATCCCGTTCGCCCTGCAGCTCCTGCGTGCTCTTCCCGTTGAAATCCAGTTTCAGCAACCGCTCCGCCGCATACGCCCCGATGTCGCGCGTGGCGATCATCGGAATTTTCAGGTCCCCTCTCAGCGCTCCTCCGAAGATCCCCATCATCTGAATCATCTGAATTCCCGCAAAATGATTCTCGAAAAAGTACCCGGGCCGCAGATGCAGCACATTCAGCTTGTCGATCGCATTCAGCTTCTTCTCCGCATCGTGCAGGCCGGTGATCGGGCCCGTTCCCGCCTGCGCCTGCGCTCCGTAACTGCTCAGGTTCACCGCATACTGCAGCCCCGAATTTTTCGCCGCGGCGCTGAAAGCCTCGCTCGTCTTTTCCTGATCCGCGCGATAGTCCGGCGAAGTCATCGACGGGGGAATCATCAGGAATGCCGCGCGCGCCCCCGTCAACGCCCGCGTCATCGCTTCCGCGTTCGCCACGTCCCCCACGAACGCCTCCGCGCCTCGCTGCACGAACGGCTGCAACCGCCCGGCGCTTCTTCCCACCACGCGCACCTTCTCGCCCTTCTTGAGCAGCGCCTTGCTAATCACCGAGCCAATATTCCCTGTCGCCCCCAAAATCATGTACATCTTTGCACCCCTCTTTTGAACGCTCTTGTTTCTTCCTTGTGCCAGCTAATCTCCCGTGACGCAATCCCTAACAGCTTGCGGAAAAACTCGACAACTTAGGTGGTCGGAGCTTCAGCTCCGACATTAAGTACTTCGCCATAATTGGGCTTTAGCCCCTGAGGAGAAGGTTTTGAGCCTTTTCCTGCAGCCTGCTACATCATAGGCACCTTCACGCCCGTCTTCTTCGCGAACTCAATCGCCTCCGGATACCCCGCGTCCACGTGCCGCGCCACACCCAGTCCCGGATCATTCGTCAATACTCGTTCGATGCGCTTGGCCATCTCCGGGGTGCCGTCCGCGCAGGTCACTTGCCCGGCGTGCTGCGAATAGCCAATGCCCACTCCGCCGCCGTTGTGTATGGACACCCACGAAGCCCCGCTCGCCGTGCTGATCAGCGCGTTCAGCAGCGGCCAATCCGCAATCGCGTCCGAGCCGTCCTTCATCGCTTCCGTTTCACGGTACGGCGAAGCCACCGAGCCGCAATCCAGGTGATCGCGTCCGATCACGATCGGCGCCTTCAGTTCGCCCTTGGCCACCAGTTCATTCAGCGCCAGCCCGAATTTGTCCCGCTCGCCGTAACCCAGCCAACAAATACGCGACGGCAGCCCCTGGAATTTCACTTTCTTCTGCGCCATCTGGATCCAGCGCCTCAAGTGCTCGTTTTGCGGGAACATTTCCAGCACCAGCCGGTCCGTCCGTGCAATGTCCGAAGCCTCGCCCGAGAGCGCCGCCCAGCGAAACGGCCCTTTGCCCTCGCAGAACAGCGGCCGGATATACGCCGGCACGAATCCCGGGAAGTCATAGGCGTTCTTCACGCCCGCCTCGTATGCAAACGTGCGGATATTGTTGCCGTAATCGAATGTCACCGCGCCCAGCTTTTGCAAGTCCAGCATGCCCTGCACGTGCTCGCCTATGGCTGCCACCACTCGCTTGCGGTACTCCTGTGGGTTGCTCTTCCGCAATTCCAGCGCTTGTTCCAGCGTCATTCCGTTCGGCACGTACCCGTTGATCGGGTCGTGCGCGCTGGTCTGGTCCGTCAGAATGTCCGGCACTACCCCGCGCTTTGCCAGTTCCGGAATCAGGTCCGCGCAATTGCCTACCAGTCCCACCGACGTTGCTTCGCGCTTGCGCACCGCGTTCTTCAGGATGCGCAGCGCTTCATCCAGCGAAGTCACCATCACATCGCAATAGCCGGTCTTCACGCGGCGCTTGATCCGCTCCGCATCCACGTCAATGCCCAGAAATGCCGCGCCATTCATCGTTGCGGCCAGTGGCTGGGCCCCGCCCATTCCGCCTATCCCGCCGGTCACCACCAGCTTCCCACTCAGGTCGCCGCCAAAGTGCTTCCGCCCGGCCGCCGCAATTGTCTCAAATGTTCCCTGCAAAATCCCTTGCGTGCCGATGTAGATCCAACTCCCCGCGGTCATCTGCCCGAACATCATCAATCCGGCGCGGTCAAGCTCGTTGAACTTCTCCCAATTGTTCCAGTGGCCCACCAGGTTGGAATTGCACAGCAGCACGCGCGGCGCGTACTCGTGCGTCCGGAACACGGCCACCGGCTTTCCCGATTGCACCAGCAAAGTCTCATCGCACTCCAGCGCCCGCAACGATTTCACGATGGCGTGGAAGCAGTCCCAATTCCGCGCTGCTCTTCCCGTGCCTCCGTAAACCACCAACTCCGCCGGCTTTTCCGCCACGTCCGGGTCCAGGTTGTTCAGCAGCATGCGCAGCGCCGCCTCCTGTTGCCAGCTTTTGCAGGAAAGCTCCGTCCCGCGCGGCGCGCGAAATGGCCCCCGGCTAGTCGCCGGATCATTCAAAATCGCTGTGCTTATGCTCATGGCCTCTGCTCCTACCCCATCTTAACCCACTGCCAAACGCACTTGAAAATAGTACACCCCCTGTCTCCAGTTTCCGCGTTTGGGCTGCTGGGCCAATGTGGAGTGCGGCGGCTTGCCGCCGCTTTCACCGTCGTCAGCCCCACCGCCAAACTCCATTGTCCATCGCTGCAAATTCGTTCAACAACTGAAGGTGTCATTCCTCGCCCGCGGCGGCGGGCGAGGAATCTGGTGTATCTTACCTTCAAGCAAAAGCACATCCCTCGCTGCGCCCCCCTCGAAACCCGCGGCAAGCGGGATGACAAACGAGTTGTATCTCTATATTCCGCGAAGCTCAGTAGTTCTTGGTTCCTGATCGCTGATATCTGATCGCTGATATCTGATAACCGTCATGTCCTAACAAATCTTCCTCTTCCGCACCCGCGCTCGCCCCCAATATTGCGCCACCGTCCTCCCTTGCGGTACATTCATCCTCGCCCATGAACTACGGTTCTCTCCCGTCTCGCTTCCTTCATGCCATTGACGAGTACCCCTCCCCCCGGGCGCAGCTCGTTCGCCGTTCCGAAGGCTGGGAACCCATCTCTTCCCAGGAATTCCTGCGGCGTGTTGCCGGGCTGTCGAACGCTTTGGTCGAACTCGGCGTGAAACCCGGTGACCGCGTCGGCCTGTTCGCCCCCAACTGTCCCGAATGGCATACCGCCGACTTCGCCATCAGCGGCTCCGGCGCTGTCAACGTCCCCATCTATTTCAACGAGTCCGCTGACCGCATGGTCCATATCCTGAATCACTCTGGCGCGCAGGTTCTTTTCATCTGTGGCGAAGTGCAGCTCGCAAAATTCCTGCAAGTCCACGGTGAAATGAAAGACATTCAGCAACTCATCGTTGCCGGGGTTGGCGATACTCTTCCTTCCGAATATTTGCGCTATGAAACCTTGATCGCCACTGCCGGCGGCCCGGAAATCGCTTCCTATCGCATGCGCGCCGCCCAGGTTCTGCCCAGCCAGCTCGCTTCCATCATCTACACCTCCGGCACCACCGGCGAGCCCAAGGGCGTCATGCTCACGCACACGAATTTCTGCTCCAACATCACCGATTCGTGCCGTGAACTCGTCCTCAAGCCCAGCGTGGATCTGGCGGTCTCTTTTCTCCCGCTCGCCCACGTTTACGAGCGCACGCTCGACTACGTCTTCATTTTCGGCGGCTGCCCGGTGGCCTACGTTCCGGTGATGGAGAACGTCGCGCAGGCCCTCGTTGAGGTCAAACCCACCCTGCTCGGCGCTGTCCCGCGCTTCTTCGAGAAAATCTACGCGCGCCTGGTGGAGCAGGGCACAAAGACCACCGGCGCCAAGCGCAAGCTGTTCAATTGGTCCATGAAGCTCACCAGGAAAATCGCTCCGTGGCGCTGCGGCGAAGGATCGGTCACCCTCGCCACCAAATTGCAATGGGTCCTCGCCGACAAGCTGGTCTATTCCAAGATCCGTGCCCGCACGGGCGGCCGCCTCCGCCTGGTCATGTCTGGGGGTGCGCCGCTCTCCAGGGAAATGGCGCAGTTCTTTTGGGCCATTGGCATTCCCATCTATCAGGGCTATGGTTTGACGGAAACTTCCCCCATCCTCACTTCCACCTTCCCCCAAAACCGCGTCGGCAGCTCTGGCCGCCCCATCGCCAACGTTCAGATTCGCATCGCCGACGACGGCGAAATTCTCGCCAAGGGCCCCTGCGTCATGCAGGGCTATTACAAAGACCCCGAAGCCACCCGCGCGGTTCTTTCCGAAGACGGCTGGTTCAGCACGGGCGACATCGGCTTCCTGGACAGGGGCAACTACCTCTTCATTACCGACCGCAAAAAGGACCTCCTGAAAACCGCCGCCGGCAAATTTGTTGCCCCTCAGCCCATTGAAAACATGCTTAAGACCAGCCCGTACATCCTCAATGCCATGGTTGTCGGCGACCAGCGCAAATTCATCGTCGCCTTGATCGTTCCCAACGCCGCCACCGTCTCCGCCAAGCTTGCCGAGCGTGGCCTGAAATTCTCTTCCGACGCGGAACTCGCCGTCCATCCCCGCTCCTACGCCCTCATCGAAGAGGAAGTCCGCCGCCTCACCACTCACCTTGCCTCGTACGAGACCATCAAGCGCTTCGCTCTCCTCCCCGATGACTTCACCTTCGATAGCGGCAGCCTCACCTTCACCATGAAGCTCAAACGCCGCGTCGTCGAAAAGCAGTACCACGACCTCATCGACAAACTCTTTTCCGACGTCTTCGAGCCTCGCCCCGTCACCCGCGACTAACCTTCCTCCGCTCCTCGGCCCAACCCACAATCTCTCACGTTGCCGGATTCTCTTCTCTCATGCGAGAGTAAGCTTATGCCTTCCCCGAAAAACGCCCGCATGGTCATCACCCGTCGCGGTGGCCCGGAAGTTCTCCAGTGGGTGGAAGGCGACCTGCCGATCCCCGGTCCCGGTCAGGTCCGCGTCAAAGTCATCGCCACTGGCGTTGCCTATGCTGACGTCCTCATGCGCCACGGCCTCTATCCCGTTAAGCAAGCTTTACCCTTCGCTCCCGGCTATGACATCGTCGGCGACATTGACGCTCTCGGCGTTGGCGTCACCGGCTTCGCGCCCGGCCAACGTGTTGCCGCCCTCACCATGATTGGAGGCTACAGCCGCTACCTCCTCGTCCCCGCCGCCCATCTCGTTCCCGTTCCAGACAACCTCGATCCCGCCGAAGCCGTAAGCCTCGTGCTCAATTACGTCACCGCCTACCAGATGCTCCATCGCGTCGCAAAACTTCGCGAGGGCCAGAGCTTCCTCATCCATGGCGCTGGCGGAGGTGTGGGCACTGCGGCTCTCCAGCTCGGCAAAATCGCCGGCCTGTGCATGTTCGGCACAGCTTCCAAATCCAAGCTCGCACTCGTTTCCGCGCTTGGCGCCACGCCGATCGACTATCGCTCGGAAAATTTTGTCGCTCGCATTTGGCAACTCGTTCCCGAAGGGCTTGACGCCGCCCTCGATTCGGTCGGGGACAAGACCCGCACGGATTCCTACCGTTGCTTGCGCCGCGGTGGTTATCTGGTTTGCTTCGGCGTTTCTTCCGCCGTCGAGAAAGGGAAGCTCTCCGCGGCTCTGGGTTTTGCCTGGCTAGGCCTGATGAAGCTCGTGCCCGATGGCAAGCATCCCGTCTGGTTCAACGTCAAATGGCTGCGCGATGCCCATCCCGTCTGGTTCCGCGAAGATCTCTCCCAGCTTTTCGGCCTGCTCGCCGCGCGCCAGATTCAGCCGGTCATCGCCGCCAGGATGCCGCTGCGCGAAGCCGCGCGCGCCAACGAACTCCTCGAAAAATCCCAAGTTTCCGGAAAAATTGTTTTGCTCTGCCAGGAATGACGCTCGACCACCCAGTGCCGGGTGCCCCAGGCCCGCCGTAGGCGGGTGCCTGGGTCTTGGGTTTCTCTTCCCTCTGCCTCCCAGCGCCATCTTTGTCTCCTTTCCGAAACTAATAACTTACAACTGAAAACTGAAAACTCTCCCCGGTGCCTGGGTCTTGGGTTTCTTTTCTGTCTGGGAACCAGCGTGTCCACTGCGGCCCAGACGACATCCGCGCGTCATCGAGCGCTGTCATCCCGACCGAAGGGCCGCTGCCTTTGCGGCCCGAAGCGGAGGGATCGTGGCAACCACTTTCGCTTTCGCGACCCGCGCTGTCGATCTGCGGCACTCCCTGCAAATCCAGCGCAATGCGTTTCCGCTCCGGAATCAGCGGCTTTACGTCCTCCTTCAAGCAAGCTTGGCATGCTGCTGTCCGGGCTGATATTTATGCGTGAGTGTGTTCGTCGCCTGATTCGTTAAACCGAGGTGTTAGTGCGGCGCCAGTTATAATTCTTGCGCTGGAGATTACTTGTCAACGTTCGGAGCCCAGGTCATGCCGCCGTCGTTCGTCTCGAAGCTCTGCTTGTGAGACGCAGTCCAGATAGACGCGCGCTTACCGTCTTGCGCATACACTCCTTCCAAATCTTCTTTTGTGGGAGATGCGACCTGTTTCCAATGCTTCCCACGGTCGGTGGTGAGCAGGACGGTCCCTGCCTTCCCCACCACCCAGCAGACCTTATCAGAAGGCGAGGAGCCCGCAGTGAGGTCCGTGGTGACGCCGCTCTTCTGCGACACCCAGGTATGGCCGCTGTCGAAACTGAAATCGATCCTTCCACCGGGCCACACCTGCCATGCGTAGGCGTCGCCTGGGGCCACGATGATGACCCCGCCTCCCGGAAGGACGTCACGGGATGACTGCGATGGAATGCTCGCCGGGGTGGCACGCACGCTTTCCGTCATTTGGCTTGGTATTTTAGCTTCCTCATTCTGCTTCCCTGTCAATCTGCCCGGAATCGCTGCTCGGTCTGCGGCCACTGCGTTGCGCGCGCCAGAAATTGCTAAAACGCAAACAAACAAAATGCACACAACAACAAATCGCTTCATCCAAAACCTCCCTTTTGACCTCAAAAGCAGCACCATTGTATAAGCATATCGCCAGAATCAAATACCGTGCCACTCACTCTATATCGTGAACTAACTCCTGTGTAGTCTCGTAATTGGAAACCAGCCCCTACGATACAGCCATCCGCTCTCGCTCGCCGCAGGCCTGCCGGTCGCCCTTCTCTGGCTGCCGCCCGCGATTGTGGTATACCTGAATACAACGCGAGGAGAAATCGTTTGAAGCTCAAAGAAATGGTCTATCTTTTTGGCCTGAAGCCCACGCCGAAGACCTATCCCTTCGAACTCCGCCACCTCGATCTGCCCATCGACGGCCGAATCTCCTACGCCAAATGGCTGCATCCCAAGGAACTCGGCCGTCCCATGTCCCAGGAAGTTGTGGATGAGCTGCGCAAGTTTCTTTCACCCGGCGATGTCGCCCTTGATATTGGCGCGCACACCGGAGACACCACTCTCCCCATCGCTCTCGCCACCGGCAAAACGGGTTGCGTGCTTGCCTTCGAGCCCAATCCCTACGTCTTCGCCATCCTCCAGCAGAATGCCGCCCTCAACCCGGAGAAGATGCGCATCATTCCGCTCATGTTTGCCGCTTCCCCTGAAGACGCTTCCCTCGAATTCCATTATTCCGATTCCGGATTCTGCAATGGCGGCAGCTTTGAAGGCATCAGCAAGTGGTTCCACTTCCATGCCTTTGCGCTGCAAGTGCAAGGCAGGAATGTTCATGCTCTGCTGAAGCAATCCTATCCGGAGCTGATCCCCAGGATTCGCTTTGTGAAGATTGACACCGAGGGCTACGAGCCTTTCGTCCTCGAATCTCTCCGCGAGTTGATCGCACAGACCAAGCCGTATATGAAAATCGAAGTTTACACGCACCTGAGCCGCGAGCGCCGCCGCGCCTTGCACCGCTCCATCACCTCGTTGGGCTACACCATCCGACGCATCATTGACGATGGCCACTATTGGGGCGAAGTCCTCGGTGAGGATGACATGAGCAAGTGGCGCTGGTTCGACATCTTCTGCCTGCCCAACCCCACGGCTCCCTGAATCCAATCCCCAATATGTCATTCCGACCGGAGGGACGGCGCCTTCTGCCGTCCCGGAGCGGAGGTACGGTTTTCCATCGCACGTTTTTTGTGCGATGAATCCCGCTTCGACTTCAGATTCCAGGATAAATCGCACTTGTGAGAATTCCGGGCCAGCTACCAGGGCCGGAACAGGAAATGCCACGTCACATCCACCGCTGCATGCACCAGCGCCGACGCGAAAATCGAGCCGCTCTTTCGCCACGTCCAGCCATAGAAAATTCCCGCAATCGTCGCCAGCGCCACGTACCGCCAGTTCGGAAAGCCCATGTTCGTGATGTGCGAAAAACCGAAGAGCAGCGACGCCGTCCACCATCCCGCCCATTCCGTCTTGGAATCCCGCGCCAGCAAATTCTGCAGCAGCCCGCGAAACAGAAACTCTTCTGGCCACGCCGTGAATGCCAGGATCGCCACCGCGCTAAACAAGAACCCGCTCCACCGCCCCCACTGCGGCGCAAACACGAGGAAGTGCATCCCCGTCGCCAGCGGGATGGCGATGCAAGCGAACACCATGAAGCTCCCCACCACATACAATGCCCAGCTTTTTCCCCATCCGATCGAATAGCCAATCCCCTTTAGCCGCCGCACCAGCACGAACGCCGCCAGCGCCGTATTCAGCGCCACCAGCACCGTCATCACATAGCCCAATCGCGCATTTGGAAAGGGCCACAGCCAGTGCGTTGGCCCAAACTTCAGAAACGCCCAAAGGCCCGCAAGCGTCAAATAATCCTGCCACTTTCCCGCCGCCGCTCCTCGCGCCGACACGGCCAATCCCAGCGGCACAAAGATCAGCCCCGCCATCGCCCCTGCGCGCGCCATCGCAAACGTTCCCGTTCCCAGCAGGTACACCAGGTAAAACACAAACACGCACGCGCCCAGGAAAAACCCGCCGCCCGGCCCGAATTTCTCCGCCCATCCTTCCGCCACATCGCGCGCCGCGAACGCCAGCATCACCAGAAGGAAAAATGCAAACACGGTCAGCGTCGCGCCAAACCCGCGCCCTCCGTATCCATGCCACGTTGCATACAGCGCCCCGCCAAGGCACAGCCCTGCCCAAATTCCCAACACCGCCCAAATCCCAAGCTGTCTCATCTCACCTCTTCCTCACTCCACTTCTTCTCGTTTGTCCTGCATTCAAATCCGGACCTTATAGCTTTCTTCATTGCGCATTAATTCTAATCTGAGCTTGCCCTCTACGCCCTTTCACTGATACGTAATGAGTAACCAGAGCGTCTGCACCAAGCGTTCCGGGAGTTACTGGTCGCCGGTCACTGGTCGCTGGTCGCATCTCATGATCCCTGGTCGCCGGTCACTGGTCGCGTCTCATGGTTCCTGATCGCTGATATCTGATAACTGATAACCGATGACTGATCTCTTTCACCCGGTATCCCGCAATTGAAACGCCTCTCCTACATCGACTGGATGCGCGGCCTCGCCTGCTTCCTGATGTTTCAAACCCACTGCTACGACTCCTGGCTCCGCTCCGATCAGCGCGACACCCCGTTCTTCCGATTATCGCAACTCGGCGGCACTCTTCCCGCGCCGCTTTTTGTTTTTCTTGCGGGCGTTTCCGTTGCCCTCGTCACCGGCAGGCTCCGCGAGAAGGGAATCGCCCGCAACGCCATTGCCCGCCAGTCCATCCTTCGCGGCGCCGAGGTCTTTGGCTACGGCATCCTCTTCCGCATCCAGGAATTTCTCCTCGCCCGTGGGTCGGCTCCGTGGACCGATCTCCTCCGCGTTGACGTGCTCAATATCCTCGGCCTCTCCATAACGTTGATGGGCGTGCTCTGTTGGCTCGCCTCCGCCGCCTCGCCTTCGCTCGCGCGCCGCCGCAGCGTCCTCGCCGCGTTCCTTACCGCCGCGCTCATTGCGCTGGCCACGCCGCCGCTCTGGACCACCTGGCGCCCGCGCTTTTTCCCCTGGCCCCTCGAGTCCTACATCAATGGCGTACACACGTTCAACGAGCCACAGCACTGGCTCTTTCCGATTTTTCCCTGGGCCGCCTTCGCCTTCGCCGGGCTCGCCGTAGGCTTCCTCATCTTCTCGGACTTTGCCCGCCGCCGCGAATCTCTTTTCTTCGCTCTCCTCGGCCTCGCCGGCATGTTTGCCAGCGTTCTCTCCGTGCTCTTTGATTCTTCGTCCATCCGGCTCTATGCCGTTTACGACTATTGGCACTCGAACCCCAATTTTCTTCTCATGCGCTGTGGCGTGCTCCTCGTCATTCTCTCGCTTGTTTACGCGTGGTGCCGCTGGGGCTTCGCACAAAAGGGTTTCAGCCCGCTCATCCAACTGGGCAACACCTCGCTTCTTGTCTATTGGGTGCACATCGAATTCGTTTACGGCTCTTTCTCCATCATGCCCAAGCGCGCCTGTTCCATTCCCCGCGCCAGCCTGGGCCTCGCGATTATCTTCCTCTCCATGCTGGCGCTCTCCCTCCTCCGCACTCGTTGGAAGCGCTTCTCCCAAAAAACGAAAAGCGCTCCCATCGCACCGGAGCGCCCCATCCCAGTCAAATCTTAGATTTCTGCTTCCAACACTGTCATCCCGAGCGGAGCGACCCGACTTTTTCTTCGCGCCGTAGTTTGGCGCGTCGGGTCGCGTAGTCGAGGGATCGCGGCACAATCTCTGCTCGATTCCCGAGCCGTTTGCGCGAGTGGTGCGTTATCTTTACTCCGAAATTCGTCCGCCGGGTGCCCCAGGCACGGAGTGTGTGCCTGGGTCTTGGGTTCCACCGGATACGTCTCCCAACGAAGTACTTGAGGGTGGCCCATCCATCGCGTTTTTCAGCGAAGGGTGGGTTCTTACGTTCTAACGCCGCGCGACCTCTTTTCCGGTCTCTTGGGTTTGTCTCTTCTGGAAACTGTTGACTGAAAACTGTAAACCTCTCTCTATGTGTCCGCCTATTGCGTCTTCACCGCCGTCCCGCTCTCATTCGCTGCCGCGGGCAACTTGATAATCACTTCTCCCGGCTGCGCCTCATGCAACTCTTCCCGCGCAATCTTTTCAATGGTTTGCGGGTCCGTCTTCAAATCCTTCACGTCGCCCTCGAGCGCCGCATTTTCCTTGTTCAACCTCTCGATCTCTGTTTTTACCTTTTCAATCTCTTGCTGCTTCTGGTTCATGGCCAGGAATCCGTGCGCGCCGAACACATTGTGCACCAGCAACACGGCCACAAACACCGCCAGCACGTGCCGCCCGTAGTGCTGCGCCAAGCCCCTCCATTTTTCCTGTGATTGCACCGTCATGCGTCATCTCGCATCGTCAGCGCGCGATCCATCCCCAACAATGAATCTTCTTCCACTCGCCCGCTCACCGATACACATATTCTCCGCGCCCGTGTCGAACCCTCCACCACCTCCCGGCGTCGCCCATTTGCCTTTTCTTCTTCCCAGACACCAGATAATTGTCATCCCGAGTCCGCGCTTTCTGCGGGCGAGGGATCTGCTTTCCGCAGACCACTGCAAGAGCATGGTTCTCTTGCACCTCTGCTTCCCATCTCCTCCTCGTATACAATCATTCGCAGAAAGGATCCCCATGCCACGCGCCAAGCAATTCCGCCTCGTTCTGGTCACCTGCGGCTCTCTCCCCGAGGCCCGCAAAATTGCCCGCGCCGTCGTCGAAAAACACTTCGCCGCTTGCGTCAACATCCTTACCGCGCCTGTGGAATCGCTCTACACCTGGAAGGGCAAACTGGAACGTTCCCGCGAACGCCTGCTCCTCATCAAGACCACCGCCAAGCGCCTCAACGCTCTCGAAAGGGAAGTCCTCCGCCTCCACTCCTACGACACTCCCGAATTCCTGGTTCTGCCCATCGCCGCCGGTGCGACGGCCTATCTGGCCTGGCTCGCCCAGAACACGTAGGGGTCCAGCACCGCTGGACCCCATGTCCGCAAAATCTCGGCGTCTTGGTTTATTTGGAGTGCGGCTTGCCCTGAGTCCTTCGAAGGGCGGCTCGCCGCCGCTTTTGCGCATGCACATGCCGCTGACAACGCGCCGCCAGTCACCCAAACCTACACGTACAGCAGCGCCTGATCCAAATCCGCAATAATGTCTTCCACGTCCTCGATCCCCACGCTCAGTCGCACCAGGCTATCCGTAATCCCCACGCGATCCCGCACTTCCTTTGGCATGGACGAATGTGTCATCTGCGCGGGCAGCGATATCAACGACTCCACGCCGCCCAAACTTTCCGCCAGCGCGCAAATCTTCACCTGATTCAGGAACCGCCGCGCCGCCCCTTCTTCTCCCAGATCGAACGCCAGCATCGCTCCCGGCCCCTTCTGCTGCTTGCGCGCCAGGTCATGCTGTGGGTGCGACGCCAGCCCCGGGTAATACACCTTCCGCACTTTCGGATGCGCGTCCAGGTGCCGCGCCACCGCTAGGCCATTCGCGTTGTGTTGCAGCATGCGCACCGCCAGCGTCTTCAGCCCGCGCGACGTCAGAAAGCAATCCATCGGCGCCAGCCCCGCTCCCGCCGATTTTTGTATGAAATAAATTTTCTCCGCATCTTCCGGCCGCGTCAGGATCACCGCTCCCCCCATCGCGTCGCTGTGTCCGTTCATGTACTTCGTCATGGAGTGCACCACGATGTGCGCCCCCAGTTCGATCGGCCGCTGCAAATACGGCGTCAGGAAGGTGTTGTCCACCACCAGCATCGTCTTCCGTTCATTCGCCAGCTTGGCCATCGACGAAATGTCCGTGATGCGCATCGTCGGATTTGTCGGCGTCTCGATGTAGATCATCTTCGTGTTCGGCCGCAGCGCTCCCAGCACGATCGCCGGGTCCGTCGTATCCACGAAGCTGAACTCCAGCCCGAAGTGCACCAGCAACTGTGTCGTCAGCCGGTACACGCCGCCGTACACCGCTTCCGAAAGCACGATGTGATCGCCCGGCCTCAGCAGCCGGAACACGGCATCAATTCCGGCCATCCCCGACGTGAACACATACGCGCTGTGCCCGCCTTCCAGCTTCGCCACCGTGCGTTCCAGCGCCTTGCGGTTCGGGTGATTTGTCCGCGCGTAGTCGTAGCCGCCCCTCGGCTTCCCCAATTCCTCATACACATATGTGGAGGTTTGATAGATCGGGGCGGTCACCGCACCTGTTGTTGGATCCGGTTCCTGTCCCACGTGTATGGCGTTCGTCGCAAATCCCATGCTCTTCTCCTCGGTCTTCTGCAAAATCCGTGCCTAATTTCGTAAGCTGCCGCCAACCGCTTGCTGCAGCGGACCCTGCTGCTCCCTGCATTGCCAATCTTTGGCCCCACGCTACCCGCTTCATTCTACAAGGAAAAACCACCGCGATCCGTATTCGTTGCACCAAAAGCCACCGAAGTTGCAAGAGCCTCCGCCGCCATTCAAATCCGCCTTAATTTTCTCGACCCGCAATCTCTTGCACCTCTTCCTTCTCCTCTTGACCTTTCTCCTGCTTCCGTGGACGATGAAGTGGACAGCTATGCGACACTACCGCTCGTCATTCGTTTTCTGCACTTTGCTCTTCACCCTGGTGGGCGCCCTTCCTCTCCCCGCTCAGCAGGACGCGCCGCCGCCTCCCAAAACCTCCTCTCCCTCTCCGGAAAATCGCCTCACCGTTGAAGTCACCGGCGGCGACGCCAACAAGCCCGTCGAAAACGCCAGCGTCTACCTGAAGACTTTCGAGGAGCACCGCCTCAAGGATAAGAAGACCGAGATCAGCGTCAAGACCAATCAGGAAGGCATCGCGCACATTCCCGATGTTCCCCTCGGCCGCGTGCTGATCCAGGTGGTCGCCGACGGCTGGAAATCCTACGGCCACTGGTACGACATCAGCGATCCCAAGCAAACCATCTCGATTCATCTCGATCGCCCGCCCAAGTGGTACTAATTCGTCCCGTCCTCGCTTCCGCCCACGTTCTCTTCCCGAAGTTTCTCCTTGGCGCTTTCAATTGCCATTGCCTCAGCACCTTCCGTGGAATTTTCTGAAACATTCCTCTCCCGATTTGTTACAGAACTCTATTCTCTTTTCACGTTCGTTCGTGACCCGGGTCACATCGCCGCAAATCTTCTTCCAAAATTCTTTTTCTTCTCCTGCACTTGCCCAATTTTTGTGCAAACCGCATCATCGTGTTGAATTTCGCGGAGTTATTTCCTCTTTTCCTTCACTTTCCACAAGCTTATCCACGCAAATGTGCAAAACTTAATCAAACTGAAAATTCTTTGCTTGCACTTCGGCATCGCGCGTGCTCCGCACTTCCTCCGTTCTCTTTCCCATCCGCTTTGACCCGTTCAAATCCCTGGTGGTACAGTTCTTTCTGCGGAACTCTCCATGGCCGATACCTACGAAGGGCCCTTTTCTCTCCTCCAGATGCTCTGGGGCAATCTCACCGCTCGTCCCCTGCGATGCTTCCTCTGCATTCTCGCCATCGCCATCCAAGTCGTTTTAATTCTGATGATTGTCGGTCTCACCTCCGGAGTCCTCAACGAATGGGGCAAGCGCACCGAAGGCGTTGGTGCGGATATCCTCGTTCAGCCGCCCAACTCTTCCATCTTTTTTGCCTTCTCCAGCGCCGTGATGCAGGAATCGCTCGCCGATCAGATTGAAAAAATCCCCGGCGTCGATGAAGTTGCCCCCACCCTGATCATCGCTGACCCCAAAACCCTGATAAACATTTTTTGCATTGACTACAAGCGTTTCAACGCCTTGAGCAAGGGCTTTCTCTTCCGCGATGGCCGGCCCTTCCAGGCTCCCGACGAAGCCATCGCCGACGACATCGTCGCGCAATCCCGCCACATCAAGGTCGGCGACACCTACACGCTTCTCAATCATCCCTTCAAAATCACCGGCATTGTCGCCCATGGCAAAGGCGCCCGCTTCTTTATCCCCTTACGCACCGGCCAGGACATCGTCGGCGCCGATAAACGCGTCTCCATGTTCTTTGTTCGCAGCAAGGGCGACACCGAGGGCACCCGCGCCGAAATCCTGAAGCTCGACCCGGATAACCGCGTCCGCTCCATGTCCGAATACGTTTCCCTGATGAACTCCTCGAATCTCCCCGAACTCAAGCCCTTCATCCGCACCATGGTTGGCCTCGGTGTCGTCATCAGCTTTCTCGTCGTGCTCATGAATATGCACACCATGATCCTGGAGCGCACCCGCGAAATCGGCATTCTCAAGGCGCTGGGCTTCTCCCGCTTCGATATCATCAAGATGCTTCTCGGCGAAACTGCCTTCCTAACCATCGCCGGGAGCCTTGCCGGCATCGCCATCACCTTCCTCGCTCAGGCCATCCTCAAGCAGACGAATCCCGGGCTTTCCATCCTCCTCACGCCTGGCTGGATCTTCGGCTCCATTTTTCTGGCCTTGCTCGGGGCTGCCCTGGGCGCCACGGTTCCTGCACTTCGCGCCTCCGGCTTTGATCCCGTCGAAGCGCTTGCCTACGAGTAGTTCCTTCCGCGCAGCTTCTTGCGTTTTCCTCAGCCCTATCGTTGCGTCGCCCTCGCGAAACTGGTATGAGAAGGTCGTACTTTTGTGTCGGGTCCCGCCCGATGGCAGAACTGGCTGGGGCGGTCCTCAAGGAGAACATCATGAAGCGTTGTTGTCTTGGCCTTACTGTGCTCGCAATTTGCCTCTTCGTCGCTTCGACAGCGTCCGCCCAGATGGGCATGGACTTCTTCAAAAAACCCGACATTGCCAAGGCTTTCAATCCCGTCGTTGGTAAAGGCGCCCAGTACCTCAACACCACGACATCTTCAAGCGCTAAGAAATCAAGGACCATGGAGATGTCCATCGTCGGGAAGGAATCCTTCGAAGGCAAAGAAGGCTTCTGGATGGAATTCGTGATGACCGATGAAAAAAATCAAACCTTCGTCGGCAAGGCTCTCTTTACCACTGTTGACTTCCAGTTTCACCGCATGATTATGCAAATGCCTGGCCAGGGAGCCATGGAAATGACCTTCAATCCTACCGCCGCGCACCGGGAGAAAATGGAAGAAAACATGAACGAGTGGCACTCCGTTGGCACCGAGAGCGTCACCGTGCCCGCCGGCACTTTCTCTTGCGAGCACTGGCGCAATGACAAGAGCAATTCCGATATCTGGACCAGCGACAAAATCACTCCCGTTGGCATGGTCAAGGAAGTGACTCCTAACGCCAGCATGGTTCTTACCAAAGTAATCACGGATGCCCAGGATCGCATCACTGGCCCCGTTAGGCAGTTCGATATGCAGCAAATGATGCAGCAGCATCAGAAACCATAAGCCACCGGTCCTTCTCTCGCGCGATCCCATCGTTCGGGGAGCGCCAGTTTTTCTCTGGCGTTCCCCTTCTCTTTTTCATAGCTTGTTTCTCCGTTGCGCATATCCGCCGTGGGGCGACGTGCATCAAAAATGGGAAGGCCGGTGTTCATGACATCAGAAAAGTTCCTCCCCGCCAAGATCCTCGACCGCCGCGCCGTCGCCGACGATCTTTTCCTGCTTCATGTGGACCCGGGCGGCCCGTTTTCCTATCTCGCCGGCCAGTACGCCACCCTGGGCGTCAAGGTGGAGGGCGAGCGCATCGAACGCGCCTACTCTCTCTGCTCCTCACCCTACGAAAACGTCTTGGAGTTCTTCGTCGAACGCGTCCCCAATGGCGAGCTCACTCCGCTCCTCTATGCCATGGACAAGGGCGCTCCTCTCCTTCTTCGCCGATTCGCCAAAGGCCGCTTCACCCTGGACCTCCGCAGCGGCCGCAAAAATCACCTTCTCCTGGCTACCGTCACCGGCATAGCGCCCTACGTCAGCTACATTCGCACCGTTCGCGCGGACTGGAAGAAGGGCGGTACTCCCATGCCCGGTGAGCACCGGCTTTTCTGCATTCAGGGAGTGAGCCGCTCCTGGGAATTTGGCTATCGCGATGAGTTGGAGAAGTACGCCGCCGAGGCGCCCTGGCTGAAGTACGTGCCTGCCCTCAGCCGTCCCTGGGAAGATTCCGAATGGCACGGCGAACGCGGCCGTGTGGATGATCTCATCCGCAAGTACATCCACCTTTGGGGTCTTACGCCGGAAGACACCTCAGCCTATCTTTGCGGTCATCCGGGGATGGTAGAGAGTGGCCGAGGAATTCTGTTGCGCGCCGGTTGGTCCAAGCAGGCCATTCAGGACGAAGTCTATTTCCAGCCCGCCAAGGAAGCTTCCGCCCTCTGATCTGTGCCGTCCGTGCGAGAGTGCGATGTCGCCTCGCTTGATCGCCCTTAGCCCGGCACACGCCAAATAGTCCCGTCATTCCGAGCGGAGTCCGCGGAGCGCGGGTTATGCGCCCCGTACGCTTCGTCGGGGCGAGGAACTCTGCCCCATCGCACGCCTTTTGTGCGATGAATCTCTCCGACAATCCTCATGGGGAAGACTTCTACTCCGAGGCGAACGCATGCCTCGCATGCCGCGCGTGCCATTCCTCGGTCCGCGCGCTCCTCGACGCATCTTCCAGCCGATCGGCAACATCCATCAGCGTTTCGACGGGCACTTGCACGTGCACGGTCTCGTCGTCGCCCAGCACATCAATGCGCAGCTTCCCGTTCACCGTGGCGATGTGCACGTGCTGCTCCTCATCGGTCACGTCAATAAACTCCGCATTTGGGTACTTTTGCAGCTCCTTCGCCAGAACGCGCAACACCGGCAAGTACGGCTTCGCCTGTTCCGCCGCCTGTTCCAGTGGGTGCTGCGGCGCGAGCCTCGCCACCCGCATCCCCGCGGACACCGCTGTGGCAGGCACCCAGACGTGTACGTGCGAACCCCCGGGCCGGCGCTCGTCCACGTCCACGCGAACCACGCCTTCATGAAACACATAGGCCGTGGTCATCGCCAGCGTTGCTCCCAATCCCAATGCGACTTTTGCCAGTACCAGCATGATCGTTTCTCCTCGCCGCTTGCCTATTCCGTCGCGTTCTTGGAGTCGATCCAAATGCGCACATCGTTTTCCGCGTCCTTCACGGTCACAAGTTCCGTGTCACCGTGCGCGGAGAGCGCCCGCAAGGCCGCCACCAGGTCCAGCTCATCTTTCCCCGCGGAAAACAGCGCGTCCACCACCTTCATCGGAACCTTGATCTCCACTTTGGTTTCCACCGGTTCGCTCGCCTTCGCGCCCTTGCCCGCGTCTTCCTTGGCCGCTGCCTTCTTCGCCTGCTCCTTGTCGGTTACGATGATGTACAGCATCCCGTTGCTCTTGGACACCCGGACGTTATTCTCGTTGCTCTGCACGGTGACGTACTCGCCGTCCTTGGCCGTCCGCACGGCATCGAGAATCGCGCGCAGGTCCACATCCTTCACTTGGCCGGACTCGATGCGCACCTTCCCGTCGTGCAGCCTGTCCTTGTTGATGGCAGGCAAGACCTTTTCGGCCATTTCGATGGGCACGTTGATCCGCACCACCTCGCCTTTGGCGTCTCTGCTGGTGACGCGTATGTGGATCCATTGATCCGTGTCGGTGGCCGCCTGGGCCGGGCTGGCCGCGGGAGCCAGGGCGAATAGGCCCAGTACCAAGATCGCCGCTGCTTTAAGGAATCCCCGAGTGCAAAGGTTCACGATGAACCTCCTTTGCATTCCTGTACGCACAACCCCCTCGGAATGTTCCCGCTGGTCTCCTATTTTTATTTTTGCTGAGACATGGCCGGACTCGGCCATCCGGCAGCCCTGGCGGGTCAGTGTAGGGGTCGAGCATCGCTCGACCCCATGTCCGCAAGACTTAAGCGTTATCGTCATTCCGAGCGGAATCTGCGGAGCGAGGTACGATTTTCCATCGCACGCTTTTTGTGCGATGAATCTGCTTTTCCGGAGGTCTTTATTGCCGTATCAGGAGCCGCCTAGCCGCCTCAGTAACCTTTTTACCCCTCTACTTAGGCGTGTTTGGCTCTTCTTTGATTTCCTTGGCTTCGCCCATCTTCACGGTGCTGCCGTATCGCTTGTAGTTCGAGTACTTCACCGTCATGCGGATGTGCACATCGCCGCTGCGGAAATGCAGGTAGTCGTCGGCGCGCGTGAACACGGGAAACCAGTAGCCCTTCTCGATGTTCTGCCGGTAGGTGCGGAAGCGCGGGAAGACATTTTCATTGCTCTTGGTGATGATGTCCGGCACGGCTTTTCCATCGGTCATCACAATCTGCAAGTCTTTGTCGTCCACCCACACGCGCCCCTGAAAATAGCGCTGGTTTTTCTCGATCGTCTTGGGCGCCACGTCAAACACGTACGTCGAGAGCTCGTCCACCTGCTGCCGCCCCACATAGGTCACGTTGTACTTCGGCAATTCGGTCGTGGTCAGCACGAATGGCTGGACATTCCGCACGTCGTCCAGGTCCTGCTGGCTCAGCATGATGCGGCGCAGCGTGTCTGGCGGAGCGAACTTCACCTTTTCAAAGCGTTTCCCGTCCGGCGTGAATATGATGTCGCTCACCATGCGATATTCGCCGTCCGGCCGCCCGTCATCGTCAATCGTCTGGATCGCAAAACCTTGCGTGTACGTGTAGTTGTCCCGCTCGACTCGAAATTCGGATTCGCGCTCGGCAAAGTGCTTGATGATCTCCGCCACGGGTTGCGAAGGCGGGTCAGTGGTGATGGGATTGTCGCCCGGCGAATGCAGCCGCTCAGGTGGGCCGGGCTCCTGCGCGGGTTCGGAAGTGGGCGGGCTGGCCGGCGCGGGCCTGGCCTTGGGCGGCGTGGTCATCGGGCCCGGCATATCTTGCGCCGCGGCAGGCAGCGCCAGGAAAAGGGCAGCGGCTCCCAGGAGAATAAACGGTTTCAGGCACATCGTTCTGATGGCATTAGAAAGCTTCAAGGCTATCCTCCACACACGGTTCTTGCTGATACAGTATAGGATTTTAGCAGGGCCGCACGGGTTGCACGGCGGAATCTTGCACGGCGGAAAGTTGCGCCCCGCAAACCGGTGTAACCTTTGCCGATTGAGCCACTCTCACTGGCTAGGGCAGGCGGGCCCGCGCCTCTGGGCTTGGCTGGCGGAGACAGGCACATTACATAAGGAGGCGAACAGGGAGACTCGCTTCGCCGGGCCTCCTGAATATTTCGGATGCAGGAAGATCGCCAGCACGAAGCGGAGCTTATCCGGCGCGTTCTCGCTGGGGAAACGGATTTGTTTCACGAACTCATCCGCCCCTACGAGAAGATGGTTTACGTCACCCTCTTTACCATGTTGCGCAACGAATCCGAAGCGGAAGACGCCGCGCAGGAAGCCATGATCAGCGCGTTCCGCTATCTCCACACCTTCCGCGGCGACGCCAAGTTCAGCACCTGGCTCGTTACCATCGCCATGAACGAAGGCCGCCAGCGCCTGCGCAGGCTGAAACGCGCCGCCGAGGATTCGCTGGAGGACACCGTCGAGGAGCCCGAGGGCGATTTCACGCCGGCCTTTCTCACCGATTGGCGGGAAATTCCGCTAGAGGCGCTGGAGCGCCAGGAATTGCGCCAGAAATTGCGCGAGGCCGTGGACTCGCTCCCCAAAATTTATCGGGAGGTTTTTGTGTTGCGCGATTTACAGGAATTGAATCAAGAGGAGACCGCCGCGGCCCTGGGGATTACCGTTACGGCAGTCAAGGTGAGGCTGCACCGCGCGCGCATGATGTTGCAAAAGAGCCTTGTTCCGTATCTGCAGGGAAGCGTCCCGTCGCGGAAAAGCTTCTTCGGGAGGTTGTCCCAATGAACTTGAAGTGCAAAAACGTTTGGGAACACATCTCGGAATTTCTCGATCAGCAGCTTACCCGGGAAGCGCGCGCCGAGATCGAGAAGCACCTGGAAAACTGCGAAGTGTGCTCCGCGATTCTCGATTCCACGCGCAATGTGCTGATTCTCACCGCCGATGATCGCACCTATGAATTGCCCGTCGGCTACAGCAAGCGCCTGCACGCTCGCCTGCAAAAGGCCCTCCACCAAAACCCACCCCCCGGCAAAAATTCCAGCAACTGAGGATGCGCGCGTTTGACTGGCCCGCCGACGAGGAAGACCTTGCGTTCGAGGTCGCTTGATGAACACACTCATTTCAGTGTCACCAAATTCCGACTCGAAACACAGTTCGGTAAAGCTCAGTTGTCATTATCTTAATTACTAACCATAATGAGGATGCTGCTTTTCTGAAAAGAAGTGATTTCCTTGTTCCCCGGTGTTAGAAAGGGGTCGTTCTGTGGCCGAGTCCTACCCAGAATCCAATTCAAAACCTCATATTCCGTATCTCTTCTATGACGTCATCGGACGCATGATGCCTGGCGCCTACTTAATCACCGGGGCGATCCTGTGCTGGCTGCCTTTCTTTCATTGGGAAAAGGTTGCTTCATTCCTTAAGGACATTGGAGCGATGGGTATGTCCGGCGGCCTCGCGGCTGCGCTGGTGGCGACGGGGCTGTTATTCCTTGCATTTGTGTCTTCATTCCTTGGATTTCTCTTAGGGTCGCTTTCGAACGTAATTGTAGAGCAAGGACTCTGGCACTGGGCACCCTTGAGTCGTTCGGGTCTGGTCGAGTTTCTTGGAATAGAATCAGTGCGTTCGCTGAATGAACGATTCAAGATTCAATTCGGCTCGGACCCATCGCAGGACTCCCTCAACCGATCCAGTTTCTTATGCGCCTATTACATTTGGCGAAGTGATTTCAATCTTGGAGAGATGCAGGGTCGGCTAGATGCCGAACTCCTGGCCGCACAGTCATCCGTGCTCGTCAGCGGGGCCCTGCTCGCAATTGTGTTGCTTGAGGTCTTCTTTTGGGGTCTCAGCACCTATTTCAGCGTTTGGTTGGCCGTCTTGATTGTCATTTCCTTGGCGTCTGGCATGGCATTCAAGTACCACCGAAAAAAGCGCGTTTATAGCCGATTCGCATTATTTCTTGCGGTCACGGATCCCCCGCCCACTGAGGGGGCCGCCCGGCCACCCGCCTGAGCAATATCTATTCGAATCGAGGGTCCAATAAATTTCTGATCGGGGTACTTCTCCTCCGGGGACGTAATTTGTCCGATTCCCTTGTTAGCCCAAGCAGGAAGTCGACCTTTTTCATTTCGGCCTCCTTTCTGATGTCCCTTAGCTCCTTCTCTAAGATGCGGAGGTACCGCGGCACGTAGGCCTCCTGTATGACGTCGACGCGGTATTCGCTTCGCCGCTCGCCGACCCAAGTTTCCTTCTTAAACTGTAAATGACCCCTCGGATGAAGGACCAAGCCACGTTTGGATTCATGGGCGAGGTAGAGGGGTCCTCCCAGGACGAGGAGGGGATAATAGACACTGACGCTAGCGGTGTCACGCGGGAGGCCCGCTTTCTCAAGCAATCTATAGTGCTCATCAATTTCACACTCCAGAGCGGCAATTAGGTTCGTGAAAGTGCCATGGTGCACTTCGTCGTGCAGAGCAATCCACGGCGCATTCTGGTGTTTCCGCTGAAAAGAGCAGTACTGGGTCGCGCAAGGCCATTTCCATGAGTGGTGAAAGCCAGCGAAACGCAGAAACTCGGAAATGTCTATGGTTTGATTTTTCTTGCCAAACCGCAGGGGCAAACCAGAACATACGATACCGTGATGGATCAAGTCTGGGTGTGCAGGCTCATCTTCAAAGAATACTATGGGTTGCTCATTGTTTTCACATTCGCACAGGATATGGAACCAAAGGAAATCGATCTTCCGCTTGCGCCCTAGGAGGTCAAACGTAATCACGGCCGAGACGTCGTACTCCCTCGACTTCCCCGTCAGGGGGTCTTTGAAGCTGGGGTTAGTTTCAACGTGATACCCATTGTCGCGGATTGTGGCGGATACCCTCTGCTCCAGAAGGTAGCCAGAGCGCCTGATGGCCACCTTCATTTCCCGACGATTGATCTTCTCAGGAAAGGTAGGATTTGAGTTCACAGTCGACCTATCCCTGACAGCTGGAACAGAAAATCGCCTGTGACTTCTGTTTCCAGTGCCACCGGCTGAGTATATCACTCGCACAATATCCTTTGTGGGAAGCGGACGCGGACTTGAGTGCGGCACCCAGCGCCGTTGCCGCCCCGGGTTGTGTCGGTCCGTTACCCCTGAGCCACCCTCCTTATGTCCCAGAAACCGTAGAATTCTCCGCGACTGTGGCTCTTAAGTTGAGTTATATTCACGTGCGCACAAAGCGCCCGTTGTATCGCCACAGGAGGAGTTCTACCATGCGCCAACCCCTTCGCCGAATTGCATCCGTCATGTTGCTCGCCGCCGAAAGTGGCGTTCTGGCGTGCTCCGCCGCCGCGCAACAGGTGCCCCCGCAACTCCAAGCGCCCGCCGGCGAACAGCTTATTCTGCAAGTACACGCGAAGGGCGACCAGATTTACACCTGCAAGGCGGATGGCACGCAATTCCAATGGGCGCTGAAGGCCCCGGACGCCCAACTCTTCGACATGGACGGCAAGCCCTTCGGCAAACATTTTGCCGGGCCGGCGTGGGAAGCGAGCGATGGGAGCCGCGTCACCGGGAAGGCCGTTGCCAACGCGCCTTCGCCCGATCCCGATTCCATCCCCTGGCTGCTCGTGAACATCGTCAGCCACGAAGGCAACGGCGTGCTCGCCCGCGCCACATCCATTCAACGCCTGAACACCAAAGGCGGCAAAGCGCCCGCGTCTGGTTGCGACGCAGCGCTCGCCGGGCAGGAACTCCGCGTCCCGTATACCGCCGACTATCTCTTCTACGCCCCCAACTAAGCCGGACGAAACGAATTATCGCCGGGGAGAAGGTGGACACGCATGAATTCAGGGATTCCTTCGCCCACTCGGTCTATTGCCGCCCGCGTCGAGCGACCACCCACCGCCCCCGACCGAAATCAGGAACAGCAGCGAGCAAAACATCGCAAAGTCGGTGCGCGCGTCGCTGACCATGTACCAGAAACCCTGCCCGGCGCGAAATAACTCGGGGACCTTGGTGGTCGCGATCGCCGTGGTGATTACAATCAACAGCGGAACGGCGGATGCCCTGGTCCAGAGCCCGAGCAAAACAAGCACGCCACACGCGATCTCAAAGGTTCCCACAAAGTGCGCCGTGAAATACGGATGCGGAAATCCAATCCTCGTGAAACGCGCCACACCCATAGTCGGGTCGCTGTACTTCAGGATGCCCTGCGAAAAGAAAATCAGCCCGACCGCAAGACGGATCAGCAGGATGCTCGCCGGGCCTTCTCGGGGGATGAAAAAGAACCGCAACAGTGAGTTCATATCTATCACTCATTCTTTCTCAAGATGAAGAAACGTACATACTGCGGGTGGTACAGCCTTTGATGTGGATTTGGGATTCACTCGGGCAGGATACCACCATGGAAAATAACCGCGGAGCGACAAAAGGCAGGCAAGCGGTTGGCCTTCGATAGGAGCGGCGAGCACCAGCCATTCGCGAAGAGACGGCAGCAATCGTCTCGCATGACAACGGACTGCCCTCTACGGCCGCCGGTGCTGCCAATATGGCCATGTGTTTCTTTCTGCACAGAAGCAGCCAGTCCAAGTGAGCTAATATGGGGCGAGGAGATGCTATGTCCTTCGGTCTTTACTCGGCGGGATTCGCGATCGTCATCATCGGCCTGATTTATGCCGCGCACCTCATGCACGTCCCCTGGCACTGGATCGTGGCGGGCGCGGTCGTACTATTGGGAGTCGGGATTCTGAGAGGTGTAAAGATGACGCGTCAGAAAGACCGTGTGGGATGACGCGATTGGCAGAATCCGATTCGCCTTAGACTCAGCAGACCAGCATGGAGAGTCCAATCTCCGCGTTCTGGTGGGACTGGCCGGGCTAGTGGTGAGGTAGCGGCGCTTGTTTGGGAGAGCCGTGTTTGGCCTGGCAACAATAGTCTCGTAATCCATCAATCTGACGATGCGATTTTTAGTCCTGGCCGGGAATTGCATAACTCCCGATAATTAAGGCCATCGGAGAAGTGGATTCTACTTGGTTATCGGTCACTTAATAGCGGCATCGCTGCCGACGCTGGCACGAAGCCTGCGGCGCTGGATGTTTCACCTCGGCGGCCTGGGGCTGATTCCCCTCGGGCTGCTGGACAACTCCCCCCTTCCGACACCGGGCGCCATGGATGTGGCCACGCTTCTGCTCTCCGCGCGCCAGCCGCAGTTGTGGCTTTATTACGCCGTGATGGCCACAGTGGGTTCGTTGGTTGGAGGTTTTGTCACCTACCGGCTGGCGCGCAAAGGAGGGAAGGCGGCGCTCGAACGCAGGTTCTCGCGCCGGAAAGTGGACAAAGTTTGCGAGCTCTTCGAGCGATGGGGATTCGGCGCGATTGCCATCCCCGCTCTGCTGCCGCCGCCCGTGCCCATGGTGCCATTTCTGCTTGCGGCGGGCGCCATGCAATATCCGGTGAGAAAATTCCTGGCGGCCCTCGCGCTCGGCCGAGTCGCCAGATACATGCTCCTGGCTTACCTGGCCGCGCGGTATGGACGGCGAATCATCGCGTTCATCAGGGTACACGGACACCCGGTGGCATTGGGAATCATCATCGTGCTGCTGGCCACCGCTGCCGTGGTTTTCTACTTCTGGGGCGGAGCAAGACCAAAGAGAAGGAAGCGATAAACGGCAGGGTTGTTGCACAGTCCTATTCTGGTTTACTAGAAGCCATCTGGCTCTGTTGACATCCTCGCAACCACATTGAAATTCGAGAGGGCCGTGGGCCACCTCCGTGGTTTTCTATGGAGGCAGGAGGTGCGATGGCCGAAGTTGGACTCCTGCCTTTTGCCCG